>Ga0214165_1001447_pt1 | contig 12873 bp, 10 predicted proteins | sample TroBogypolimnion_34_FD_153004 | JGI IMG/M metagenome (GOLD analysis project Ga0214165, IMG submission 153004) | Freshwater microbial communities from Trout Bog Lake, WI - Practice 03JUN2009 hypolimnion v3 | ecosystem: Environmental > Aquatic > Freshwater > Lake > Hypolimnion/Profundal zone ... | reverse complement strand
GCAGGAGCAGGTGCAGGTGCAGGTGCAGGTGCAGGTGCAGGAGCAGGAGCAGGTGCAGGAGCAGGAGCAGGAGCAGGTGCAGGTGCAGGCATTGGACTAGCTGTGGGTAACGCGATGAAAGTTGAGCTCATGGTGATTTGATAATGTATAAAAGAAACAATTTTATTGCTTAAACTGACAAGTGATAATAACCTTAAAATAAAGTCAAAAACTTATAACAATCGTTTGATCAGACTCGACGTATCCCATCGCCTTCCACCCATTTGTTGGACATCGGCATAGAACTGATCGACGAGGGCCGTGACGGGCAGTCGGGCACCATTCTTTTGGGCCTCTTGCAGCACGATGTTGAGGTCTTTGCGCATCCAGTCCACCGCAAAGCCAAAGTCAAATTGATCGGCCACCATGGTTTTACCGCGGTTTTCCATCTGCCAGCTTTGTGCCGCGCCTTTGCTGATGACGTCCAGCACCAAGTTCATGTCAAGTCCCGCCTTCAAGCCAAAGGCAATGCCCTCACCCAGACCTTGGACCAAGCCGGCAATGCAAATTTGATTGACCAGTTTGGTCAGTTGCCCAGCCCCACTCTCGCCCATCAAGGTGCAGGCTCTGGAAAACGCCATGGCCAAGGGGCGTATTTTTTCGAAGGCCTGTGTTTCTCCACCACACATGACGGTGAGCAGACCATTTTGTGCGCCGCCTTGCCCGCCCGAGACCGGTGCGTCGATGAAGTCGACACCGGCCTTGATGCAGTGCTCAAAGAGCTCTCTGGCGATTTGGGCCGACGCGGTGGTGTGGTCCACCAAAATGGTGTGGGGGTCCATACCGTTCAAGGCACCCTCGTCGCCCAAAATCACTTGGGCCAAATCGTGGTCGTTGCCAACGCAGCTAAACACCACTTCAGCGCCCTCGGCCGCTAGCCTGGGCGTCGTGGCCGTTTGCACGCGTCCTGTGTCACCATATTCTGCCAAAAAGGCTTGGGCTTTGGCCGGGGTTCGGTTGTACACCGTGACATGATGGCCGCTCAGCAGCAAGTGGGCGGCCATCGGGTAGCCCATCACACCCAGGCCAAGAAAGGCAACTCGGTTGGGGGCAATGGCGTCGTAGGTTTTGGGGTGGGTGCTGGGCATGGTCATCATCTTTGTAGAGTTTTTGAAGGGCATGGCTTTGAGGGATGTACTTCTATCCTTCAGTGACAGTCTTGTTGACAAAAAAAGTGCCGTGTCGGCGAAGCCTTCTCGCCGGGATCAAAGCACGTGTCCCATTCTAGGAGTATATTGAGGTGATGAACAAGCTTTTAGACCAATGGCGCACGGTCCTCGCGCGCATGGAAGCGGCCTGTGTGCAGTGCAACAGGTCGCCCCAAGACGTCAAGCTGCTGGCCGTCTCCAAAACCGTGCCGTTTGCCCGTGTGGCCGAATTGGTCCGGGCGGGTCAAGTGGATTTTGGGGAAAACTACATCCAAGAAGCAGTGGAAAAAATTGAAGCCGCCCGTCTTGAATGGTCCGCTCCCAAAGCCAACCCCAGCTTCTCTCGGATTGCCCCAATCTCACCCAACTCCCCTCTCTCTCCTCTCTCTCCTCTCTCTCCTCTTTGTCCTATCTGGCACTGCATCGGCCCGGTCCAAAGCAACAAAACCAAATGGGTGGCCACTCACTTCGACTGGCTCCACACCTTGGACCGCCTCAAAATTGCACAGCGGCTGAGCGAGCAGCGCCCCGCGGATATGCCCCCCTTGAAGGTGCTCATTCAAGTCAACGTCGACCATGGGCAAACCAAATCAGGCATACCGCCCGAAGAGGTGTTGACACTGGCCAAAGGCGTGATGGGTTTGCCTCGCTTGAGCCTCAAAGGCATCATGACCTTGCCCGATCCCCAGCCCGATCCTGTGCGTCAAGTCGCACTCCACCGAGTTGGCCGGGCGGTGTTTGATCTCGTCTTGAAGGAAACGGGTCACCCCGGGTGGGATACGCTGTCGATGGGCATGACCCAAGACTTGGAAGCTGCCATTTTTGCGGGCAGCACCCTGGTGCGGGTGGGCACGGCGATTTTTGGCGCCAGAGATCGAACCCAAGCCCAAGCCGTCTAAAACCTCCCCGTCTGAAATGGCGCCTAAAAGCGCTCGAGCTCAGGGTGGGGGAGCACGCCGCCCCGCACTATCATTTGACCGCGCTCAGCACAGCGCTGAAGACTGGGGATGACCTTGCCCGGGTTCAAGAGCCCGAGTGGGTCAAAGGCGGCTTTGAGTCGCCTCATTTGATCGTTTTCTTCGGTGGTGAATTGCGCGCACATGCTGGTGAGCTTTTCCACGCCAACACCGTGCTCACCGGTGATGGTGCCGCCCATTTCCACGCTGGTCTCTAATATTTCTGCACCGAAAGCCTCGGCCTTGATGAGTTCTTCAGGAATGGACGCGTCAAACAAAATCAAGGGGTGCAAGTTGCCGTCTCCGGCATGAAAGACGTTCACGCAGCGCAGACCGAAGCGCTGCTGCATGAGGGTGATGGCTTCGAGCATGTCGGCCAGGCGTTTACGGGGAATGGTCGAGTCCATGCACATGTAGTCGGGGCTCATTTGGCCGGAGGCGGGGAAAGCATTTTTTCTGCCGCTCCAAAACCGCAAGCGCTCGGCCTCGTTTTGACTGACGGCCAATTGGGTGGCACCGCACTGGCTCAACACCCCTTTCATGCGCACGATTTCTTCTTCCACCTCGGCCAAGGTGCCATCGCTCTCGCACAGCAAAATGGCCGCTGCGTCCAAGTCATAGCCCGCGTGCACGAACCGTTCGGCGGCTTGTGTCATGGCTTGGTCCATCATCTCAAGCCCCGCCGGGATGATGCCTTGGGCAATGATTTGGGCGACCGCTTGACCCGCATCTTGAAGCGTCGCAAAACTCGCCATGATGCAACGCGCGGTTTGGGCCGAGGGCGTCAATTTGACCGTCACTTCAAGCGTGATCGCCAGCATTCCTTCGGACCCCACCACCAAGGGGAGCAAATCCAAGCCCTCGGCATCCCAAGTCTCAGAGCCCACCGTGAGCTCATCGCCCTCGATGGTGTAGCCTTTGATGGACAAGACATTGTGCAAGGTCAAGCCATATTTCAAGCAATGCACCCCGCCAGAGTTTTCGGCGACATTGCCGCCAATGGTGCAGGCAATTTGGCTCGAGGGGTCGGGGGCGTAATACAAGCCGTGCTGGGCCACGGCTTGGCTGATGGCCAAGTTGCGCACACCGCACTCCACCCGCGCCGTGCGGCTTGTTGGGTTGACGTCCAAGACGCGATTGAATTTGGCCAAGGAGAGCAAGACGCCTTGGGCGTGGGGCATGGCGCCACCCGACAAGCCCGTGCCCGCCCCTCGGGCCACCACCGGGATGGCGTGGGCGTGGCAGGTTTTGAGGATGTCTTGAACTTCTTGTCGCGTCTCGGGCAGCACCACACACAAAGGCCGGGTGCGGTAGGCCGTCAAGCCGTCGCACTCATAGGGCGTGGTGTCTTCCCATGAGTAAAGCAAAGCGTGGGTCTTCACGCAAGGTCGCAAGGCCTCAATGATCGCTTCTTTGCGCTCGCGGCTCACCCCGTCATTGATGGGGTCTGCAATCAAGTGTTCAAAGTTGAGGGCCATTGGACTTGGGGTTTGGGTGTGGTTGGGTGTGGTTCGAGTGTAGTACGGGTGAGGTTCGCAAAAGGCGGTTAAAAGCTTGGCAGGGAACGCTTATTTGAAAATCACCGTTTTGTGGCCATTGAGGATCACGCGGTGCTCGCTGTGCCATTTCACGGCCCGGGCCAAGACTTGACTTTCCGTGTCTCGGCCCATGCGGGTGAGGTCCTCAGGGGTTTGGGCGTGGTCGACGCGGGCGACATCTTGCTCAATGATGGGGCCTTCGTCCAAATCAGTGGTCACGTAATGGGCGGTTGCACCAATCAATTTCACTCCCCGATCATGCGCTTGGTGGTAGGGCTTGGCCCCTTTGAAGCTGGGTAAAAAGCTGTGGTGTATGTTGATGGCTTTGCCACTCAAGGCTTGGCACATGGGGTTGGAGAGGATTTGCATGTAGCGCGCGAGCACCACCAACTGAGCGTTTTCAGCTTCAATGATCTCCATTTGCCGCTCTTCGGCACTTGCCTTGGTTTGGGCCGTGACGGGGATGTGGTGAAACGGGATGTTGTAGGAGGCGGCGAGTTGGTAAAAATCCCGGTGGTTGCTGATGATGGCCTTGACCGAAATGGGCAACAATCCACTTTGCGTGCGAAAGAGCAAATCGTTCAAGCAGTGCCCCTCTTTGCTGACAAAGAGGACCGTGCTCATGGCGTGATGGACCTCATGGAGTTGCCACTGCAGTCCAAGACTGCTCGCCTCAGGCGTGAGCTCGGCCGTTAGGGCTGAGGTGGCCAACTCACATGAAAAGCGCACGCGCATGAAAAACAGTCCGGTGGCCGGATCTGAGTACTGGGCGGCCTCTTCAATGTTGGCCTGGTGCTTGAGCAAAAAACCAGACACAGCGTGAACAATGCCAGGTCGGTCTGGACAAGAGAGCGTCAAAATATATGCATTCATGCCTGCATTGTAAGATTTGACGGCGAACTTGGTGCGCTCTGGCTGGGGAAATTTTTCGAGTCTTGGTGGTGCCGGGCAAGTCCCAGACTTGAATCTTTAAAGCTTGACCAGCTCTCCAAGGGATAATGGCTTGGTTCGCAGAAAAAAAGACCTTGTTTTGACCCCCCTATCCTTGATTGCCGCATTGTTGGCCACCCTAAAGGCCCAACGCATTGCCTGGCGCGGCTTTGTCGCTGAGCGTTTTACACACGCCGGGTGGGGGTTTTGGCGCGATCCTGAGGCTGTGTCCAAGGCCAAGGAGCGCCTGGCCACCTTCACCTTGGCCTGGCTGGCGGCCCTCACCTTCAAAGCCTTGAACTCGCCCCTGCCGTGGATGATCGGCCCGATTTTGCTGGTCTCCATCGCGTCCATGTCGGGGCTGCCCACGCGCAGCTGGAAGCCCCTTAGAAACGCCGGGCAGTTTGTCATTGGCATGGCCCTGGGGCTTTACTTCAATGCGCAAATTGGGGCGGAGATTTTGCAGCTGTGGTGGGTGATTTTGCTCAGCATTGCATGGGCCTTGGCGGTGGGGGCCGCCTTTGGGGTGGTGCTCTACAAAACCCACCGCCACCACATCCCGGACTTGACGCTGTCCACGTGTTTTTTCTCCGGCGCCATTGGCGGCGCGTCTGAGATGACGCTGCTTGCCGAAAAAGAGCACGGCCGAACCGATTTGGTGGCCGCGGCCCACAGCTTGAGGGTCTTGGTGATCGCCATTGTCATCCCCTTCACCTTGAAGTCCTTGGGTTATCAACGCCCCGCCTTGGTGACCTTGGCCAAGGACGTCTCGGCCTTGGGGCTCATGGAGCTGGCTGTCCTTTGTTATCTTGGCGTTTGGATTTTGAAGCGTTGGGGGCGATCGAACCCTTGGTTTTTGGGTGCTTTGCTCGTCTCCATGGGACTGTCTTTGTCGGGCATGCATTTGTCGGCGGTGCCAACGGGGATGAGCAACTGGGCACAGATGTTTTTGGGCGTGAGTTTGGGGGTGCGTTTTAGCCGGGACTTCATCAAAATGGCCCCCAAGTGGCTCATGAGTGTGGGCTTGGGGTCGCTCGCCTTGATTGTGCTGTGTGCCCTTTTTGCCTATCTCACGGCTTGGCTCACCGGGGTGCCCACGCTCACCATGGTCTTGGGCACGGCGCCAGGCGGCATTGCCGAGATGGCCATCACGGCCAAGGTGCTCCAACTCGATGTGCCCTTGGTGACCTCACTACAGGTGTGTCGACTCTTGGCCGTGTTGGTCTTGGTCGAGCCGTTGTACCGGCTTTGGGACCGATTCTGGGGAGAAGGCCGTGAGGGCAGCTAGGACCGCTAGGACCGCATGGACCATTTGCACAATATGGACCACTTGGACAATATGAACCCTTTGGACCCTTTGGACCCTTAAGTGAGCCTACCACATCTTGGCCTGAGCCCACTGGCTGCGTTGGGCCGCCTTGGCAAACCTGTATTTTTTTAAGACTAGGCATTGTCACGGATTTTTGGCGTCTATCCTTTGGTCGATGCGCTCGCCGTTGGCCTCCTCAATCAAGATCCTGGCGGGTAAAAATCCAAGGCTCGGGGCGAGCCAAAGCTCGACGTGCTGGGTGTCACTGGGTGAGCGCTTGAGGCGCTCAACCCTTAGGGTTTTGATCTCTCCCATGGGGCTTGAGAGGCTTTCAGGTCCGAGCAATTTAAAGGGCCAGTTCTCGGTGGTTTGTGCCATGAAGACGGGCAAGGTGAGGGTTTGGCCTGTGGGGTAGGGCGGACTCATGCCGCCCAAGAGACCGGCGAGTTCAAAGTAAACGCTCAGTGCGTCTTGGTGCTCTTTTTGCAAGGGGACCCGTCCTGCGTGGTCGGCAAGCTCAATCGTGGCGTGTTCTCGGTCAACGCTCACGCTCAGAGCCTTTCTTTGCTTGTCGGTGAAACTGAGCGGCTCAACGCCCGCCTCGCTCAAGAGGCCGCTCGAGTGCTGGCTGCGCGAGCCCACCCAAGGCAGTCGCATCTCCAAGTGGGCTTGGTAGCGCGAGCCCTGCGTTTGCCAACCCATGGTGGCGCTTGCGTGAAGGGTCAAGCCGTGGGTTTTGAGCGCCAAGGTGTAGTCCAAGCTTTGTGCCGTGGGCCATACGTAAGCACCCAGGCGAAGCGATGAGGCTGGAGGGGCATTGACCAAGACCGGCGCTTGGGGGCGCGCTTGTTCAGGCGACTGGGCCCAACACGGCGTGAGTGGCCAGGACAGCAGTCCCAGGGCCAGGGTGACTTGGAGGGAGCGTTGAATAAGGATTAGGAATAGGATGGGAATGGGGACAGGTATAGTAATGGGGATAGGGATAGGAATAGGGATTTGGAGGTAGATTTTGAGGAAGAGGACCCATTTCGCCGCCGCTTGTTCGCGCCTGCGATGGGCCCACAGACCCACCCCCGAAGAAACTGGGGACAAAGGCTCTGGAGGGGGCGCAAGGGGTGTTGGCGTGTTCAGGTCCATGATGGGCTCAATTATGGCGCTTGGGCAAGCACTGGGGCCCAAGAGGACTTGGTAAATCACTAGAATGCACCATCGATCGACCGCGTCCCTGTGCATCGAAAGGACCCCACGGTTTGCATATTGCGCTCACGCGCCTTGGACTTCCCTTTCTTTTTTGATCAAAACCATGAAATTAGCAAGTTATCAAGACGGCTCCAAAGACGGACAGCTGGTGGTGGTCTCCAAAGACTTGCAAACGGCGCATTTTGCCTCAGCCGTGGCCCACCATTTGCAAAGGGTCTTGGACGACTGGAACTTTTTTTCGCCGCAGTTGCAAGACCTCTACGACGCCTTGAACCAAGGTCGAGCACGCTATGCCTTTGCCTTTAACCCCACCATGTGTGTGGCGCCTTTGCCCCGGGCCTACCAGCGTGTGCACGCCAAGTCCTATCAAAGCCAGCGTTTGGGGCGCTCGCCCCTGACCGAGGAGAGCCACCCCGATTTGGCCTTTGGCGCGAGCACTGGCTTGCTGGGCGCACGCGAAGACGTGCACCTCATGCCGGGGCAAGGCGTGTTGGACTTAGAGTCTGAGCTGGCCGTGGTCCTCGATGATCTCGAGCCCGGTGTCTCTGCGCTTGAGGCCATCCAAAGTGTCCGCCTCCTGATGCTCTCGAGTGCTTGGCACTGGATGCCAGGTGGGGTGGATGCGGCGCAAATGGATGACAAGAGGAGCCCCGTGCTGAGCAGGCCGTTCTCGACCATGGGCCCTGTGGCGGTGACCCCCGATGAATTGGGCGAGGCTTGGGGTGCGGGGCGCGTGCAGTTGACCCTGGAGACGCGCGTCAACGACAAGCGTTTGGGGCTCAACGAATGCGGGCAAGACATGGATTTCCATGTTGGCCAACTCATTGCTGCATTTTGTGCCACACGGGCCGTGTCGGCGGGCACCCTTTTGAGCACTGGGGCGGTGTGCAATGCAGGCGTCTTACAAGGCAGCGATTGGGTCTGGCCCCACGGGGCGAGTAGCCTGTCGCAAAAAAGAGCCATGGAAGCACGCACCCAAGGCCAAGCCCACACGCCTTTCTTGAAAGCGGGCGACAAGGTGCACATTGAATTGAAGACCAAAAATGGCGCGCCTTTGATGGGCGCCATCGAGCAGTTTTTGGTGGGTTCACAAAAGGATCCTGTCGAGCAGCCAACCCATCAAGGGTAAAGGCCGCTGTCAAACTTCAGGGCCTAGTCGTCAAGGTTTCACCTGCCCAGTGAGGGTGTGTTTTATCGGTTTGCTTGATTTTTAATTGTCTCTAGCCTAAAGGTTACACCCATGAGTGATGCCAATGCGTTTAGTTTTTCTCAGTTCGTGCCAGGGTTTGACTTTTTAAAGCAGCTCTCTCAAACCCCTGCCGCAAGCCCCCAGGCCAATCACTGGATTGCACCGACCTTGGACCCTGTTGAGATCGAGAAAAGAATCGAAGAGCTCAAAACGGTCATGTTTTGGTTGGAACAAAACAGCAAGGCGGTGGCGGCCAGTGTTCAGGCCTTGGAGGTGCAGTTGATGACCTTAAAGACCTTGAAGGGCATGAATTTGAGCATGGCGCAGTTGGCCAAAAGCATGGAGATCAAACCCACGATGTTCAGCTCAAGACCCAGTGCAGACAACGCCCACCAAGCGGCCCCTTTTGCTTGGGGACCAAAGAGCGAGGCAGGTGCTGGCAGCCGAGCCAATGGCTCAACAGATTCTTCAAGCGCCACCATGAATTGGCCATTCGGTCAAGACACGAGCCACAAGGCGTCGCCCAACGATCGAGCTCAATCTGAAAAAGCGCCCGAGCCAGAGACCTCCTTTGGTGAAGAAGGCAAGCAACAGGCCTCAACGGACAAGGGCTCGACGGCGGCACCCGACCCCATGCAGTGGTGGGCGGCGCTGAGTCAGCAATTTCAAACGATTGCCAGTAAAACTTTGACGGATATTCAAAACGCTCAAAAAGCACATAAGGAACATCAGAATAATAAGGAAAATAAGGAAAATAAGGAAAATAAGGAACAAACCGAGACGGTTGCCCATGCACGTGACCCAGCGCGTGCCCAAGCTGGGCCAAAAGCCACCCCTTCTGCGCCCCCAAAATCGGCCCCCAGGTCTGCCGCAGCCCCTGTTTCAAAACCAGCTTCAAAAGCGGCTCCAAAAGCGGCTCCAAAAGTGGAAAATACCAAGATCAAGGTCAATGCCAAGGTCAATCCCAAGGGCAAGGGCAAAACTAGAGTGAAAACCCAAGCGAAAGCGCTTGCCCAGGGACCCGCCAAGACACCGTCTTCGCCGCTGTCCCCGACGCCACCTAAAAAGCCGGCCAAGACCCTGGGCACCCTAGTCAGCCAAGCCTCCAAGGCGCCGACTTCCGTCAAAAGCAGCGACAAAAGTAGCGTCAAAAGCAGCCGCAAAGCCGCCCCCAAACCTCGCGTCAACCCCAGTGCCTTCAAGGGCCTGGACACTTTGTTTTAACGGGGGATGGCGGTGAGGATGTTTCCCTTTGCCCACGCCACGCACCCGGACTCGGCACGGTGTTGTGATTTGGTGTTGGCCCAGCTGCGAGCCCAAATGGCCAGTGAAGACTATGCGTCGTCCCCCAGCTTGGGGCTCCTCTACATCACCGACCATTACGCGCGCCAGGCCCAAGACATCTTGGACCATTTGGGCGCAGAACTGCCCTGGGTCACCGATTGGGTGGGCACGACGGGAGTCGGGATTGCCGCCAACAATGTGGAGTATTTTGATGAACCCGCTCTTTGCGTGATGCTGTGCGACTTGACGATCGACCAATACCGGGTGTTCAGTGGCGTGTCCCCTTTGGGTGCTGTGGAGATGACTGGGTTTGAGGCGCACACCGCCTTGATCCATGCCGATGGTCAAACCGCCGATGTGGCCGATTTGATTGCGGAACTGGCGGCGCGTACACAAAGTGGCTATGTCTTTGGCGGCTTGAGTTCCTCGCGCACCCTGGCCCACCAGTTTGCCCTGAGCTCGAGTGGCAATGTGCAAGGCCAAGGCCTGCAACGGGGCGTCTTCACGGGAGGCCTCAGCGGGGTGGCCTTTGCCCAGTCGGTGGCGATGGTCTCGCGCGTGACCCAGGGCTGCTCACCCGTCTCCAAGGTGCGCACCATCACCGCTTGTGAGGGCCACGTGGTGTTGACCCTTGATGGCCAAGCGGCACTGGATGTGCTCTTGCAAGACCTCGGGGTGAGCCTGGAGCGTCCCCGAGAGGCCATGTCCCAGGTGCAAAAAACACTGGTCGGGATCAGTGCCGGTCACGAGCACACCTTTGGCAAAAGCGGGCACTTTGAGGAGGCCGTGATGGTGCGCCACATCATTGGACTCGATCCGGCCAAACGCGGTATTGCGGTCGCTCAAAGCTTGAGCGTGGGCCAAAGCTTGACCTTTTGCGTGCGAAGCGCAGAAGCGGCCAAGGCCGATTTGACGCGCATGGGCACCCAAATTCGCGACTCCTTGGAGCCGCAAGATTGGCCACTCTTGGTGCAAGACGCTTGGGTTCAAAACGAGCTCTCGCAGCCGCACCCTGAGCGCAAGGTCCTGGGGGCCATTTATGTCAGTTGCGCGGGCAGAGGCGGGCCGCATTTCGGAGCCCCCAGTGCGGAATTGCAGTGCTTGCGACGTGCGCTCGGGGATGTGCCCTTGGTGGGGTTTTTTGCCGCCGGCGAGATCGCCCATCAAAACCTGTACGGCTACACCGGCGTCTTGACGGTGTTCACCGAAAACCACACCTCAGGGCCCGAGGCTTGAGCTTTGAGCTTTGAGCTTTGAGCATTGAGCATTGAGCATTGAGCTTTAAACGCCGCGGGCGCGATCAGTCTTGAATTGACCCACCCACTCACCAAGACGCCCCTGGTCCATGGCCTCACGAATTTCCGCCATGAGGTTCAAGTAGTAGTGCAAATTGTGGATGGTGTTGAGCACACTGCCCAGCATCTCTGCGCAGCGGTCGAGGTGGTGCAAGTAAGCCCGACTAAAGCCCCCGCTCACCTCGCCATGGGCCACGCTGCGACCTTTGCAGGTGTAGCACGAGCACGTCTCATCAATGGGTGCGTGATCGGTCTTGTGGCGCGCGTTCCTGAGTTTTAAGTCGCCAAAGCGGGTGAACAAATGCCCATTGCGGGCATTGCGCGTGGGCATGACGCAGTCGAACATGTCGACGCCGTCGAGCACCCCTTGGACCAAATCCTCAGGGGTGCCCACCCCCATCAGGTAACGGGGTTTGTCCACGGGCAAGCGGTGCGGGGTGTGGGCCATGATGTGCAGCATCTCGGCTTTGGGCTCGCCCACACTCACCCCGCCCACGGCGTAGCCCGGGAAATCCATCTCCACCAATTGGGCCAAGGATTCTTCGCGCAGGTTTTCAAACATGCCGCCTTGCACGATGCCAAAAAGTGCATTGGGGTTGCCCAAGCGCTCAAACTCGATTTGGCAACGCTTGGCCCACCTCAGGCTCAATTGCATCGACTCGCGAGCCTCTTGCTGCGTCGTGAGCACCCCAGCGGTCTCGAAAGGTGTGCACTCGTCAAACTGCATGACGATGTCGCTGTTGAGGGTGGTCTGTATTTGCATGCTCACCTCGGGGGTGAGCATCATGCGGTCACCGTTCACGGGCGAGGCAAAGCGAACGCCCTCTTCGGTGATTTTGCGCATCTCGCCCAGCGACCACACCTGAAAGCCACCACTGTCGGTCAAGATGGGCTTGTGCCAAGCTTCAAAGCCATGCAGACCGCCAAAGGAGGCCATCACCTCGGTGCCGGGTCTGAGCCACAAATGAAAGGTGTTGCCCAAAATAATTTGTGCGCCCATTTCGATCAAATCTCGGGGCATCATGCCTTTGACTGTGCCATAGGTGCCCACCGGCATGAAGACGGGGGTTTGCACCGCGCCGTGGTTCAAGTGCAGGACGCCTCGGCGTGCATGCGCGTGTTGGGACTTCAATTCAAAGCGCAGCATAAGGTCTCACTCTCAGGACAAGGGGTTGGGGTGGGCTGGTGTAGTGTTGTGCAAAGGGGGTTGTGGCAAAGAAGAAGCGTGGCGTGTTTTTTCTAAAAGCATGGCGTCACCGTAGCTGAAAAATCGGTACTCCTTGGCCTTGGCATGGGCATAACAGTGCTTCATGTGCTCAAAGCCACAAAAAGCGCTCACCAGCATCAAGAGGGTGCTTTTGGGCAAATGAAAATTGGTGAGCAACAAGTCCACGGCTTTGAACTCAAAGCCCGGGGTGATGAAGATGTCGGTGTCGCCTGAGGCCTGTTGCGTTCGCGCCCAAGACTCGAGTGCGCGAACACTGGTGGTGCCCACGGCCAGGACGCGTGAGCCCCTGCTCTTGCAAGCGCGAATGGCCTCCAAGGTGTGGGCTGGGATGTGATAGCGCTCAAAATGCATGCGGTGGTCTTTGATGAGGGCGGTCTTCACCGGCTGAAAGGTCCCCGCCCCCACGTGCAAGGTCACTTGAGAGCTCACCACCCCAGCATCGTTGAGCGCAGCCAAGACCGACGCATCAAAGTGCAAGGCGGCAGTCGGCGCTGCGACCGCGCCCAGATTTTGGGCAAAGATGGTTTGGTAGTCTTCTTGGTCGCTGCCCTCCTCTTCACGGGTGATGTAGGGTGGCAAGGGGATGTGGCCTGACTCGCTCATGATCTCCATGGGGTCTTTGGACAAGGCCAATCGCCACAAGGGTCCGTCTGGGTCTGGGTAGCGCGAGAGCAAGGTGGCCGTGGCGCCGCCGTTCAAGAGCAAGGTGGCCCCGATCCGGGGCTTTTTACTCACCCGCAAATGCGCCGCCACTTGG
>Ga0214165_1001446_pt1 | contig 12888 bp, 2 predicted proteins | sample TroBogypolimnion_34_FD_153004 | JGI IMG/M metagenome (GOLD analysis project Ga0214165, IMG submission 153004) | Freshwater microbial communities from Trout Bog Lake, WI - Practice 03JUN2009 hypolimnion v3 | ecosystem: Environmental > Aquatic > Freshwater > Lake > Hypolimnion/Profundal zone ... | reverse complement strand
GCCAGTCTAAGTGGACTTATTAGCACTGCCAATGTAAGTGGAGTCATTAGTACTGCCAATCTGAATGGAGTCATTAGTACTGCCAATCTGAGTGGAGTCATTAGTACTGCCAATTTGAGCGGACTTATAAGCAGTCAAAATCTTGTCGACTTAATAAGTTCAGCTAATCTGAATGGGCTTGTGAGTACAGCTAATTTCTCTGGACTTATGAGCACAACTTTTTTTGATTCGCAAATCACAAGTACTCTGGCTGGACTTGGAACTGCAGGATATTTATCGACTATTTTAGTGAGTGCATTAAGCACTGGAACAGTAAATACTTCTTCGATTACTTTTATTGATTCTACAACTACGCCACCAAATGCTGGCCAAATTAGTCAACTTAATGTTAGTTCAGGTAAACTTCTCTTTAATGGAGCCTATGCAACGGGCTCAGGTGCGGCGGTTGGTGTTTCACAGATTCTTCCAGGTAGTGGAATTACAGTAAATCCAGGTATAGGTACAGGTGCTGTAACGGTAAATGCAAATCTCGTTAATTTAGTAAGCACTGCAAATCTTTCTCAACTTATAAGTACAAATTTTTATGATTCCCAGAATGCAAGTACAGTAAATGGTCTAGGTACAGCGGGGTATATTTCATCAAGTCAATTACAGAGTTCAGTGGTCGCATTAAAACAGAGTTTTTTTGTAGTGAATGGCAATACTCTCTATATTCAAGGATCTGGTAATGCCATCACAATCAGTAGTTTAGCGAGTGTAGTTTATTTGAGTTCCTTTCTGCAGTCTACTGTGACCTATAAGGGTTCCAATGGAAATATTGCACCTAAATGGTCAGTCGGTACACAGCCTATTTCCTTTACAACTGCGAATCTTCAATTAGATTCCTTCTCGAGTCTAATTACATCAAATGCAATTGTGAATATTGAAGTGCTCGGTAATTTTATGTTTAGTCCACTGGCACTTCCGCAGACACCAGTTCCTATCTATATGTCAAGTTTTGTTCAAAGTGGAGCATCAGGAAATAGTAATTATCTAAGCAGTCAAATGTTCCAGACGATGTTCTTCCCTACTCAGTACAATAGTGGAGTTGCTGGTGGTCTATATGGAGGTCTCAGTAATTATATAAGTCCAACAATAAAACTCAGTCTACCTGGCTCAGTTGTACAAGGATTTTATCCAAATACACCTATTGTTCTAGGGCACTATCTTCCGAATGCTGTCACACTCAATTTAACACAGGGATTCCTAAATTCAAATGCCACGGTTTTCTTTGGTTCAACGAACTCGGTCTTTGTGTCAGTTCAAAATATGCCTTAGAGTAGGAATGTCAAAAAGGACATATGATACGGATGAAATAACTTTACGCAAAGTCTATGCTTTTTCAACGAATAATCAATTCGTCCCCGCAATGACTGTATTAACAGCGGATGGAGCAGGGGGAACCTATTGGGCAATTCCTAGCTCACTTGGATACAATCCGAGTTTCAATCAAATTGCCACTGATGCTGGGACCTTTACGGCGTCAGCACCTTATAATACATTTACTCTTAGCCAAGGTGGTGGAATCGGTTTTGTTCAAGGCGCAGGGACAAATCAGATGTACATCTATTCAAAAGGCTTTGGTCAGATAAATACGGTGGGTGGAAATAGCCTTTCAGGATTCTCTAATAATGTGACAACACCTGTTTTAAATTTTGCTGGTTCAAATGGTATTAGTCTTCAAGCAAATCCTGTAACAAATACACTTACGTTTACTGGAAACGGTATTCCGATTAGCACTACATTAAATAGTTTCCAAAGTCTTAAAATATTTCCGAACCTCTCGACTCCAACAACACCTGCTTCTCTTATCTCCTCTCTTGGTGGAGCCACTATTCTCTATGCTAATAACTATTCTAGTATACTAACACTTGCGGGTACGGGGCAAATTAGTCTAACACCCGATTATCTTAATAATACTGTATATCTTGGATTAAATGCAAGTACTCTTGTTACATCGAATCTGACAACTATTGTTGTGAGTACAACAAGTGTACAGACATCAAGTTTTACACTTATAGATACCTATAGTAGGGTTCAAAAAACTCTGTATAGCTACAACGGAAATCTCTACTTGAATGGAATTGCAGTTTCGGGTGCAGCTGCCTCGCTTGTTGGATCAGTGAATCCTGGCTCAAATATTATTATGGGACCGACTGGAACTGGAGGTGGTACACAGGGTGATGTAACCGTCAATGTAGATATGACTTTCTTGGGTTCAACTGTGCAAGGACTCGGTTCTTCTGGATATATTAGCACATTGGTTGCGGCGAATCTGACGGGTCTTGTGAGTACTGCAAACTTGCAAAATCTTGTGAGTACCGCAAATTTAGCTGGTTTGGTAAGTACAAATTCACTCGTTTCAAGTGTGGCAGGACTAGGCACAGCAGGGTATTTAAGTTCATTAAAAGCGCAGTCTCTGAGTACAGGAACACTTTTTACATCATCAATTAGTTTCATTGATACAACCCTCAATACAAAGCAACTACTTGCTGTAAATGGAGGAATTCTACAATTAAATGGATCTCCTATTACAGGCGGTGGTGGAGGTGCAACTGGCAATTATGTCAGCACTGCAAATCTTGTTGGACTTGTAAGTTCAGCAAATTTGGCCGCTTTGGTAAGTACAACCTATATTAGTGATAAATTGGGTTCAACTGTACAAGGTCTAGGAACAGTTGGATATTTCAGTAGCCCAGTCTTTAGTAATGTGACAGTTGTAAATTCAATAAGTTCTATTTGGGTGGCGGTTGGTACGGGATCATCGAGTGCTGCTACAATTCAATATAGCCTTGATGGAGTTAACTTTTCATCTGCACATACAGGTGGATTTGATCCAGGTTGTAATGTGGCAACTTCTGGAGGTATAGCCATTGCTTTTAATGGTGTTGCATGGGTTGCAACGGGATTTAGCAGTACTGGCATTACTCCAATTCAAAGGAGCAGAGATGGAGCAAACTGGGATACTGTATCAATTAATGGGAGTGGTGGTAATACAGGATACTTTAATGCAGTTGCATGGAATGGTGCATATTGGCTTGCTGCGTCACCTTACAATGGGTGTAATGGCTCGATCTCAATTTCTGTAGATCCATATGCTGGAACTTGGAATGATGCGACTGATCAGACATTTTTAAATGGATATGCATCATGTATTGCATGGAATGGTGCGTATTGGTTAGTAGGCGGAAGTAATCGTGATAATGTGAATAATCTGTATTCAAGCTCAGATTCTCTTACATGGACTTCAAGAACAACAAACGGGTTTGCGGTTATTCGTGCAGTGGCATGGAATGGATCGTATTGGTTGGCTGTTGGCTCAAATGACATAGGAGGAACTCCCATCCAATTTAGTTATAATGCAATTAATTGGTCAAATGCAAATCCGGCAAATATTACAAATATAATTATGACAAGTGCGGTATGGAATGGAAACTATTGGTATGTTGGGGCGACTTCTGGAGATATCTATTATAGTTATGATGGAAGTAATTGGGCCCTTGCACCTAATAAGACAACGTTTGGATCGGATGTAAATGGAGTTACTGCATCTGTATGGAATGGTAACCGTTGGTTGGCGACTGGATTTAATTCAGGATCTAGTTTAGGGACAATTTTACTACAATCAAATCTGACAAGTTCTTGGCTTGCATTAACAACAGGAGGATTCACAACTCCTCCAGGATCATCGGGACAAACAGGACGTAGTATTGCATTTTCTTCCAATACACAGAATGCATATACACAGGCTAATTTATCTATCTTACCTCAGGCCATTCCTCTTTTTACATCAACAAATCAACTACTTGCACTTTCAAATTCACTTACAATTAATAGCGCGCTTACAATTAATACTAGAAATTTAAATAATACAGGATATGGAAGTCTTGTTGGAATTAATACGGCAAATCCGCAATATACACTTGATGTTCGTGGATCATTCTACACAAGTTCATTGACAGCTAATACATTTACTGGAAGTTCAATCACAACAGGAATATTTAATGGGAGTTCAATTATTGTAAGTTCCGTGACAGCTAATACATTTAGTGTCAGTTCAGTTCTAACACAATATATAGATGCAACTGGTATTATTCGTGCATCTCTGGGTGTTTTATCAAATGGAACATTTCTAACCTCAGATCGCCGAATTAAGCAAGATATTCGTGATGCAGATCTTGAGCGCTGTTATTCTAATCTTGTTGATTTACCACTTCGCTCATTCAGTTTTATCTCAAGTTTCAGTGATACAAAATTGGATAAACATCAGATTGGATTTATAGCGGATGAACTGAGTACCCTATTTCCTAAATCGATCTATGAACATACAGTAGATTTCTCTGAATATAGTACAATTCAACTCGTAAATTACGAACAGGTGCAAATGGCGCATTTTGGTGCCACACAGTATATGGCAAGTCTATTACAAAATCAAAACTCAACGATTGTGGCTCAGAATGCTGTGATTTCATCTCTTGAACAACAAATGGCAAGCCTTTCAACAACAATTGGATTGATTGTTTCGAAATAAAAATCAAGTGAGAGAAGAGGGGAGAGATGTCGAGAAAAACATATGACACAGATATTATTACTCTGCGTCGTATCTTTGCGACAAACAAAGGAACGAATGCCCCGATTCAGACCAATGTTATACTTGCAGGTGTTGGATCAGGTGAAGTACATTTTTTACATCCACTGGATGTTCCCTCTATTTCAACGATCGGCCCGAGCACACTTGAAGCGTGTGTTCCACTCATTTCAACAGGGAGTGGTCAATCATTAAGCACAATAATAAATCAATATTTACCCAGTAGTGTATCAACCAGTTTTGCTAATTATGCGGGTGTTACACAAATTATTGCAGGCGCAAATATTTTAATTAATCCCACAAATGGTATTGGTGCAGTGACGATTACGGCAATCACAGGGGGTGGAAGTATATCACAGCTAAATTTGGTCAGTACAGTTGCTGGATTGGGAACAGCTGGATATTTATCAACTTCTGGTAATGGTATTATTCCTGATGGTTTAGTGAGTACTGCAAATTTAAGGGGATTAGTAAGTACAAGCTACTTAGCAAGTCAATTAGCATCTACTGTTATTGGTCTTGGAACTGCTGGTTATGTATCAACTGCACTTGCTACTTCCTTGCCTGGAGGGTTAGTAAGCACTGCAAACCTTAGTGCTCATGTTAGCACATCCTATTTGGCAACGCAACTTGGATCTACTGTGATTGGTCTTGGTACTGCTGGCTATTTATCTACTGCACTTGCTACTTCCTTGCCTGGAGGGTTAGTAAGCACTGCAAACCTTGGGGGTCTAATCAGTACAAGCTACTTAGCAACTCAATTAGCATCTACTGTGATTGGTCTTGGTACTGCTGGTTACGTATCTACTGCTGTGGCAAATGTACCTGGAGGTCTGGTGAGTACTGCAAACCTTGGGGGTCTAATCAGTACAAGCTACTTAGCAACTCAATTGACATCTACTATAATCGGTCTTGGTACTGCTGGCTATTTATCAACTGCAGTTGCTACTTCCTTGCCTGGAGGGTTAGTAAGCACTGCAAATCTTGCTAGCCATGTAAGTACAACTTATCTAGCAACTCAATTAACATCTACTGTGATTGGCCTTGGTACTGCTGGTTATGTATCAAGTGGATCAACAACACTTCCTGGAGGTTTAGTAAGCACTGCAAATCTTGCTAGCCATGTAAGTACAAGCTACTTAGCAACTCAATTAGCATCTACTGTGATTGGCCTTGGTACTGCTGGTTATGTATCAACACTACAGACTTCATCAAAATTCTTTTCAATTAGTACTGGCAACGTATTTGTATCAACTGTTAATTTACTTGATACTTATACTGGTGTCAGTAATCAACTGTCTGTTAGTTCTGGTACTCTTTTATTAAATAACTCATTTATTACTGGTAGTGGCGGTAGTGCTGTTACGCAGATTATTGCTGGAACTAATATTACCGTATCTGGAAGTGGTACAGGTGTTGTTACTATTGGTGGGGCCACTCTACAAAATATTGTAAGTACTGCAAACTTAACTGGTTTAGTCAGTACAACTTATCTCACAACACAACTTGGATCAACTGTCATAGGATTAGGAACAGCAGGATATCTTTCAAGTATTCCTCTAATTGGAGGGTTTGTTTCTACTGCCAATTTAGTAAATTTTGTTTCCACTGCGAATCTTACAAATCATATTTCCACTGCTAATTTAGTAAATTTTGTGTCCACTGCGAATCTCACAAATCTTATTTCCACTGCTAATTTAGGAAATTTAGTAAGTAGTAGTTATTTAGCCACACAAGTAGGATCCACTGTTCAAGGACTTGGAACTGCCGGCTTCCTTTCGACTGGATTTTCAACGACCATTGGAACTAATTTTACTACTTCTAATGCAAATATTCAATCCTTTACAACGAGTAGTATCTTTTTTGGTACAGGGACTGGATTCTTAACACTGCCTAATACTGTAGTTCCTAATTTGAGTGTTGGAATACTCTATGTATCTACTCTTGTTGGATATACGCCTGGAGGTGGTGGTTCAGGAATTTCTACTGTAGTGAATGTCTTACGAATTAGTACTGGGAATATCTTTACATCAACTGTCAATTTACTGGATACTTATACTGGTGTAAGTAATCAATTGTCAGTAAGTTCAGGTACACTTTTACTAAATAATTCATTTATTACTGGTAGTGGCGGTGCTGCTGTTACGCAGATTATTGCTGGAACTAATATTACCGTATCTGGAAGTGGAACAGGTATTGTTACTGTGGGTGGAGCCAGTTTACAAAATATTGTAAGTACTGCAAACCTGATTGGTTTAGTAAGTACAAATTATCTTGCAACGCAATTTGGATCAACTGTAATTGGCTTAGGAACTGCTGGTTATTTATCAAGCATTCCAGCACTTGGAGGGTTTGTCAGCACCGCGAATCTTGCAAGCTTCGTGAGTACTGCTAATCTTGCTAGTCTAGTAAGCACAGCTAATCTAACAAATTTAGTAAGTACTACATATTTAGCTACACAAGTTGCATCTACTGTTGTTGGCCTTGGTACTGCTGGGTATCTTTCAACACTACAAATCTCAGCAAAATTCACCTCAATTAGTACTGGAACTGTATTTACATCAAGTGTGAATTTTCTCGACACCTATACTGGAAATACTAATCAACTATCTGTTAGTTCAGGTACTCTTTTATTAAATAATTCCTTTATAACTGGAAGTGGTGGTACTGCAGTAAGTCAGATTATTGCTGGAGCGAATATTACAGTTTCTGGTAGTGGAACAGGTGTTGTAACAGTGAGTGGGGTCAGTTTACAAAATCTTATTAGCACGGCAAATCTAACAAGTCTCATTTCAACTGCAAATCTTGCCAATGTAGTCTCCACGGCAAATCTAACGGGTCTAATTTCCACTGCAAACTTAAAAAGTCTGATTTCAACAGCTAATTTAACAAGTCTGGTTTCCACGGCTAATTTAGCCAACGTAGTCTCCACGGCAAATCTAACGGGTCTAATTTCCACTGCAAACTTAACAAGTCTGATTTCAACAGCTAATCTGGCAAGTCTAATATCAACGGCAAATCTAATAAATTTAGTGTCTACAACAAACTTATCAGGGTTGGTCTCAACAACATTTTTCGATGCGAGACTTACATCAAGTCTTCTTGGACTAGGAACAATTGGATTTCTCTCAACTGGCTATTCAACCTTAATTGCAAGTAGTTTTTCATCATCAAATGCAAATATTCAATTCTTTACAACAAGTACAATAGTCTTTGGAACAGGTACAGGATATCTTACATTACCAAATTCTGTAATCCCAAATTTGAGTGTAGGAGTACTCTATGTATCAACACTCGTTGGGTATATACAAGCAACTGGAAATATTATTGCTTCAGCAAGAATTGGCGTCAATTGTAATACTCCAAGTTATGCGCTAGATATAAATGGATCTGCATATATTAATAATGACTTAAATATAAATGGTATTGTAAATGCCATTACACAAATTAATTTAGGCGGACTTCAATTTGCAGTGCCTGGAAGTGCTGGTTTTAATATAGCTCCAACTGGTGAATATGTTGGAATAAATGTCACTAATCCAACATATGCTTTAGATGTAAGTGGGGATATAAATGTAAGTGGCACTGGTTACTATGTAAATGGTGGTTTGGTTGCTTCTGACCGTCGCATTAAAACAGATATAACATATGCAAATCTAGAACTCTGTTATTCAACGCTTCGTGACACACCTCTACATCATTTTGGTTTTGTAAGCTCATTTGCTCAGGCTAAACAGGATAAACATCAACTCGGATTTATTGCTGATGAACTCAGTACAATATTTCCTAAATCAGTCTTCCTAAATAAGACATCTATGGATGGTTTCAGTACAATCTATTATGTTAATTTCGAGCAAATTCAACTGGCGCATTTTGGAGCCACGAAATATATGGCAAGTCTTCTCGACCAACAGAACTCTACAATTTTTGGACAAAATGCCTTTATTGACCAGCAAATTTCAACAAATCAGGGGCAAGCCATCCAATTTTTAAACCTACAATCACAAATGGAGAATTTTTCGACTATACTTCAGAATTTGCTACGGTAAATAAATTCTAAATAAAATGAACTCTGAGTAGGTGTCTTCATAATGAGTCAACATAAAACCTATGACACAGATATTATAACATTAAGACGTATATTTGCTGCATCTGCAGTTAATAATCTGCCTATTTCTCCCAATCTTATTTTGGCAACTGCCAACAATGGAGAAGCTTTCTTTGTTGATCCATTGACAATCTCTTCAATTACTGCTATTAGTTCGCTGGTAGGCATACTTCCGAGTGGATTATCATCAATTTCTACATTCCTTGGAATGGACGGTGGAGGCCAAGGTATTATTAATGGTGTATGTACTCTTAGCACAATTGTTACGTCGGGTCTATCAAGCCTCTCAACTGCAATCGCAAATGTTAAAATTCTAAATGTCACCTACACACTTAGCAGCGTATCGACAATCTACGCATATGGAGATACTGTTATTATTTCATCTGCAACGAATGTATTCTTAAATCCAAAAGGACTATCCACACAAAGTGTTAGTGCTGGAAATGTCTATCTTTCCAGTTTAAATTTTATTGATCAAGCTGCAAATGGATTTGGATTTTTAACTGTCAGTTCAGGTGCTCTTTATCTTAATGGCTCAACTATTCAAGGAACAATTGTTGCCTCTAATATCACATCGACGGTGGCTGGACTTGGCACGGCAGGGTATGTATCAAGTCCCGCGCTTGTAAATTTAGTCAGTACGGCTAATCTCTCAGGACTCATTTCAACTGCAAATCTAAGCGAACTTGTTAGTACAAACTATTTTGCAACCCAACTAGCATCAACGGTTACTGGTCTTGGCACTGCAGGATACGTATCAAGTGCAGTCACTTTGACACTGCCTGGAGGATTGGTAAGCACTGCAAACTTATCTGGTGTTGTAAGTACAAATTATTTAACCACACAAATTGTGTCGACTGTTGCTGGCCTTGGCACTGCTGGATATCTGTCAAGTTTAGTAAGTGTAACACTTCCTGGTGGGTTAATTAGTACTGCCAATTTGACTGGCCTTGTTAGTACAACTTATTTTACTACACAGATTGCGTCAACTGTTGCTGGTCTTGGCACTGCTGGATATCTGTCAAGTGCAGTAACTGCAACACTGCCTGGTGGATTAATTAGTACTGCAAATGTGGCGGGCCTTGTATCCACTGCGAATTTAACTAGCCTCGTATCCACTGCAAACTTAACTAGCCTCGTATCCACTGCAAATTTAGCGAATTTTGTGTCGACATCGTTCTTAAATTCTGTAGTCGGCTCTACAATCGCTGGCTTAGGAACTTCTGGATACGTATCAAGTACGCAATTTAATTACCTCCAAGCAAATACAATCTCAGCTGGACAAATATTTATTTCATCTGGTTCTGTTAATGGCACTTTTTTTGCTATAACAGTAAGTTCAGTCAATGTAGAAGCTGTGAACATTGGTTTAGTAGGAGAGACAATCTTTCATGGTGATGGCTTATATATTCAGAATCTAAATGCACAGAATATTACATCAGGAACCCTTCCTACAAGTGTATATGGTGGCCTATCAATTCCCCTCACTGCAATTAATCCCATAGGAGATCTAAATGTTTTAGGAGCAATTGATGCCCAGACTGTTGGTGCAAGTACAATTATTCTTCAAGATACACTTACAACAAGTTATTCAAATATTCATTTGTATAATGGAAGTTTTTATGCAGGAGTTTCTCAACTTACAATTTCACCTTCGAATTTGCAATCCACTGTAGTTGGTTTAGGAATACCTGTACTTCCTGATGGGCTGGTAAGTACTGCAAATTTGGCTCGCCTGGTGAGCACATCCTACTTTGCTAATCAAATGGCTTCTACAGTAATTGGTCTTGGAACGGTAGGTTATTTGTCATCTGTGGTGGCAACCTCGCTTCCTGGAGGACTCGTCAGCACAGCAAACTTGAGTGGACTCGTCAGCACATCGTACTTAGCGAATCAATTAACTTCAACTATAATTGGTCTCGGTACTGCTGGATATATATCAACTGCGGTTGCAACGCTTCCTGGAGGATTAGTGAGTACTGCCAACTTGTCAGGATTAGTAAGTACCTCATATTTTGCAAGTCAAGTGGCTTCAACTGTTGTTGGCCTGGGAACAGCAGGATACATTTCTTCTTTAATTCTTCCAGGAGGATTGATCAGTACTGCGAACTTGAGTGGACATGTGAGCACTGCGAACCTTACGAACTTTGTAAGCACGGCGAATCTTACCAACTTCGTGAGCACGGCAAATCTTACCAACTTAGTGAGCACAACTTATTTAGCAAGTCAACTAACTTCAACTGTGACTGGTTTAGGAACTGCTGGATATCTATCAACTGCACTAACAAATATTGGCGGATATGGTTTGGTGTCGACTGCAAATCTTGCAGGACATGTGTCCACCGCGAATCTTGTGAACCTTGTATCAACATCCTTTCTTGCCACACAAATTGGCTCGACTGTAATTGGTTTAGGAACGGCTGGATATTTGTCGAGTACACAGTTTAATTATTTGCAAGCAAATACGATTTCAGTGGGCCAGATATTCCTTTCTTCAGGCTCAGTAAATGGAACTTTTTTTGCCACCACATTTAGCTCAGTCAATGTTGAAGCAACAAATATTGGACTTGTGGGTGTAACATCATTCTTTGGAAATGCGTCTGGTCTAACAAATGTACCAGCGCAAAATGTCACTGGTACTCTTCCTACATCGGCGTTTGGTAATCAGACCGTTCCATTGACTGCGATTAACTCTGTTGGAAGTTTGAATATAACAGGAGCAATTGATGCAAAAACTGCTGGGTTTAGTACTCTTTCACTCTTTGATTCAGGATATAATCAAAATTCCTTATTAAATCTTTCAAGTGGAAGTTTTTATTCTGGGGCAAGTCAATTGACCACCACACCAGCCAATCTGGCGTCAACTATTATTGGACTTGGAACTGCAGGTTATTTATCATCTGTTATAGCGCCTGTCATTCCTGGAGGATTCGTCAGTACCGCAAACTTGGCTAGTCTGGTGTCTACTGCAAATCTATCGGGTCTTGTGAGCACGGCAAACTTAGTTGGATTTGTCAGTACTGCTAATCTTTCGGGCCTTGTAAGTACATTGTATCTTGCTTCACAAATTGGTTCCACTGTAGTAGGTCTTGGCACTACAGGATACGTGAGTACTGCCACTTTACAGAGCACATCTGCTGGACTATCCGCGCAGATTCAGGCCGCCGCCGCAAGTGTAACTACAAATCAACTAATATCAACTGTTGCTGGTCTGGGTTCAGCAGGTTATCTTTCTACAATACAGTTGGGTTCTGTAGTGAGTACTGCTAATCTTGCTGGACATATCTCAACTGCTAATCTTGCTGGACTTGTATCGACTGCTAATCTTGCTGGCCTTGTATCGACTACTAATCTTGCTGGACTTGTATCGACTGCTAATCTTGCTGGTCTTGTATCGACTGCAAACCTTACTGGCTTGATTTCAACTTCATATCTTGCCACTCAGATTGGATCAACGGTCATTGGTCTTGGCTCAGCGGGTTACATTAGTAGTAGTCAGTTGCTGTCCACAAGCCTAGGACTGAGTCAATACATGAGCAGTTTTATTGATCCTACAGAACTCACGAGCACGATCATTGGTCTAGGAACAAGCGGCTTTATCTCTACATTTGGTCTAACTTATGCAGTGGCATCCACCGCTCAAGGTCTTGGAACCTTTGGCTATGTAAGTACATCGCAGTTACTGAGTACAAGTTTGGGTCTATATCAACAAATAGTAAACTCAGTTACACCAATTGTGCAAACAGATATTACAAGTACAGTGGTTGGACTTGGTACTGTCGGTTATCTATCAACAATTGTATTTGGTTCTATTGTAAGTACAGCTAATTTAGTAGGTCATGTAAGCACAGCAAATTTGGCAAATTTAGTCTCGACTGCAAACTTGGCAGGTCATGTAAGCACAGCAAATTTGACAAATTTAGTCTCGACGGCAAACTTTGTGGGTTTAGTATCAACAGCTAATCTAGGAGGCCTGGTCAGCACTTCTTACCTGGCCACTCAACTTGGATCAACTCTTATTGGTCTTGGAACTGCTGGCTACCTTTCAACACTACAGACTTCAGCAAAATTTACATCAATTAGTACTGGTAATATCTTTACATCGACTGTAAATTTACTTGACACCTTCACTGGTGTAAGTAATCAATTATCA
>Ga0214165_1001443_pt1 | contig 12915 bp, 10 predicted proteins | sample TroBogypolimnion_34_FD_153004 | JGI IMG/M metagenome (GOLD analysis project Ga0214165, IMG submission 153004) | Freshwater microbial communities from Trout Bog Lake, WI - Practice 03JUN2009 hypolimnion v3 | ecosystem: Environmental > Aquatic > Freshwater > Lake > Hypolimnion/Profundal zone ... | reverse complement strand
TATCGGATTATCTTTTATGTCAGACAACATGTGTTTAACTTTCAAGAGCTCATCATAGAATTCTTCCTTGAGATATGTCACATGAAGTGGATTCGTGTTTTGTAATGCTACTATCTCTTTTAAAAATGCCTTTGCTTTTGCTTCAAATATTGCAGAATCACAAGGAACTTTAAAATATTTTGTTCTCACTTCAACAAGAAATTCGAAAAATAAATTCTTTAATTTTTCACTCATTGAAAATTCACTATAAATAAAATAGAAGAAATGACGGTTTATTGTCACTGCTTGTAAAAATATGATATGATGTGTGAAAACGGTGCAAGCTTTACATGCCATGAGCACGAGCCAGCATACGCCTCTCGGCGGGTGACATGGTCTGTATCTTGGCACGGGTTTGCTGTTGCATGCCCGGGTACTGGCGCTCGATTGTGCTGAGCAGGCTTTTTGAAAACAAGGGTGTTGTTGCCTTGCTTTTGGCCTTTTCAGGCTCGGCAGGCACAACCGACTTGATGACTTGCGGCTCGGGAACAGATTGGCGGGCACCCATAGTGATATATGTGGTAGGTATACTGATTATATCGACTTTTCACAAATGCACCTTTATACTTATTTTGCTTGCTTGATGTGCGTGTAAATTTGGTTGATCACTTGAAAAATGCTAAAGCAATCGGTATGGGGCTTGTACCGTATAAACGTGCAACACAATTGGGACGTAATATATGCTTGGCGTGTCGCGTCTTTGTCCTTTTCGAAGTTGGTATCATGTTGTTGCTCATCACACTCGATGGCCAACTTGTAGCGTGGCAAATACAGGTCTATGAAGAACGGGCCAATGGGATATTGCAGGTCCATTACCTCTCCATCAAACGCCTCCATGATTTGGCGTAGTGTGGAAGCCTCGAATGTTGACACTTTGCATGGAATCACATCAATACCAAGTAGCTTGGCAATCTCGATGGCTTTGGGTTTGCGGGAGACAGTTACAAGATGCCGCAGTCCGACCAATGTGAGGAAAATGACGGTTTGATATCCGCCTCGAGTGTGGACTTGTTGCAGCACTTTCTTATCCATCCCAAAGTCCCTGATGGACGAGCCAATGTTGGATATGCCCAGCACCTTTGCAATATGCGTCGCCCTGAACAGGGGATTGCTGGGGGTGCCGTGGACATCGAGATTTATTCCGGCGCATTGAAGCGTGTTGACAATGTCCATTCTTTTTGGATTCACATATTACACATGAGTTTCCCTTTAATTGGATAAGAAATCAAAAGATATGAATACACAACCTAGTTGAACCTCTCATAGTGTACAGTCATAAAGTTGACAATAGTGATGTACTCGGCTTGTGTCACGACCAAAACATTCTTGATGGGGCCATCGTACTTGTACTTGGTCATCAATGGTTGATCCTTGATCCACTTCATAAACTCGACATGCATCTTACAGAAATATTCTTGACGCATGTACACGTGCTTGAATTCTTTGCACATGTACTTGAAAGTCTGCTTAATATTTTTGGTCTTGCCCAACTTGAGCAGAATGTGTCCATCATCAAACGTGTCGACCTCTGCAAGATATATTACGGGTTCCATATAGTATGGAGAATTAGGTATCATCGAATCGTGTTTTTCTTGTTTTTCAATGCGCAACTCATCATCCCCATGCTTGTCGATTTCCCTGACCATCCTATTGAATTTGATCTTGAAATCAAATGCATGTTCTTCAGCAGAGTCGGAAAGGATACGGTATACACCCAAATCAGTAAGAAACCAAATACTGTCGACGATTTGTTTCTCGTAAAACATTGTGAAATATTCGATGATGTCTGTGATATTTTCAATTTCCATGACATATCCAATTTGCTCAGCGAGAAACAATGGTCCATCTGGTGTGTATAAAATGTTGAGCTTGGTCTCAATTCCAGAGTCGGTTTCATAAGAGCGAGTAATAGACATTGTCTTGTAATGTATTCTTGCGGAAGGATGTTTTATACTGGTTGTAAAATTAAATGAATCATTTTTTTGCTTATTTGAAAATATACAAATAAAAAAATCATGTATATTGGATTAAATTACTGAGGCTTGGCTTTGTGAGTATTTGGGAACGTTTGTAGCCAACAATCCGGCATTCCTCGGTTGCCGATTTCAGGTAGAGACCATAAAAGCCTGGAACACCCGAGTCACCAGATACGATTGGCACCCCTTGATGAAAGATAAACATGTTGTTCAAGTGGGACAAGAACAGTTTCTTCTGGTCAACAGTCAACTGGTCCTTCTGCTTCCATTCTGTGTACTCCTTCAAGAGGTCATTCTGCGCAGCCCGGCCCATGATGTGAATCTCACACTTTTCGAGTAAGAATGTTGTGACATCTTTGCGTACACGTGCCTTGTCAAATATGACCGGGGCCCATGGCTTCATCTTCAATCCAGTGTAGAAGCCACTCTTGAGGTCGTGCTCTGGGTCATCCTCCTTGAGAATGTCGAACCTCTCCTTGAACCATGCATCAAGGTTTGATGTTTCCATCTTGTTCACAAACGAGTCACGCCAGAAGCGGTGACGTGCACGAACATAAACTACACGGACCTTGTCGTCGCTGCTGTCACTGATTTCAAAGCATTCGTTCAAGAAGCACTTCAATGATGTGGAAGGAGTGTTCGCTTTTGGCTCCGCCTTGGCTTTGAAGGGTCTCCCAGCTTTTCTCTTTTCCAAAGAGAGTAGTTGTGTGGGTTCGTTGTCAGAATCTTTGATTAGAACATAGTCTTCCCTCACCTTGCCCATTCCCAAAGAGTGGATGTCCATTATCTCCTGTTTGTGCTGTATTTGGCAAACTTGGTCCTCCGGAAAGAGGAGCAAGATTTGTGATTGTATCTATGCAAAACTTATAGCATATATTTTGCTCCCACCAAATACCAATGATATTTTGGGGTTTTCCTCTTTTGTATGAAAAACCTAGAGAGATGGTATGAATTGCCAACCAACTTCTTCACATATTTTGCACCAAATCTTGTCTTGAGCAGCCAATTTATCGCGACTTTTCAACAATGGAAAGTAAACAAGATACTCATCTTTATCAAGGAGTTGTAGAAACTTATTTAAAACAAAGCTGTACGAAAGAAAATTTTTTCTCTGGACCGGCTGGTTCTTCACGAATGGCGTCTGAATATGCTTGAACATATTGCGGAGTTTTTCCTCTAACTCGGGTGAAAAACTCGGCATGGGTAGGCCGTTAAGCCTATTGATTATATGGGGAATGTGCTCATAGTATTTATGCGCTTTTAGCTGTTTCAGGATTCGCTTGACCTTGTCATAAGATAGATTGGCCATATTTGTTATACGATGTTTCTTTATTTCCATGAGAATCTTGTCATAAACCTCTTCAGGGATTTCAGTTGTCTCTTTTCCCTGTATCTGATTTAACCATTCATTGAGATGATTAATTCTTTTATAGCTAAAGTACGTGACCTCCTTGGGTGGGTCTTTGTACGAGGGTTTATCATGATCGACAATCATATATTCCATGGTATGGCACACGTTGCAAAAAATATAGCCATCGTTCAGCATGATGGTAATATTAGAAGAGCCACAACATTTGCACGTATCATCAAGGTCCTTGACTTTTTCATTGATATAATTCTCATTTACAATCGACATGTAGTTATCAAGCAGTGACCCCCTCGACTTTTCGCACACACCTTTGGCCTTTGGACCTGGGGCAGCCACCACGGCCGGTTTCGCCGCACTCGATGTAAAAAAGCGCAGAATCGACCCCGACTTGTGATAGGCATCGCTGTCCATGAGCAGCTGGTTGACATTTCCCTTTTCGATCAGGTCGTAATATTTGAATAGAATATCCGAGGTATTCACATAATACAGGTCCTCGTCCATGTCTGCCTGTGTCTTTTTTAAAGTATCTCGCAACTCAATACATTTGTCTATCATGTTCATTTGCTTGTCCAACTCGGCATCTGTTATCCCGCCTACATGATTGGGCTTTCGCGCCTCGATGGCAGCTATTTCCCTTTCCAAAAAACACATTTCGCCCTCGATATCCGCCACAGTTGAGCGACATGATTTTAGCTTTTCCAGATGGGTATTGTGATAAATATCCAGGGTTTTCTTGCCACATGTGCTCATTCAACATTACAAGGTGGCAGTGTTACACCTTTAAATGACGTAGAAAAATAAAAACAAATACAAATATAAAAACTAAAGCCAGTCAAGTAATTTGATGCGCATTAATTGTTTTTCTTGAGACTATTTTTTCAAACATCAAAACAAATGAATCACTGAAAATGCCTAAAAATTGATTTATATAATATAGTATCCCTTCATGTTACATGTAGTCATGGGGTCAAAGGTAAGCAAACCCGAACTAGAAAACGTCACAATAGATCTTGAAGAAATACCTCACTACAAGCTTCGGAATCGGAAGGCAAGGGTGCGCATAAATAAACCCAAGCTTCGCCTTCACGTAGAGGTAAAATATGAAATGGTTTGAACATGGCTTTTTATACTCTCATCGACTTTACCTAAAACTTTGACATTTGTTTTGCCACCAAGTTGAGCAGCTCCAATTGTTGTTTAGCTGTGTAATATTTTTTCCATGTGCAATATAAAGTTTGTTACACCTCGTAAAATCTAAAATGAAACACTTTAGACCGAGCGTATTCACTATTAGCCGTACGGCTTGCGGTTGAAAATCAACCATGGAACGTCAAACTTGTACAGTAGGCTCTTCAACTACATGAGCCGCTCGACACAAATGTGCTGGGCGAGCCCTTCCGTTGACCAGTGCCACTGTCGCTCGGTGCATATTACGAGCTGCTTGAACGTCCCTGTCTCGCAACTTTCCGATGGTTTCGCAGGTTCTGCAGCATCGTAAGCGACGAGATTCTCCATCCACAATCATCCTCGTTCCGTCTCTTGTACACCAGGTCCTTTTCACAAGGGGTGGTTCTGTGACTGACCCACACTCGCAGCACGCCTTGGTAGTGTAGTGCTCTGAAATGGGAAAGACGGCCACTCGGTTTATTGGAAGACAGGAGACGTGTTGGACCTTGTGAAGAAGGAGTCGGTTGATGGTCAGTTGACCGTGGTGAGGGGTTTGCTATGGTGTCGTTCCACCATTATTGAAAAAAGCAAATACGTTAACCGCGATCTGAATGCTGCCATCAACATCCTTCACTGTGCGACGCTTCCGACAAGGCCGCTTGCGCTTCAAATGAGCCCAGGTCTGAAGAAGATTCACCAGCGTCTTGGTAGGATAATTTTATCACCGAAAGCATGATTAAATTGTGTAACAACAAGTTTAATTAACAAGTTTCGGCGATGGAGTGGTTTCAAGTTTGTATTGGCAAATTGAACGTAAGTTGTCTATGACAAGCCATTCTATACACACCGTCAAAAGATTATTGAGACATTTTAGGTGTTCCATTATTCAATTGGAGGAGTGTAAACATAATATCATTGTGCCATATGTTTATATTCTTTTTTTCAAGGTTTAGGGTTCAAAATATGTTTTTTACAACACTTTAAAAAAAAATAAATGACTAGACTGAAATAAATCAATTTATGCCGAGCACGACTCACACGCCTCCACATTCGCCAACTTGGTCATGGTGGGGTCCAAAGTAAATTGCTGAATCTTTGCCTTTGCCTTGGACCTGAGATAGTAGATTCCAGTCTTGAGGCCCAGTGACCACGCGTAAAAGTGCATCGACGACAACTTCTTGAAATCCGGTTGCTCCATGAACAGATTCATGCTCTGCGACTGGCAGATGAACGGTCCCCTGTCCGCGGCCATGTCGATGAGTACCTTTTGCTTGATCTCCCACACAGTCTTGTACAGGCTCTTGATGTCTTCCGGAATCTCGTCCACATTCTGCACACTCCCCTCGTAAAACATGATCTTGTCGCGCACCTCGCGAGTCCACAGGTCCCTGGCAATGAGATCGTCCATCAAATACTTGTTGATTATGATGAACTCGCCAGCCAGTGTCTTGCGCTTGTACATGTTGGAAGTGAAGGGCTCAAAGCACTCGTTGGCGGACATGATCTGAGATGTCGAAGCGGTAGGCATGGGTGCGATGAGCAGCGAGTTCATGATGCCGTGCTTCATCACCAACTGACGCAGGTTGTCCCAGTCGAACTTGTCACTCGGTGTCACATTCCACATGTCAAACTGGAACCTGCCCTCCGACATGGGCGACCCGGCAAATGTCGAGTAGGGTCCGTGCTTCTTGGCCAGTTCCATCGACGCCTCTACCGCCGCAAAGTACATGGTCTCGAAAATGTCCCGGTTCAGAGTGCGAGCCTCGTCACTGTCAAAGGGCACCCGCAACAGAGCGAACGCATCGGCAAGTCCCTGAACACCGATGCCAATGGGGCGGTGCGCCTTGTTTGACTTGGCTGCCTTTTCCAGAGGGTAGAAATTCACATCGATGACCTTGTTCAGATTCTTCACAATTACCTTGGTAATCTCGTACAGCTTCTCGAAATCGAACACGGACGTGTTGCCCACTCCGCTCGCAACCACAAAGGTCTTGAGCACAATGCTGGCAAGGTTGCACACCGCAATCTCGTCAGGCTTGGACACCTCGCAAATCTCCATGCACAGGTTGCTCGACTTGATGATCCCGATGTTGGACTGGTTTGTCTTGCGGTTGACCGCGTCCTTGAAGCCAATGTAGGGCACCCCAGTCTCGATCTGTGCCTCAAGGATCTTGAACCAAATGTCCTGCGCCTTGACCTGCTTGATGAAGCTGCCCGCCGCCTCATAGCCCTCATACAGCTTCACAAACTCGTCACCATAGACATCGGCAAGACCAGGGCACGCCTTGGGGCACATGAGCGACCACATCTGGTTCTCCTTGACACGCTGCATGAAGAGGTCAGACACCCACATGGCGTAAAACAGATCGCGCGCCCTCTCCTCCTCGACTCCGTGGTTCTTGCGCATGTCCAAGAAGCCCTCGATGTCAGCGTGCCAGGGCTCAAGAAACACCGCAATAGATCCATTCCTCTTGCCTCCCTGGTTGACATACTTGGCCGCATTGTTAAAGACACGCAGCATGGGGATGATCCCAGTCGAGATGCCGTTGGTGCCCTTGATCACCGAGTTACGGGCCCGGATGTTGTGGATGTGCATGCCGATGCCGCCCGCATTCTTGGAAATCAGCGCACAATCTTTCAGCGTGTTAAAAATGCCCTCGATCGAGTCGTCCTCCATGTGCACCAAGAAGCAGCTGCTGAGTTGGGGCCTGCGAGTGGCCGCGTTGAAGAGCGTGGGTGTGGCGTGGATAAAGTACTTGTTCGACATGAGGTCATAGGTCTGCAGTGCGTCCTTGATGTCGTAGCCATGGATGCCCAGTGCCACACGCATCAACATGTGTTGTGGCCTCTCGATCACCCGTCCACCAATCTTGAGCAGGTAGGCCCGCTCCATTGTCTTGAAACCAAAATAGTCATAGGCATAGTCACGCTTGTAGTCGATGATGCTGTTGAGCTTTTCCTTGTTGGCCTGCACAATCTCCCAGTGTTGTTCCGACACCAGCTCGCCCTCGAACAGGATCTGCGTAGTCTCTGAGAAAGAGGGCGAAGTGTTCTTGTGGTGGTTGGACGTGCTGATTCGAGATGCAAGCACACCATAGTCAGGGTGGTCCACAATCATCGAGCTGCACATGTAGGCTGCCATCTCGTCAATCTCGGACGTCTTGACACCATTGTAGATGCGTGCACATAACTTTTGGGTAAGCTCAAAGCAGTTGACACCGACAAGAGCATTGCTCAGGGTCTGCAAGCGGTTCAAGATCTTGTCGAACGAGACATCTTCGAGGTCTTGGTTGCGTTTGAGCACCTGCATGATGCCTTGACCGGCTTCTTACAATACAAGTGCGGACAAGCTTTATACCGTTTTTATTTTTTTCAATAAATATAATAACAATTTATAAAAAGGAAATGTTGTGCCGTTTTACAGTAGTATTGCTTGTAATTATCGTGGTATGCGCAATCTTGGCGACCATTTTTCAAGTGCAAAAATCGGAACATTATGTTGACAATAATGGTGCAGCTCAACAGACGGTAGATGTCACACTCCTCCAGGCGAAATCTCAAGCATATCTGCCCTTTCTTGGCAACTTTGTCTACACAGGCTCGGCAACAGCTTACAACAGTTTCACATCGGATCAACTCCAACAGATGATGCAGTTCTTGCCAACTTACGCTGATAGTCTTTGCAGCTGGAATGCAAATATCAACACAAACTGTAGCAATTTCTTCATAAACAACATTGCGTATGCTGACAATTACAATTTCGAATCGCCCATTGTTTGCAACAGCATCGAGACCAACGTGTCCCTTGACAAGGAACAGACCATGATGCGGTTTCTTAACAACCTCTACACCCTGCGCAAAAAATGCATTCGCATGAACACCGCCAAACAAAGCACCTTTGCATACAATAGTGGCGCGGGCGATACAGCCAATATATCGAGTGTGACTGCGTCCTCGGGTGACAATTACGTGATCAAGCTTAACGGCAACATCGACCTCTTGGCCTTGATGCGTCCCAACATGATTTCATTTGGAAACTATGGCCTTTATCATATCGAACCACTCGAGTCAGGCGCAGACAACATGTATACGAATTACAGCTCAGAAGCCTCCTCACACACACTTGTCTTGTCCAGCTTGAAATATCCCACCAATATACAAACCAATATCAAAATTTATCCTGATAATATCAACAATGCCATGAATAACTTGGCGAACAACTCCAACTGGAACATCTTGTCCACAGTCTACTATATGAACTACGAAAGTCCATCGTTCCCACTCATTTCCAACCGTTATTACAACACACTTTCGTTCGTTGTCGACTACAATCAGATCAACAGTATCGTGGCAAACAATAGCCCTGCCCCACCAAACTATACCGAGACAATCTCACTCATCAATGACACAACCGACTTGGTAGACCTTACCAATATTATTTCGAGTGTCAATGTCATGATCAACCTGACCGAGTCACCCAACTTCATGACACTAACATTCCAGACGAGCACCACAACCAAACAAATTGTAAATGTCCACACCGACTTTTCAAACCGGCTCAAGGGCTATTTGCAACAAAACCCACCCAACTTGTATAACAATCCCAAGTTGTTCTATCACATTGTGGTTACATGCACACTTGATATGGTCATAGTGGTGGCCATGTTACGCGATCTTGACACCAACCAGACCTATTTCTACATGACCCAGACCTCATTGAACAGTGCCAACTCACCCAACTACATCCAATTCCAGGGGGACGCCAACGGCCATGTGAATGTAGCTAGCACGTCCACTGCACCTCAAAAGATACTGAACAATCACTATAAATATTTCGACGCAGCTTGTCCTATGACCAGTGTACCCAATTTCAGCATATTGGCAAAGAACTTGGGATACAATATTTGAAAAATAAATTTAATCATAATGAAAATTTATACGTTGACAAACGCAAAACCCTGCAGCCTTGTGTTGTATGACGCCTTACCGCTTGCACTGGCTGCTGGGGCGGTCGACTTGACCTCCTTGTTGTAGAGTTCCTCGTCAGCACGGTAGCCCTTGATCCTGTCCCACACCACCTTGAGCTGATCTAGCTTTTCGGCGAGAAAGTCAGGGTCCTTGTAGACACGGATCATGGAGGCCTTTGTCAACAGATAGTAATGGAGCTTGACCACGTCGTTGCCCTCGCTCTCACACTCATTTTTTGTCGCATCTGTCCAGTTCACAAGCTCGGCAGCTGTCATGTCCTTTGACACGGGTCCATAGATGTACTTGTTGTCAACCAGCTCCACAATGGCCCCACGCTCTCCAAGACACGCAGACGCACCAGCAAAAATCTCTTCGACGTCCTCGCTGTCGATGAACTCGCACTCCCAGTAGTCGCATTCGGACAGGCCACATACGTCAAGCTGCCCCTGGATCTGGTAATAGTACTGCATAGGCACTGTACCATCGATCTTGCGCCGCCACGGGCACTTGATCTCGACCATGATGCCACACTCGTTGACACCATCGGGACTTGCACCGAGCGAATCTATGGTGGGGTGGCGAATCAGGCCAAAGTCGTACATGTGTGTCCCGTACCTCTGGGAGTAGATCGTGCACGCTGCGTCCTCAAACATGGTGCCCCACCGCAGTGCTGGCAGCGCATTGTTGAACTTGTCCTCTTCAAATCCACACTTTTTCTGAATGAGCTGCTTTTGTGTCCCAAACTTTCCCTCGCCTAGGGCCTGCGCGAAATCAGATGCTGTGATCAGTGTCTGGCGAGCAGCATACCACTCGGGAGTGCGCTGGTCGATCCTCGGCAACTCCTTGAGCTTGTCCAGTTGCTTCCTGTATCCGGCCACCACCAACGCGCGCTCATCGACATTGGCAACCGTGAGTGACGTGTTCAACACCATGTTGACAGTCTCGGCAATCGCGGCGTGCGTGTAGCCCTTGACCATGCACTTGTCCATCAAGGCGTGCATGTTGATATAGTGCATTTGCTTGTCCACCATTTTCACAATATTTACCGATATAAATTAATGCTTTTTATAATTGTCACTTTTCTACTACAATAACAAGAACAATTGTTCTTTATATAAGAGCAACACGCTTTATCAACATAAAAGCAAACAAAACACAAATGTTGTCCTACAACCACATATTCGACAACATTGTGTCCACGGACAAGATCAAGGGAGGCAACGAGCGCGATCTAAAGCGCAACTTTGCCACTTTGGAATTTCAGATGAAGCGCAAGCTCCTTGTGGAGGACACTGAAGTGGATGACTGCGTTTTCGAAAAAGAATCGGCACACGCAATGAAGAACAAGAGCTGGAAGATGATGGATATGTGTTTCAAGTGGAAGCACATTCTAGATTACGTCTCGAGTCTGGATCGCATTGACCCCGAGATGACACTCGTAAAAATAAAAGAATTATTCATGGGGAACAAGTTGCTCACTATAGTCTATGACACAAAGTCAAAATGCATCTCTAAGCTCAATATCAAAATGGATGATGGGGAAGTTATTTAGAAAATGAACAAATCTAATGGATAATGACGCGGCCAAACTTGGCGACAGTGGTAGTGGTAGTTGTAGACTGACCTGAAGGGATATACATCTTGTAAATTTCCAATTCTCCAGACGAGGTATTGATCCTGAAACCAAAGCTAATTGGGTTGCTCGCTGTGATATATGACTGCGTGGCATTGTCAAGTTGTGCACAGCTCGAGGTGATGCGCACGCCACCGCCCTTGACCTCCCAGAAGCTCTCGGCAGCGGCGGTGTTGTTGATGTACATGCCCGCGGAACCATTGTTCCACTTGACCGACTTTTCAAAGGCCGCAATGTTGCTCGCCGCAGTGGGAATGGCAAGTGTCTTTAGACCCATACCTTCTACAACAATACCTGCTTGTCCAACAAGATCATCCGATACTTGGGTGTTGGAGCTATAAGCCAGGTAAATCATCTTATTTTCGACTAGTAGGCTTGATTGTGTCACATTGATGCTGTCAATCACGCCTGCAACTTGCAAGTTACCGTTGATGATCACAGTGTTGCTTGTGGCACTGAAGATGGTGTTGTTTGTGCAGTACATGTTGAAAGACGTACTCTGTGTGGAAATATCATCCACATGGGGGCTCGAATTCATGTTGATCTTGGTGGAGCCGCTGTTGGCAGTCACAAGGGTATTGTTGGACGCCGCATAGGTCATGTTGAGACCTGCATTGTAGGTCACCGATGTAGCAGTGTATGCAGTCTCATTGCCCCAGGTAGTGCGGGTGTAGGCACCAGACACAACAGATGTACCAGCAACTTGGGCAATTGTGGTGGAAGCCTGGTTCATGGTGTAGGTCATGTTGCTTCCTGCAGCGCTCACATTCACAGAGCCTGCAGTGGCTGCGATGTTCTGGTTTTGACCTGCGATCGAGTTGACATTATTTTCAACGTTGAGGTCGGCATTACCTGCGGTGTCAAGCGCGAACGAGTCTGCATTGTTGTTGCGAGCCAGGGTCACAGCGCCAGTTCCGGTCGAGGTAGTGAGGCTAAAGCCAGTAGGTGTGGTAAAGGTGGCATTCTTGGTGGTGGTTAGAAGCACACCCGTGTTATCCATGGACATCTTGCTATAATTCACCCCAGTGTTGGCAGTAAGCACAACTGCGGCGTTACTAGAAGTCATCCATACATTATTTTGGGCAGCAACAAGGAAGCCACCTCCAGTTGTGGTCGAGTTGAAACCATATGTTGCTACACTGCTCATTACATTTGAAGAGTTGACAAATATGTTGTTCTTGGAGCTCCAAGTCGCGCTTGATGTAGCATTGTCCATGACAAAAGTGTTGGAACCACCTGTGGCATTGACACTGAAGGAGTTGTTCGAGGCAACAAGGTTGATCTTTTGACCCGCAATCACCGTAAAGTCGGTATTGGAAGCTACCAACTTGATATTGGATGTCACACTAGTCACGAAATCATTGGAAGAGTTGACAAAGAATGACCCAAGGGTATTTTGTGTGGTTCCCACGTTGTCAAGTTGTTGCACATTGGAACCAATATATGCGGACAATCTGTACATATCAGTCTGGGCATTGATCAAAACTTTTTTACCAGCACTAGCACTGAAATTGGTGTTGGAGGCAACAAAGGTAATATTGGAGCTAACACTACCCACCCAGTCATTAGACGAATTAACAAAGAAAGAACCCTTGGTGCTCTGTGTAATTCCAACACCATCCATTTGCTCAACATTGGATGCATAAAATGCAGACAATCTGTACAGGTCGTTTTGGGCAGTGACCAAGACTTGCTTTCCGGCAGTCGCCACAAAGTTGGTGTTGGAAGCAACAAGCTTGATATTTGAGCTCACACTTGCAACA
>Ga0214165_1001437_pt1 | contig 12965 bp, 27 predicted proteins | sample TroBogypolimnion_34_FD_153004 | JGI IMG/M metagenome (GOLD analysis project Ga0214165, IMG submission 153004) | Freshwater microbial communities from Trout Bog Lake, WI - Practice 03JUN2009 hypolimnion v3 | ecosystem: Environmental > Aquatic > Freshwater > Lake > Hypolimnion/Profundal zone ... | reverse complement strand
ACAAACATTGAAAAGTTGATACCTAGAGCCGGTGATTCAGCAAAAGATGTGGCTTTAAAGATGGCAGATATACGGCGTATTGCTACTGAAAACGTCACGCCTATGATCAACTCAGGCATATTGTTGCCCAAACAAGCTGAAGAAGCACAACGCTTGATAGAGAGAATTGATAAAGCTATACCTTTTACAACTATGGATGTGGTTCAGTCTTTGCAAAAAGGCAGACAAACTATGGGTGAAAAAGGTGCTGAAATTGCAGCAGGGGGGCAATTACCAAGCGGTATCCCACCTGGTTCTAAAAAGATTGGAAAAACACCGAAAGGCGTAGACGTATATCAAGCCCCTGACGGCACAAGACATATACCGGAGTAATCATGGCTGAATACAAAGGCGAAGTTATAGATTACAAAGTACCGGAGATTGAGTTAGCTCCAGAGGAACCCTCGTTCAAAGAAAAGGCGGGGGCTGCTGCTTATGGTGCAGCTACAGGGTTAGCCGGTGGTTTGGGTGAACTTGAAAAGTTTGGTGCTTATACCGTGCCTGAGTTTCTAGGAATGAGAGAACCTGGTACGCGCGATCAGTTTATGGGTAGAGAAACAATCTTTCCTACCATTAAAGAGGCACAAGCAGGATTAGCTAAATTAGGAATAAAACCACCGCGTGAAGAAGTGTCTGGCTATCAAACAGGTGGTGAGATATTGGGTGGTTTAGGGCCGGCTTTACCGGGTGCTGTACGTGGCGCAGGGCGTGCGTTATTAGGCGTACCAAGCAAGACCAGTGAAGCGGCTGCTAAAGAAGCAGAACAGATTGGGTTCAAATTGTCTCCTGCACAAGTCAGACAAACACCACGAGCAGGAGCCAAAGGCTCTACCTTTAGCGCCGAACACAATCAGGAATTAGCAAATAAGTTAGCTGCTGAATCAACCGGCAAGAGTGCTACTGAGATTAGCCCTGACTTTGTACGTGGACGTTTGAAGGAGTTAGGTGCAGAATTTGACAAAGTTTACAAAGGCAAAGAGTTTAATTTAGACAAACAAGCTGTTGACGCTTTACAACAGATTGCTTTAGCCGAGAACTATTTGCCGCCATCTGTTGCTGTTTCTGGTGTCAAACAAACGGCTAACAATATTCTTGGTAACTATCAATCATTAGTTATGTTGCCTGGAGCCAAACCATCTACGTTTAAAGTATCTGGTGATGCTTTACAGCGCATCCGAACTGACTTATTGCAAGCAGCTAGGGCATCTGGATCACGGCAAGACGCCCATGTGATCTATGACTTAGTGGATGAGTTAGATCAATCAGTTGCACGCAATCATCCAGACGTGGCTGCAAAGTTAGCTGAGTTGCGTCCTAAGTATCGCAATACCATCATTCTTGAAGACATGGTACGTAGAGGCGGTATAGACCAAGGCAATATTAGCCTAGAGAAACTTGGTGAGATGTTGGGAGCAAAGAAAGAAGGCGTGCGCCGAGCAACAGGTGAACTTGATCGGCTTGGTGAATTAGGTCGCACATTAAAACTTCGTGCATTGTGGCAAACAGAGGGTGGAGCAGAAACGGAAGCAGGTGATCTGCTATCAAAAGTATTAGGAACAACGATGGGTGCAAGTGCTAAAGCATTAGGGTTACGTTCTGGTGCAGCAAGAGCAGCGCAGCGTCAGTTAGCAAAACAACCGTCTAAAGCACCTACTACACGCATACCTCAAGCAGCGGCGGCAGGAACAGTTACTAGACCGTTTCAAACTGAAGAAGAATGAAACGAATGAAAGCGACAGGCCCGTATTACTGGGATGAAGTGCGGCAAGGTACACCGCAGAAAGTACCGTTATTGGGGATAGAGCATGGCAAAGAAAGACAAGGGCATCAACCCGGACTTGGAAGCGGCGATCAACGAATCATTGAAAATGGTGATGCAGGACGAAACAGCCTCGATCACCGAAAAGATGAAAGTCATTGATAGAGCGTTGAAACTAGAGTCAATAAGACTTAAAGTGTCAGATGACGAGTGGGGAAGCGGTTTCGCCACTGATGACGAGTAAGGGGATAGGATGGACGGGATAGCAATAGTCAGACTGGCTTTGTCAGTCGTGACGGAAAGGTTGTTGGCAATTCTAGCGTTAGGCCTAGTGTTTACGTTGGCTTGTTGGACAATGTACGATCCGAGATGGGAGCGAATGGGTACAATGGCTTTCTTCTCTATTTTCAGTTACTTACTAATGAATAGGAGTATGCCAAATGCAGTCGAGAAAACATCAGCGTCCACACGAAACGAATCAACAGATAGCTAAGTCTGTACGCCCACAACTGCCAAGAGATGGCAGTGCAGGAATGGAAGCCTGGCAACCAGGTGAACTACCGAGAGGTGGCTTTATGTCTGTCATTCCTATGGATGGGAAGCCTTATCAAAGCAAAATGTCTCCCACTAGCGGTGGCGGCAAGAAGGTGTACTAATGGCTACTCAGTCTACTTTCTCGATGACCTTGCACGGACGGCATGAACCGTTCGAGTTGCAAGTTGGCAGAGGTCAAATACCTTATCACTCTAGCGTAACCATCTTTGGCTACAACGCTAACGTAGGTACGTCACCTATTCCTATATGGGAACAGAATAGTGCTTATGTGTACATTACTACAGCGTCTACTCTCAATGTAGCTAGTACCACATCTGACACGGCTAATGTGACGATCACTGGTTTGGATAGTTCTTATAACACGATCAGTGAAACTATTACCCTAAACGGTACAAGTAACGTAGTGACTACCAATACCTATTACCGTGTGAATAGCATAATCACAACAGCCGGTAATGCTACAGGTACAGTAACAGCTAAACAGGGTACGAATGTAGTCATACAGATGAACCCTGGTATCGGTAAGAGCCAGAATTCTTGGTATACCGTACCGGCTAACAGCACTTTTTATCTGACTCGTGCTGAAGTATCTACTTCATTATCTTATGCGGGTTCAGTGTTTAATATATACCGTGTATCTGCTAACAGTGCTACTGGCACTCAGTTAGTTGTATTGCAGCAACCTTTTGTTGGTAACTTTATAGCGTTACGCAGTATTCCATTTGCGTATGCGGCTGGTACAGATATTCAGTTTCAAGTAAACAGCAGCACGGGTACTTCAGCAGTTGGGGTAGTTATTGAAGGCTATACCATTCTTAATCAACCTACAGCACAAGGATATTAAACATGAGCATTAAAGATAACTTAACCGCAGAATTAACAGCCGCACAACAAGCTCTGGCTGAAGCTGAAGCTAAATACCATTCAACCGTTGCCCAGTTACAAGCAGATTGGGATGCAGCCAAAGCTAAGGCTGCTGCGCTAGAGCAACAGATTGCAAATATTCCTGCTGAAGTAGAGCAAATGGCAGATGACGTGTTTACCCGCTTAAAGTCTTGGTTCAACTCAGTGGTCTAATGGATCACGAAACTATTCTGGTATGGCTACTGGTGTATGTAGTAGCCATTTCAGGAACGGTTGGTGCAGTTTGTAACTTTGATGCTATACCGTGTGAGCAGACGGGTGACACAACTCAATGGACGCTGCAACTGATTGCAGTGGTAGTTTCGCTACTAGCGGGGCGAAAAAGTGAATAATGGACGTTGTTGACCTCATATCAAAGATATGGCCTATAGCGGTTGGCTTTGTCACGCTTGTCATTGTCTTAGCTAAGATGGATGGCAGATTGTCTACCGTTGAGGATAAGGTTAAAAGTCTATTTGATCTGTGGAATCATCACATTGATAAAGGAAAAGACTAATGGCTGATTGGCTTGATACAGTAGAGAAGTTAGCACCCACTATCGCGTCAGCCCTTGGTAGTCCTGTGGCTGGCATGGCTGTTGGTGCATTAGAGTCTGCACTTGGTATGTCAGGCGATGACATACAAAAGACTGTTGAGTCAGGTAAATTAACCGCAGATCAGGTTGCTGCTATTCAACAGGCTGAACTGGCCATCAAAGCAAAAGCACAGGAGATGAACCTAGACTTTGCCAAGCTGCAATACGAGGATGCTGCATCAGCCCGTGATATGCAGAAGACGGTAAAGTCCTGGGTTCCGCCCTTTCTCGCTTTGGCTGTCACTGCTGGATTCTTCGGAATATTGGTAGGCTTGATGGTGGGCTTGACTAAACAAAACCCTGAGATAGATATTATGTTGGGAAGCCTAGGCAGTGCATGGGTAGGGATTATCTCTTTCTACTTTGGTAGCAGTGCAGGTAGCCAGGCTAAAGATCAGTTACTACATCAAAGCACACCAACACAATGACCCAATTAAGCCCTCACTTCACCCTGGCAGAACTCACCGTCACTGATCACAGGGAACTCGACAACACTCCCAATGATGAGGTCATTGCTAACCTGACTAGGCTTGCCGAGTTTCTTGAGAGAGTAAAGGTACTCCTTGGCGGCAAACCGATCATGGTAAATTCCGCTTATCGTTCCCCAGCAGTAAACGAAGCAGTAGGTTCTAAAGGTACTAGTCAACACATCTTGGGCTGCGCTGCTGACATACGCGTGCCTGGCATGACTCCTGATGAGGTCTGCAAAGCTGTGATTGGGAGTGACCTGCCCTTTGATCAGATCATCAGAGAGTTCGACAGATGGACTCATGTGTCAGTGCCGTCACGTTTAGGTGAGTTGCCTCGCGGCCAAGCCTTGATCATAGATCGGTCAGGAACACGTAAATATGAGTGATACAAACCTTTCAGTCGGGCGTGGCGAGAAGCTCTCCGTAAAAGCGGGGGGAGGGCTAACCGCAAAAGGTAGACGCAAATATAACAAAGCAACAGGCTCAAACCTAAAAGCACCACAAAAATCAGGGCCAAGGCATAAATCATTTTGTGCTCGCTCGAAACACTGGAAAGGAGAACGGGGGAAGGCCGCGCGTAGACGATGGGGGTGTAGATGAAAAACGGACTATATGCAAATATCCACCGCAAGAGACAGCGTATAAAGAAAGGGTCTGGCGAACGCATGAGGAAGCCTGGAAGTAAAGGTGCGCCGACTGCGGCAGCGTTCCGCAAATCGAAACGCACCGCAAAGCGTTAATCCACATTCTCAGATACTTTGGTCATAGTCACAACTAGGTGTGGCCCAAAGTAATCCATCGCCTTGATTGAGAACTTCCCCTTAAAACCATAATTCTTTCCCCAGGTCTTCTGGTCATCAAAGTATTCCCCAAACGTATCAGGTGTGACGTAATTGACGTGTGTAGGGTCTTGGAAGGCTGCTGCATGAGGGAAAGCAGGGGTGCTAGACATAAACGTACCGCCTAGCTTCAGAACCCGCCAAACCTCATTCATGACTTGCACAAACGGGTATAGACGCACTACACCGCCTTTCTTTGGGTCAGTGATGTATAACTGCCTAGGAATGTGTTCTAGGAAGTCATAGGCTGTGCAGTATTCAAAACTACAGTCATCAAACGGTATAGGCTGAATAGCAAGGTCTGCGACCTTAATTAAGGGGTTGCCATAGTCTTGCAGGTCAACACCGTATACAAAGTCAGCAGCAAAGGGATTGCGTGGGTTAGGGCCGCAGCCCAAGTCTAGGGCGTTCATCATGGTGCGGGTAACAACTGCCCTTCAAAGCAGTATGTGCCTACGTGAGCCAGTGATACCCAAGGTGCTGCCCAAACTGAGATGCCATTCTTTCTAGCCAGTTTGCAGAAGTAGTAATCCTCAGAGAGTAGCACGCCTGTTTCGTCATCAATGGCTGTGGTGAAGTATTCATAGATACGTTCAGCTTGTAGGCTGTTAGCCAGGTCTGTGACGTTGTTTGTGTAGTAGCCTACCTTGTCCTTAAGCTGCTCAAATACTTCACGCTTGATTAGCATAAAGCCTGTACCACCGTTGTATATCTCAATAGGCTCGTTTACAGGCACGGTGACTGAACCTGAGTAGTTATACAGGTTGACCACAAAAGAGCCGGTATGCCACTTCAATTGATCGTTAGGTACGCCATTGTCCATAGCCATCTTGACGGTATCCCAGTTGATCTCTTTCTTGGGATAGATACCGCAGATAATGTCCTTGTCAGCCTCTAGCATCTTAAAGAAGTGATCAGGATGGAAACGGATGTCTGAGTCGATAAACAGTAGGTGAGTAGCTTCAGTACCAAGGAAACCATGAGCCATACCGTTACGAGCACGGGTGATCAGAGACTCATTAAACATGAAAGAGAAGGTGATATTGATGCCTTTTTCATGACATTGCTTTTGTAACAACATGATGGACTGGGTGTAGAAGCCAGTACACATACCGCCATACATAGGGGTTGCAACAAAGATGTGTGGTTGTACTTTTCCTTCAGACATAATATTTCCTTATGGTTAGTGTTGGTGGGGCTGCCTGTAACGTCTGCCCCGTAACGTCCTAATCGGTTGCATGGGAGCACTCATACAACTCTAGTACAGGTTCTAGGGGTTGTTCTTATCCTTCAGCTTAGCTTCAACATCTTCAATTAAGCCATCGTGATAAATGACGTTGGCCTCCCATATTGTTATCATTTCCTTTTTCGTCAAACCTATCCATTCACGGTTTGCTTGAGCCGCCTTCCAACATTCTTCAAGTAAAAATAATGGATCACCATCAAACTTTTGTTGTGAAAACCATTCATCAAATGTCATTTTCCCATTACCTCAGCAAGTTTCTGGCGATAGTGCTTGGCTTTCTCAAGATCAATCTTGGCATCGCCTTTGTGTCCAGCGCGCATCGCGTATTTAATAATGTTGCCTTTCAAGAAGCCGATGAATTCGGCTTTTGATAAAACATATTCCATTACTTCCCACGGCTGGATCGCCATTTGTTTATAGTGATCTCCACCAATTTGTACATCATCTGCTTTCATCGTTTTGCCTCAAAGTGTCGCCACAAAACTCGCCTTGAAAATCATGGTTCAAACAATTTCTAACAATGCACTTCATGTGTTCTTCTCCTCTGCTTGTCCTCTTGCTCGGATGGCTCTGTAGCAATCTTCTGCATCAGGTTTGTTTGGCTCATTCTAAAAGGGCGAGTCCAACCATTCATGCCACATTTGTTCACGAACCCTTGCACATTCCTCACGCTCATGCTCTGCTACCAATTTGGCAAAGCGTTCCAACATAAAGACTTCCAAAAACTCAATAGAACCGCCTATGTCTCTGCGATAAGCACCAGCCTGTTTAGCCATCTCAATGATTTCATCTTGTGTCATGTGTTCTTCTCCTTCAGATTTGGGTTATATTCTTCCGCATCAAAATGTTGTTTAATCTGTCGAACAACAAATTCAGCATCACGATAAGTTGATATATTCATCACATGATGCTTGGCAAGTTCGGCACATTCTTCAATCAATAACTTGGCAAACTTTTTCAAATCTTCCTCTTGAAAACATACAGTCGATGGCATATTGTGGTCACCGTGTTCCCAATACCCGTTGGACTTAACTATAAGTTCTCGAATTCGTTTGTTCATTTGATTTCATTCCCTAGTAGGGTGAGAAAGTCTGACCATTTCATAATAGCCAGGCTTTCTCTCCGGTCAGCACGGCACACCACTATGGGTGTCTGTCCTTCTTTGCAAGCAGCTTGAGCTTGGTCTACCCACTCATATACAGCAATACCAGCACGCCGCTTACACTCGATAACATACCTACCCAAAATAATATCTGCGCCGCCTTCCCGTGTCTGATCGAGGTTTCGAGCACAGTCCACACCGAGATAGTCAGCCAGATCGTGAACAATATCCCTTTCATACGTTGCCCCCTTGGTGCGCTGTGCCTTGCCCATTAGAACGGTACGTCACTTTCGTAAGGCTTAGGTGTGACTTCTTTAGGATAGGACTGTTGGTTCTTATCCTTCCAGGAGTCATCTTCAATCTTAAACGCAAGATAGGTGTCTCCTTTGACGGTTTGCTTCTTCCATACCGCCACCTTAAGCATTTCACCCTTGTGCAGTACTTGTCCTCTAAAGTCAGGCTGTGACTCAGTTTCTTTCTTATGTAAAAACAAATTACCCCAACCCTCGGACTGTTTGTATTCAGCCATGTTGTTTCTCCTGTATTAAGTGATACTTAGCAAAGGTCTTACCACCCTTGGTTACTGGTTCCGTATGGATGATATGCCCCATCTCTCTTAAGTCATTGATTCGTGCTGCCAAGCGTGTCGTACCTACCTTGTCTAACGCTTCCAACTGAGTCAATGGCCCTCTCTTTAACAAAGACAATATCTGTTCGTTCTGAGTTATTCCCGCTGCAACCTGTCGTACTCCGCGAACTCGTCCACTGTCATGATCGGGCCTTTCGTCTTTGGGGAAGGAATAGCCTCAGAAGGCTCAGGAAGTGCGCCTAGAGCGTTTCCTTTAGCTTGGGCAATAATAGCCATCTGAATTGCACTAAGTCGGCTTAAAGCCCCCTTATTAGCCGTTTTAAGGTTACGGCATTTCTCAGCCTTTTCCTGATCAGATAGCTTGGTTGATGCACCAATCTTGCCTACCATGTCGTTATAGGCACTTACCCATTCTTCAGCGTTAGGATGTGATGAATAGATTGTGCCATCAGGCAGTACCAAGTCACCCCAAGTAGCCTGTAAGACTTCTCCCACCTCTGATATATCACCTTCCTCTGGTTGAGAGATGACATTGTGTGGTAGCTCTACGGGTTGAGGGGTAATGTCCTTCATCTTGACTGGCTTATCATCAAAGTCAGCTACTTCCTCTGGCGTATACGTACCGATCACACAGCCAGGATAGACTGATCTGATGCCCTCAGAGACTACCCTAGCTCTAAGCATAGCTCTAGGATACTTAGACCAACCACTGCCAGGCTTATTCAGTCCTGCTTTGGTAGCCTGTTCTATGCTCCAGGACAGCTTAAGCGTACCGCCATTAGGATGTGTGAAGATGCCTGTGACGATCTGATCGGTATAGTCAGTCCAGTCCACCTTTCCTCCTGCCTGTTGGAATCTAGCCAACATAGCGTCTGCTTTGAGAGCAGGTCTGCCTTGGATGATGTGGTAATCCCTTGCTGCTGTGGCAGGGTGTAGACCTTCAGCCTGGGCTACTAGCATCAGGGCTAAGACTTCATTGACGTTTTTCATGCCAAACAGTCCTGACTTAGCAATACTGTCGGCCATCAAGGTCATATCTTGAAACGGAACTAAGTTATTCATCTGTTGTTTGCTCCCTTTGTTTAAGCATAGCGTCAGCAATCTTATAGGCGTTGATTGCCATGACGGGTAAGGTTTTGTACTTGGTTACACAGCCTATAAGGGCTTGACCAGCAAAGTAATCTCTTAAGTCCATGCCCTGTTCTTCAATGAATAGGCCAGATGTAGCGTGTTTATAAGTGTGAGGAAAGGCTTTCATTCTGCCTCCTTTAAGCGAAAACCTTTAACACGCAGACTATGGACAACTTCGTCAGTGCTAATCGATCCCATGCCTGGAATTAAAAGTAATTGGCTGTAGGTTAATTTTACTAACTGACCTATTGTGTTTATCTCAGCCGCTTGTAAAAGGTTTTTTGATCTCATAGATAAGTTAAGAAATCTTATGTTCAAGCCTAACGCTTCAAACATACGCTTTTCACTTAACTTGCGTTCTAAAGCAATCTCGCAAAACTCATATAACTGATCAAAGTTATCAAACTCAAAGGTCATTTTCATTTGATTAAGAACCTCCGTGAACCTGGTTGCTCAAAGCAGAACTTCTCGTACATCTCTGGCATGGCTTGTTGGAATACTTTGGGGTCAAACCGCTTAGTACCTTTGCTGGCCTTCCATGTAGCAAGAATGTTGCCGTCCACCGTGACTAGCTCACCAGATGATCTCATCCGATTCTGTAGGGCCACTGTCATAGCTTCCTCGGTTTCCTCTAGCTCTTTGATACGCTGCTTAGTCAGCTTTAACTGTGCTGCGATCTGTTCTGCTTCCCTGTCTGCCCAGGCAACACCATTAGTCTGCTGTGCATAGACTAGCTTGCACTCTTGAACCGTCTGAGGCTCAGGGGTCGTACCTGCGACCACATGCCCCCAAAACACGGCCATCTGTTTAGTCAGGTCTTCCTTCATCTCATCGGTCACAACCATCTCATAGTGGCGGAAATACTGGCCACCAAAAAGTACGCAGAGATGTGCCTCAGATGCGTTTAGGCAGATTGCTTCCTGTATCAATTGACCACGATCAGCATCAGGTAGGATCAAGGGGTCATCAGAGAACTTATTCATCCTGTTGAGATTGTAGTTTTTGATCTCATAAGGGATGTAACCGCCCTTAATCTCTTTTACGTAGTCAAAGTGGGATTGCATCCAGGGTTCTGAGGGGTGTACACCAGTCCAGTCAGCCTTAGCTAAGGGATAGCCTAGCTTGTCCTCAGCAATACGGGCTATAAAAGGTTCCATCATGTGACCTGCCTGGACAACCTCTACTTGAGACAAGTCCTCTCTCTCAGCTTTACCCTGCTTTTGAAGGATGACAGTAACGGCTTTGCCGTCTAGTGCCATACGGGTATCAGAACTAAACCAGGCTTTGTTTCTGACTTCATCAGCGAAGTCTGCTCTATCGTTTGCCATCAATATTCTCCATAAGAAATGCGACTACTTTCCACAACACATCATTAGATTTCTCAAGACCTTCTAGCTCGTCTTGCAGTTGTTGGAATTGGTTGTGTAGCTTGTCGTGGTCTGCTTTTAGCTGTGAATAATCGTTTTTAGTGCTCTTATTCATGTCTATATAGTCATGATAGGTACGGGTAGTCATTAGAAAGGCCTCGCAGGGTCAATGGGTTCGCCATCGTTGTCATCACGCTCTTGCATGCGTGGGTCTGCAATGGGTTCAAAGAAAACTCCGTGCATAGTGCAAGGCCCAAACTTACGTACGAGCTTGCAAAAGTGGTATTCACGTTCACCGGTAACGGGGTTGATCTCAAATTCATGTCCACAACGCGCGAGGTTATGGTCATCAAGTTGATTGGGAATAAAATGAATACAGTCAATACAGGCAAGGATAGCCATAGTGTGCTCCATTAGGTTGATTAGGAAAGGGTACTACAGGAACAATGTTAATCAGGTTAATAGGGTTAGTCAAGGGGTTTGCAAAATATATTTAGGTGTGTTAGGGTTCGCATGTCTGATCTGGCAGTCAGGCATTAGGGTGAGAATAAACCTCTAGCTTTTAAGATAGGGGCGTGTGTAGTTAAAGCATAGACTCACCCCTGTGCCGAGATTGCCCACGCCAGGGCCACGCTCCTACCTTAAAGACTAGGGGTTTTTCTTTTGGCGGTCAGATCGTACTGATCGCGTCAGCAATGAGCCGAGATGGGGCTGCTATCAAGAAAACCATACAACGTGGAATCGTTGCGCTGGCTGAAACGTCACGGCGGGGGGCTTAGGGAATTGACCAGACCTAAGCATGGTGACGATCCCTTAACAGGGGCAGGAGTTTCCTCTCTTATCTCTCAATCTTGCTTGGGGGGTAGGGGGGGCTTTAGCAGGAGTTAGGTCAGATATATAATTTATAGAGGTAACACACTGTACGACAGGTTTAGGTCTGCTTCTGTATCCTGTCACGGCTAAGTATGATGTTATCTCTAGACCTGCCGCAGTGTGCGCGAAGCGAGTTTAAACAGACAACAACAACAATACAAATCCCATCAATAACAAACAAGATACAAACAATAAACCTTGACCGATCATGCTAGGGATTGATGGTTGAGTAATGCCTAGGCGTTCTTCTCTTGTAAATATATCTCTCATACAAAATCTTCCTCTAGAAGCTGACTAGCCAGGCATCCCCAACCGATAGCTCGGCCGCGTATTGCACGTCCTCGAAATCTTTCAGGGTAAGTGTATTGGCCGCTTCATCCCTGGCATCTGCCAAGTTTAAAGCATCAACATATATTGTCCTGGTAATGCTCATATGTACCTCAACTTCGTATTTCATAATTAACCTCTCTCGAATAGGATAGGGGTGAACCGCACCCCTGCGGTGTTACATATAAAAGTTAGTAATGTGTGCAGTCAATGCGTTGAACTTTTCTTTATAACGCTGAATTAACGCTTCATCGTCATCAAAGATGTTATGCACTACACTTGAACGCTCTTTTATCAACCAATCATGATAGGAATCGCGGCCTTCAATTTCAAACAAGTGAAGTGCAAAATCAGCATCTAATGTAGCTTCATCTTCTGGCCAATTGGCTTCTGCATCTGCAAGTAATGACATAGTAATACCCTCTTGATTAGGAAATGCACCTGATCGGCAGGTGCTACCGTGTTACCCCTTACGCTGCTAACTGTTCCTCTTCCTGCACTTCAACTAGATGCTTACCATTGATATAGTCAGCGGCTTTTTGTGCCAGTGCAGCTGCCTTGAATATAGCCTTGCTATCATCACGGCAAGCCTTAAGCCAGTGGCCAATATAACCTGCATGACGTAGTTCACCGTTAAGGCCATAATCCTGAGCAAGAAACGCTGCGCCTAACTCAGCGACTAGTTCCTCGAACGCATAATCAGGATTCCCAAACCGTTCGCCAAATTTACGATCACACCTTGATGCGTGGCCAGTCCAATGCGTTAGTTCGTGAAACGCCGTTGCATAGAATTGATTAGCATCGGTGAAATCGGCTAAATGTGGCATTTTGATATGATCAAAGGTTGGTGAATAGCACGCTACATCGCCGCCATAACTGATCACTGCACCTGTTTTCTTAATAGCATCTTCGCAAGCCTGATTGCGTTCCGGTTCGGTCTTAGGTGTGCTATCACTGGTAGTTACTTCAATCCCCTCTACCTGATTGACGTTAAACACCCAAGAACCTTTCAAGAGCATATAACTAATATCCTCGCCTGTTACCTTGTCCTTACCTGCAACGCTAGGCTTAAAGAAAACGATCTGAGTACCCTTTTCGCCTTTTTTAACGTGAGCACCTAACGCTTCCCACTGTTTATATGTTCCCCACACTGGTGAACCGAAACGCATA
>Ga0214165_1001427_pt1 | contig 12996 bp, 20 predicted proteins | sample TroBogypolimnion_34_FD_153004 | JGI IMG/M metagenome (GOLD analysis project Ga0214165, IMG submission 153004) | Freshwater microbial communities from Trout Bog Lake, WI - Practice 03JUN2009 hypolimnion v3 | ecosystem: Environmental > Aquatic > Freshwater > Lake > Hypolimnion/Profundal zone ... | reverse complement strand
GTCCAAGTGATAGTAGCTGCCATGATTAGCCTTTTTGAGCTTCAAGTTGTGCCACACGGAAGCGAAGAGATTGCAATTCTTTGGTTAAAACTGCTGTCAATTTATCATAAGCAAAGCCTTCAACTTCACCATTTTTATCATAAATTACAAGTTCTTTTAAACCATCTTTATCAAAATCATCAGCAATAAATCCAAAATGATCTATCGTTTGATCGTCTGTTTCACATTTAGATTTGTAACGAACAGGTCTAAATTTATCTATGTTAATTGGTTCTAAATCTCTAATATCTTGCTTGTATTTTGCAGCAGACACGCCACCACGTTGCAATAAACCAGAAGAACTTACAGCAACATACGAAACTGAGGCAGTTGTGCTTGAATAAATAGTTGGTGCAACAATGTTTCCTGAGCCGCTTGGAGAAGTTGTAGTCCCGACCAACAAATTACCGTTGCCATCAAGATTCATCAAATTGTCAGCACCATAATGACCAAAAGTCAAAATGTTTGATGTAGAACCCGAACTGCTAAATTTGTAACCTACATAACCAGCATTTAATGTGCTTCCTGATTTACCAATCATGCTGATAAGGTTCTGACCAGAAGTTATCCCAGAAAGAAACGATTGTTGCGCCCATACAAAAGTGCTTGATGTATCGGTAGCATTAACAGCTAAAACACCTGTATTACTAGAGCCTGTTCCAGTAACAGACAATTTTCCAGTAGCTGAAGTTTGCCCCACCATCAAATTCCCGTTGTTATCCAACGTCATTGCTTGAGTAAAGGAGATGGCGTTACCTGCTGTGCCGGAGGGGGCTACGGCCCAAGCGTGTTGTCCATTTGCGGGGTTTTGAGCGTAATAAGTGGCGTAATTGGTGTTAGTGTAAAAGTCACCGGAGTTGTAATGGGAGTTGTTGCTAATAACAATGGTTCCGTTGTTTCCGGCAATGTAGCCAGCAGAACCGCCGCAAGAAATTTCAAACGCTTTTCGGCTCCAAGCACTAGGTGTAAGACCTAAACCCAAATTGCTGCCATCAAATATAAGCCCAGACCCAGTAGCAAGTGCACTTGTCGAACTTGCATATACCAAACCACCAGAAGTAAAACTGGTTAATCCTGTGCCACCGTTAGCACCAGAAAGAGGTGTAGTTGTCAAAGACAACGATGCTGCACTAACAGCACGACCAGCAGTTAAGTTAGCAACAGTAACACTATCAGTCACACCAGACTGATTGATAGGCACAATCTCACTGCCCGATAACGGCGTAGTGGCAGAAGTTAATGCTGAAATTTTTGAATTAGACATTAGTTAGGAACGTCAGAAGGAGTTCTAGATTTTTCAACCCAAACAGAACCGTTATAAATAAAATCAATTGTGCGGCTATATGCATTTGCAGGATTAGTCCATGAAGACAACCTGTAATTTGAATCCCAAGTAATAGTGCCCATAGCACCGCCGCTTGTGTTCACAATCTTGATTGATATGTATTGAGTGCTTGCGTTTGTTGGATTGCTTATTGTGAATCCTGTATTGTTTGTTACGCCTATAACAAAATTATTTGATGCACTTGCGTCAATTGCAATTGATGTTCCATAAGTTGGGTATTGCAAATAAAAACCAGCAGCGCCTGTTTGAACAATTCTGTTTGCAATCTGAGCCAAACCAGAAGATTGTTGCAAGATTCCAGTTACTTCTGTTGTTCCTGCTGTTACGGTATTAGCTAAAATGCTATATGTTGTGTCCAATGAGTTAAGATTAACGCCATACAAAAGAGAGCCAAAATAATTGCCGCTAATGTTGACGCCGCTAGATGCACCAGCAATAGTGATACCTGTCGAATTAAGATAGCCAGTTCCATTGATGTAATTACCAGTAATAGAACATCCGTTTACTTTGCCCAAATAAATCCATGTGAAAGCTGATGAGCTTGTTGTATCGCCCATCCAGCAGCCACTAATGGTTAATCCATAAATGTTATCGGCTGATTCTGTTAAAACTGCGCTTCCAGTTGTATTAATTGCATTTTCAAAAGCACAATTAATAATAGACCACGCTTTAGTAGGTCGATAAATAGCAGTAATTGCGTATGTATCAAAATCACAATTTGTAAAGCCAATTGTGGTTGATGTAGTGCCGCCATTTACTAATCGTTGACCACCAGAAAATCTAGTTCTTATACATTCAGTTGTAATGCACGACCCAAGATCAAGAAGATATGTTGCACTAGATACGCTTACGCCAGCTAATTTACATTTAAAAAATGAATTTCTAGCGCCATTGGTATGTGCGACCAAAGTTCCTGTAAAACTAGAACTTGTATAAGTTATTTCAACAGTATCTAAATGGATATTTTCGCATGATGTAAAAGATAAGAACGTCCCTGATCCTGTTCCTGTATATTGAAATCCAGATAAAGTAGGAGAAGTCCCTTTAATTGTTACACCAGATGCAGTAGTCAAACTCAATGCAGAAGCACATTGAAAAACACCAGGAACTAAAAGCGTTCCATTTACAGATGCTACATAAGTTAAAGCAGCTTGAATGGCAGATGTGTTGTCGCTCGATGATGTGCTTGCCCCAAAATCGGTAACGCTAACAGTTTCTTGCAACTTAGCTTGAACTGTAGTGGTTACTGCGCCTGTGCCGCCTTCGTTGTAGGCTACATTTAACGCCGAAATGCTTTGGGCCAATGCCGCACCACCAAGGGCTTCAACAATAGCACCATCATTTAACCCAGTAACAAACGTAAACGATGTAGTGGAGGTTTCTGTATACGCTTCACCCAGAACTTGTTTCAGGCCGTTGACGTAGACCTGCAAAGAATTGATGCCGGGTGTATACGAGAAGCTGGTCAGATTAAATACAGTCTGGCCTGCTGTGGCTACAAAGGCTTGTTCGTTAATAGCAATGCTGCTACCACCCCCGCCACCACCAGATGCGCTAACGCCGTAAAAGTTTGTGCCATCACCATACACAATGCTGGTCGTTCCATTGGCTACGCTTACCGCAGCTCCCGTAGGTGCACTGGTTGTCCCGTAGGACATAGCAATTGCTTGACTACCTGATGTACTATTTTTAACGATGTAGACTTTGCTGGCCCCGGCTGGCGCAATGATATAACGTGTTTGTGAAAGCGTTGCAGTGCTGTTAATCACAATGACCGCATTACGAGCTTGGTCAACCGCCCCATTATTGGCCGTCAGAGCATAGTTAGCATCCGATGGCATCGTAATAGATGGATACGTACCAGTAGTGCTAGGACCGCCTGACACACCAGCAATCGCTTGCTCAATGAGAGTGCCTAAGTTAGCGTTGGTGGTGTCTCCCCATGTGCCGACTTGAGTGCCGTCAGCAATGAGCGAGAGTCGTAGGTCTTGTGAGTAAGTGGTCATAGATTAGCCCTGCAACAAGATGTTGTTAGGTATGTATTGAGTTAAAACCCAGTTGGTTCCATTAGACACCAAAGTGCATTGATCTCCAACAATTGCATTTAATATGGCAGTGCTGGCGCTGCCGCCGCCTATTGGAACTACGTTACTAGATGCCGACACCACCGTATAGGCTTGGTAGTTTTGGAAATTCAAAACACGCCCTGAATAACTAGCAGCAGTTGGCAACGTCACCGTCATAGTACCAGCATAGTTGTTAATGATCCATACATCAGTTGTACCAACGGTGTATGTACTGGTTGTGACGGTTACTGGGGCCGTAGAGACAATTTCACTTGGGAAAGTAACAAACACATTGACCGTGCCGCTAAACGTCACTGCACTGCCAGAGTTGCTAGACGAAAAAATTGTGGTGCGGGTTAGCGTTGGGCCAGTTGTGGAGTAAGTACCAAGACCAACTTCCCAATTTCCAGAAGAGTCTGTTGCAGAATAATAAGTCGTATTGGTGTTACCAATAACCGAAAACGATTGATAGCCAGTTACAGATCCTGAAAGCGTAAAGCTGACCGTGGTATTGGCCGTACCTGTCTGCTGAACTCGATCTGCTAAAACTAATGCCACGATAAATCCTTATTGTGTTTCCACGAGTTCCCAGTTAGCCGTTTCTGAGTCATCAATTGTAGACCAACCCGGTGTAGATGAATCGCTGGTCGCCGCCCATGAAGCTGTTTGGGCATTGTTAATAACCGCCCAACTTGCCGCCTCTGCATCATTGATGGTCGTCCAATTTGCGTTCTCTGAATCATCAATAAGAACCCAATTAACGATCCCAAGCGTACCTACAGACCCAGTGATGATCTGCCCAATTATGGACGTAGATACGCCCGGTTGCAAGCTGTTTACAGATGCAGTAGCACTTACCCCCGTAATAGCAACCGTAACCGGAACACTGGCTACCATCGTTCCTGTAGACGTAGTACTTGTAACCCCAGATATTCCGATCAAAGTAAAAGCAAAGATGGTCCCTGTCTGCGCCGTTGAAGTGACCGAACTCAGAGCAGATGACCGACCAGCAGTAACTGAATTTACAGATGCTGTGCTTGTGACCCCAGATAGCCCGATGGTGATGTTGCTAACCACCGTTCCTACAGAAGTAGTAGAACTGACCCCTGTTAAGGCGTTTGTTTTGCTGGGTGTGACCGATCCAGTCGATGTTGTGCTTGTAACTCCAGAAATGCTGCCGGTATCAAGGTCTAGAACATTACCAACTGAAGTCGTGGACGTAACGCCACTTACAGCGATAGATACACTGGGTGTTAACGATCCTACAGAGCCAGTAGCCGTTACGCCAGAAATAGGTTCTGACTGACCTTCAGTAAGAGTACCCGTTGAGGTGGTACTTGTTACGCCAGAGATAGCGTAACTTAGGTTGGGTGTTACTGTGCCTGTCGATGTAGTCGATGTAACAGCAGAAAGCTGGATAACCAAACCAGCCGTTGGCGAATTAACTGAAGTTGTAGAGCTAACGCCAGATAAGGCTATCGAAACATTCGGAGAAACAGAGTTGACCGATGTAGTCGATGTAACGCCACTTAATGCAGTGGCGAAATTTGATTGGCTTGACGCAAAAGGGGCCGCCGCAAATGCGGTAAAACCAAACATGGTTTACCCCCTTAGAAAATTAAGCCAAGTTCAGCAGCGCAGTACCAGCAGCATTAGAAGGCATGGTCAGAGTGAAAGTACCAGCAGTCACAGTTTGTGAGCCAAAGGTAAACACACCAACAGCCGCATTGCTTTGCGTGGAATTGTAGATCAACACAGTATCAAACGCAGTGCTCAACGTCACGGTGGTGTACACCAATGATGCAGAAGGCGTCCAGTATGCAGTTGTACCGCTGGTCGTGGGGGCCGTACCGTTAGTCACCGTAATACCACCAGCTGTGTAGCCAGTACCAGACACTTCGCCAGTAGCAGAATATGCCGTGGTCGATGCGTTCAGCGTAGCCGATGCCAAATACAAAGCCGCTTTGAACGTGTCTGCCGCAGTTGTGCCGCGAGTAGGAGCAGTACCAAAGTTGTGGGTTGCAGTAAGAAGCTGGCCCTTGAAAGAGGTGCACATTGCTTGTGTGTTACTCATGATATTTCCTTTAAGCTAACATTGCTTGGATGCCTTCAGCAACCACATTTTTCTTTAAGTGAACATGCACAGAACGATGCACAAGTTCGCCTTCTAACCAGTACTCAACCCACGTGGTGATCTCGTTGTCATTATCCAACGAACCTTCTTTTTTCTCAAGTTTGGAATCATCCATGATCCCTTTAGTGGTCGTAATTAGCATTTTTTCCTCAGTCTGGGCTACTGTAATTAATACTACTGGACGTTGTTCCCAGCGTCAAAATTGCAGATGAAGCATTTGCCGTTGGGAAGTTAATTGTAAAACTGTTGGATGACATTTTGTCAGATCCAAAGTTCAACACAAAACACGCTGCACCCGTAGTAGCGTTGTATACCAATGCACCACGAGCTGTGATAGCACCAGTCCACGTTACAGGATTAAACGATACATAAGTAATGTTGACCTGATTGTTCTGTGTTGGCGGCGTAGAAATAACCAATGCCTTACCGCCAGCCGTATAACCAGATCCAGTTACCTCATTCACATTTGTGTATGCTGAAGTAGTCTGGTTCAAGTTTGCATTGGCGTTATACAGCGCAATCTTGTAAGTGTATGGCGTACCAACAGCAAAGTTTTCTAACCCACTGAGTAAGTTTTGCTGGAAGGACGTGCAAGATGTTTGGACAATCATGAGACAACATTACCTTTAAGGTTGATGTTGAGCTTTGTCTGACCATCCCTGTAAGCATCGCCTCTTTCAAGACCGTTGCCCAGTTTAATAGCCAGCTGCAGAGCTTCTTGGTATTTGTCTTCGTAATACTTGACCATATCCTGCTCACCCTTCATATAGATAACTGCTTCACGCATACAGCCATACAAAAGTACAGGATCAAAGTTATTTCCAAGCCAGCTGGTCCCAGTGGAATTGTTGATCGTTGAGACAGTCATGGTCAGTCCAGCACCCGGACCACCTAAATAAGAACTGGCGACCGTCAGCACATCTCCAACACTGTAAAAATTGCCGCCGTTTTGCAGGGTAAAAGTAATAGTCTGCGCTGGTGAAAGACCAGTCACCAAAATATCCCCATAGCCAGCAGAGCCTGAGCCAGATCCAACATAACTCAAAGGAACATTCGTATAAAGACCCGGCGAATACAATTGATTGCCACTAGAAGTAATAGTGATAGCTGTAATCTGGCCTTGAATGATGCTGGTCGGGTAATAGAAGTAGTGCAACTCTGCCGTATAGGTTGCGTCTGGCGTTGGGCCTAGCAAAAACGACAAATTTGTTGATACTGTCCCACCTGAGACAGTTGGGCCAAAAAGAGCATAGTACTCGGGTTGCCCAGTTGCTGAGACAGTAGGGTAAGCCTGCCGAATAAAGTTAACATCCTTGTTCAAAAGGTAAGAATAATTACCTGTTGAGTCTATGCAGGCCAAAGAATACGTAGACAAATAGTCTGGTGGCGCAGATAGGTAAGGCACACCGTTATTGATCACGCCAGTGACGTTTTTACGTAACGATGGGAACGCAACTGCCGTATAAACACGTTGTTCCACCTCCTGAACGAAGGTAGGAATACTATCTACAAAAGAACCCTCAGAGTTTTGAGAGTAATTCTGTATCGTGTTATACAGCGTTTCGTAATTCATGCCATAGGTCCACGAGACATGCGGCCTTTGGTAGCTGCACCAGCGCCACGCATCTCAATACCACTGGTTTTCTCACGAGCTACGCCATAAGACACGCCGTTTGGCAAAGGATCTTTAAGATCTGCATCTTGAGCTGATTTATCAGTAGCATAAGGTACTGCATCCATCTTGGCTTGGAAACTTGCTACGCTATAACGCTTTCCATCCATAGTATGGGGCGCTGCATACTCTTCAGCAGAGCCATTAAACTTACCTTTGGAATCACCTGTCGTGACTTTAGGGCTGTTTTTGGTAGTCGGTTTGACTTGGGGCTTCATTTCTTGCTCCCTTGATTGGAAACACGGGCCAAATTACGGCCAACGGCTTTTTCTTCACCGCTGGTGACGCCACCCTTAGCCATCTTGGTCACAGGTTTACCCTTGTGCATGTGGTGTTCATGTTTATGAACTTCCTTCATTGCTTCTTTGTCAGCAATTTTGACGACTTGTTTCTTGTTCATAAACACTCCTAAGTGGTTGTAACAGTTACTGTACCTATTTTAATGGCTAAATTCAAGTCATTAGGTGAAAATGCAGAGGCAAAACTCTGCGCTCCACCTACTGGATTCCAGCCCCATTGCGTTTGACGACTACCGTCTGTTGGATAGCCTGCATTATCAACATTCGTCACTGTGGAATCATATGGATTGGTAAATAATCCAGTCGTTCCACCTGCGTTATAACTAACATCTGGCCTTGGTTCCCTTACCGCCTGCGGATCATTCACAGGATACAAGCCCAAAGACAACTGAGGTTGGTCAGGGTCCCAGCACTCTGGGCATACCTTGATGTTAAACAGCTTCGTCTTAATAATTTCTTTGCGTAACTGGCTTAACTTGTACCGTTGACCACATCGGTCACACTCGGCAATTGCATGTTTGCCTGACGAAAACTTATTTGGCATATGACTACCTCATGTAGAACATATTCCGTGGCACAAACCTAATCGGAGCCTTTTCCCTATCCTCTTGAGACGCTAGATCCCATTGCAAATCATAGTCTGCCTTTAAAGCCATCAGACGATTTGGATCTACCGCTGGGTTCTTCATGCCTAAGTAATAAGCCAGACCAGCTGTCATCGCAGGAATAAAGCGGAAAGGAATGTCATTAATGTTCGCACCCGTTCCAGCATCTTGAATCCGGCGTAAGCGCCAGTAAACAAAAGTGTAGTTACCACCAGAATTAGGTGTAGGCCACACATTGATGTTGGGAAGATTAGGAACAAACACTGGTGTACCAGTTGTATGCGCTGCAGCCGTAGTGCCAGCCTGCCCACGATAGCAGTTGATCAACTGATAAGGAGAAGACGTGCTAATGTTGGGATAGTAAATAATTTCATTGTCCAACGTGATGTAGCCAGTTGCAGCCATATCAGCCAAGTTAGTCGTTGGACTCAGTTGAATTGTTGTATCCGTTGCGCTTAGGCCAGTTGTCGTCCCATTCCCATACAACGAGTATTGGGTTGGATTTACATTCCCAGACTGGCGGTTGATCCAAACCTGAATAGGACGACCAACAGCCAGCTTGTTAGGAATGGTTGAATACGTATCCTCAGAAATACGGCTGATGTTAATGTCGATCTGGTTTTGCAACGTGCCCTGACGTATAACCTGACTTAACAAATCAATCGTATCAATAGGCAACGCATAAGTGATCTGCCCCGTATTCAAAGGAATCTGGCCTTCTTCAACAGTCCACAGGTTGATACCACGGTTGGCCCACTCAACAGTCAAAATGTTGATACTGCGAGTAGCTGTACGCAGGTCATAGCCACTTCTCAGTTCGAGGCCGCATCGTTCAAATGCTTCCTCAACTAAGTCAGTAATCTTAAGATTAAAGACTGAAGTGCCTGTGGTATATGCCATGATCAGTGTTTAAAGTGTTTCATTGTCTCAGCAAGTCTAGCACGTTGACCCAACTTGCCAGGTTTTTTGGCCGCTGCTGCCAGCTTCTTAGCTGGGATGTTGTGGCCTTCTTTTACACCAAGAGCTTCACGCAAAGCACCAGCTTTTTTAATTGCGTGTTGAATCCATTTTTCAGCCATGATTAACTCGCTTGTGCAGGAGTTTTAACCACTGCTTCGGCAACTGGTTCAGCAACTGGTTCAGCAACTGGTTCAGCAACTGGAGTTTCAACCGGAGCTGCAACTATCCCATTTGGGACAGTGGGCGCAATCTCAGCAACAAAGTTGGAAACCACTGCGCCTTGTGAAGCATCAATGTTTTTAGAAGTCAAAAAGTTTTCGACAATAGATTTCTCTTTGCCTAAGAACTCTACAAAGTCATTCAACAATTGATGTTCTGAGCTGTCCAGTTTGTGACCAGCACTTTTCACATGATTAAAGACACGTTCAAATAAGTTCATGATTTTCTCGCTGCTCTCATGTTATCAACCAAGTTTGGATAAGGACGACCAGCAGCTTTAGCCATAGCCTTTGCTTTGGACTTCTTATCAGCACTTAACTTTTTGGGTTTACCTAAACCTTTAGGTCTAGGCTTGTCCCAAACTTGTCCACCGTCTTTATACATATCAACGGCATCAGGATTATCCGTTCTATGGATAACCTTTTTATGAGGCATCTTGGAAGGGTTAACAGCACCCATTCCACGACTGGCTCTCATTTGTGCGCCTTACCACCACCGCACATCTCATGAACATGGTCCATGTGGTGCTTGTGATGTTCAGCATGTTTCTTGAAATGATGCTTGTGATGTTTATGCGATTCAGTTTCATGCTCCGCAATAAACTCATCATGACGAACCATATCAGGGCCAGATTTTGGCTCCATATGTTCTTTAACTAAATGATGTTTCATAGGAATTCTCCTTAGCAGAATTTGGTCTTGGTATGACCACGTTGGGCAATACCATCAGCACGATGGTGAGTAGCGCCACCATGAGCCATTTTCTTAACATGACCACCATGCTTCATGCCTTCTTTTTCAAAAGACTTGATGTTGTGTTCAGTCTCAATAGGTTCAACTTTACCGCTGTCGCCAAAGTTTTTGCCACGGGTATGACCTTTTTTCTGGTCAGCGTGTTCGCCATGTTTCAGGTGTTTTTCACCAGCTTTGATGGACTTGCCATCAGCAAAACCGCCATGAGCCATTTTGTGGGCTTTACCACCATGCTTCATTGCGCTGGCTTCATGCTCTTCTTCTTTAGCAATACGGCGCAATTCTTTGGCTTGGTTCATTTCGTGCATCTTCTCAGAAGCATGACCACCGTGAGCCATTTTGGTAGTTTTGTGATGGCCTTCGTGCATTGCCATATGGTGTTCAGCCATAGACAAATGGTGATGAGCCAGATGTTTGTGGTGAGCTTTAGACAAGCCACCATGTTTCATTCCGGGTGCGCCCATAGGTGCGCCGCCGGGAGCCGCCATAGGAGCAGCAGGACCAGCAGGAGGTGCTTGCATGGCACGAGCTGCCATTAGCGCCATCGCTGGATTAACACCACGTTTTCTTGTAGCCATATCAATACCGCCTTTACTAAAATGTTTGCCTTTATCGGCATTTACAAAATCCTCGCCTACCGACTGAGGAACTCCCACTTTTTTAGCAAAAGCCTTGTTATGGGCAATTGCCTCCATGAAATCATGCTGCTTCTTACTTTTGCTGGGCATCACTTTGCCCCTTGTTGAATAAGCTGGTCAATTTTACTTTCCAACTTGTTAAAGCGAGAATCAATGTGCTCAGTAATTTTGTTAAGTTCTTCATTGGTCACGTATCCTTTAGCGATCTCTTCGCGCGTACGATTGAGCAGAATCTCAATCCGTTTGAGATCATTAGACTTCTCTTTCAAGAAAAACGCAACCATACCTAGTACCAAAGACAAAGCACCAGACCAAATCATGTTTGCGTCCATCACAAATACTTCCCTCTAGTATGACCCTTAACAGCAATACCATCAGCACGTTTTGAAGTAGAACTACGAGCAGGGATAGAGGAACGGGCCTTAACTTTACCGCCTTTTTTCATTTTGGTAGTAATGTCATAGTTTCCTGTATCTTCGTTATCAGCAGTGCTATCTTTTTGGTTTACACGGCGTTGTGCTTCTGGACTTAACTTAACACGTTCCGAAGAAGGTGCAGCCAGCTCATCAATGACGCTACCAGCTTTGTCCACCATTTTGCGGCCAATACCGGTGCGCTCATCAATCTCACGACCAAGGCCGTAGCCTGCTTCTAATGCAGTAGAAGCATAACCAGCCCTACCTAACATACGCATAATTGCACGACCAGCCGCATCTTGTTGAGATATATTTCCTTTGTAGAAATTGCGTCTGGCTTCTGCTTGCGCTGGGCTTTCGTTTCTAGATTTATCTATACGAGTAAGATCTTGACTAACACCACGAGGAAGATCTTCTCCAAGAGCCGGAGTTAAGTCACGGGCATTGGTTTGACCAGCTGATTCAAAACGCTCCATTCCGGGTGGCGCTTGTTTATTTAATCGTCCCATAATTTAGCACTTCCATGCCCGTAGGCTTTTGTTGATGCGGGAATCTGGATCATTAGCGGTCTTGGCGCTAGTCAGCTTTTTCTTCATGCCTTCCATACGGGCGCAGAATGAGTCTTTGCGTGACCCGCCTTCTGGTTGCGGGGGCTTCAGATTAATCCCTTGCTTTTTGGCGGAAGCTCGCCCCTTGGCGTTCAAGCCGCCTTTTTCCGATTTGCCTTCCTTGCGCTGCCATGCAGGTGTCTTAGCCATGATTAAGTACCGTTTGCGATTAAGTAGCCCTCTTGCGAAACCGTTAAGGCCGCAGTGCCGGTGCTAACTTTTGCTTGCAATTGGATGTCCGTTTTTTCCGCCACGGCACGGGGCATAACCCGTTGCGTATGGTAGTTGTTTGTAAACGGCGCAACAACAGTAACAGTGGATACACCAGCGCTGCTTGTTTGGTAGTTCTGGTATGTGGCAAAACCAGCAGGGTTGGCGTTCAAGCTGGTATTGATATCAATACGGCTTAAGTAGAAAGTAAAGCCTGCAGGGACGGTATAGATGCCCATCAAAGTGCGACCATTACCAGCTGCAATTTCTGCGTACAGAGTTGTGTCCGATGTATCTTTCAACGTGATATTTCCAGTAGGTGCACCACTGGTTACTGCCATGCTGTTGATACGAAAGTACGATTTGACTGTAGTCACAGCAGTCGTACCGTTCAACTTTATAGATTCAGAAATTTGGTTGTAATTAGCATCCAACCCACTGATAAGAACAAGAGTTGCTGTTTTGTCATCACCAGTGTTAACAGAGCTGGCAATGTGCATTTGGATTGCAGATCCGGGGAAAGTGTAAGAGCTGTTACCTTCCCACACGGGCACAAACGATGTGCCTACCGCTGTTTGATATCCATAAATGTTTAAAACACTGTGACCAGAAATTTGACCACGTGCTACCTGCAGTTCAAACGGTTCTGTCTTTGCTTGACGAGTAATCGAATTAACTGAGTTGTTGGTATTTGGAATACCGTTCGGACTTTGAGCCATATTGATCTCCTTAGTTACAAAGAGGGGGCCGAAGCCCCCGGATCAATTAGTCAAGGTTACCGTATGGGTATTGAGTCAACGTACCAATGTTGTTGTCGTTCTGAGCGTAACGAACAATGAAGTTCAACTTACCGCCAGTAGGAGCAGCCACGTTAGCAGAGCCAGTGATGCTCAAGGTAAACACGATCTGCGACAAGAACGAGGGATTAGCGCCCAAGGTGGGGTTCTGAATGTCAGAAGTGGTAGCCAATAAGTTAGCCAAGTTAGTGCCAGTGTAAGTGATGGTTTGACGACCAGCAGTACCAACAGTCGTA
>Ga0214165_1001421_pt1 | contig 13053 bp, 16 predicted proteins | sample TroBogypolimnion_34_FD_153004 | JGI IMG/M metagenome (GOLD analysis project Ga0214165, IMG submission 153004) | Freshwater microbial communities from Trout Bog Lake, WI - Practice 03JUN2009 hypolimnion v3 | ecosystem: Environmental > Aquatic > Freshwater > Lake > Hypolimnion/Profundal zone ... | reverse complement strand
ATAGTTAATGCACTTGCTTGCGCGGTAGGTGCTTTGTTTGCTTCAAGTAATGCAAGCGCATTTAAAGCCGCATCTTTACCAAAAACTATTCCGTCTGCATAAAGATTTGTTAATGCTTCATTTAGTTTCGTGTCGTTTGTATAAACATTAACTGCTGTCCAAGCACGTGCTTCGTCATTTGTTACAGGGCGATCAAAATGACTGTTAATAAAATCATCAACAATTTGTTTAACATCAACGGAACTGCGTATTGCATCTCTAATTGTGTCTGCGTGTGTAGCCGCTAATCTAACTTTTGCGGCTTGCCTCTGTCGCCATAGCGCATCCATTAGGGTAAGTAACGCTCCGCATACCAACGCGCTCCATCATAATCTTGTACTGCTAAGAATTTATTAAGAGTATTGGCATAAGTTGTTGGTACATATTCAAAGTTGAAATTACGGTCAGGCGACTTACGCAAGAAACGTAAGAAGTTTTTAAGTTCTTTTGCAACCTTATCGCTAGCGTTATCTGTACTTTGCGGCGTTACTTCTTCCTCTTGTGAGTTAGCAGGATTTTCATTTGCGTTATTAGGTAATGCGCTTGGGTTATTAGGGTCAACGCCATCAATGGCAGGGTCTTGATCTGCATCCCCTTCTTCTTGCCCGAACAATTTAACGCCTTCATCTGTAAATAGATAGGCAGTTGTTCCAGCAATAACGATTGGCATATCTGCTTCAGGCGCATCAATAAGTGGGCGACCTGCTTCGCTACGCATTTCATTCATTGTGATTGAACCATTTTTCAGTTCAATGTCACGAGCCATAGCAGTCTTTTGCATATCTTCACGAACGCTGTCCATAAACTTAAATTCAAGTTCGCGTGGCATACCTAAGAAAACATAAGAAAGATTAGAAAGCATTTTGCCAACCCAATTGGCTAGCGGTACAACTCCAATAACTTCTGAACTATCGGCTTGTCCACTTTGGAAACCTGCTCCACCAAGTCCGTGCTTAGGGTTGAATCCGATTTCACTTGGTTGTACTCCGAAATGACCGCATATAGAGTTAACAAGATACTCATCTAACGTGTCCTTAAACTTCTCGCCGTAGCCATCAAATTGAATTGGTTCCATACCAGCAGGAAGCAAGCGAACGCGCTTACGCTGTTCTGTTTGTCCTGATAAATCGTTATTAAATACATCTTCAAAGCGGCGCAATAGATCAGGGTTATTGCCAAAGTTGGCATCTGTTTTCATTAACAATTCAGGTGTAACGCCATCTGTATATTCAGCGCGTAACCATTGTTGTCTGCGTAAATAAATATCTGCAACCATAAGCGAACGCTCAACAGGCGAGTAGCCATAAACAGAAGTTGTACGGCGATTCTTTACCATGTATGCAAGTTGATCTGCTGTAAATACTCCATCCGCATCTTCGTTTTCATCAGTTGCAGCAAACTCTGAACGTGGGAATCCGTAAAGGATTTGTTGGAAGGCAGGATTAGGAGTCATTGGGCGCATACCGCGCTCATCAATAAGTGGCTTAATGGTTCCGCCATCTAAGATTTGTAATCCGTACAGGTCGCCATTAACTGCCATCTGAGGCCATACTGCCCAAGCATCCAATACTAGGATTTCTTCGAGAGCAATATTGAGCCAATCAGCAAAAATTAAACCATTTGATTTATCAGGCTGTTCCCAAAATTGTTTAGCGTTATTTATATCTTCTGTGTAACGTTCGCGGGCTTCGATCATAGCGCGAGCGCGCGTACCACCAATTTCGCTAATAAGTTTTTCAGCCGCATCTTCACCAAGAACAATATCCCAATCAAGTCCAACCAATTTAGATTTCATTACCTCAATGCAACGGCGCAGAATATCAATTTGATCTGCGGCGGCGCGCAATGTTTTAAATGGTGTTAAGCGTGTTTCGGTAATGTTGATATTTTGTGCAACTTGAAATTCATAACGGCGTGGTTCAGGTCTTCCACCATCAACGAATGGATTGATAGCCCCTGGAATAATTGGGCGACCTGGAGAAAATGGAACAGTTGGTGTTATATCGTTACGTGGTAATGGATTACTTTGTCCGTAACTTTGCGTAGCGGTGTTGCGCATTTCTTGTTCTGAAAGAGTTGTTGTTCCAGCAGGTAAAGAAGGTGCTTTGTTAATGCGTTCAGCAATTGCTTTTGCAAGCGTATCTAGTGCGCCCATTATTTCTCCTTTGACCTAATGTTGTAAATCATATCGTTATGTATTAAACAATGTCGCCAGTTACGACCCAAGAGTTAGCGGCTATCTTTAAGATTGAAGCCATAGAGTTAGCGGCGCGAAGTTTAGGTGTAGCAGATGTAGCACCTGTTGAAATAACGGTTGTAGTTCCTGGAGTTACTGCCGAGATAGTTGGGTGCCCTGCACCTGTAATCCAAAACAGATTAAACTCTGTGCCAATACCAAAGTTAAAAGTAGCATCAACAGGAACGGTAAATGCTTGAGTTGCGGCGTTGTTCATTGAAAAGATATTGCCTTCGTCGCCTGATACAAATGTATATGCGGCGGTCTTGGCTGTATAAGTTTTAACAATTTTAGGTGTTGTAATTGTCGGAGCAGTACCGAACACAAGTGAGCCAGTTCCAGTCTTGTCGCTCATTACTCCAAGTAGTTGAGCAGACGTAGTTGCAGCAAATTGCGACAAAGAATTGGCTGTGCTTGCTGAACCAACCCACGCTGAACCCGTATAGGTAAAGACCGTGTTGGACGCTGTATTGAAATACTGGTCGCCTGCAGAAAGCGTTGGCAAAGTAGGTGCGCTTGCCAACGCGATAACGTTTACAGGGTCAAGAGCCTTCTTACTCATTGACTACTATCCCAAGATAACTACGCGGTAAGCATTGGCAGTAGGCGCAACTGAGAAGTTAAGCGTTACTGTGTTTGTGCTTGCACGAAGATTATCTACCATTACTTCAGAGCCGTCTGATACGGTATAAACCTGAACGAGTACATCAAGCGTTCCAAGGTTATGTGTAATCGTATAAGAAGTAGATGAAGTTGAAAGCAATTGTGAAAACTTACGAGCCACTACTGTTGTATCAACTGCAACGGTTCCAGTCGAAACTGTGATACCAGTACCAGCACCTACGGCTAATCCGCTTGAAGAAGTTCCAAGTCCTGAATTAGTTGCGAGCAGTACTGCGGCGGTTGCACCTGTACCACCAACGGTAAGACCACCCGTTGATAATGGAGCGAATGCGAATGTACCTGTTGTAAGTGTCAAGCCTGCACCAGCAATATAAGTAGCACCTACGGCATATTGAGTATAAGAAAGTGAATCAGTACCAAGTTTGATTCCATTAACAGGAGTTGTTGATGTACCTGTAGAAACTTCAACCCATGACGTTGCGGCTTGTGTGCCTGCGGCTACAAAAGTGATATCGCCTGCACCGACTTGTCCTGCTACGTGGTTATCGTAATCAGTTGCGCGGGTCATTGTAATTGTTGAGCCGCCGATTGTTCCTACAAGGTAAACACCATTTTGTAAGGCGGTTGATTGATTCTTAACAAGAATACGGTCGCCTGTTGCAAGTGCGTGTCCGTCAATTGTTAGTGTTCCAGCGGCAGAGTAGACAAGTGTTGCACCTACGCCAGTACCGCCGTCTGCTCCTGCGGAACCTGAATTATAAGTCCAGTTAGTCGTAAGCGAAACAGTAGTAGCGACTTCAACTGCTGGATGTACGTTGAATCCCGAAGCGGTATTGTCGACGTAGTTTTTTGTAGCCGCGTCTTGTGCGGCAGTCGGGTCGGCAAGACCCGTAATCTTTTGCGCGTTGAATGGGACTGCGCCAGTTGGAACACCGAACGCTGACAATGCAAATCCACTTGGAGTAAATCCGTGAACGTGATCATCTTTAGCAGGTGCAGTTCCAGAACCATTTGTTGCAGTTGTGGCTGTTACGTTGCTTGCGGCGTTTGTAGAAAGTGAAGGCGTTCCGTGTGTGTGGTCTGAATGAAGAACAGTCGTGGCGCTACCCGTTGTTGAAGATAGTCCATAAGTTGTTTGCGCGGTTGGTGTACCAAATCCAGGACCTGAGTGTGCGTGATCTGCACGTGCATAGTTAGTTGAAGTTCCGTCTGCTGTTGTTCCTGTGATTGTTACAGCAGTTGATAATCCTGTACCAAAATTACTTACCTGTGACCAAGTAGTTGCATTTGACTCATACATAAGTTGGTTATCGGTTGCATAATAAAATGCACCAGCGCCAGCAGTTGCGGCAGTAGGGCGAGCAGATAAAAGACCAACAGTAATTTGTGTACTTGAAGGAGTTACCCAAGCGGAGCCGTTGTAATAAAGGAGACTGTTGCTTCCTGTGTTGTAATAAATCTGTCCAGCGACAGGAGAAGAAGGTGCTGATGCAAGATTCTGAATACGAGCGTTCTGTAACTCTTGTTGAGTTAAATCAATAGGTACTAAAAACTTGCGTGACATTATTTCTCCTAAACTATGTAGGCGTAACCGCTAAACGCCGAACTGAATGTTATCACTATCTGATTTGTACTTGGTTGAGCAATAGCACCTTCGACTTGGTTATTAGCCGAATCATAAACGATAGCGGTTGGATAATTACCTAAGTTATGGTTAATTGTCCAAACTGCCGTAGGTGTGTTTTGGTAATGCGTATAGAAAACATTTGTAACCGCGCCTGCTGGTCCTTGCGGTCCCGTTGCGCCCGTATCTCCTTTAGCACCTTGTGGTCCTGGAGCAGTAATCGAAACAGATGTTACAGATGGTTGCGTTATAACATAAGTATTGATTGGCTCAACTACTACTACATCCGTCATCTTGTTACCGAAGCACTTACTTCAAGTTGACCTTGAATAAGGCGGGTGACAATTCCTGCACCGCTAGTAATTTCTAAATCGTATAAATAGTAACCTGCAACAATTGCGGCAGTTTGTATTGCTGTCGCGTGTAATGCAATTGTTCCCGTTGCTCCTGTAATTGTAATACCGCTACCAGTAGTCAATGTAAGAACTGCTTTACTATCGCTGACATTAGAACGCGCTTGCATCTTTGCGGTGTAGCCAGTTAAGTTAACAGGAGTTGTTTGTGCCGCATCTGAATAATAAACGAAATTGCAATACCAATCCGCTCCTTGATCTATTACAAGTTTCTGCGTTCCTGCACTCATGCACTTACTCCTAACGTATAACCGCACGCGCTACAAATACTTGCACCTTTAGGTGAAGGCATTGTGCAACTAGGACAGATACTAGACATAGCGGCAAGTGCAATCATACTCGACCCACCTGTGTTTAATTCCGTTAAAGCCCAAACTAATGCATCAAGCCTATCAGGTGAATCTTTACTTTCGGGAGTCCACTCGCACATTTGTTCTTCCATTAAACCAAAATATCCAACATGATGAACTCTGCCTTGTTCATACAATGAGGAGATAGGTTCGGCGCGTAACTGTTTGCCTCTTGTAGCCGTTACCTTTTTTGTTGAAACGTTTCTATCTACTTGTTGCATTAATAGAATAATCATGTCGCCACCGTTATTAGTTTCGGCAACTATTCGGTCAGCGTTATGTTTATGGTAAGCCTCAACTGCAACACGCGCCCATGCATCAGGAGTAGCACGTAACGATTTATCATCTAAAACATAATAATGTCCAGCGTTATCAATACCAGCGACAACAATTCCTGTTTCATCACTTTCATCTGTACTTGTAACGGCAGGGTCAACGCCTACAACAATACGGATTAACGGCGGTGTTTTTGTAATTCTTGCTTTATCAATAATGGTGCGAGTCCATAATGCACCTTCAACATCCTCTAATAACTCACCGTATAACTCTTGGCGACCTATTCGCGTGTTTTCATATCGGGCTTTTAATTCCAGCAAAGCCGTAGGGGAAAGATTGTTAGCATTATCAAAAGTAGAACCACGCGTCACATGAACAGAGCCGTCTGTGCGTTTCATCCATTCGCGTAACAATTTAATAGGTTTAGGTGTTGTTGTAACAACTACTCTTGGGTGTCTGCCGATACGCAAAGCAGGCGCTAATCCTTCTGTCCAAGTTTCATAGGGATAGTTCCACATAGCCAATTCGTCTAGCCACGCTCCTGAAAGGTTAAGTCCACGACCTGCATCAGGCGTATCCGCGCCGAACATATGTACCACTTGACCGTTGGAAAATAATACTTTGTATGAAGATTTGTTGTAAATGTAATCCGTTCCAGCAACTAATCCTTTATAGTCTAACGCTTTAAGAAATCCCGACGGACCTTCCAAGCAAATGTTTTTAGCATCACCGAATGTTGGTGCGATAATTGCCCATTGAGTAGGTACTCCGTCTGGTGCTTTAGTGTGGCGTAATACTTGTTCGGCTAACCATTCACCACCAGTTCGAGTTTTACCCCAACCGCGCCCGCTTAATATAAGCCAAACGCTCCAATTACCTTCAGGCTCTTGTTGTTCAGGTCTTGCAAGATACCACCAAGGCTTATGAGCAATCTCTACAACAGTCTTTTCAGGTAACTTGGCTAACCAATCAAGACGTTCCTGCTTGGGCTTCGTCTTCATCTGTTCGTATAGAGATAGACCCATAATCTTCGCCTTCCAAGAAATCTAGCACAGCCTTCTTAGCCTCATCTATTGTTACAAATATGTTAGCACCGTTCGCGCCAGTTATCTCTTGCTTAATCATATCTTTGCGACCCCAACGATCTGAATGCTTACGCTCTAAATACCATTGGGAAGCCCGAAGCGAACCGTTATTAGCCGCTTGCTTAATTAATGCAACAGCATGAACTTCCGCCTCTGCCTCTGCACGCTCTATTGACTCTACAAATTCTAAATAGATTCCTTTAGCGCCATCTTTCTTGCCCTCTTGAAGCCAACGGTAATAGATAGCCTCACTAATGCCTGCCATAGCGCAAGCCACCTTAGCGTAATTACCTGCACGAATAGCATTACAAACCTTCTCTACTAGATCAGGCGTAAGTTTTGTTTGGCGTCCTTTAGTTGCCATGTTCATCCTTCAAGATAGGCATCTGTGGAAATTTGCCCCACACTTGCGAAGGCGCAATTCTTGGTGCACCGTTTTTGGTAATCACCTTAAAATCATCTCCCCATTGTGTTACGAGATTCTCGCAACGCTTACGCATAGTGCTACCCACTCTTGCCTCTGCACCCATGCCGCCAACATCATTAGGAGTTGTAGGTAGATTAACTAATGCGGTTGCGAATACAAGAGAGCAATAACCAGCATCTAAATACTGCATAGTCATATCAATATCGTCGATAATCATTGGGCGAAACCTTAATTCGTTCTCATTATTAAATAACATTGCGGAGGCAACCATCCTGTTTAACTTAATAGGTTGCTTGACTCCAAACGCCCAAGTGTCGTACATAGGCGCGGCGCATCCAATATTGGTGTAAATGTTAGTAACGCTTTCAACAAGGTTAATGACATGAGAAGGTCTAGTGTTAATGTTTTTATCATTCTTTCGGAACTTAAACGCCTTAACATCATCATCAAACTGCCAATGAAACTTAGCATTTAACGATTTAGAATGTTCTTTTGCAAAATTGCGGGCGTAATCAATACCCATATCGTTCTTATCCATTACAACTAATTCTTCTTCTTTGTAATTCTTTCTATATTTCTCGGCGTCTTGCGGTTCAATTAACACAAAGAAGGGTACGCCATCTTTCTGAAATAATTTTGCGGTTGTTCCGCTATCTGCCCTTCCCTTAGAAGGTATGTAAATCGGATACATGACTTTACTATCGGGGCTTTCGACTAACTTATCAGCCAAGTCCAAACCAATTTGTAATGATTCAGATATAACTTTAGAACTTTTAATAGTCTTAACGGATTTAATTTCCGTTGGGACTAATGGAACTTTTGATTGATCTACTGGAATTAGTTGTTGCTTAAAACTAGAGAAATCAACAACATGATGAACTCTATTGAACTTAATTACCGTCTTAGAGCAATCAGGATGGGTTCTAACTAATTCAGCAGACTTCTTAATAAATCCGCCTTGAGCATAGAAATCAGTCATGCCGCCAGCAAGTCTATTTTTACGGCTTGTTCCCATTTTAACAATTCCAACAATTCGGCTTTCGGCGGTACACCAGTATCCTGTTTTAAGAATATCAAGGCTTACAATCGTGTCGTCATTAAGCCCTCTGCGCCATTTGATTCCGTATTGGTCTAAATCGTTACGGTAAAGAGTACAACAATATAGGCGAGTGTTAAGCATTATTGCGCTTCCCCGCATAAACGGAGCCATCGCAAGTGCTACACCAGCAAGATTTTGATACTTTTTAATAAAATCTTCGTGCCAATGCAGTGCTAATGCATTAGCAACATTAGCCCTTTTGCCTTTGCTGCGTACGAGAAACCCTCTTATGTTATCGTCCATAATCCAGTGATGAGTAAAGCCATTAGCGCGTGAATGATCCCAAGCGTAATTATGAGCCGCGCCTGTTGTTGGGTGCGGGTCTAATTCAGGAGTTTTCTCATAATCGTCTAAATAACTTTGAGGCCATACGATTACTTTGCAATCAGGATTAGCCTCTTTATAGGCTTCCTCCTCTGCGGCTTCGACAATAAGATAGGGCGATATGCCTAACTTTAATAATGCATTAGCAGTTAATTGCTTTTGCGGACGTCCGCGTGTAGGAATATAGACAGGAAAATCTAACGGACTATCTATCCCTGCCATATCTCTGCCGCTTCTCTTACGAATGATGCGGGGTAACGAATAGTTAATTCCTTAGCATCATGTTTATATCCAATAGCCTTATAGAAATCTTCTCGTGATTCGGGAGTTTGAAAATAAACACGAAGTACGGTTGAATACTGCATTACAACTCCGCCTTCATCTACTCCCGTATCGCCAATAAATTCATCAATAGCAGACTTAACATCTACCGTAAATACTTCTTCGGCTTCTAATGCTTTACCAAGATTAGTTAAATCTGTTTCAACAAAACCAACGGTGTCTAAAATATTGTTATCGGATAACTCTTGAAGAATTGTTAAAAGGTTTTCACGATTCCATCCGCCTTGTTCCGTTGTGCGGTTTAACGCAACCAACGCGGCTCTTGCTTCTATATCATCTTGCGAAGCCCAACCAGTAGCAACGGGAACAAGCCATTTGCCGTCTTTAACTGTTATGCCAGTTGGCGGTTCTTTTCCTTCATCACGCATCTCAGTTAAAACCTCTTTACGCCCATGACCACTAATCATAAAACCTGTGCGCTGATCAACTACAATTGGTTCAACATAACCAAATGTTGTTAATGATTTATCTAACAACTTCTTATCATGATTTTTAGGATTAGCAGGATTTGGCTTTAAATCATCTAGTGATACTAGGTCTATATTTCTCATTGTGCCTCCAGGTAGGGTTTGATTTCGTTGTTCCACATAGTTAATGCCGAAGCAATTGCCGCGTGCATATCTATATATTTATATGAGCCAAGCCGACCACCAAACCATACACCTTGCATAACGGAAGCGGCTTCGCGATATTTCTTTAATTTAATTTGATCCGAAATAGTATTAACAGGATATGCACCCGTTTCGTCGGGTTGAGCCTCGCGAGAATACTCTTTATGGATAATAGTTCCGCGCGTTTCTCGGTCAGGGCGATAATGTTTATACTCGTGAATGCGAGTGAATGGCATATTTGAATCAGCATAATTCATAACTGAACAGCCTTGATAATCGTCTATTTCTAATCTTTCTTCTACTAAATCAACGGTACGCCAATTTAATCTTCCGTATGAATAATTGAAAAACTTATCTATCGGTCCTGTATAAACATATGGCTGGGTAATTGTTTCTTCTAACACATTAGTATTTAACACAACATTAATCTTTGCATGGTCAGCCATACGATTCATCCATGTTTGATAGCCGTCTGCGGGAAGCCCTTGATATTTGTCGGTAAAATATCCGTCATCCCAAGTGTAACGAATCGGCAATCTTTTAATAGTGCTTACTGGTAACTCTTTAGGGTCACGCCCCCATTGTTTGTATGTATAACCTTCTACTACTGCTTTATACAAATCTTTGCCAATACAGGAAATGGCTACTTCTTCAAAATTGTCACCTTTTTGCGGAAAAGTTTTAATTAAATCGTGCATCATTTTAGGAGTGAACGCTTTGTTGTAGTAAGCACTAAAGGTTGCTAAACCAAACGGCAATGGAATCACCGCACCAGTAGAAGTAATAGTTCTTACTCTATGTATGTAAGGAACAAATGATGTGAAACGATTTACATATTCCCACACCTTTTCATTGTTAGTGTGAAAAATATGCGAACCGTAAGTATGTACTTCTATGCCAGTTTCTTCATCTATGCGGGAAGCCATATTGCCGCCTATTTGATTTTGTTGCTCAATAATGTCAACGCTAAATCCGCACGAAGCCGCTTGCTCTGCGATTGTTAAGCCAAAAATTCCAGCCCCGCCTATAACTAAATCGCTCACTTTTTACCAGCCCACCCATCTCCTGTAAATATTGTCGGGGTAGCATGAATTACTTTTCGCATTGGTAAATCGCAGTCATCACAATCAACATCCTGCTTTTCCATAAAATTAAAATGCAAGGTTTGTATCACTTTGCATGTATCACACTTAAAATCATATAACGGCATTGCGCCTCCTAAAATTAGATAGAGCGCGGTCGAAAGGGGTTAAGACCGCGCCCTACTGCTCGCTACTCTTTTGGAGCGCGAGCCGCCTTTACTCGCTCAACATCTGCAAGTTGAAACATTGAACGGCGTTTCAACTTTCCAGTAGGAACAAGAAGTTTGCGGTGTACTAATTGACGAAGATTGTTTCCGCTAATGCCAAGAAACTCCGCCGCTTGTATTGAATCAATTGTTTCGTTCATTTTTTGCCTCTCTTAGTTAGAATGGTGCATTCCATGGATCATCAACTGGGTCTTCAGTTCTTATATCAGGATTGCCTGTTACTGGTTCGGCAACATTTTTTGGTGTAATGCCATAACTATCAACTGCAATTTCTAATGACTTGCGTTCTGCTTGTTCTTTATCAATGAAAGTATTTTGTGTTAAGCGACCTGTAACAACAACGCGTGAACCTTTGCGAAGTTCGTTAGCCGCTCCTGTTGCATCTTTGCCCCATACGAAACATCTAAACCAAACCGTTTCGCCATCAATCCATTCATCATTACTTTTTTCGCGTGGAGTGTTCGCAAGACTAAAACTTGTAACTAATTTTCCATTAGGTGTTTTGCGAAGTTCCGCATCACTTCCTAAATGACCTGTAACAACAATTATGCCTTCGCCTGCCATATCCTTATCCTTCCAAATAAGTGTAAGTACCTTCGGGAGTTAGTGTAACAACAAAACTATCAAATAACGTAACGCATACATCTTCGGGATTTGCGTGTGTCGGAACTATCCATCCATTCTCGGTTGCAATCTTTACGTTAAGGTGAACGGAATTAGTTCCTAAATTGTGGCACTCATGATGTAACGCAAGAAGATTTTCAATAACATCTTTCCCGCCACGTGACTTTAATTTGCGGTGGTGCAGGGCAAAGTTTTCAGGTAATCCGCCACCGCACTTTTCACAATAATTTCTGCACCGAACTAACGCTTGTTCTCGTAACGCTTTCCAATTTGTTTTCATAGATCAAGAGTTGGCTTAATCAATCCCGTTAATTCTATTGATACTTTCACTTCGCTCATTCTTGCCTGCTTCCTAAGAGTAACTAATTTGATAAGTTTTTCCCATATGGATACATCAAACTTGCGCCTTCCTAAAATCGTTACAAGTTGATGGCAACCTCTACATAGTGCTATCAAATAATCATTATCGGCATCATTTTCTTTTCCGATAACGTGATGACTTGAAAGCCCTTTAACGTTTTTGCGGTTGCAGACTTGGCAAGTCTTTTCGGCTAAACCAATTGTGGTGTTTCTTTTCCCGCCAAAGTAACTTTGATCTACCCTATAACTATTTCCGCATTTAGTTGAGCAATATTTTTTATTTTTAGTTATAGGGTCGCCGCAATTAAGGCACTTAGTACCAGTAGTGAGTCCGCCAAAATTGCCAAGCGGTGCAGGGGTTTCCATAACGGTAACTAATATACCTTATACCGTTACGAATTTGCGTGGCAGATGATTTGGATTTTTCAAATACTATTTGAGCAATACCAAATGCCGTACTGGTTGGATTTTTGGCTTTATAGTTCCAGTGACTTTCGTTAGTCCATATTTTGTTCAGACAAACATAATCAGCGTTTGTCCAACCTTTAGTTTTTATTATTTTTTGAGCGTAAGCCTTTGGATTATGTAACGCAAATACTTCGAAATTGAACTTTACTGCTTTCTTTATTACTGGAGCGTTAGCATAGACGGGACTTTGTATTGACCAAGTTGTTACTAACAGTAGAACTGTAATTATTTTTAGGATTCTCAATTTAACTCCTTAGAGAGTTCGGGTTCTGCTCTCGTTCACGTTGTCATAATTCTCAACAACTTTGAATTGAGAGCGATTTCTTAATCGTTCTTGCAACTGTTCACTATTAGTTGAAGTGGATTGAATATGCGCTCTTTCAGGGTCGCATGTAGGGCAGAACGTGACCCCATCATACCAAGACTCTTGCTCGATTGTCTTACCCTTAACATGACTTATTTTTAATTCTCTGTAACGGCTGTAGATAAATCCATACTCACATGGCGCTGTATGAGTACAGGTGCAATTAGTTTTAACGCACCTGCCGCCCATTACTTTTCTTTCTTTTCTACCGCATGAACGGGTGCAATAAATCCCGCACTAATAATTACTGCTAACGCGATTGCTTTTCTTTTCATTTTCGGTTCCTTCTCTCTAGGTGTTCGATTATTAAAATAGCAATAAGTATTCCAACGGGAAGCCCAATTAGCCAAGTTATATTCACTTCAACTCCTTCTCTATGGCTTGGATAGTTTCGCAAGGGTAAGGGCTGGGTTCAGCATATTTATCAAGGCAACTAGGTGCAGAACAACCCAGTCCAGTAGCGTAATCATTATGAGGA
>Ga0214165_1001412_pt1 | contig 13122 bp, 14 predicted proteins | sample TroBogypolimnion_34_FD_153004 | JGI IMG/M metagenome (GOLD analysis project Ga0214165, IMG submission 153004) | Freshwater microbial communities from Trout Bog Lake, WI - Practice 03JUN2009 hypolimnion v3 | ecosystem: Environmental > Aquatic > Freshwater > Lake > Hypolimnion/Profundal zone ... | reverse complement strand
TGCCGCGCCCGCCGGTAGCTTAAAAGCCTTGATCGACAATGCCGCAGCCGCCGCAGGCATCAACCCGCGCAAAATGTACGGCATTGTGGCGGGCGAATCCGGCCACGGCAGCATCTACGACACCAACGTGTCAAGTCGAGAAGCCTCGTATGGTCCGTTTCAGCTCAACATCAAAGGCGGACTGGGCAATGCGTTCGAAAAAGAAACAGGTCTCAAAGTTACAGACCCCAGCACAATTCCCGCGCAAGCTGAGTGGGTCGCCAAATACCTCGCTAAAAACCCCAATATGAATGTCGGGGGAACTTGGTTTGGGTACAAAGGCGACACCGACTGGAACCCAAAATGGGGCAATGCGGGTTATTTGGGCGGAGAAAGCCCTGCTACGAAACCGTCTGATTCCGGCAAACCCGTTGGAACGGCAACAGACAAAACAACGGAACCGGAGAAATCGACCTTTGAACAGGCGGCGGACGCCGTGTCGGCAGGTATTAGCGGCGCCGGAGAAGCAAAAAAGCCGGAAGAAGCTCCCGCGATCCCGACAACCAAGCCCAACATACCGTTGCCGACCGGGCCTATAGCGCCAAGCCAGCGCGAACTGTATGCTAAGGCTCTGGACACGATCAGCAAACGCAACGCCGCCAACCCGCCAACCCAGTCCCCGACGCCTCCCGATCAGCGCCCGCCGATAGCCAAGCCGGAGGGACAGCCCGCCGAACAGCCGAATGAAAAAGAGGTTGAAACCCCAAATGACAGCGAAGCTTGATCTTCTGGACGCCCTCGATATTGCCGCCGCGCATCTCTTGGAAAAGGCTGGAGTCGGTGCTACGATGGAAGGCGGAACCCCCGCCAAAGAAGCGCCCTTGACCGAACAGGTGAAGGCGTTCGAGGCGGTCGTCGATTGGGCCAAGACACGTAAAGACCTGCGTCCACCAAAGAAAGAGGAGTCACGGTTCGATGGAATCAAGCGACAATTCAACAGTGCGACGTCTGAACGTGGAAGAAGTAGCCCCAAAAAGAAGGCCAATGGAAGTCGTGTCGGCGACGATGCCGACGACTCCGACACCCCAGCCCTCAACTCTTGATGTGGTTGTGAGCGCCTTCGCTGCGCTGGGCTACGCCCTCTCCGCCCGCGCTTTGCTGCTCCTGTCGCTGATCGGCGCCTTCGTGCTGTCGCTCCTCGCCATCACGTCGCAGACCACCGCCGCGCTGGAGGTGCTGGTCGCCTATTGTTGCTTCACCGTCATCCCGGTCGCCTATCTTGAGATCCGCCGGAGACAGCAATGAGCGTTATCCCGACAGTCACTCAGGACGGCGTTGGCGTCGTCTCCGCCGGTCAGCTGAACGCCTATGCGTTCAGCTGCTACAACACGGGTGTGTTGCGCACAATTGTCGGCCAAACTGGCATGACCGTGTTTTTGCAGGGAATCAACACGCCCAACGACGGCGGGCAAGGTAATTTTTATTGGGATTACACATCCACCGCCACGGATAATAATTCCACCGTGATTCGCCCCTATGGCGTGATCTATGGAGCTTGGCTAAAAACCTTGCTTCCCGGCTACAACGTCTTCACTACGGTGGAAACGGTCAACGTTATCAATCCTTCTGGCACGATCAATAACCTTGTGCTCGACACAGCTGGCGATGTCACAGTCGGTGCAGATTTGACGATAACAGGAACGGCCACAGCAAACGGCGTTCCAGTGGTAGCGGTCGCTCCCGGAACCAGCGGTAATGTTTTAACGAGTAACGGAACAGATTGGGTTTCGCAAAGCCTCAATCAAAATTCGCTTTCCGGGCTCAACCGTTTTATCAACGGAGATATGGCTGTTGATCAGCGTAATAATGGCGCTTCGCAGAGTATTACGGCGGGCGCAAATTTTGCCTACACTGTAGATCGTTGGTACGCATACTGCGCAGGCGCCAACGTGACGGGGCAACAAATAGCCAGTCCGACCGCAAATCAATATCGGTATCAATTCACTGGCGCCGCAGGCGCCACCACGATTGGTTTTGCGCAACGCATCGAAGCTCTCAATTCCGCCGATCTGGCGGGAACGACGGCAACACTTTCCGTTGATCTTGCTAACACCCTGCTGACCTCAGTTGTATGGACTGCGTACTATGCCAACACGACGGACACGTTTGGCACACGTTCTGCACCTACAGTCACACAGATCGCCACAGGAACATTTACCGTAACTTCAACTGTGACGCGCTACAGCACGCAAATCGCCGTGCCCATAGCGGCGGTGACAGGGTTACAAATCCTGTTCACTGTCAACGGACAGGTCAGTGGAACGTGGACTGTCGGTAACGTTCAACTGGAAAGTGGAATTGCCGCTACGCCGTACCAGCGGCAAATCTACAGCAGTCAATTCACGGACTGCCAGTATTACTATCAAGTTGCGGTTGGAAACCAGATTACTGCGTACAACGCTTCTTCATCTACGGCCAGTGTAACAACACAGTCCATTCAAATTGCGCCTATGCGAATAACTCCTAATGTTACGACCAGCGCAATTATTTACAGTTCAGGTAGTTCCTCTGGACTTACCGTCACCCCGCAAAGCACAAACGTGATGCAAACGTACTTTACCATTCTCGGATTGAATTCTGCGTGGTGTAGTTTCACTTACGCAGCAGATGCGGAACTGTGATATGAGCGTCATCCCAACCATCTCCCAAAATGGTGTAGGCGTCGTCGCCGCAGGGCAGCTAAACGCCTACGTCGTTTCTGTGTACAATGTCGGCGTTCTGCGCAGCATTACCGGACAAACCGGCATGACGGCGATCTTGCAAGGAACCAATGTTCCGGCAGATGGGGGTCAAGGCGTATTTTATTGGAACTACGCTTCGGTAGCCCCCGACAACAATTTGACGATCATAGTCCCAAACGGGGCAACAACTGGCGCTTGGCTCAAGTTGCCGATAACGTAGAGGTCAAGCTATGGCACGCATGGTAGGGTTCGCAGAACAACAGAATCTCATTCCTGTTTATCGGGCTGACGGAACAATCGCTGCGGGCGGTACGCCGCAGTTGATTTTGCCGCGCGCCGCGCCTCGCTCATCCATCATCATCCAAAACACTTCCACCAGCGACACCATTTACCTTGAATTTGGTTGCGCTCGTGCGACGGCGACAGTCTCCGGCGGCAAGGTCACGGCTGTCACCGTCACCAACGCCGGGTTTGGCTTTACCTACGCCCCCAGCGTCCATTTCTTGGGTGGCGGCAATCTGTTAAATGGCCGCGATCTTGGGGTCGGGTATCCTAATCAAAACGCACCTTCGAATTACGCCACGGCGCATTGCGTGTTGTCGGGCGGCGCCATTTCGTCCATCGTAATCGACAACCCCGGTTCCGGCTACGATTGCGCACCTTACGTGCAGCTTCTCAACGACCCGAACGACAATTACGGATGCGCCGTTCCATCCGCCACAGTTGGATACAAATTGACCGCCGGGTCAGTTTTTCGAGAGTCTTATAATGTGGTAACAACGGACACCATTGCGGTTTATGGCGGCACGACCGGCGACTCTTGGTTCTGCATGTACACCACTTAATCTCTAGCCGAACAAAGGTTCTAAACAATGTCGGCATCAGAAACGCGCAACCAGCTCCTTGCCCAGATCAATTCGCAGATCATTGCGAACGGGCAAAACGCCATCACCGGCCCGGTCCTGAACAACATTCTGGACAGCATGGTTTTGTCGTCGCTGTTTGATGCTGGTACATGGTACGCGTCGGCCACTTATACGGCGCTTGATGTCGTTCAGTATAACGGTTCGACTTATATTGCGCTTACCACCAGCATCAATGTTCCGCCACCGAATGCTACGTATTGGCAGGTGTTTGCTTCAATTGGTGCAACTGGGCCGCAAGGTCCGGCAGGCCCATCTGGCGGAGCTTTGGTTACGGTCGGTACGACAGCGGTAAATTCCGGCACTTCTGGATATTTGCTGTACAATAACGCCGGGGTTCTAGGTAATCTTTCCACTGGCTCGTTAACGGTGAACGCCGCCACCAATCTTGCGAACGGCGCCGCTAATCGCATACCGTACCAAACTGGCGTTGGAACGACGAGCTTCATTGCGGCGCCTACAACGGCTAGTACCTATCTTCAATGGAACGGATCAGCGTTTGCGTGGGTAGGCTCGTCGGCGCTGGGTGTTTCGACTTTTAGCGCAGGTACAACTGGTCTGACGCCAAACACCGCCACGAGCGGCGCAATAACTTTGGGCGGCACGTTGGCTGTCGCCAATGGCGGTACGGGTGTAACAACTTCAACTGGTGCGGGTTCTGTTGTTCTCTCCAGCTTCCCAACACTGGTCTCCCCGGCGCTCGGCACGCCGGTGTCCGGCGTTATGTCGAACGTCACGGGCTTGCCGATCTCGACCGGCCTGACCGGTGCAGGCACCGGCGTCCTGACGGCGCTCGGCAACGCGACCAACGCGGCAGGCGGGTTCGTCACCTACAGCGGTGCGCTCGGCACGCCGACGCAAGGCGTGTTGACCAACGCGACCGGCCTTCCTTTGACAACTGGCGTTACCGGAAATCTTCCGGTCACAAATTTGAACAGCGGCACGGGCGCCAGCAGCACGACATATTGGCGCGGTGACGGTACGTGGGCGTCCATTGCGACGAGCGCCGCAACCATCACTGTTGGCACCACGGCGGTCAGTAGCGGCACCAGCGGCTACGTGCTCTACAACAACGCTGGCACTTTGGGCAATCTTGCCAACACCGGCACGGGCAACAACGTTTTGGCGACATCGCCGACGCTGACGACCCCAACTATCGGTAGTGCCGGGTTTACGCTGAACGGTTCGACGTCCGGAACTACCATTGTCAAAGCCAACGCCACCGCTGGATCGTGGACTCTCACCCTGCCTTCATCGGCAGGAACAAGCGGCTACGTGCTGCAAACGGATGGGACTGGCAATACGTCTTGGGTGGCGCAGAGTGGCGGCGGTGGCGGGTCCGGCACAGTTACATCTGTCTCGTTTACCGGCGGTCTGATCACTGTCGCCACCCCGACGACCACACCGGCTTTGACGGTTGCGGGTACTTCGGGCGGCGTGGTGTATTTTTCCAGCGCAAGCACTTGGGCTAGCTCGGCGGCGCTTGCGGCCAGTGCGTTGGTAATTGGCGGCGGCGCAGGCGCTGCACCCAGTACAACGACCACCGGCACTGGTGTTTTGACGGCGCTGGGCACTGCCGTAGGCTCGGCAGGAGCTTTTGTGGTCAACGGCGGGGCGTTGGGAACGCCTAGCAGCGGGACGCTTACCAATGTTACCGGGCTACCACTTTCTACCGGCGTCACAGGTACGTTGGCTGTCGCTAACGGCGGAACGGGACAGATTACTGCATCTGCGGCGTTCAATGCGCTGTCGCCAATTACCACAACTGGCGATTTGATCATCGGCAATGGAACCAATAGCGCCACGCGGCTCGCCATAGGAACCAACGGTTATGTGCTGACGTCAAACGGCACAACCGCCAGCTGGGCGGCCAGCACCGGCGGCGTGACCAGCTTCTCTGCCGGAACAACCGGTCTCACGCCGTCCAGCGCCACCACCGGCGCCATCACATTGGCTGGCACACTGGCGGTGGCTAACGGCGGCACAGGAGTCACGGCGTCGTCCGGAGCGAACAGTGTGGCTCTGCGCGACGCTAACGCCAACCTGACGGTAAATTCGGTTTTTGAAGGGTTCACCTCTGTTGCGGCGGCGGGTACAACAACAACCCTTACGGCAGCGTCCTCACCTACATATCTTGTGACCGGCTCTGGGGGGCAGACGTTCCAACTCCCTGACGCAACCACTCTTCCTGCGGGAGCAATTTTCTCGTTTAACAATAACCAGACTTCTGGAACTGCTGTTGTCAAAAATAACGCTGGCACCACGCTGGTAACGCTGCAATCAGGGGCATTTGTTGACGTCACCCTGTTGGTCAATTCGCCAGCGGCAGGTTCATGGGACACACACGCGCAAGCGCCGTCAAATGTCAGCTGGTCTACCAACACGTTGGATTGGGCTGGATCAATTACCAGCTCGACATGGAACGGTGTGGCCGTTGCGGCTAACCGTGGCGGCACCGGACAAAGCACTTACGCCACAGGTGACATTCTTTATGCTTCAGCAACCAACACGCTGTCAAAACTTGCGGCTGGAACCAACGGTTACGTTTTAACCTTGGCGTCGGGTGTTCCGTCTTGGTCGCCAGTCAGCGGTGGCGGCGGCACTTACACCCGAACGACCATTACGGCAACCGCTGGGCAGACTAGTTTTACCGCTTCCTACACGGTTGGTTATGTTCAGGTTTATCTGAATGGTGTGTTGCTGAACTCAGCGGACTATACTGCAACCTCTGGCACGGCGATTGTGCTGGCAACCGCTGCGGCTGCGGGCGATTTAATTGATGTCATTGCGTTGTATGTGTCGCTGGTTAGCGGCGTGGCTGTCAGTGGAACGCCAACAGCTAACCAACTTGCTGTGTGGACCAATTCAACGACCGTTCAAGGCGTCACCAATCTTCCGGTGACAAATTTGAACAGTGGAACCGGTGCGTCTTCCACGACTTTCTGGCGTGGTGATGGCACATGGGCTACGCCTGCCGGTGGCGGATCATCTACTGGCGCTAATATCTTCCTCGCCGACTACTTTGGAGGCTTCTAATGGCCGTCACATCAACACCAATCTTTACGCAGACGCCTAACGTAGGCGCGTTCAACGCCCTCGTTTCCACGGCGATGACGAACACGAGCGCGTATGACGGAACCAATGCTACCGGCACGGCTATGGCCCTGTGTTTTACGGCGGGCTCTAACGGATCTCGCATTGATCAAATTCAAATAAAGTTTGCGTCAACCAATGGTGCGGCGGCATCTGGCACGTCTACCGCTACAGTTGTCCGGTTTTGGATCAACAATGGTTCTGCCAACACGTCGGCGGGCAACAATATCTTCCTTGGCGAAGTCGCGCTTCCTGCCACCGCAGTCACTGCCCTAGCTACGTCAACCAATCCAATCTACACCCTTCCAGTCCCCCTTGGCGGCCTTAACATTCAGGGCACCTACCGCATATATGCCGGATTGACCGTTGCTGCTGGCGGGACCAACATCGCCATTGCCATTAACGCAGTTGGTGGGGATTACTAATGGCTGTTTCTCAGCAACTTTCAGCTTTTAACTACCGTGTGCCTGATCCGCTCGTTTGGAACCCGGTTCAAACGGCAAGTTTCACTGCGGTTGCTGGTAACGCTTATCCCGTGAATACAACGTCGGCTGCGGTGACAGTGACGTTGCCCGCTTCTCCTATTGCTGGTCAAGTGGTGCAAATCACAGATTATGCGGGAACGTGGCCTACAAATAATGTCACCGTTTCCCCCAATGGAAATAAATTAAACACTTCAACATCTAATACTTTACTGAAAGGGTATCGCGGGTCTATAGCGTTTGTTTATATCGACTCTACTCAAGGATGGGTCGTATATTCAGGTTTCGCTCAATCGCCAGTGTCTTATCCAGTATCTTACTTGGTTGTTGCCGGAGGCGGCGGGGGTGGCGAAGGAGGTGGCGGCGCAGGCGGCTATCAAGCATCGACAACATATTTAAATATAGGAAGCACCTACACAGTAACGGTCGGTTCTGGTGGTGCTGGGGGAGCTTTGGGCTCTGCAAAAGGCACAAGCGGAAACAATTCTGTTTTTAACGTCATTACGTCTACTGGAGGCGGCGGCGGTGGTGCGTTTAGCGCCACTCTTCAGGATGGTTTAAGCGGCGGATCAGGCGGCGGAGCAGGATCGGTTAACACTACGCCATACGCTCCCGGTACACCCGGATCGGGTACGTCTGGACAAGGTAACGCGGGCGGCAACGCTGTTGCCACAGGCGGCAATGGTTTTGGCGGCGGTGGTGGCGCAAGCGCAGTTGGCGGGAATGGTTCCGCTAATATTGGCGGCGCTGGTGGCGCGGGAACAGCATCAACTGTTACAGGTTCGTCTGTTACTTATGCTGGTGGCGGCGGTGGCTCTGGTGGCGCTTCGTTGGGTTCTGGCGGGGCGGGCGGCGGCGGTAACGGCGCTCAGGGAAGCGGTAGCATTGCAGCCACAGCGGGAACTGCTAATACAGGTGGCGGTGGCGGAGGAACGTATACAGGTAGCGGAGGAAACGGTGGCAGCGGCGTTGCCATCCTCTCTATCCCAACTTCCAATTACACCGGGACAACAACCGGTTCCCCAACAGTCACCACAAGCGGATCAAACATCATTCTTACCTTTACTGCTTCTGGGAGCTACACAGCATGAGCCACTTTGCCAAGGTTCTGGATGGCAAGGTCATCCAAGTCATTGTTGCGGAGCCAGAGTTCTTCAGTACTTTTGTGGATAGCTCACCCGGCCAGTGGCTACAGACCAGCTACAATACTCGTGGCGGCGTCCATTATGGCCCGGACGGCCAACCCGATGGCGGCGTGGCGCTGCGTGGCAACTATGCGGGCATTGGATACGTTTACGATCATACGCATGATGTATTTTACGCGCCGCAACCTTTCGCAAGTTGGACGCTGAACGAGGCAACGTGGACATGGGCGCCGCCCGTACCGTACCCAACAGACGACAAAATGTATCGCTGGGATGAGACTATCAAGAATTGGGTTGAGGTAACTCCATGACCATATCTCGCAACCTATCCATACTTGCCGAAGGCGTCAGTTCGTCGGGGGTGCTTGCCGTCACCAACGGCGGCACGGGCGTAACGACCAGCACAGGTAGTGGAAGCAGCGTATTGTCGGCGTCCCCCACGTTGACGGGCACGTTGACGGTTCCAACCGTCACTAGCCCTGCCGCTACAGCACTGACGATCCAGTCGGCTGGCACGACTGCGATGACGGTGGATACGAGCCAAAATGTGGGGATTGGTGGGTCTCCTCTTGCAAGGTTGTCGGCGGCTTCAACTTCTGGATTTGTTGGCCTCTTCACTTCATCACTGACGGGTACAACACCCCGGTCCAATGGAGTTTTTCGTGTTCAGTCAGAGGCTACTGGGCGCGACGTTTATATGCAGTTTTCCGACAACGTAACCAATGCCACGGAAATTGGCATGGTTGGAGGGGCTCAGTATTTCTGCACTGGTGGCTCAGAGAAAATGCGCCTCGATTCCAGCGGCAATTTGCTGGTGGGGACGACGAGCCCACAAAATCTTGAAAAATTCAACGTGACTGGTTCCGTCGCCAACTTTGTTAGTAGGGCAATAAATTCAAACGCATCCCCCAATGGATTTATGGTTTACTATACAAATGCGTCTCCTAACGCAAATAGCAATGCAATGCTGTATTGCATTGACTCTACTGCATTGAGGTTTGCTGTCCAGTCTAATGGCGGCATCTCCAATTACTCAGCCAACAACGTCAATCTTTCTGACCAACGGATGAAGAAGGACATTCAACTTGCCGGGTCATATCTCGACAAGATATGCGCCATCCCGGTCAAGACATTCCTCTACAACGACCAAACTGACGATGAATTGAACCTCGGTGTAATTGCGCAGGATGTGGATGCTGTCGCGCCAGAATTGATAGATCACAGCGGTTGGAAAGACAAAGATGGGGAGGCTACCGATTACCTCTCCATCTATCAGACTGACCTTCAGTATGCGCTCATGAAGTGCATCCAAGAACTATCCGCCAAGAACGACGCGCTTGAAATTCGTCTCGCTAAACTGGAGGGTAAATAAATGACTGTCACCACCACTTGGATCATTGAAAAGATAGACTGCTACGCGCAGTTTGATGGCAAGACAAACGTTGTTTTCACCATTCACTGGCGGGTCAATGGCACAGATGGCACCTACACCGACACCAATTACAGCACTATTAACGTGCCCTATAAAACCACCGATTCAACTTTCACGCCCTACGCCAGTCTGACGCAAGATCAGGTTATGGGCTGGGTGAAAGACACAATGGGCGCCGCCATGGTTGCAGATATTGAGGCTGGGCTTGGCGTCCGCATTGCCAATCTCGCCAATCCTCCTGTAATATCACCTGCGTTGCCGTGGGCAACAACTTAACCCCATGAGGAGCTTATCATGGAACTCGTTCTGAAGCACACCCTTGAAGAAGTTAACTATATTCTTCAAGCCCTTAGCCAGCGCCCATTTGCGGAAGTCGCCGACTTGATCAACAAGATCAAAGCTACGGCCACCAGCCAGCTGCCGTCTCCCCAAGCGCCTGCCGAAGTTTCGGCGGAAACGCCCGTAGAAACCTCCGCTCAGTAAGGTCTCACCATGCTGGATGCGCAAGCTCTCTTCAACATTTTAGCCAGTTCCTTCTTGGCGGGGGTTGGGTGGTTTGCGCATTCACTCTATGATTCGGTCAGCAAGTTGCGAGAGAATGTTCACAGCCTAGAGGTAGACCTTCCTCGAAGCTACGTTCTCAAAGACGACCTCGACAAACGCATGGATCATATCGAAAGTATGTTCCAGCGCATTTATGACAAGTTGGACGGCAAGGCGGATAAGTAGTGGACCCGCTTACGATCCTCGCGCTTGCCAAGGGGAGCTACGAAGCCCTGAAGACGGGGATTTCCGTAGGCAAAGAATTGCAAAGCATGTTTGGCGACATGATGTCGTTATTGGATAGCGCCGGGCAACTTGCAAAGATTGCGGCCAAACCTCCAAGGCCGGGCCTGTTTGATGAAAAAACAGCCGAACAAATTGCCATTGAAGCGTTTACGGCTAAGGTCGAGATTGAGACCATGCTGGCCGAGGTAAAAAACACTTTCATCTCGGAATATGGTATATCTGCGTGGGATCAAATCTTGAAGGAAACCGTGCGCATCAAGAAGGAACAGGCTGCGGCCCGCCTTCAAGCTGCTAAAGCGCAGGAGGAGTTGATGGGTAACGTGATGCTGTACGGTAGCGTCTTCCTGCTCTTCATTGTTTTGGTCGCGTGCGGCTTGATGTTTATCGTCGCCATGATGCACTAGGAGCTATACCGTGACAATAGACAACCGCCAACAACTTCTCGGCACGATCAACTCCCAAATCACGTTGAACGGAACCGGCGCCATCACGGGTCCGGTGTTAAATAACATTCTGGACACGATGGTCAATTCATCGTTGTTTTTAACCGGTGCATGGTCGCCGTACACGAACTACGCGCCATTGGACATTGTTTCCTACAACGGAATTCCATACACGGCGCTCGTCACCAATGTTAACGTCAACCCTGCGCTCAACCCTAACACATGGACACCGTTCATTGTAGGCACGACCGCGCCCGGAGGTGTGGGGCAATCCGTTCAATACAACAGCGGCATCGGAACTTTTGCAGGCAGTGCTGCGTTCACATTTGATGGAACTACGGTGACGGCTCCATCTGTGTCCGCAACCAACGGAACGTTTTCCAACATAACATCTAGCGGGACCGCCAGCCTTGGCGCCATTACGTCCGGCACATGGAATGGAACCACAATCGGCGTTGGTTACGGCGGCACCGGCACAACGACATCTACCGGAACAGGCAGCGTTGTGCTCAACACCAACCCAACCTTAGTGACGCCAACACTGGGCGCGGCGACTGCGACCAGTGTGGCGATGACGACCGGTTCTGTCACGACGTCACCGACCGCCACAACTGACATTGCTAACAAAGCTTACGTTGACGCAGTTGCACAAGGTCTTCAAATCAAAACCCCTGCTCAAGTTGCAACCACAGGCAACATTACGCTGTCCGGAGAACAGACAATCAACGGCGTAACAACGTCATCCAGTCGTGTTCTGGTCAAGAACCAAGCGACAGCGTCCCAGAACGGCATTTACGTCTCGTCTTCCAGCGCGTGGACCCGCGCCACCGACGCAGATACGTGGGCGGAACTTGTTTCGGCTTACGTGTTTGTTACGGGAGGCTCGACACAAGCCAGCACTGGATGGGTTTGCAACGTCGCTCCGGGCGGCACCTTGGGCGTTACGGCGGTAACGTGGGTGCAATTCTCCAGCGCAGGCAGTTATACCGCAGGTACTGGGTTAACGCTTACCGGCACGCAGTTTAGTGTCACCAATACCGCTGTCACTGCTGGTTCCTATGGTTCGTCCATCGCCATACCGAACTTCACCGTTAATGCGCAGGGTCAATTGACGGCGGCGTCCACCGCCGCTGTCGTCGCCCCGGCAGGAACGTTAAGTGGCACGGTCTTAAACAGTACGGTGGTCTCTTCGTCTTTGACCAGCGTCGGAACAATCGGAACAGGTGTTTGGAACGGAACCGCTATAAGTGCGGGGTACGGAGGAACCGGTCAATCAACCTATTCGGTGGGTGACATTTTATACGCTTCTGGCACAACAACATTGTCGCGGCTTGCGGATGTCGCCGTAGGCAGTGTGCTCGTGTCTGGCGGCGTGGGGGCGGCGCCGTCTTGGTCGTCCACGCTTACAATAACAACCGTCACGAGCCCGGCGTCTACGGCGCTGACACTTCAATCGGCTGGTACGACTGCGGTAACAATCAGTGCGACACAAAACGTTGGAATTGGCTCCACCTCTCCGACGCAAAAACTGGTTGTTAACGGCAATCAACAAATACTTTCGGGCAGCTATCTTGCTCTTTTTGAGTCCACAAACAATAATCAATGGACGCTCAAAAACGACGCCGACAGTCTGTCCCTTAAATATAACTCTTCCTCTGCGGCGCTGACCATAAATAACAGTGGCAATGTCGGAATTGGAACAACTGCGCCGAGTGGAAAGCTGCAAGTTCAAGTGAGCGGAACATCCAACCCAACTTTTATTGCGGAAGATGGGTTAATTGTTAGCTCTACTGGTGGAGCCGGATATACAACTGCGATGAACATTGTTTCTGGTAGTTCTGGCGTATCAAGATTAAAATTTAGCTCCTCTGCTACAAATAATCTTGGTTTTGTTAGCTATGATATGAATACAAATTCAATGTATTTTGGCACTAACAGCTCCGAAGCCATGCGCATCGACGCCAGCGGTAATGTTGGTATTGGAACAACGTCTCCGAGCCAAAAGCTTCAGGTCGCGGGCACGGTTTACAGTACGTCAGGTGGGTTCAAATTCCCTGACGGCACAGTGCAAACCACTTCAGCTGGCGCCTCCGCC
>Ga0214165_1001407_pt1 | contig 13158 bp, 10 predicted proteins | sample TroBogypolimnion_34_FD_153004 | JGI IMG/M metagenome (GOLD analysis project Ga0214165, IMG submission 153004) | Freshwater microbial communities from Trout Bog Lake, WI - Practice 03JUN2009 hypolimnion v3 | ecosystem: Environmental > Aquatic > Freshwater > Lake > Hypolimnion/Profundal zone ... | reverse complement strand
GCTTTGTTGCCCCAAACCCAGTGCAAACGCTGTGGCTTTGAAGACTGCGAGGCCTATGCCCAGGCCATCGTGCAAGAACACACCCCCATCAACCGCTGCCCCCCCGGTGGCCAAGAGGGTGTGCGCCGTTTGGCCGAGATCTCGGGTCAAGCCGAGCACCCCTTGGACGCGCAAAACGGACTCGAAGGGGTTCGCCATGTGGCCTGGGTCGATGAGCGTTGGTGCATTGGCTGCACCTTGTGCCTCGATGCCTGCCCCACCGACGCCATTGTCGGCACTCACAAAAGCATGCACACCGTGATCGAGGCGTTTTGTACCGGCTGCGAGTTGTGTCTGCCGGTCTGCCCAGTGGACTGCATCGAGCTTGAGGTCGTGACGCCCGATTGCACCGGCTGGCAGGCTTGGTCACCTGAACAAGCGCAAACCTCACTTTCACGCTATCGGTTAAGGCTCGAGCGTTTGCTCAAAGACAGCAACACCACCCCACCGCGCACCCACACCCAGGCCAAGCGGCTGCACTTGGTGGCGCAGGAACGCCAATCAAACACCAATGAATGCAAAAATGAGGGCAACCCAGAAAACTCGCAGGCTCTCGCTCGCTCGCCACTTGCATCCTCACTCTTGGCCCAGGCCCTAGAACGAGCAGAGCGTGTCAAACAAACAAAAAATTAAAGCCAGACCCATCAGTCGATTGATGACTTTGAGTAGGTAAAAAAGAGGGCGTCAATGCGCTCGAGTGGCCACGTCTGCGTGCGTCCAATATAGGTGAACACATAGTGATCGGGGCGCAGCAGCACACCCCGCGAATTCGCGCTGTTCAATATCGCTTCGAGTTTGCCATCCACATCGCGAATGCAATGCAAGGCAGGGGACGCACCCGCGCCGAGATCGGTCGCCTGCGTTGGTAAAAAATCCTCACTCGCGCGCAAGACGTTCAGCACCAGCAGAGGTGGCGCATGGTTCCAAACAATGGCGTTCACATCGATTGCGCTTGAACTGTATGCCCACTGCAACAAAACAAAACCGTCTGCATAAAAACTATCCAAGAGCCCAAAACTCGAATCGGCGCGCTGCATGCGCGGTTGTGGCATCAATTGACCACAGGCCACCACCGCGCCCTTTGGGCTTTGAGCGTCAAAAAAACCCGACTTGAAACGGGGTTTGGGCTTGAACTTCAAGTGCAAAATATAGTCACGAATGGGCGGCACCCAGCAGGCGACTTTGAGCATAGACTGCACCCACACGGCACTCCAAAGCGACATGGGCTGCATCACCACCCCAATGCGAAGCGCCATTTCAATCAAAGACCACGCATGGGGTTTGCGTTCGGCTTCATAGGTGTTGAGCAAGCGCTCTGAGGCGTGGCCCTGCACCACCAGGGCCAATTTCCACGCCAAGTTCGTCGCGTCTCTGAGGCCAGAGTTCATGCCCTGACCGGCAAAGGGCGGCGTCAAGTGCGCTGCGTCACCGGCGAGCAGCACGGGGCCTTTTCTCCAGTGCGAGGCCACACGCGCATGAAAGGTGTAGACCACTTTGCGCAGCAGCGTGAGGTTGGCATCGGGGGCATGGCGCTCACGAATCCACTGGCCGTAGACTTTTTCATCCAAGACCTCCTCACTCGTTTCATGGTGGTGCAGCATGAACTCGTAGCGCAAGGTGCCTTGGGGGCCAGGCAAACGAATGGCAGGTCGCACCGGGTCACAGTAGGTGCGGGTGTGCCGGAATGCATCTTCACGCCCAATCATGTCGGTGATCAACCAACGCTGCGAGTAGGTACTGCCATCAAAAGCAAACCCCGCTTTTTCGCGAAGGGTGCTCCTGCCCCCATCACAAGCCACCACGAAGCGCGCGCTCAGCGCCAAGCTCTCGTCACCCCGAACACAGCTCAACACAACACCTGGGGAAGGTGGATTGACTTCGCCCAAGCCCAGCACCTCTTCAAACCCCAAAACCCGAGTGCCCATGCAAACCATGACATGGGGGTACTGTCTCAAAGACTCAAAGAGGTGGGAGACGAGTTGCTGCTGGCGAAATGCGTTTCTCTTGGGGTGACCATATTCTTCGTTGCTCGGCTCCACCTTGGCAAACAAACGCTGGCGCCAAGAGTAGTAATGCACGCCATAGGACAAGGTGATTTGCGGCAAAAAGCCTTCGAGCACTTGCGCATCGGCCAAGGAGCGCAAACTCTCATCATCGATGCTCACCGCCCTCGCCTCTTGCACCACGTGCTCGAGTTGATCGACCAAGCAGACCTTGACCCCGCGCTTGGCCAGCATGAGCGTGAGCAAGAGGCCCGTGGGCCCAGCCCCAACCACCAGCACGGGCCACACTTGCGCGGCTTCGCTCTTGGCAGTGGCTCGGGGATGATCGGTTGATGTCATGAGCGCAATACTTTAAACATCACAGCAATGCGCGATCAATGGACAAATCGCTCCCCAATGCTTCGATCACCGCCTGTGGAGCTTGCACCAATTCAATCAATACGCCCAGCCCGCTCAGAGGATACTCATCGCTCGATTTGGGATGGATAAAACAGATGTCAAACCCTGAGGCACCGCGGCGTATGCCCCCCGGCGCCATCCTGACACCTTGCGCCATCAACCAAGACATGGCCTTTGGTAAATCATCCACCCAAAGGCCAATGTGGTTCAAGGGCGTTTGATCCACTGCGGGTTTGGCCAAGGGGTTCAAGGGTTGCATCAAATCGACCTCCACGCAGCTCGGGCCCGTGCCGAGCTGCAAAATGTCTTCAAGCACATTCTCCCGCTCACTCTCAAAGTGACCCGTGATCGGTAGCCCCAGAAGATCCACCCACAGCGTCTTCAAGCTCTCCTTGTTGGCGTGTCCAATGGCGATTTGTTGCAATCCCAAAACTTGAAAGGGGCGTGTGCTCATTGGAACTCCACAATGATTTGATCCACGGCCAGGGTGTCACCCACCTTGGCCTCGAGTGACTTCACCACCGCGTCTTCGGCCGCGAGCAAGACATTTTCCATCTTCATGGCCTCAATCACCGCCAGTCTCTCGCCGGCCAACACCTTTTGACCGACCTGAACCAAGACTTGCGTGAGCAGTCCCGGCATTGGCGACAAGACAAATCGAGACAGATCGAGCGGGAGCTTTTGCGGCATGAGGGCGTGCAGTGTGGCCACTCTGGGGCTCACCACCATGAAGCGAAGTTGCGCACCGTATTGCGAAATCTCCATGGCCATGGGGTGCTTGGGCAGTTTGCGCTCGAGTTGTGCGACAAAGGGCCGTCCGTTGCAAACGCCTTGCAGCACCGGGTCGCGCAAATCGGATGAACACACGATCTCAAAGTCTTGTCCATTCAAATGGATCCGGGCCTGGTGGGCCGAGGCCGTCACGTCCAACACCGTCAAGCCATGGTGACGATGATTTTGGGGAGGGCTCACCAATTCAATCAAGGTCAGTTCGCTGGGGTGCTCAAGGCTGAAGCCTTGCATCTGCCCTTCAATGCCAAGGGCACGGGCGTGGGACTTCAAATGCACCCAAGCGCCCAGGGCAACCAAAAAGTCCGGTTGGTGGTGGGCTTGCTCAAAGGGGACCAAACCCTTGGGAAAATGCTCGGCAATGAAACCCGTGTTGAAGGCGGTGCTCACCCAAGACGGGTGCGCCAAAATGGCACTTTGAAACGGGATGTTGGTCTGCACCCCCTTCACCACAAACGCATTCAAGGCCTCGCGCATTTTTTGTGTGGCATCGGCGCGGTCTTTGCCGTGCACAACCAACTTCGCAATCATGGAGTCGTAGTGGACCGAAATCTCGCCGCCTTCGCTCACCCCTGTATCCACCCTCACCCCAAGGCTTTCCTCGGGGTGGGCCGCACGCATGGTGGTGGCGGGTGGCAAGAACTTCACCAAGCGCCCCGTGGACGGCAAAAACTGCCGATAAGGATCCTCGGCATTGATGCGACACTCGATGGCCCAGCCGTCCATCTTGACGTCTGACTGCTCAAGGGCCAAGGGCTCGCCAGCGGCAATCTTGATCATCCACTTCACCAAGTCCACACCGGTGATGGCTTCGGTCACGGGGTGTTCGACTTGAAGCCGGGTGTTCATCTCGAGGAAATAAAACCCCTGATCCGCACCGACCACAAACTCGACCGTGCCAGCACTTTGGTAGTTCACCGCCTTGGCCAGCGCCACCGCTTGCTCGCCCATGGCGCGGCGCGTTTGACTGCTGATGAAGGGCGACGGCGCCTCTTCAATCACCTTTTGATGTCGACGCTGAATCGAGCATTCGCGCTCGTTCAAATACACCACATGACCAAAGGCGTCGCCCAAGATTTGAATCTCGATGTGGCGCGGTGACTCGATGAATTTCTCAATGAAAATGCGGTCATCTCCAAAACTGTTTCTCGCTTCGTTTTGACAAGCCACAAAACCAATCAAGGTCTCCTCATCATTGCATGAAACACGAAGACCCTTGCCCCCGCCCCCGGCCGATGCTTTGATCATCACTGGGTAGCCAATTTTTTGAGCGATCCCCACCGCCTCCTTGGCATCGGCAACTGCTTCGTTGTGCCCAGGAATGGTGTTCACCTTCGCCGCCAGGGCCAATTTCTTCGATGCGATTTTGTCGCCCATGGCGCTGATGGAGGCGTGCTTGGGGCCAATGAAGACGAGTCCCGCCTCTTCCACGGCTTTGGCAAAACCTTCGTTTTCGCTCAAAAAACCATAACCTGGATGAATCGCCTGAGCGCCACACGAGACAGCGACCTCGATGATCTTGTCGCCCAAAAGATAAGACTGCCTGGCCGCGGGTGCTCCGATCAAGTAAGCCTCATCGGCCAAGGCCACATGGCGCGCGAACACATCGGCCTCGGAGTAAACCGCCACCGTTTGGATGCCCATCTCACGGGCCGAGGCGATGACGCGGCAGGCGATTTCACCGCGGTTGGCGATCAATATTTTTGTAAACATGAATGCGTCGCTTTCAAAAGAAAACCATTAGAGGGTGAAGCGCTTCACGCCGCGAGATCGTGAGCATGAGCGGCTTGGCTCAAAGGGGAATATTGCCATGCTTTCTCCAGGGATTGGTCAGCGCTTTGTCCTTGAGCATGATGAGGGAGCGACAAATGCGTTTGCGCGTCTGTCTGGGCTCAATCACATCGTCAATGTAGCCGCGTGCACCCGCCACAAAGGGGTTGGCAAACTGCGCTTTGTATTCGGCTTCACGTTGGGCCAACTTCACCGGGTCGGCCTTGTCTTGCCTGAAGATGATCTCCACCGCCCCCTTGGCCCCCATCACGGCAATTTCAGCTTGCGGCCAGGCAAAATTAACATCACCTCGCAAATGCTTGGACGACATCACGTCATAGGCGCCGCCATAGGCTTTTCGGGTGATCAAGGTGATTTTGGGCACCGTGCACTCAGCATAGGCGTAGAGCAGTTTGGCTCCGTGTTTGATGATGCCGCCATACTCCTGCGCCGTACCTGGCATGAAGCCGGGCACATCGACCAAAGTGATCACCGGGATATTGAAGGCATCACAAAATCGCACAAAGCGCGCGGCTTTGATGGCGCTTTTGATATCCAAACAGCCCGCCAGCACCAAGGGCTGATTGGCAACAATTCCCACACTCATGCCCGCCATGCGGGCAAAACCCACCATGATGTTTTTTGCATAATCGGGTTGAAGTTCAAAGAAGTCAGCGTCGTCCACGATCTTGTCAATGAGCTCGCGCATGTCGTAGGCCTGGTTGGCCAAGGCGGGCACCAAACTGTCGAGACTCACGTCCAGGCGATCCGTCGGATCAAGACTTGCCCGAACGGGCGCCTTCTCTTTGTTGTTGAGGGGCAAGTAGTTGAACAGTCGGCGCGTCATCAAAAGTGCATCAACGTCGTTGTCAAAGGCGCGATCGGCCACCCCGCTTTTGCTGGTGTGACTCAAAGCGCCGCCGAGCTCTTCTGCACTCACCTCTTCATGGGTGACGGTTTTGACGACCTCGGGGCCGGTCACAAACATGTAGGAACTGCCCTCGACCATGAAGATAAAGTCCGTCATCGCCGGTGAGTAGACCGCGCCGCCCGCGCAAGGCCCCATGATGAGGCTGATTTGTGGGATAACCCCAGAAGACATCACATTGCGCTGGAACACCTCGGCGTACCCCCCCAGAGATGCCACCCCCTCTTGGATTCTGGCCCCGCCCGAATCATTGAGCCCAATCACTGGAGCGCCAACCTTCAAGGCCTGGTCCATGATTTTGCAAATTTTCTCGGCATGGGCTTCCGACAAAGCGCCCCCAAAGACGGTGAAATCTTGGCTAAAGACAAAGACCAAGCGGCCATTGATCGAGCCGTACCCGGTGACGACACCGTCACCGGGTATTTTTTGCTCTTGCATGCCAAAGTCACTCGAGCGGTGCTCAACAAACATGTCCCACTCTTCAAAACTGTCCGCATCGAGGAGAACTTCAATGCGCTCCCTGGCGGTCAATTTACCCTTGGCGTGTTGGGTGTCGATGCGCTGCTGCCCACCACCGAGACGGGCACGGGCACGCTTACTTTCGAGTTCTTGATTGATATCGATCATGATTGAACTGTCCCATTAAAAAAAACCACAAAACCAGACACAATGCATTCAAGGGAAATCAACAGAAATTTTGAGCCCTTCCAAAATCTCTGAGACCAAATCAAGCCTCAAGCGCGGGTGCGTTTGCCCGAGCAAGGTTTGCTTTTGCGCCGCATCAAGTGGCAGCATCTCGCTCCATCGGTTGGAGACCCAGGCGCAGTCATCGAGCCGATAGGGCGTGGCAAAAGGCATGTCTTTTTCCATTACACCGTGCTCTTGCAAAGAGCGAATCAAGGCCCCCAACTTGTTGGCACTGGACTGCAACTCCTCGGGCACGATCACCTCAGAGTCCGCCGCCACCTTCGTCACCTCGGCCATCCAAAGACCGTTCTTTTGTCGCTCAGCCGTCTCAATGTGAAAGCGCTCACCGCCTTTGACCCGGAGCAAAAACAAAGCCGGATTGAATTCCTCAAACGACTCGATGTGCGCCATCACCCCCATCTTGTGCAGCACCTCGTCTTGTTCAGGCACCACCGTCTCAACGCCACTTTGCAGGGCCACCATGCCAAAGGGCTCACCTGAGACAAAGGCCTGCCGGGTCATGGTCAAATAACGCGGCTCAAAAATTTTCAGTGGCATCAGCCCGCCTGGGAATAGCGTGGCGCCCAATGGGAAAAGTGGGATCATGGTGAATCTTGAAAGGTGAACGTGCAAGGTGAACCCACAAGGCGTAATTGGTCCTTGCGAATTAAAAAGGTCGGATGGGAAATTCAAGCCCCAAGGTCTATCTTACCCAATTGTCAACAGGAACGCCTTGGCGCTTCACAGGAATGGATCCTTGGGTTTGAGCGCTGGCGCAGGGTCCCAATAAAGCCCCAGCAAAAACCGGGCGGCCGTGGAAGGAGCCAACACACCGCGCTCAACATCAGCGAGCACCTTGGGCAACTCATCTTTGACGGACAAGTTGTCCAAAAAACTGCTTTTCAAGCCCGAGTACACCCGCTCCCAAAGCCACGAGAGAGACTGCGCTTGGCGTTTGGGCGCCCACCGCTCGTGCGCCTTCATCCAAGCGCGGTGCGCAAAAAGACCCTCCATCAAGTCGTGAACACCGAGCCGTTTCAAGGCGCTGATTTGATGGACCCGCTCTTCAACTGAAAACGACCCGCCCGCAAGCTGCAACGGCGGATGTTGTACAGGCGCCAAGGCATGCAGACCCAAATCCTCGAGGCTTTCATTGACGCGGGATTGAACCCATTTGGAGGCTTCCATCAACCGCAAGGTGCTCACCATCGAGGCTTGCGCACGCATGGCCGCGTCCGCATCCAAATCACACTTGTTAATCGCCACAAAGTCAGCAAACTCCATGACGCCTTTTTTCATGGCCTGCAAGTCATCGCCGGCGTTGGGCAGCTGCAAGAGCAAAAACACGTCCGTCATGTTCGCCACCGCCACTTCGCTTTGGCCCACCCCCACAGTTTCCACCAAAATGACATCGTAGCCGCTGTACTCACACACCATCATGCATTCACGGGTTTTTTCACACACACCACCCAAATTGCCTGACGATGGGCTTGGCCGCACAAAGGCCTGGGGATGAACCGAGAGATGCTCCATGCGAGTTTTGTCGCCCATGATGGAGCCCCCAGAAATTGTTGAAGAGGGGTCAACGGCCAGAACGGCCACCCGGTGTCCACGCTCAATCAAGGCCAAGCCCAAGGACTCAATGAAGGTGCTCTTGCCCACACCCGGAGAGCCACTGACACCGACGCGCAAGGTGTCAATAAACGCTCCCCCCTCGCGCGAAGCGCAAGCACTCAGCATTGGCTCGCCTTGTAGACACTGCAGCAACGCATCGGCCTGCAAGCGATGCTGCGCTCGGGTCGATTCAAGCAGCGTGATGGCCTTGGCCATCGAGCGGCGCTGCACGATGGGGTCAGGAGACCTCAACCCGAGGGCCAACTCGCTTGCTTTCAAAGAAATGCCTTTTTGATGTGCTCGAGCACGTCTTTGGCGCTGGCAGGAATCGGTGTGCCTGGTCCGTAAATGCCTTGAACGCCGGCCTCATAAAGTGCAGCGTGGTCTTGCTTGGGGATGACCCCGCCGACAAAGACAATGATGTCTTCGCCGCCTTGGCGCTTGAGCTCGGCCATGATGGCGGGCACCAGGGTCTGGTGGCCAGCGGCAAGGGTTGACACCCCCACCGCATGCACATCGTTTTCAATGGCTTGACGAGCGCACTCCTCTGGGGTTTGGAACAATGGGCCGATGTCCACATCAAAGCCCAAATCCGCATAGGCGCTCGATACCACCTTGGCGCCACGGTCGTGTCCATCTTGACCGAGCTTGGCAATGAGCACGCGGGGTCTGCGGCCGGCTTCTTTGGCAAAGTCAGCAATCTCTTGCTGCAACTGCGCCCAGCCTTGGGCACTGTCATAGGCCTTGGCATAGACACCGCTCACCTTGTGGGTGTCGGCGCGGTGGCGCCCGTAAACCGACTCCAAGGCATCCGAGATCTCGCCCACCGTTGCACGCGCTTGAGTCGCCTCCACACTCAGGGCCAACAAGTTACCCGTGCCTGAGTGCGCCGCATCTTTTAAGGCCTGCAAGGCTTGATCAACTTTCAAACTGTCGCGAGTGGCGCGAATGTGCTTGAGGCGCTCAATTTGCTCCGACCTCACGCGCACGTTGTCCACCATCAAGGTGGGGACTTGCTCGTCCTCTTGCTCGAGACGGTATTTGTTGACCCCCACAATCACATCAAGGCCTGAGTCAATGCGGGCTTGTTTTTGCGCGGCTTGGGCTTCAATTTTGAGCTTGGCCCAGCCTGAGTCCACGGCTCGCGTCATGCCACCTTGGGCTTGTACTTCCTCGATCATCTCCCACGCTTTGTCGGCCATGTCTTGGGTGAGCTTTTCCATCATAAAACTGCCCGCCCAGGGGTCGACCACACGGTTGATGTGGGTCTCCTCTTGCAAGATGAGTTGCGTGTTGCGAGCAATGCGGGAGCTAAAAGCCGTGGGCAGTGCAATGGCCTCGTCAAAACTGTTGGTGTGCAAGGACTGCGTGCCGCCAAAAACGGCAGCCATGGCTTCAATGGTTGTTCTCACGACATTGTTGAATGGGTCTTGCTCGGTCAAGGACCACCCCGACGTCTGGGAATGGGTTCTGAGCATCAGGCTTTTGGGTGACTTGGCGCCAAAATCCTTCATGATGCGGCACCACAGCATGCGAGCGGCCCGCATCTTGGCAATCTCCAAGTAGAAGTTCATCCCCACCCCCCAAAAGAAAGACAAACGACCAGCAAAGTCATCAATGTCGAGTCCTTTGGAGAGGGCCACTTTCACATACTCCATGCCGTCAGCCAAGGTGAAGGCCAATTCCAAGGCTTGACTCGCGCCTGCTTCTTGGATGTGGTAGCCCGAGATGGAGATGGAGTTGAACTTGGGCATGTGCTGCGCCGTGTACTCAATGATGTCGCCCACAATCCGCATCGAGGGCTCGGGCGGATAGATGTAGGTGTTGCGCACCATGAACTCTTTGAGGATGTCGTTTTGGATGGTGCCTGAGAGCTGCTCTAGCGACACACCTTGCTCTTGGGCGGCCACGATGTAGCCCGCGAGCACCGGCAAGACCGCCCCATTCATGGTCATGGAGACGGAGACACGGGCGAGGTCTATTCCATCAAAGAGAATTTTCATGTCCTCCACCGAATCGATGGCGACCCCTGCCTTGCCGACATCGGCCTCGACTCTGGGGTGATCGCTGTCATAGCCGCGGTGGGTGGCCAAGTCAAAGGCCACCGAGACGCCTTGGCCACCTGCTTTGAGGGCTTGGCGATAAAAGGCGTTGGACTCCTCGGCCGTTGAAAACCCCGCATACTGGCGGATGGTCCAAGGGCGAACGGCATACATGGTGGCCTGGGGACCGCGCAAATAAGGCTCAAACCCAGGGAGGGTGTTGGCGTTGGGCAAATCCTTCAAATCTTCTTGGGTGTAGAGGGGTTTGACCACAATCCCCTCGGGGGTCACCCAGCTGAGGCTTGAAACATCACCCCCAGGCGCTGACTTTTGCGCCGCCTTTTGCCAATCGTCTAGAGTTTTGGGACTCGTCGGGGGGGTTTTTGGGTTCATAAATTTAAAGCCGCTGAATTGGACACCATTTTGGAATAAAAGGGCCGTGTTGACACATTCTAATGAAGCAAAATTTGCGCAACGTCACAAAAACCCCATATAAACCCTTCACCTGAGAGGTCGAGAACGAAGGAAAAGTTCGACCTGAAGAAGTCATTTTTAGGCCAAAAGACTGGGCCCTGAGCCGCTCAGGCCTGAGCGCTAAGGCTCTTGGGCACTGGCTTTGAGTCTGGCTTGGGTGGCGAGTTGCATGCGCGTCCACACCGTCTCGTGCTTGAGACTGGGGTCACTCCAAACCTGCCGCCAACGCCGAGCCCCCGCTTGTCCGTGCCAGAGCCCGAGCATGTGCCGAGACATGTGTTGATAAGGCGCGAGCGCGACCGCAGTCGAGGCGTCGCACGTCTCTTCGATAAAGCGCTCCATATAGTGAACATAAGCCAGCTCCACTTCTTCTCGCGCAGGCCTTGAAGGTGAGTCCCATCCCGCGGCCCGATTCTCGCCGTGGGCCTGGATCAAGGCATCCCAGTCGCTCATCATATAAGGGGTGTGATAGGCCGCCCGCCCGACCATCACGCCGTCAATGCTCGCCAAGACTGGGGGGGCAGGACTCAAGAGCTGTTCTATGGCCGCGTTGTCGGTGACGCCACCATTCAAGATGAATTGAAGATGGGGGAAATCGGTTTTGAGCCGACTCACGACCTCGTAGCGCAGGGGTGGAATCTCCCGATTTTCTTTCGGCGACAGGCCTTTGAGCCAAGCCGATCGCGCATGCACGATGAAGACCTCGCATCCCGCCAAACTCACCAGTCCTACAAAATCCCGCACAAAATCATAACCCTCAAAGGCATCCACTCCAATGCGGTGTTTGACGGTGACAGGAATGCTCACGGCGTCTTTCATGGCCTTCACGCAGTCACTCACCGTTTGAGGCTCAAGCATCAAACACGCGCCAAAGGCACCGCGCTGAACGCGCTCAGACGGACAGCCACAATTGAGGTTGATTTCATCGTAACCCCAGCGTTCTCCGAGTCGAGCACAGTGCGCCAAGTCCAAGGGCTCGGAGCCGCCGAGCTGCAAAGCCAAGGGGTGCTCCGCGTCGAAGTAAGCCAAGTGGCGTGGAATGTCGCCATGGATCAACGCACCCGTCGTCACCATTTCCGTGTAGAGAAGAGTCTCGCGCGTGAGGAGCCGATGAAAATACCGACAGTGTCGATCGGTCCAGTCCATCATGGGCGCGACACTGAGCCTGCGCTCCAAGGGGTTCAATGGATCACGCCTTCAAAGAAGTCAAAAAGATTCATCACAAGAAGCCCCAAAAAGGCAAAGGGATGCAGTCCCAACATGGAGAACTGCACCCCGAAAGAGCGAACCACAAAAGAGCCGAGTGTTTTCATCAGCCCATGTGCAAGCCGCCATTGCAAGAAAAATCGGCCCCGGTGGTAAAACCCGACTCCTCGCTGGCAAGCCAGGCCACGATGGAGCCAATTTCATCTGGCGTGCCCAACCGTTTGACAGGAATCGTGGCGACGATTTTTTCAAGGACATCTTCCCGAATGGCACGCACCATCTCAGTTCCAATGTAGCCAGGAGAAACCGTGTTCACCGTGACACCTTTGGTGGCCATCTCTTGGGCCAAGGCCATGGTGAATCCGTGCATGCCCGCTTTGGCAGCAGAGTAATTGGTTTGGCCGGATTGGCCTTTTTCACCATTGACGGAACTGATTTGGACAATGCGCCCCCAACCCATCTCGATCATATCGCCCACAACTTGTTTGGTCACATTGAACATGGACGTCAAATTGGTGTTGATCACCGCATCCCAGTCTTCACGGGTCATTTTCAAGAACATGCGGTCGCGCGTGATGCCGGCATTGTTGACCAGCACACTGATGGGGCCATGTTCTTGTTTGGCTTTGGCAAAAGCATCCACCGTCGACTGCCACTCCCCGACGTTGCCCACTGAGGCATAAAAGGTGAACCCCAAGGCCTTTTGCTCGGCCAACCACTTCTCAAAGTCCCGTGTGGGACCACAACCGGCCACGACGGTGTAACCGTTTTTATGCAAACGCTGACAAATGGCCGTTCCGATGCCGCCCATTCCCCCAGTCACATACGCTACTTTTTTACTCATGAACTGTCTCTCTTATAGTTAGTTGACACTGACGCAAACACAATCGATCGATTGACCCGGGTGCAAAAGCGGCGTGCTCAGCCCCCACCTCAACTCAGTGGGGGCTCAACACGGCCTTTGCTTCATTTTGACAAAATCACGCAAGACCTTGGTGCGCTCAACGCTCCAAAGTCAAGGACACACCCATGCCGCCACCGATACACAAAGCAGCCAAACCCCGTTTGGCGTTCGAGCGCTGCATCTCATGGAGCAAGGTCACCAAAATGCGGCAACCTGAGGCTCCAATTGGATGACCAATGGCAATGGCACCGCCGTTGACATTGACCTTGCTCGGGTCGACGCCCAGGACTTGGTTCACAGCAC
>Ga0214165_1001404_pt1 | contig 13163 bp, 11 predicted proteins | sample TroBogypolimnion_34_FD_153004 | JGI IMG/M metagenome (GOLD analysis project Ga0214165, IMG submission 153004) | Freshwater microbial communities from Trout Bog Lake, WI - Practice 03JUN2009 hypolimnion v3 | ecosystem: Environmental > Aquatic > Freshwater > Lake > Hypolimnion/Profundal zone ... | reverse complement strand
GGCCGTCTCGCTGTGTGCAACGCGCACGGCATCCCCTCCGAGTACCTGTTTCAAGTACCGGACAGTCTGTTGGGGAAGCGTTTCATCTAACATCGAATAGAAATATAACATCGTTGATGGTAGAAGTCTAATTTCTTGTTAGATGGTAGCCCCAGAGGCATTACGCCCCGTCCAAGCCAGCTGATTGCCTGAAAAATTGCGCAATTGGCTTACCAGTAAACCGACTGTGGCGAATGCCTCGTGCTGTGTTGCTGATTGGCCAAATGTTACGCACTGGAGACGCCGGGGGCCAGATGCGCTTTAAGGCACGCCTGGCGCCGCCACAAAATGCTTTCAATAACCGCTGCAATTTCATCGCGCGCTGCGCATCACCAAATCCATCGCCTTTACGACTATAGGAACCGGAAAGAGACAAAGCCGCAGGCGCGACCCACAGAGACCGCGCTATTAGGCCGGCTCGGGGCTTGGCTGGTCTTCCCGCTCCACTGGCTGAAGGAATAAGCCTAGGCGCACCGGCGCTACGTCCTGCAGGCGGCCAAACATTAGCACCAGGCGGGAGACATCCGTGCGATGGAACCCATGCACCGGTGCGGAAACCCGCAGCGCAAAGGGGTATAAATCGTCATCGTCCTGAGCCAGATCTGCATCGTCTGCCAAAGGCTCTTGAGAGTCCAGTGGCTCACCCAAGCGCAGCGCTACCGAGATCGTTCGCAGCAGCTCGCGGGTGGTGTCTGCAGCCTTCGATTCGACAGGAGGCGCCACCAGCATCGCTGGGACCTGTATCTGCCGGCCATTCACACAGCCCACCGCCTTCGCGGTGGCGGGGTCCGACTCGTAGGTGTGAACGCCATCCGTTTCGTGTAGCCTGGCCCACATCGTGTCCGAATTGGTATAGATAAACGCCCCGGTCAACGTGGCAATATACAGACCCGTCTCTCGGGAAAAGCCCTTTATTACCTTGAACTCGCCATCGCCTTCAGTCATCGGCGGTGGATCCAGCAAGGCCAAGGGGTCATCCTTTTGGGCCAGTTCTATTTCTTCGCGAAGAATTGAATCGATTTCTGAGCGGATGCTGTGCATGATTCCCATACCGACAGGGCGCAAGCGATGACGCGACAGGAGACGTGACAGGTGTCACGGCAACATCGACAGGCATGCTGACACACGCACCGACAGGCGAGCCATTTCCGTCAACACCGATCAGAGACACCGATAACGGCGAGGTACTGACCATCGCGGCGGCCAGTGCCGCCGAGTCGTCGTTTGCACGAAGAACATAGGTCAAGGCAGCGGCGGCCAGCAGCCGAAACTCTTCATCCCCGAGCACGCCGCCTGCGTTCGCCAGCTTTGCGCGGATAGCACCCGTCATCGCGGCGATTGGCTGCTTCGATCGGAATACGGCTCGAATCAGCGCCTCCAGTTCGTCGTGCGTTACCGACTTGGCGACGTCCTGGACGGCGATACGAAATCAACTGGAGCCGTTCTTGGGGTCGCGTTCCGGCGACCATTCATGCATTTCTTGCGCGATGAACTCGGCCAATGGTGTGATTTGGCCCTTGACGCTCGCGGCCTCCAGTGCCTTCATGTAGGTATCTCGCCGGCTCATCCGAATCACCGTCCATGGGTAACCGCCGGAAGCGAGCAGCGTGTTCATCAGGAAGCGACCAATACGGCCATTGCCGTCATAGTAGGGATGAATAAAGACGAAGAGATGGTGACCAAGCACAGCTCGAACGCAGGCCTCAGGTTCTGCTTCGAGCAAGTCCCACAGCGTTTCCAGCGAATCCAGAAGAGCCTCACTGGGTAGTGGTGTGTGCATCGAGTTGCGAATAAAGATCGGGCCACGCCGATAGCCGGTGAGCTGATTGGCTTCGACGATGCCAGCGGTCACGGACGGGCCGAACAACTCGGCATACCAGTCGTGGTGATCACGCTTGGCCACGAGCCCCGCGTTGTTATGCACCAGTACTTTGCCAATGCTCTCCTTGACCGTCTGGAAGGCTTGGTAATAGCCCCTCGCAGCCAGCGCGTCCCTGGTTTTGTTGTGTTCTGGTTCGCCCTCCGGATTCCAGTCACCGCGGGCCACGCGTTCGATGAGCTCGTCGGTGACGCGATAACCCTCGATGGACAGCGAGTTGTAGGCGTCAGAAACGTAGCGCTCGTCGACCTGCGCCAGATAGCCGGTGCCCTGGTTCTCGATGCCTGGTGCGGGCGGGAAGACATTGATGACATCTTGGCGCCATCCGGCCCACATCGAGCGCAGGCGCAGCACATAGGGAGATCGCTCCTTGCTGGGCGCAATCGTGGGCTCGGCCAGCTCAAAAGGGTTGACCAGCTTGAGCGAGATTTTGAACTTGGCGAAGGCCTTGCGGATGTGCTCGGCCTCGTCGGGGCGCTTGACAAACTCGAATGCGGCGGCCAACCGGCCCGCAGCAGTCACCATCTTGTCATCAGCCAGTAGCGTCGGTAGCAATTCGGACGCATGGCGAATAGTGGCCAGTGCGATCTCGGCCTCACGCGGGTTATTCAAGAAGAATGAAGGGCCGACCAGGCACAAGGCCTCGGCAACTGGCCAGACCTGCAGACCACGGACTTCCACGCGCGCATTGGGAACACGATTTTTGTCCGGATACACAAGCAGTGAGGTGTCGAAGGGCAAATCCACCTTGGATGTGCCACTGTCGATGGTGACGCACGTGACCTGCCTGGGCACTGTGGTGTTACCCGTTTGGAGCAACAGCGAAGCCTCAGGGTTCAAGCAGTACCGCTTGCCAAAGCGCTTGCCCAGGTAGCCTGAAACGAAGGCCCAAAAAGACGCATACCACGCCGTGGTGTCTGCATCGTTGTCGCTCGGGCTGCTACAGATGTACCACCCCTTCATCACTGGCCTAAGAAACCCTGTGTCGATCAGCATGGTGCGCTGCTCATCGTCCTTGAGGTCTGCGGCCTCGACAACGCCGTGGTGCTTTTCCTGAAGTCGCTTGAGTGTCTTCAGTGCAGTTGCGAGTGTCGGATTGCCCCTTGACTTGCCACGTGGTGAGTCCATAAATTTACTTTGACATTGCTAAAAATATTACTTTACCATCGATCTGGAATTTACTTTGTTATTGTTTTAGAAATTACTCTGCTATTGAGCGGATTGGTCCCGGTTCCAGTGTTTTTCGGGACTTGATGATGGTTCGGATTCCGCAACGAAATAGAAGAAGCTGTGCAGCGCAGCCAGTCGGCATTTGCGAGTAACCGAATCCTCCTCGACGGCGACCACACGACGATGGCGGGAAGGCTTGCCGGCGCGCTCCGAGCAGTGGACCGCGTGGAACTCGCCGACAACGTGCTCAAGACCATGCGGTCAGTGTCCACCACATCCCGCCTGACAGCAACACATATCCGCTACGACACGCATATTGACAGGCGAACCAATTTCGTCAGTGCCGGCGCGATACGCGAACCGGCAGGCAAACCAGAATTCAACGACAGGTGTGCTGACAGGCGAATCAATTCACCAGCAGATTGGGAGTAGCAGAGACTCACTGTGCAGGGTAAGGGCCTTGTGCCCACGTTTTCTGCTTTGCAAAAAACTTGGCATCGGCCCCCTGCTCAGGGCGCTGCCCCGAGACCCCAGTCAAGTCGCCGCGTCGCGCTTCGCTTGACTTGAAAAGGACATTAACACGTAGGCGCGCGTGACAGCGGTTCGAAGTGCGTCTAAAAAATCACCCAACCGTCTTCGCCCCGAGCAACCGATAGAGTGTTGCCTGGCTGGATCCGACTATCTTGGCTACGGCCCGCACGGGCATGCCGCCGTCGATCAGTTTTTTTGCTTCGTCGAGCTTTTCAGGGCTTAGGGCTATTGGTCGGCCACCGGTACGGCCTTTGGACTTGGCAATCGCCAGCGACATCTTGGTGCGCTCGTTGACCAGGGCCTTGTCCATCAGGGCCAGTCGGGCCATCACGCCGAGCAGGTATCGACCTTCTGCCGTGCCGGTGTCCACTGCATCTTCAATGGCCACAAAGGTGACTGATCTTGATGCCAGCTGGTTCAGCAAATCCACCACGCCTCTGATCGTTTTGCCCAGTCGGTCAAATTTGGTCACGATCAAAGTGTCGCCTGCGTTCAGACTGCCAAGGGCTGCTAATAGTTTGGCGCCCTTGCTCGCGGCATCGTCGGTATAGACCGTCTCACAGCCGGCAGACTGCAAGGCCGCTAACTGCGTATCCGTGCGTTTGAGGTCGGCACCGGCGTGCCTCATGTACCCGACTTTCATCGGGGTAATTCTGCCTCACTACTTACCTTTGTTTATTATCATATCTTGACTCAGATAATTTATCAATTGCAATTTATGCAAGGCAAGTATTAAGACAACATCCATGACCACTGCGCCCGACCCCAAAAAATCCCGTGCCGCCCAGTACGTGCGGATGTCAACTGACCAGCAGCAATACTCGACGCAGAACCAGGCTGACAAGATTGCTGAGTACGCCCAACAGCGCAATATCGACATCGTGCGCACCTATGCGGATGAAGGCAAGAGCGGTTTGTCGATTGGTGGTCGTGCCTCGCTGCAAAAGCTCATTACTGATGTGGAAACCGGTGTTGCGGATTTCAGCATCGTGCTGGTCTATGACGTTAGCCGCTGGGGCCGGTTTCAAGATGCTGACGAGGCGGCTTTCCATGAATATGTCTTAAAGCGCAAAGGCATCCAGGTCACCTACGTGGCCGAGCAGTTTGAAAACGATGGCTCGCCCGTTTCCACTATCGTCAAAGGCGTCAAGCGCGCCATGGCGGGTGAGTATTCACGCGAACTCTCGACCAAGGTGTTCATCGGCCAATGCCGATTGATTGAACTGGGTTTTAGGCAGGGTGGGGAAGCGGGCTTTGGCTATCGCCGCATCATGATCGACCAGGCGGGTGAATCCAAGGGTGAACTCAAGCACGGCGAGCGAAAGTGCATTAGCACCTACCGGGTGGTTCTGGTGCCCGGTCCGGCCGAAGAAGTGGAACTGGTCAACAGCATGTACCGTTGGCTGGTTCATGACAAGCTTACGGTTCCTGAGATCGTCCGGCGTTTGAATGGCATGCAGCTGTCGCCTGAACCGGGTTTGCCTTGGACATTCGGGCGTGTGCGCCAAATCCTGACCAACGAAAAATACATCGGCAACAACCTTTATAACCGCAGCTCCTACAAGCTCAAGACTTCCCGCATCCCGAACCCGCCTGAAATGTGGATCCGCAAGGAAGCCGCGTTCCCGGGGATCGTGCCCAAAGAAATGTTTGTTGCCGCCAGCGCGCTTGTAAAAATCAATCGCAGCAGCAGCCAAGAACTGCTTGACCAGCTCAAGCAACTTTTTGAGAAAACCGGGGTGCTGACACGTGATGTCATTGCGCAGACTGCCGGCATGCCCTCGGTCCAAACCTACGTTTCGCGCTTTGGCGGCTTGAGACGTGCCTATGAGCTGATTGGCTATTGGCCGACTAGCGATCCGGACCACCAGGAGGCGAATCGCCGCATCCGGCGCATGCACCCCGAGATCATCGAGCGCACGCACGCTGCAATAGCCAAGTGGGGTGGCTCGGTTTGGCGCGACCCCAAGACAGACCTGATGCACGTCAACCAGGAACTGATCATTTGTGTGCTGATGGCACGCTGCCACACCGACATCAGTGGTGAGCAGTGCTGGCGCGTTCGCTTTGACCCGGTCAAACTGGCACCCGACATCACCATCGCCATCCGTCTGAATGACACGAACCAGGCTGAGCTTGATTACTACGTGATGCCCGCGCTTGATCTGGCCGGGCCGGCATTGAGTATTTTCAGCAGGCGTGAAAGCAGCCTTGATTGCTTTCGCTTTGACAGTCTGGACTTCTTCTACGGCATGGCAGAGCGCATGCAGGTTGTGCGCCGGGGCCATGGATTGCCGCGCTTCGCTCGCAATGACCAGGCCGGTAGATCGGAACGCTTTGCTCGTGAAGGTGAGGTGGCGTATCAGTAACGTCCCACTCGCAATACACCGCCCAAATCACCGCCCACATCGCCGCCCAAACCATCCAACACCACCCACCACCAAGGAGTTTTTACATGCTTGACAGTCTGCAACTACCAGCCCCCACCCGAACATTGCCCGCCACGCCGGAGGTGGTGACGCTGGTTCCGGTGAACCGCATTGAGGTTTTGAACTCGCGTGAGCGCAACAGCAAGATCTTCAACGACATTGTTGAAAACATCCGCGCCATTGGCCTGAAGAAACCCATTACCGTCACCCAGCGGCCCACGGATGATGGCGAGCCAAGCTATCTGCTGGTGTGTGGGGAAGGGCGCTTGAATGCGTTTCGCATCCTGGGGCAAAGCCACATTCCGGCGCTGGTGGTCGATGTCAGTGACGAAGACGCTTTCATCATGAGCCTTGCGGAAAACATTGCCCGCCGGGGCTACCGCCCGCTGGAGATTCTGGCGGACATCGAGGTGCTGCGCAAACGCGGTTACAGCGCCGACGTCGTTATCCAGAAAACGGGCCTCTCACCCAAGTACGTCAAAGACATCATGTTCTTGCTGGAGCAAGGCGAAGACCGGCTGATTGAAGGCGTGCAGCGCGGCTTTATCCCGCTGACCACCGCGCTGGAGATTGCCCGTGCCAAAGACAGCAATGCCAACCTGGGCGACATGCTGCAAGAAGCTTACGAGAGCGGGCAACTCAAGGGCCGCCAGATCATCGAAGCCAAACGCCTTCTTGAAAAGCGCCAGGAACTCGGCCCGGGCTCCAAATCTGTCAACCAGGTGCGCCCGGTCACCACCAGCTACAGCCTGGTGAGCACCTACCAAAAGGAGGTGGACCGGCAACGCAAGATGGTGCTCAAAGCCGAACACGCACATCAGCGGCTGTTGCTGGTGGTGCAAGGCCTTAAAAAGCTGCTGGAAGACGACAACTTTATCAACCTCCTGCGCGCCGAGGGGCTGGACACCTTGCCCAAGTACCTGTCCGAACGCATCAGCGCCTTGAACGGAGCACCAGCATGAACAACATCACCAAGCTCAATCTGCCCACCGCACCCCTCAACACCCTGCTGGGTTTTGAGCTGGATACTTACCAGGTGCCGCTGGACCAGCTGCTGCCCAGCAAAAAGGTGCAAGACGGCATCATCGGCAGCCGCAAGTACAAGCAACTGGTCTCTTCCATCCAGGAGATCGGCCTGATTGAACCCTTGTCGGTGATACAGCCAGACCCGGCCAAGCCCGAGTTCTTGTTGCTTGACGGCCATTTGCGCGCGCTGGCGCTCAAAACCTTGGGTCTGGACGTTGCACCGTGCCTACTGGCACGTGACGACGAAGGTTTCACGTACAACAATCGATTAAATAGACTCTCCACGATTCAAGAACATGTGATGATCCGCCGCGCTATCGAGCGCGGGGTGGGGGGAGATCGATTGGCACGCGCCTTTAACGTCAACCTGAACTCCATCAACCGCCGTGCCAATTTGCTGGATGGCATAGCGCCACAGGCCATCACCTTGCTGCAAGACCAGCAGTTCACCCCGGACGTAACCCGCATTTTGCGGAGCATGAAGCCGGCGCGCCAGGTTGAAGCGGTGGAACTGATGGTGGCCAGTGGCACCATCAGTGTGGCGCACGCCGACGCACTGCTTAAAGCGACTCCGCCCGAGCAACGCTGTGACAAACGTGCAAGTGCCAGGGCCAAAGAGCCGCCGATGGAACAAATAGTCAAGCTCGAAAGGGAAATGAGCCAAGTGCACACCCTTTACCGGGATGCTGAAAACCACTACGGCTCAGACCTTTTGAACCTGGTGCTGGCCAAAGGCTACCTTGCCAAGCTGCTGGGCAACGAAGCCGTCAAAACTTTCATTGACCGGCAGGAGCCAGAAATACTGGAACACTTTGAATTGGTGGTTAACACCGTCAGCATGGAAGAGGCGGTTGGGCAACAGGAAACCCGCTGAACCTTGCCAAAATAAAAATTGATTTGAGAAAAATCAAATTCCAGTGTTATAGTTTGTTCGGAGAATGAACAGCTGCTTAAGCAGCGCAAATTTGTACGGGAGGGTTGAACTGACCCTCCGCGCCTGCCGAAGGTGTACACACGGCATGGCGGTAGCGTGCCAAAACCCCATGACCAAAGATCTTTCACTACACGACGAAACGCACCTCAAGGTGCTGCGCCTGCTCGAATCCACCCCCAACATCAATCAGCGTAAGCTGGCTGAGTCGCTGGGTGTGAGCCTGGGCAAGACCAACTTCTGCCTGAACGCCTTGCTGGACAAAGGCCTGGTAAAGATGGAAAACTTTCGCACCAGCACCAGAAAACTAAACTACGCCTATTTGCTGACGCCAAGCGGCATTGCAGAAAAAGCAGCCCTCACCAAGCGGTTTTTGAAGCGCAAGATGGAAGAATATGAGACGCTCAAAGCGGAAATTGAATTGCTCAAGCAAGAGGCCTCAGACAACTGATAACCCGGTTCCAAACCCATGACCGAAAACACCCCCACCCCCGTCATTTCCCCAGCGTCTGTCATTGCGGGTCCCGACCCGCAATCCATGCCTTCATCCATGCCCGACGACGACGAAATCAGCCTGCTAGACCTTCTGCAAGTAATAGTCGACAACCTGCGCCTATTGGTCCTCGGCCCCCTGGCGGCCGGCCTGCTGGCCCTGGGCATCAGCTTTGCCTTAACCCCCACCTTCACCGCCACCACCAAATTCATGCCGCCGCAGCAACAGCAAAGCGCAGCAGCGTCCATGCTGCAGTCTTTGGGTGCATTGGGCGGCCTGGCAGGTGCAGCAAGTGGCCTCAAAAACCCGGCAGATCAGTATGTTGCCTTTGTTAAAAGCCGAAGCGTGCAAGACGCGCTGGTGGACCGCTTCAAACTGATGGAACGCTACGAGAGCAAGTTCCGCGAAGACGCCAGAAAAGAATTGGATACCAACCTGCTTATTGCCAGCGGCAAAGACGGCCTGATCACCATCGACGCCAGCGACAAAGACCCAGTCTTCGCGGCTCAACTGGCCAATGCCAATGTTGAAGAACTTGGCAAACTGCTTAATCGCATAGCCGTTACCGAGGCCCAGCAACGCCGAGTGTTCTTTGAAAAGCAACTTGCCAGCGCCAAAGACAATCTGGTCAAAGCGGAGCAAGCCCTGAAAGCCAGCGGCGTCAACAGCAGCGCCCTTAAAGCAAGTCCCGGCGCAGCGGTTGAGGGTATGGCCAAGCTCAAGGCGAGCATCACAGTGCAGGAGATAAAGCTGGCAAGTATGCGTGGCTACTTGACTGAGTCTGCCCCTGACTTCAAGCAAGCCCAGACTGAGTTGGCGGCCATGCGTGCTCAGATGGCCCAAGCCGAAAAGCAAGAACCTGCCACCAACAGTGGCGACAGCGACTACATCGCCCGGTTCCGTGACTTCAAATACCACGAGACCCTGTTTGAACTGTTTGCCAAGCAGTACGAGATGGCCCGCATTGACGAGAGCCGCGAGGGCGCTGTCATCCAGGTGCTGGATGCCGCCCAGCCGCCCGAGCGCAAGAGCAAGCCCAAGAAAGCGCAGATTGCCATGCTCACGACCCTAGCCACTGGCTTCGCGCTGTTGCTATTTGTCTTTATCCGCCAAGCACTGCGCGGCGCAGGCAACGCACCTGAGTCCGCAGAAAAGCTAAGCCGCCTGCGCCAAGCCTTATCCAAAGCCTTGGGACGTAGTCCGTCATCGCGAGCTTAGGGCGGCGATCCATGACACCCGGCGTCAAAATCTACGTAGCTGGTCACCGTGGCATGGTCGGCAGCGCCATCGTCCGCACTTTGCAGCAGCAGGGCGCAAGCAACATTGTCACCCGTACCCACGCTGATCTGGACTTAACCAACCAAGCCGCCGTACAAGCCTTCTTTGCTTCTGAAAAACCCACCCAGGTCTATCTTGCTGCCGCCAAAGTAGGTGGCATTCATGCCAACAACACTTACCCAGCCGACTTCATCTACCAAAACTTGATGATGCAGGCCAACGTCATCCATGCTGCCCACACCCACGGCGTGCAAAAGCTGCTGTTCTTAGGCTCCAGTTGTATCTACCCACGCCTGGCCCCGCAACCCATGCATGAAGATGCCTTGCTGACCGGCCAGCTAGAGCCTACCAACGAACCCTATGCCATCGCCAAGATTGCCGGTATCAAGCTCTGCGAGAGCTACAACCGCCAACATGGGCGCGACTACCGCAGTGTCATGCCCACCAACCTCTATGGCCCTGGCGACAACTACCACCCCGAAAACAGCCACGTTATCCCCGCGCTGATACGCCGCTTTCACGAAGCCAAGGTGGCCAATGCCCCCAGCGTCGCCATTTGGGGTACGGGCACCCCTAAACGTGAGTTTTTGTACGTGAATGACATGGCTGCTGCCAGCGTCTTTGTGATGAACCTTGACGACGGCACCTACCACTCCAACACCAGCCCCATGTGCAGCCAAATCAATGTTGGCTATGGGTCAGACATCACTATCGCCGCCATGGCGCAGGCCGTGGCCAAAGCTGTTGACTACTCAGGCAAGATTACCTTTGACACTACCAAACCTGACGGCGCCCCACGCAAATGGATGGACAGCACCCGTTTGAACGCACTGGGCTGGCAGGCCAAGGTCAGCCTTGAACAAGGCCTGGCCAATGCGTACCAAGACTTTCTTCTGACTTTGTAGGAGCGGCGCCTCGCCGCGAATGACTCCTAACCCACCACCATGACCACACAAAAAACAGCCCTAATCACCGGCATCACCGGTCAAGACGGCTCTTACCTGGCCGAATTCCTTTTAGAAAAAGGCTACAAAGTCCACGGCATCAAGCGCCGGGCCAGCAGCTTCAACACCCAGCGCGTTGACCACATCTACCAGGACCCGCACGTCGACAACGCCAACTTCAAGCTGCACTACGGCGACCTGTCTGACACCAGCAATCTGGTGCGCATCATCCAGGAAACCCAGCCTAACGAAATTTACAACCTGGGCGCGCAAAGCCATGTGGCCGTGTCCTTTGAGTCCCCCGAATACACCGCCGACGTGGATGGCATGGGCACGCTGCGCATTCTGGAGGCCATCCGCATCCTGGGCCTGGAAAAGAAAACCCGCTTTTACCAAGCCTCCACCTCCGAGCTTTATGGCCTGGTGCAGGAAACCCCGCAACGGGAAACCACACCGTTTTACCCGCGTAGCCCCTACGCCGTGGCCAAGCTCTATGCCTACTGGATCACGGTGAACTACCGCGAGGCCTACGGTATGTATGCCTGCAACGGCATCTTGTTCAACCACGAAAGCCCGCGTCGTGGCGAAACCTTTGTCACCCGCAAGATCACCCGTGGCCTGGCCAACATAAGCCAAGGCCTGGAAGACTGCCTGTACATGGGCAACATCGACGCCCTGCGCGACTGGGGCCACGCCAAAGACTACGTGCGCATGCAATGGATGATGCTGCAACAAGACCAGCCCGAAGACTTCGTGATTGCCACTGGCGTGCAGTACAGCGTGCGCCAATTCATTAACTGGACCGCTGAAGCCCTGGGTATGCAAATCCGATGGGAGGGGACTGGTGTAGATGAAGTAGGTTACTTTGGTGAGAAAGCAATCGTTCGCATTGACCCTCGCTATTTCCGCCCCACCGAAGTCGAGACCTTGTTGGGCGACCCCACCAAGGCCAAAGAAAAACTGGGATGGGTTCCCGAGATTACCGCACAAAAAATGTGTGCCGAGATGGTTGCTTACGACCTGCAACAAGCCAAACAACATGCCTTGCTTAAACAGCATGGTTACAACGTTAATGTGAGCGTGGAGTAATAATGAAAGCAGTCATCCTTGCGGGCGGACTGGGTACCCGCATCTCTGAAGAGACATCAACCCGCCCCAAACCGATGATCGAAATCGGTGGCAAGCCTATTTTGTGGCACATCTTGAAGACGTATTCGCACCACGGCATCAACGACTTCATCATATGCTGCGGCTACAAGGGCTACGTCATCAAGGAATACTTCGCCAATTACTTTTTGCACATGTCAGACGTCACCTTCGACATGAGCAAAAACACCATGGAAGTGCATCAGCGCAACGCCGAACCTTGGCGGGTTACTTTGGTGGACACAGGCGAGGACACAATGACTGGCGGGCGCGTCAAGCGCATTGCAAACTACGTGAAAGATGACGAGGCATTTTGCTTAACCTATGGTGATGGCGTGGGTGATGTGAATATAACGAACCTAATTGCTTTTCACAAAGCTCAAAACGTCAAAGCAACTTTGACTGCAACAATTCCACCTGGTCGTTTTGGTGCACTTGATTTGAATGGCAGTAAGGTCAACAGCTTTATGGAGAAGCCCAAAGGCGATGGTGCCATGATCAACGGGGGCTTCTTTGTGTTGTCACCCAAGGTCATTGACTATATCTCGGGTGACAAGACAACCTGGGAGCGCGAACCTTTGGAATGCTTAGCTCGGGAAGGCAACCTGGCTGCATTCCCTCACCACGGCTTTTGGCAACCGATGGATACCTTGCGCGACAAGATTCACCTTGAAGAGCTGTGGCAATCCGGAACAGCCCCTTGGAAAGTCTGGTCATGAACCTTAGCTTTTGGCAAGACAAACGCGTCTTTTTAACGGGACACACCGGTTTCAAGGGCAGCTGGCTCTGCCTGTGGCTGCAAAGCCTGGGCGCACAGGTACACGGCCTGGCGCTTGAGCCGCCCACCTCGCCCAACCTCTTCACCGTCGCCCAAGTTGCCAAGGGCATGGCCAGCAGCACCATAGGCGACATCCGCGACCTGGCCACCGTGCAACAAGCCATGCAGGCAGCGCAGCCCGACATCGTCATCCACATGGCGGCCCAGCCGCTGGTGCGCCTGTCTTACGCTGAGCCGGTCGAAACCTACGCCACCAACGTCATGGGCACGGTGCATGTGTTGGAGGCAGCACGCCGGGCGACAAGTCTCAAGTCCATCGTGGTTGTCACCACCGACAAGTGTTACGACAACAAGGAATGGGCCTGGGGTTACCGTGAAGACGAGCCCATGGGCGGCCACGACCCCTACAGCAACAGCAAAGGCTGCGCCGAGCTGGTCACCAGTGCCTACCGTCGCTCCTTCCTGCAAGCCCAGGGCAAGGCTGTTGCCACGGCGCGCGCCGGCAACGTCATTGGTGGC
>Ga0214165_1001400_pt1 | contig 13180 bp, 2 predicted proteins | sample TroBogypolimnion_34_FD_153004 | JGI IMG/M metagenome (GOLD analysis project Ga0214165, IMG submission 153004) | Freshwater microbial communities from Trout Bog Lake, WI - Practice 03JUN2009 hypolimnion v3 | ecosystem: Environmental > Aquatic > Freshwater > Lake > Hypolimnion/Profundal zone ... | reverse complement strand
AGTTTCTCCATTTAGCAATAGCGAAACGTAAGCAAAAAATGAATCTGCTGCAGCGGCAACTGCCGCACCTGTTGATTTGAATAATGTCGCGACTAGTCCGCCTGGTGAAATCATGGTATGAAGCCTTAATGTTAACTAGTATTTATACAAGAAAGGACCCATTGGGTCCTTTCCGTTATCTAGTACGCACCATTAGTACGTATTAATGACCCAAGCGTCCATTGTTAGGTCCTGGTGGGTGACATACGCATACGGTAAGGTGAAATATCCACCTTGTCCCCAACTAGCACCCCAACTATTACGAGCGATAACTCGCTGCGTAATATCATCATATCCTACGATTAGGGTGGCGTGGCCACCCAATTGTCGCTCTCCGTCTAACGGCATTTGCACTATGCCACTTGCGGCGACTGCATTACCTTCGAACGAATCGAACACCTGCATGCTAATCACCACAGGGTAATTGGACGCCAACACCGCTTTAATGCTGTTGATATCAAGCGTCAGCACTCGGGCATACGCACCAATGCGGTAACTAGCTGCATCATACGCCGCTTGGTCCGGTACTGTAGTTAGCTTTAGTGGATCAAACGGCCAATTAGCTTCTGAGCAAACTCCATGTTTAGTTAGAGCAACGATACCATCCTTCAGTGCAACGCCTGCACTATTATGAATAGCGTTGGTAAGGATGCGCTCGTTATAGTACGCGAACAATCGACTTACTTGACACGTGCTGCCACTAGAGGGATTACGGGAATTATCCAAGAATTCAATTGCTGCAGCGAAAGAGTAGCTAGCGCTAGTAGCTAGTATTCCTTGACTATCTACAGGAGAACACAGCGGACGCAGATCGACACTAGCCGGTTTATCCAATGTTAAATTAAACGCTGGGTTGGAGTACACATGTGGATCAGTGTCGTCGATTGCGGAAGCAGCTATCAAATACTGATAACCTTGTGGCTTCAATGGGGTGGAATGTGAATATGACATATAGTTTCTTTCTACTGATTAGCATTAGGGGGAGTTATTAGCTCCCCCTTTTTCTTAGACTCCGTTCAACAACAATAACAAAGCGGTACCTGTCACAGCTGTTAGAGGCGTGGTAGGTGCAGTAAAGTTAGAGGTGTACACTGCATTACGTACTATGCGTAGGTTAGACAAGTAACCTGTGTATAGTGCATTAACTGTAGCTACTGTATCTCGTCCGATTGTGATACCGACTGCACCAGCTGTCTGTGCGGTTATACCCGAACCGGTTGCGATCGCGGTACCGTTCTTATATATGGTCATCGTACCTGCATTGTTAACAAGGGCTAAGTGTGTCCATGTATTGAGAGGTGCAACAACCGTCCCAGCTGTACTCGTTAATCCAGTAGAGCCTGTGAGTGGGACGCCGCAAGTGACTGATCCATCTGGGTTGATTGCAACAGTTAATGCACTAGCTGCTCCGTTAGTTCCTATCATTACAATACGATTCGTTGCACCAACTGGTAGTGCAGTTGGATTTAACCAGAACTCGATCGTGTAAGCAGAAGCTAGTGCCAAAGGCGCTGCAGTTGCTTTGATTAAGTCAGATATACCGTCTAAGTAAACTGAACCAGAGATTCCTACTGCTGGAGGGGCAGTCGTCTGCGTAGGTGCACCAACTACTGTAATCACGTTACCGATACTTGATGTATCGTGGATAGTAGCAGCAACTGCAGCAGACGTAGTCACTGTTTTGATTGTGCTCACTGGACTCTCGCCCCACGACGTAACAGCAGTAACCGCGAAGTAATACACCGTGCTATTAGCAAGGCCTGTGAAGGACTTAGTTACTAGTGAGTTACCTACATTGGCTACTGTTGCTCCAATTAGTGTAGGACTTGTACCGTAATACACATTGTAGCTATTTAAGCTTGCTATCGTATTTGCAGTGCCTGTATACGCTGCCCAACCAACTGCAACAGCTGACTTAGCTGGGTCAACTGACGTTGCGGTCACACCAGTGACAACTGGAATCGCAGCTGTGGTCAATGAAACCATGACGGTGCTCATTTGAGTAGTTAAACCATCGACGTGATTAGCACTATACTTGAAGTAGTACGTCGTGTTAGGCAACAATCCAGTTATCGTAGTCTGCAATGGGGCAATTATTGATCCAGAAGACAGCCACGCGCCGCCACCGTTACCGACAGACACGCTACGAGTAGCTACATCTGTAAGTTGTCCAACATTGGATGTAGTGGACCAATAGACAGTGTATCCTTGTGCCCAAGTGTACGAAGGCCAAGTTACAAGTGCTTGCTGCTTAGGGTTAGAGACTACAGAGGTGACTGCTAGTGAAGTACTTGCAGTGCTGGTTTTACCTGAACTGTCCACGATGAATGGGAAGCCATTTTGCAGGTCACCTGTCAACATTAAGTTTGTTTGGGCCCAATACGGATCATACGTCGTACTGTCTGGGTAAACGGAAGCAGGCATATTGACAACCCGTGCACCGCCATTGGTAAAGCGCACTTCTGTCAGGTAACCCGTTCCGGTGTTCATTGTAGAAGTTGCTCCAATCTTAACCAACTGTGTGTTAACAAAAGAGGTGGCCAAGGCAAAACTACCCACGTTCACCGTATTGACGTATCCAGTCAAGGTACCATTAGATCGCACGAATGTAATCTGTTGCCATTGATTAGGTGTTACAGCACCGACGGTACCTAACTGTACTAATGCTGTTCCGTTCCGTACGCTCAATGTGCCTGTGGTATCTACACCGAAGTAGAAGTCAGGAGTTGTTCCGTCAGTTGCAATTATGTTAAACGGACTAGTCTGGCTCGTGATGAATACCCATGCTTCTACGGTAAAGTTAGTAGATCCCAATGCAAACTTAGCTGCTGCAGGAATACTCAATGATGAAGTAGCAGCTGGAAGGCTGATCGAATATTGACCGTAGCGGTTTCTGAACGATACCTGAGACGCGCCGCCAATAGCCGTTAATGCACTTGGGGTAACACTGTAATCGTACACAGTTGTGGAATTGTTAAGACCGTAACTATGCAACAGCAACGATGTGTTCTGAATGAATAGATCGTTAGGTTGAGCTGTCAACATTGTGGTAGTAGGCACCGTGCTTGTCGCACCAGAGTAACGTGCTACACTTCGAGTAATCCGTAGATTATCCCAGTTACCTAACATGTTATTGGTCGTGAAGTGAGAAGCTCCTACGTAGACTGGACCGAAGTAGTTAGTAAACGATGTGGCGCTTGTAAACGTTGCGCCACGCGTTCCGCCCAAGTATAGAGAATACGTCGATCCGCTGCGGACAATTGATACGAACACCCACGTCGCCGCTGTCATTGTACCAAATGATACAGTATTAGCAATATCATTTGTAGCGCCAGTAGATGATGCATCTAACTGGATTGTATTGCCAACTGTGTATACGCGCCAGTACGGTACAGTAGCATTTGGGTTCGACTTAGTGAGTAGCTCTTGAGTGCCAGCTACTGCATCCAAGTATACCCAGCCATCGATAGTGAAGTTGTAGTTACCAAAGTCATATCCATCCAGAGGATTGATGATAAGACCCTTAGTAGCTGAATCACCAGGCAAGCGGATACTACTCGTCCCAAATTTCTTGTTCGTGGTGCTTAGCGAAGCGTTAGCTGCGTACGCAACGGGAACCAACGGCATTGTCGTGCTCACTGGTGTGCTTAGGATTGACCAACCGTCGACTGTCTGGACTTGTATACAAGCGTAGTACGTCCGACCTGCAACGCCGCCAGTTTGTACAAAACTAGTAGCTGGTCCGATTAACGTGCATCCACTACCTTCAGTAAATGAATTTGTAGTGCTGATATACACGTTATACTGCAATGCACCCGTAACTGCCGTCCATGCTAGCTTAACAGTATTAATGGTATTGTGCAATGGTGCGCTAGTTGCGTAACCCCATCCATTAGATACAGTAGATGCTACTGTATTCGTTGGTGCAGCAGGACGTGCTGTAGTGTAAGTCGCAACAGCATACCCAGCAGCTCCAGACTCGCGTAGACCGTATGTAGTATTGTAGGGCACTACAATGAAGTAATACGTTGTGCCGTTGCTGAGTCCAGTGATGAGTGTAGTAGTCACAGCACCAACTATTAGATTAGGAGTAGCGAAGTTGTTTCCGTTATTCATCACCGTAGGAGTTCCAGTACCGTAATAGATGTAATAACCGGCGGATGCTACACCTTCTTCAGAGTAAGCTGCCCAATTCAAATTCACTGAAGTGTACTTGTCTGCAGCTACTGTGGTTGTAGGCAAAGCAAATGCTGTTGGACCTGTAGTGAATGCAGAGCTTGGTGGGCCGATATCACTAGTACCTACAGCATTCACTGCTTGTAGTGTAAACCAACTAGTGGTGCCTGGTTGCAGACCAGTCACTGTACACGTTACTACATTACCAACGTTGGTGTGGGTAGTTTTGTAGCGGCCCGGAAGTGCATTACCTCCGTCGATCGCCCATATTCCACCAACCGAGTTAACGCAGTATGATGTTGCTCCCGTCACAGCAGTCCATGTCAACTTAACAGAAGTATCTGACATAACCGTTAGCGTATCAATTCCTGGTGCGGTTAACACTGTTGCAGCTTTAGTTGTGAATGCTACAGCAGCGGTCATTCCCAAGCCTATTGAACCATTCGCTCCGTACCAATTACCGTTCGCATCCATCTTACTCACGCCTACGCGAGCATAGTACGTAGTAGCAGGTGCGAAGCCGCCAATAAAGTCAGATGTTACGTCAGCTTGACCTGTTAGGTTATTCACATGTGTAGAGGTAGTGCCAAATTGGCCAAAGTTTGGTGAGGTTTGGCTTACTACGTCGTAATTATTTGCATTTGCATTTGCTAATGTAGATGCTACCCCAGTATACACATTGTAATCGGTAATGTTAGTCAATGCTGGAAGTGCCCAAGACAATCTGATTTGAGTCTGATACGTTTCCGGAACCGCTAAGCTAGTAACCACTGCAACTGCACCGGAAGTAGTAGCCGTTACTTGTGCGCTATTCGCTGTGTTTGCTGGAGCATTCTGGTAACCGGTCACAGCATAGAAGTAGTAAGGAATTCCAGCCGTTAGACCATTAAAGATCTGACCAGTCACGTTTGCACTTGTTGAAAATTGCTCATTACCTAAACACGGATTTACTGTGGAGCCGTAAATTGTCACAGCATCGCCAACAAGATTCCACGTAGGAGTAAATCCAATGGAGATTTGATTACGAGTCGCATCAGCAGTCGCTGTGATAGGTATGACAGACGCAGCGGTAGTTGAAGTTGTGACTTGAGCATCAAGTTGGCTGTATAGCGTACTATCATTTTGGTAATAGAATGCCATACGAGTGTACCACACTACTGAAGGACCTGTTAGCGCAATCGTTGTGTTAGTCTGATTGCCAGTTATCACATTACCTATTAGCGCATTGGTATCATCAAACCCGCTTACTGTGGAGTTCCAAACGACGTAACCGCTAGCATTGGCTGGTAGCGTCGGCAGGTTGATATTACATACGTACGGCGAAGCGTGGGCGAATGTAATTGCACCTGCTACTGGTTTGGCATAGCTATTAGTAGTATTTTGAGCGCAGACTGCGGACGAACCTCCTAAGTTAGTTGCTAGTACCGAGAAATACGTTGCAATGGCCGTTGTAGTAATAGGCCAACCGCCGTTCACCAAAGTGATCGAGTTGGTAGTTCCTGTAGTTGCTCCTTGTGACCATGACCAATCCGAACCATTCACCGGTCCAACGCCACCTGCATACAGCGTACGTGCAACGTAAATTGAGTAGCTTTCTGCATTAGTTACAGTGTTCCACGTTACCACGAATGTATACGGATCAGGTGCAGTAACAGTGAGTCCAGTCGGTACCGCTGGAATAGCTGGAATAGCTGGAGTAGTGAATGAAATTTCTGCAGAAGCCGCTGTAGTACCGGCACCGAACCCACTAGTAGACGTTGCTACAGCATAGTATGTTGTATTAGCTGCTAGATTGTTTATGCTGTAGTTATAGTATGGATTATATGCGGTGTTAACACCGGTAACCTGTGGCGGTGTCCAGAATCCAGCTTGGCCGACGTTACTAGCAATTGTTAACATTCCTGGAGCATTAGGTATCACACCAGGAGCAGTGGACACCCAAACTTGATTAGTAATGAAGTCAACTGGCACATTACCGCTGTTTTTACCTTGCCAACCATCGTTGAACGGCGGATTAGTTAAACTGAAGTTAAACGTTGTTGTATCGATTGGGGTATTGTAGTATACGCCTAGGTCACGAGGGGAAACTCCAGGACCAGTGCGTGCAACAACAATTGATCCAATTCGTGCATCGCCACCAACTGGTGATGTTGAGATAGGGGCTACGTAGTACGTTGTATTTGGTATCAATGTGTTATCACTAACAGATACGCCACTAGCATTGGAGTCAGTCATCGAATCTGTAACGCGAGCGCCAGCAATCATAGATGGGGTTGGGGACACGTATAGTTTAGCATTAGATGTTCCAACAACCGGATTCCAACTAGTAAACAGATTCCAGTTCCAATCTGTATAATTAGTTGCAACAGGTGCTTGTGGATACAGATTAAGAGCGGATGCAGATTGGGTTAGCGAGAAGTTGCTGACGTATTTTGCTACACCTTTGGTTATCTTGAGATCATCCAAATAAGTGCCTTGCAGAGTGCTGGATCCATCGAAGCCCACTCGCAACGGTTCGGTGCTGTTGAAGTTGTACGAACTGCCCACATCACAAGTCTTAGCACCATCAATGAATCCCAACAGGTTGGTGTCAGTGCGAACTATGGCGATGTGTTGCCATATTCCAGTTTTGAGGGTACCGATAGTGTAACCGCTAACAGTGTTGTAGAACACTAATACGTTCGATGTGTTGGTACCTAGTACAAACGAACCAGCTGTCAACGTTACACCAAATGGTCTCTTCGAAACAATAGCAGATCCCAAGCTATTCGATTTGTATATCCAAAATTCGATAGTAAACATACCTGTACCAAATTGGAATGCTGCATTATCTGCATAGTTTAACCGAGCATTGAAATCAGTAAACGTCAAACTCGCTGCACCATTACGGTAGATTGCTGTATTGGTAACCACTCCGTATGGATACGCTAGTGTAACTGCATTACTAGATAGTTCAACAAACGAACTAGTCGAAGCAGCTAACAGAGATGTTCCTGTGATTGCTGTAAGTGGCGATGTAGGTACCGTGAACGCTGTAGTATACACTGCTGTGCCTTTAACAATACGAACGTTGGAAATTACGCCAGTGAAGCTCAATGATAGTGGTGAAATGTTACCTATCGATAGAGTAGTTGGTAGAGTAGTTAGTGCAGGAGTAGCTGCTGAAGTGCCTGCAGCTGCACCATTAACATATAATGTTGTAGTAGCATTGTTACGGACAACCGCTAGGTGACTCCAAGCGTATAACGAAATCAATTGCGTAGAAATAATAGAAACTGCTGCGCCTGCTACATTAAATTGGAACACCGGAGTGCCATTCGAGTCGATGTACAATAGATACTGATAACCCGTTGTAGTGTTCCACGCATTCCCAGCAGATCCGGTATATGCAACCACAGCATTGCCAGCAGAATAGGCAGTTGGGAGAACCCACGCTTCAATGGTAAACGTACCCGTAGTAACAGCGTAACCAGTATTAGCTGGTGCAGTAGCAACCGTTCCGCTCGAGAAGCTCATACTACCAGAGTTGGTAACTCCGAACGGCGATGCGAGCGACAGTGGAGTAACTGCATTGCTTGCATTGCCCAGCAACCAGCTTGTTAAGTGAGTATTATTGGTGGAATTATCAACTAGTGTAGCATTTTGCAGCGACAGGAACGTTGTATTGGCAATCGCTGTAAGTGGCACAGTAGATGGAGTAAATGCTCCAGTGTACACTGCTGTGCCTTTAACAATACGAACATTGGACAATGAACCGTTAAGTACGTATCCTGTGCTGTTGCCTGCAATCGATGTGCCCAAACTGAGATATGACGTAGCGGTAGGAGCGACAGCTAGTGTGGCTATTGTGGACGATGCGACAACAGACCCCCCGTTCACGTACACTGTGATTGTTGCACCGTTGCGTACAACAGCGATATGTGTCCACACATTGAGGGTGAGTGGAGCAGGCGATAGTAATTGAGAATTGCTACCAGTGTTCGTAGATGCGAATTGGAAGTTTACATGACCAGTAGCATCAGTCGATAATATCCAAGCTAGACCGTTAGTAGTATTCCAAGCCCATGCTGTACCGCCGTATGCTATCAACGTATTGTTGGATAGTGAAGTTAGGTTAACCCAGCATTCGACCGTGTAAGTGGTTGTTTGGATGATATTGTAACCTATGTTTGCATTTGCCATTACTCCACTACCGCCCAAAGCGATATTCGAATTGGCTGTGGTGGATGTAAACAAGTAGCTGTAATTGTTGGATGCAAAAGGTCCAGTGGCGTTAATAGCAGGAGCAACTGAAACTGGCCCAGTAACTGGTTGGAATGCATTGCTACTGGAATCGGTTACAACCATTCCGCCGTTAGCGCCTTCACCTGTGAGATTCAAGCTAACCTGTGAAGCATAAATGTCAGCACCAAATGACCCAACGGTGAACGCCGTCTTAGGGACCAAGAAGTTGGAACTGTACCGGCTAGCAGCTTTCGTAACACGAATCTGATCCATCGCACCAGAGTACGGGAATAAGCCATCATTGCCAGCTCCGATAGTGGTCTTGACTGAACCATTTTGGTAATTAGTTAGGTCAACAGCAGAATACCGCACAGTGCCGTTCAAGAAGATTTGCAAGATGCCTGCTGTGCGAGTGACTGCAACGTGGTACCAGTACCCTGTCACCATATCCAAACCAGCTGATGATGCGAACGTCCCGTTAGCAAACCACGATACGCAATTAGCTTGACCGTCTGCACCTGTAGTGTTGTATAGTGCTAGATACGAATCGGTGCTGGTGGAGGTGGAGTCACGAAAGTCGATTAGAATTTGCTTATTAGCAGTCAAGTCACTAATAAAGATGAATGCTTCGACCGTAAAGTCGGCAATTGAGAATGGAATCGCCCCACTACCAGCAAGCGATACGTTACCGCCCGTGAATAGTAGACTGGAGTTACCGGATTGTTTAACGGTCGTAGCTAGTGCTACATTCCCATTTGCTGTAAGAGTAGTAGCACCGAATGCGTCTTTAGTTAGCGATTCACCATCGAGTTGCAAGCTGACGTTTTGCAAGAACGGATCGTTAGCATTTGCGTTTAGTAACGGAACTGTAGGGAATTGCGCCGTAGGAACGAAGTCTCCTACTTGATACGCTGTGCCATTAGCTTGAATACGAATGTTGCTCAACAAACCAACGAAGTAGCCGACTGGGTCCCAACCGATATTGACGTTGGACGTTACATTCAAATTGGTTGTGAAGTAAGCTGATGTAGCTACATCAGCTACACCATTAATGAATAGCGTTAGGTATCCGTTTACACGTTGGAAGCAGATATGGTACCAAGTGTTAGCAGCTAGCGCTGTGTTGGATACCATAATCGTCGTAGACCAACCTGTAAGTTGAATTTTGTTGGTGGTGGTCATGTTGATAGACCACACACCTGTTGTCTGAGTGGACGTGAATTTATTCCCGATAATACCCTTTGCTGTCGCTAACGTAGGCGTTTGCATCCAGAACTCGATACCAAAGTCGGCAGTGCCGAATGTGTATAACGAATTGCTAAAAGTCGACAACCGATTTGTGGTGCCGTTAAATAACAACGAGCCGCCAATGCTAGCGAATGGCGTTGTAGCTGATAACGAAGGTGCTACAACGCTTGTAATAGTCATAGCCAGCGCGTTGCTAGAATTATCAACAATTGGATTAGTTTGGCAAGTAAGTAGTGACGTACCTGTGATGGCTGTCAATGGCGTCAAAGCAGGCGTAAAGTTTGCAGAGTAGACTGCTGTGCCTTTAACTGCACGGAAGTTAGAGATCAATCCTGGGAAGTTCTGTGCTGCAGTTCCGCTACCGACCCGTCCAATCGACATAGCCATTGTTGTGGTAGGATTCCAAGTGCTAGCAGTAACACCAAGTGCAATAGAAGAACCGTTGACAAAAATCTTCAATACCCCAGAAGTGCGAACTACGGCAATGTGAGTCCACACATTTTGGAGAATTAGACCAGTTGCTGTGGATAAGTGAATAGAAGTGCCCACAAAGTTGAGTTGATTGGCCGTGTAGTTTAGGTAGCCAACGCTAGTACCGTGGTCAAATAGGTAGAAATTACCAGTAGTCCACGTAGGAATTGATGATGGGTTAACCCACATTTCAATTGTGAAGTTACCTGTACCATAGGCAAATTGCAAGCTAGTATCGGAGACGAGCGAGTCATTAATACCATTAGGCATGTAACTGTATGATGCATTAGCACCAAATGGATCCATCTTGATTACGTTGGTTCCCACAGGAGTAGCATTGATACTAGAGTCAACTAGTGTAGTGCCGGACGATAGTAATACAGTATTCACTATGTTTCCGAGAGGAGCTGTAGGAACTGTGAAGTTGCTAGTATAGCGAGCAACTCCCTTGGTCAAGCGTAGTTCGTCGATATTACCATAGAATGCATTGCTGGTAGATTGGCCTGGGAACGAACCGATGTAGACTGGACCAGTGGCAACGTATGCTGTAGCCGTCGTATTGACGCTGCGGCGGGCGCCGTCAATGTATACTTCAAGATTGGCACCTGCGCGGACAACTGCAATATGGTGCCAAGTGTTTATTTTCCAAGCAAAGCCAGCAATGTTTCCGGTACCTTTTTCAGCGTTAGATAGACCAACGGATAGTCCAGTTGTGCTAGCATTAACTTGTAGACCGGATCCCCACGAGTTGATTGTGTATAGAACTTGATTGTTAGTGATTGGTACGTGGAAGTTAACAAAAAACTCTAGTGTGAAGTCACCAGGCAAACCATAGTTAGGTTGTGATACCAGTCCAATGTAATTGCCACCTGTAAACTGTCCAGATGCGCCACCAAATTTGGATGCAAAATTTGTGATCACAGGTAGCGAATCCGAGGTTCCTTGATATGCCGTAACAATGTTGCTGCACTCTTCTGTGAACGTGCTATTGCCAAACACGTCATTGAAGTGCATCAACATTGATACATTAGCAGCTAGTGGATCAGAAGATGCACCCAGTGTAGTAGCGGATGGTGCTGTAGGAATAGTAGCAGTAGCACCGCTGTAACGGGTAACGCCCTTCGATAGACGCAATTCAGTCAATTCACCGCTAAGGAAGTTGCGAGAGCCTGTTGGGCCAGCACCGACCAAGTTGACTGTACCAGCCATTAGAGGCATCGTTAATGCAAATGTCTGTAGTAGTGCACCATCTAGGTACAAACTTAGAACGTTTCCACTCTTCTGTACTGAATAGTAGTGCCACGTATTAGCAGCGATCGTAGCCAAACTAGTGTTAGCAATGTCCCAGGCAAGACCTTCATACGAGCACTGAATGCCAAGTTGATTGTCGACAGTCATCAAATTGATAGCACAATACCCACCGGTTGTGCTGTTACCATTAAGCCACAATAGGTTTTGTGTTCCAACAAGAGTAGAGCTGTAGAACCAGGTATCCAATGTATAATCACCAAGACCGAGACTCACCGCTGAAGATGTGCCTAAATCCAAATACCCCGTACCTGGGAACAATGCTGCATCGGTAATTCCGAACGGACCATAGTAACCTTGGCTTACTAAATTCGATGTGATGCTGTTGTTAGCATTACTGTTATCTGTGAATACAGTACCAGAACCATCGGCTGAAAGTAGTAACGAAACGTTACTACCATTTGAGTCTGTTGATTTAGCCACGTTAAGTACGGGACGAGAAACTTTTATATAAATGAGCATAGTATTACAGGATGATGTTATTTGGATTCAGATTTGGTAAATTACCGATTTACGACAATGTTGGAACAATAGTCAAGGCGATGTCTGCTAGCGTAGCATCAGGAATTACTGGCGCCATAACTTCTAGCAAATCACCAACTGCAAATGAAACCGCGCTCGGGAACGAATACGAACCAGTAGAGTTGTTGACGATAAACGTTAGGGTGCCTTGTGCAACACCATTTTTGCGGATACTAAACACAGCAGTAGTAGCTGCGTTGGTGCCACATACAGCAGTACTACCAGTTAATCCCACAGGTAGTACAAATGCACGAGGAGTTTTGAAACGCAATAGAACGCAGAATGTGGTAGGTGCTCCGCTGTAGAATAGACCGATATCGTACGAGGTGATACCAGTAGGACCTTGTGGTCCAGTTGGGCCTGTGGCTCCTGCTGGGCCAGTAGGGCCAGCAATCACGGAAGCAGCTCCAGTTGGGCCTGTAGGGCCGGCTGGACCAGTCGCACCTGTAGCTCCAGCTGCACCGTTAACACCGATAATACCATTAGTGCCAGCTGGACCTTGTGGACCAGTAGGGCCAGCAATCACGGAAGCAGCTCCTGTAGCTCCTGTAGCACCAGTCGCGCCTGTGGCTCCTGCTGGACCAACGGGACCAGCAACACCTTGTGGACCAGTAGGTCCGGTTAACCCTGTCGGACCAGCAACACCTTGTGGACCAGTAGCGCCAGGTGCAAGAGCTACATACGTAGCGCCATCATTCGTGTACTCCCAGTGAGTGCCGGACTCATTCCAACGGAACTGAACTGCTAAATTGTCACCGCGCATGACACGAATGCCGGCATTTTGAGTTGGTGTGCCAGAGATTTGGTCAGCTGCGATATCGATCAAGTTGTCTTGTACGACCAGATTAGTCACATTTAGGTTGGCTGTTGTGCCGTTAACATTCAGGTTGCCAGTAACTGTCAAGCTATCATTAACGTGAACAATACCCGTACCAGTACCAACCAGAACCAAGTCAGCATTCGTCGAACGGCTCGAGATTAAGTCAACTGACACTGGAGTTGAGATTTGCAACGGGTTACCATCGCTTGTGCCTAGTGTAAAGCCAGCTTGGAGTTGAACTGGGCCTTTTAGGGCAATTGTACCAGTACCAGTTGGAACAATTTGAACATCACCTGTGCCTTGAGTTTGAATGCTGATGTTTTGGTTGACGTCAGCACTGAACACGATTGTACCAGAGTTGTCTTGTAGAAC
>Ga0214165_1001399_pt1 | contig 13187 bp, 14 predicted proteins | sample TroBogypolimnion_34_FD_153004 | JGI IMG/M metagenome (GOLD analysis project Ga0214165, IMG submission 153004) | Freshwater microbial communities from Trout Bog Lake, WI - Practice 03JUN2009 hypolimnion v3 | ecosystem: Environmental > Aquatic > Freshwater > Lake > Hypolimnion/Profundal zone ... | reverse complement strand
CGGGGTCACCCCTGGCACGGCCCCCATCCTCGTGGGAGAAAACGGACCTGAGATCTTCACCCCTGGTGTCAGCGGAAACATCACACCAAATGGGGCTGGGGGCGGCATGAGCTCTGTAGTCAACATCTCCATTGACAACGGCGGCAACCCAACTTCCAACACCAATAAGACGAACACTGCCGCCATGGCTCGTGAAATGGAGAACTCCATTCTGCAAATCATCTTCAAGCACCAGCGCCCCGGCGGGGCTCTGAACAGAGTCTGAGGTAGCCAATGACTTCAACATTCTCATGGACACCAGACTGGGCCTACACGGGCCAGCACAAACCGCGTGTGTTCGCCACGCAGTTTGGCGACGGCTACGTTCAGCGGCTTATCAATGGTATCAATACCGATCTCAGAACTTGGAATCTTTCATTCTCAGTAAGAACCCTTGTGGAAATAAATGCGATTGAAGCGTTCCTTGTGTCCATGCAAGGGGCCACGGCGTTCTACTTCCCACTGGCGGGGCTGTCAGGGCAGGCGCTAGTCATCTGCCCACAGTGGACTCCTCCCAGTCCCGCAGGTCCGGGGAACTACACCATGACGGCCACGTTTAACGAGGTGGTGGCATGACGGTTCCGCGGGCAGAGATACAAACCCTTACTCCTGGGGCTATGGTCACCTTGTTTAAGGTCGATCTGTCGGTAATTGGTGGCGGGGTCTATTACTTAGGACCCCAGTTAAACGAGAAAGCCGTGGGGGTTACTTGGGCGGGCCAATTATACACCCCGTTCCCCATAGCGTTCTCAGGCTTCGAGGCCAGCACCAACGGAGCGCTGCCCCACCCTGTACTGGCCGTTTCCAATATTGACGGGCTTATGTCGGGGCTAGTTGATTCGCTGGGCGACATGGTGGGCGCTATTGTGACCCGCAAACAGATCTTAGTCAAATATCTGGATGCCATAAATTTCAATGCTGGTAACTCCAACGCCGACTCGTCAGCAGGATTTCTTGATGACATCTGGGTCATTGAACAAAAGACCGCAGAAACGGCGGAGGCAATCTCGTTTGAGCTAGTTGCCGCAACCGACGCGCAGGGTCTCCAAGTTCCCAGCCGCATCATTCAGAAATCAACCTGCACCTTCAGCTACAAGAATGGAGACGGCACGGGCCTCTGCCCCTACGCGGGCGCTCTAACTTCTTGCGATCATGGGCTGGCCACTCCCAACGGCTGCATTGTTCACTTCCCAGCTGTCGGCGGTGTCCAGCCCCCTCTCCCCTTTGGGGGCTTCCCCGGCTCCATTCAAGGATCTTAGTATGCTGATGCACACCTTTAGAGATTTCCAGGCCCATGCTTTTTCGGTGCAGGGGGAGGCGTGTGGTGTTATCGTGGCTGATAAATACGTTCCGTGTCGTAACCTTTCTTCTGGGCTGGAACAGTTCTCCATTTGTCCGGAGGACTATGACGCGGCTGAGGACAAGGGCCGTATCCAGGCCATATGTCACTCTCATAAAGGCCCGCGTCAACCCAGCAAAGCCGACCTTGAGGGCTGCAAAGAAACGGGTCTGCCCTGGTATATCCTGGGTGATGATGGTCTGGAACGAGTTGACTCGGTAATTCAGCCCTTTGAAGGACGGGTATTCGAGTATGGGTGGACCGACTGTTTTACGCTGGTCCGAGATTATCTGGGCTACCTGCCTGACTTCCCGCGCGAAATAAAGTTTTGGGAAAAGGGCATTTCGCCATACGAAGCTCACTTTTCTGAATGCGGATGGGGTATAATTAACCCAACCGATGCTCAGGCTGGGGATGTTTTTCTTATGCGAATCCTTTCCCGCAATGTTCCGAACCACGTTGCCGTTTGTCTGGGCGCTGGAGTGATCCTTCATCATCTGTGGGGCAGGCTATCCTGCAAGGAACTCTGGGGGCCGTATATGTCACACACCACCCACGTTCTTCGGAGGCTGCGATGATTCCTGTTAAACTGCGTGGTCACCTGGGGGCGCGGTTTGGAACTGAAGCCATGATGCTGGATGTCTCCAGTCCTGGCGAAGCGGTGCAGGCGCTCTGTGCAACCCTGCCCGGCTTTGAGGACTACGTGCGGAGTTCTACAACGAAGTTCAAGATCTTGGTTCGCGGGGAGGCCATAGACCTAAGGAACGACCTGCATGTTCCCTCTGGTCATCAGGAAGTACGCATTGTCCCTGTCATCAAGGGGGCAAAGAGTGATGGCTTCCGCATTCTTGAAGGAGCTCTATTAGTCACTGCGGCATTTTTCGTGCCAGAAATCTTTGCCTTCATCGGGGTATCTGGATTCAGCGCGGCCCAGATGGGGGCCATTGCCCTGAATGTTGGTATGATGGGCACTATGATGGCGCTCGGTGGCATCGCCCAGGCGCTTTCCACAGCCCCATCCAGCCCCTCGGCAGGCGACACTTCGTCGGCACTTTTCAGCAATGCCTCCAATACGGTGAAACAGGGCACGGCAGTTCCTGTGGCCTACGGTGAGTTTTATGTAACCCCGCCGCTTATTTCTGAAACGATTGAAACCACCGTGTTCAACAAGACGCTCTTCAACTATGGAAATGATGGCATCGGCACCTGGACAGGAAATGGCGATACGACCGCATGGGGCGCAAGTTTAGTGGCGAAGTAGGAGCCTATAATGAGCAAAGATCGAGGGGATAAGGGCGACGGGGGCGGAGAACCCGCCCCCCATGTGAACTTTTCATCGTCAGACATTCGGTCTATGCAGCAGGCTAAGCTCGTGTTCGCCTTGAGCAACGGCCCCATCCTCGGCGCCGTGTGGCCAGCCTACAGCGCCTCGGGGCTTCGCGACATATTCTTCAATGATGTGCCCGTGCTGAACTCTGATGGGAGTTCTAATTTCAGCGGCGTTGCAGTAGGAATGACTTCTGGCACGCTGACTCAGAATCCCATCCCTGGGTTCAACTATTCCGAATCCCTTACTTCTTCCGGCGCGGCCATTCTCAATTCTGCGCCACAAATCATCAGTGTTTCAAACAATGGCCCGACGTCCATTCGCCTGAACATCTCTATGCCCTCCATGTATAACCAGGATCCTTCTAATGGCAACATGAATGGAACCTCGGTTACGCTATCAATTTCTGTCAATAACAATGGCGGAGGGTGGGTTTCAGCCGATAGTCAGATTGGCGCGGCTGCCACGATAACCGGAATGTCAACGAACACCATCGTTCGGCCCATGCGCGTGAATCTAGCAGCCTTTGGAACTGGCCCTTGGCAGGTCCGCGTCAGCAGAACCACTGCTGACAATAGCACTCAGTACCTCAGCAACTTGACGTATTTGCAGAGCTATTCCACCATCGTTGATCACCCCCTTCGCTACCCCGGCACCGCCCTTCTTTCCATCGCCATCGACGCCGCGCACTTTTCTTCCATGCCCAAAGTTTCGGCAAGAATCAGAGGCCGCATTATCTCTGTTCCAGCCAACTACACTCCGGCATACAAGAATCCGTCTACAGGGCTGTGGGTGGCGGGCGTCTACGACACTGTTCCGGGCCACGCGGGAGTCACAGCAGGCGGCGGATGGGATGGAACCTTCAAGCAGGCTTGGACCTGCAATCCAGCCTGGGTGTTCATGGACATGGCCACCAATCCTGTCTATGGGGCTGGCAAGTATGTGACTCAGGCGTTTGTCAACAAATGGCTGCTCTACTCTATTTCTCAATACTGCGATCAGACACTGATATCAGATGGCTTTGGTGGAACGGAGCCCCGGTTCAGTTTCAACGGATACCTTGAAACTCCTGATGAAGCCTTCAAGGTTCTGACCTACATCATGAGTTGCGCCCGCGCTCAACTCTATTACGCGGCCGGACAAGTGTCCCCCGTGCAGGATTCAGATGGAACTCCAGTTTCTTTATTCACAAGATCTAATGTAGTAGACGGAAAGTTTTCCTACGCCGGAACAGCCAGAAAGGCTCGGCACACGGTTGTCAATGTATCGTGGACAGATCCAGGCCAGGGTTGGCGGGTGGTTCCAGAAACCGTAACGGCTGATGACACCAGCATTCAGCGCTACGGAATTCAGACCTCTAACGTCAGTGCGCTGGGCTGCACCTCGCGGGGGCAGGCTCGCCGCTACGGTCGGTGGTCTTTGCTGTCCGAGCTTAATGAATTGGAGATGATCACGTTCTCCACGGGCGCCGAAGGAATAACGGTGCGCCCTGGCGACCTTATCCTGGTTCAGGATCCGGGCCGTAAGCGCACCAGACTCGGTGGGCGAGTGGTCAGCGCCACCACGACTACGGTGCAGTTTGACGCTCCTGTTACGCTGGCGGCGGGGCAGACTTACACGCTCTACGTGCAGCTTGCCGATGGATCCGTTGTTTTTCAAACCGTCACCACGGGGGCGGGCACGGTGTCCTCTGTTACGGTGGGCACGGCCTTTCCCTCGGCCCCCAACGTGCAGTCTCAGTGGATGCTTTCGTGCCCCAATACTGTTGCGACGCGCTGGCGTGTCGTTTCCGTTAAGGAAGATCAGACTACGGATGTGAAGTCGTATTCCATTCAGGCGCTGGCCAACTATCAGCCAAAGTACGCACAGTCAGATTCTACCGATAACCTTGTGGCGGCTGCTGCCACGAGCGTAGACACGTATCCCCTTCCCACAGTTCTCACAGTATCGTCGTTCTCACAACTTCAGCAAGATAGGCTGGTCTACTCGCTCACAGCTAAGTGGACTGCCCCCACGACAGCCACTCCCACAACCTACGCGGTGGCCTTCAGAAAAGACGGTGGTCCCTGGCAATCGATGACTGTTTCGGGTGTCAGCGCCACGGCTACCGATGTTTCTGTGGGCTCTTATGTTGTTCGCGCCACGGCGATCTACGACACTGGCGTATCGGACTTCGTGGAATCTTCTCCCTACTCTTTAGTGAACGCCGGCACTAGCCCCGCGGAAGGAGCTCAGTCCGGGGTCAACCAGATAAATTCGGTGGACTGGCTAACTAATGTAGACAAGATAACTCTCGTCCAGGACTGGAATTCTGAGCAGCAAATCAAGACCCAGCTTGATTCTCAGGCCAGCACCTTGAGTGTTTCATCTACTTCCTATGACAATACGGTAGCAACTCTATCCACCAGCCTCATCGCTGCTGGAGCTCCCGCAGGGTGGGCCACCACTTGGCCCGATGGAACCAACTGGAACAGCACTGGCATCATGACCAATATCCAGGCGTGGTGGGCCTCCATCGCCAGCGCCAGAACTTCGTTGATGAATGCCATTACGAATAAGGTGGCATCCAACTCCCTGCCCAGCACGGGCACGGCCTCCAATTCCATGCTCCTGGCGGGGCTGTCCCCTGCCACGGCGGCCACCGCCTCCACCATCGCCCAGCGGGACGCCAGTGGGGGGCTGACCGTTGCGGCCCTGACCGCGACCACGGGCGCATTCAGCGGAGCAGTAGGGGTCAACGGTGCGACCAATGGGCTGCTCTCCGTCAATGCGGCCAGCGGCTATCAGTCCTTGCTCTACCTTAACTACAACGGTCAGAACTGCGGCGGCTTGGGCTGTAATGGGTCGTCCACCTATTTCAACTCCTGGAACGCAGGAACCTGGATCGACAATCCCCTGTCCATCGCCAATACGGTTGGCGGGGCTATCACCATCACTCGCCCAACCAACATCAGCAATTCCCTCTCTGCGACCTACGCCACCCTCAACGTGGCGGCGGGAAGCGACCTCATCAAATTCCAGGCGGGGGGCTCTCAGCTTTACAGCATCTACAACGTGGCTGGCGGGTCGCTGGGGTTCTGGAGCAACGTCCTGGGTGGTCCCGTGCTGACCCTGGCGAACACAGGTGCGGTTACGGTTGCGGCTGGGATCACCGCGACCACCGGAACCATCAATGGGGCACTATTCGCAGGTAACACAACCCTTGGGAATCTGGTGGTGAGTGGAGGGAGCGCACAGTCCATCGCTTATCAGCGCACCGGAGTCTCCGCGAAACAATGGGGGTTCAACTCCGATAACAGCAATACCTACTGGAACAACATCACCGATAATCTCATGTGTGTGAGTCTTTCCAATGCTGGGGCGATGACCCTGCTGGGGGGACTGACCGCGACCACCGGCACCTTCAGCGGCTCCTCCGGTTCCGGCACCACCACCTGGGGGGCCGTCAACATCGGCCTCCTGAATGGTGCCTGGAGCGGGACCGGCTATGCGGCCATCGTGGAAAACCATATTGATGCCAGCAACATTGGCCTGACCCTCCAGTACCGCAACGGGGGGACGCTGCAAAATGGCATCGTCCTGGACTACACCGGGAAAACTTCCATGAACGCCATGGCGGCAACCACCGGCACATTCAGCGGTCAGGTCAACGGGGCCTCTATCAACGCCACTTCTACCCTCTCGGCCTATTCGGCTGGGGGTGGACTCTACCTGGGCTACAACGGGGCCGGAATGGCGGTCATCAAGCCCTACCAGGATGCCTCGGGCACCACGGGGAACCTGACCGTCACGGCTGGGCAGGTTTCCTTCAGCGGCACCATCTCGGCCACAGCCAACATCAACCTCCACTCCAACAGCTACCCGTCCAGCTACGCCACGCAGCTTGTGAGCCAGAACACGGCCATGGGCGTCTTGAGCCTGGGCAACAACGGGGCCAACCAGATCCGGGGCGGCAGTACCTTCGCTGGCGGCTATCTGGATTTCTATACCAACAACACGGCTGACGCCCAAGCGGCATCGGACGGCATCCTGGCCATGCGGCTGGGCAATACTGGACTGGCTACCTTCAATTACGGCCTAGCCATCCCTGCCAACACCGGTCTTACCATTGCTTCCGGTGCTCAGACCACCACCGCAAACACCCTGTACGCCACCGCTTCCAATCTGTATTGGAATGGCTATCAGATCTTCACTACCTTCAACATTGGCAGTTCCACGGCTGGCGCACAAGCCCTACAAGCACTCGTGGCCGCTCCGCAGTTCGTGTCCTCTCTGCCCTCCATCGGCGGAGGCAACACGCTGTATCCGCTCAATTGCTTCGTGTGTCTCGTGCAGACAGTATCCGCTGGCTCGTTCGCCACGGGTACGCAGTATCAGATCGTGGTGGTAGGCACCACCAATTGGAGCTTGTGCGGCTTCTCTGGGCTTCCTGGCACTGCGGTTACTGGCACTACCTTCGTGGCTACCAATGCGGGATCGGGCACGGGCACGGCCACTTCCAAGACGATGTACCAGAACCAGTCCAACGTGTGGGTGGCAGTGGGTTCTGACGCCGCAATCTACGGACAAATCACTGCTGGCTCCATTTCCGCCGGAGCCATCGGTGCCACCGCACTCACTTCCACGCTCGTGCTCTCCAGCCTGATCAAGAGCTACGACTACGCAGACGATGGCTCCCCCAACTACAACCCTACGGCGGGATTCAAGCTCGACTCCTCCGAGGCAACCTACAAACTCAAGGTCGGCGCTGGTCAGTTCGGCACCAACATTCTCATCGGCGCGGTGGGTAACACCACCTTGGGCGATACCGCTGGGCGTGCCGTTACCGGCATCGCCACTACGGGTACTACCGCTACTGACATCGTCTGGTGGCGAGGTAACAGCAACGGCTCGGTGAACGGAGGAGCCCCGGTGATCATTGACCAGCTATGGTCTTTGGGCAAGACTTGGGCCGTGGGCGACCGGGTCATGTGCGGCCTCGGCAGCGTAGCCCCGGCCTACGCCACGTCACCCTACATCTACCAATGCACCACCGCTGGCGCTGGGCTCACCTCCGCGCAGCAATCTGCGGCGAATTGGTCCTCGGGCACCACCTACGCCATCGGCAACAACGTGACCTACCTGAATCGGGCCTATGCCTCCAAGACGGCTGGGAACGTGGGTAATACTCCCGTGGCCGGGGGCACCACCTACTGGACCGACCTGGGCACCATCTGGGGCCCTGCGGGCACTGTCAACACCGCCGACTACTACGTGGACGGGGCGGCCAAGTGGAAGTGCGTGGGCTGGCAGTTCACCAACTCCTCGGCTACCTCGGGCCTTCAGCCGTGGGTCCAGGGCGCGACCTATGCCGTAGGTGCCCTGGTCTGTGCGGACCCCGCCGTGGCCAATGCGGGCTACTACGCCGGGTTCGAGAAGCTCTATGGCAACCCTATGGGGGTGGTGGGCTTCCCCGGAACCGGGGCGGCCATCGTCAACTACGGCGGCACCCGCATCTATCGCTGCATTACGGCTGGCACTGCCCTTGGGTCTGGCAATGGACCCTCGGGCACGGGCTCCAGCATCGTGGACAATACGGTGACCTGGGCCTACTGGGCTGAGAACACCGGCCCCGGCGACCGGGTGCAGATCTGGGCCAAGGAGGCTACCGACCCTGGGGGCAGCATCACCTGGGGCACCTATGAGGTCCGCATCCAGCCGAAGACCAACTTTGACAACCTCGATGCGCTCACCCACCTTGAAGTGGAGATCGTGGGCTCGGACAACGGCTACAAGAGCCAGGGCACCGTGCGCTCGCAGTTCAATTTCTCCGTGCCCTCCCGCAAGTATTACGCCCCGTCCGCACCTGACAGCATACAAAACATGGTGCGCATCGACACGGTGGTCACTTCTCACAATGCTGCGGATACCAGCTTCGTCTATGGCGCGGGGTACTTGCCGCTCCAGGCCCGGCTGCGGATCCGGCTGCACAACGTCAACGGCGCGAGCGCCCCCATCGACTACGGGCTCCTGAACACCGCGTTCAACGTGCCGTCGCCCTACTCCAACATCCTCACCGCTCCACCTTCTGGGGGTGGTGGTGGTGGCGGTGGCGGCAGTTGCCCGGAGCCGTGGGTACTCATCACTACCAAGCGCGGCAATGTTCCTGCTGGGGAGGTGATGGTGGGCGACATCGTCTCCACCAAGCATGAAACGACCGGAGCATGGGGCGACTACGAGGTCATTTCCGTAGAACGTGACTTCAACGAGACTGGCATGTTGTCCGTGCTCAAGGCCAACGATGATGGCTCTTCGTCCGTAGAAGAGATGGCCTTTGCCATGAACCACCGCTTCAAGCGCGGTGAGGAGTGGATTGAACTGCGCTCGCTTCTGCCGGGGGTAATGCTTGACAGCACCGATGGCAGCAAAGTGACCGTTATTGAAGTGCGCTCTCGCGGCGTCAACGAAGTGGTGAAGATCACGGTGGATGAGGCGCATACCTACTCTACCGAGGGCGTGCTTTCCCACAATATCAAATTCCGACAGTAGTTTCACCCGGCCTTCGGGCCATTTCAAGGAGCTCTCCATGGCCGTCACGCTTCCCACTTCCACCCCCACCCTCGCGCCGGAATACGCCGCGACCACCATCCAGTTCACGCGCAACATGGTCCCCAACGCTGATGGTCATCTGGTGGCCAGCTTCGGTTGCCAGATTGCCTACACCCGCATTGACTATCTGGTCGATGCGGCTGGCAACAAGCTGACCACCGTGGCTCGGCAGGGCGGCAACCCCATGGGCCAGCCCGATCCCTATGTGGGCTACATCTACCTCACCCAGGAAGAACTCCTGGCCCTGGCCCCCGGCACCCCGACCTCGGACATCCTCCAGGCGCTGGCTGACGCCGCCGATGCCCTGATCCGTGCCGACTTAGTCAGTCGTGGAATCTTGCTTCAATGAAAGTTCTCTTCTGTCGCTCTCACACTGTGATATCCTGGATCATCAGGCTCCTTACTTGGTCTGATTGGAGCCACTGCGCTATCATGTGGAACGACGATGTTGTCATTGAAGCTGGCTGGCCAAGGGTCCACGTGGTCACTAAGGATTTCATCTACCGAGATAACAGCATTGTTGAGGAAGTAGATTTCCCTTGCAAGAACCCCTACACCGCTCGTACATGGGCGGAGATGCAGGTGGGTAGACCATATGACTGGACTGCACTTCTGGGGTTCTTGGTGCGCCACAAGTGGGCCAGCAATGACCGATGGTTCTGTTCAGAATTCGCTGCCATGGCCTTCCAGAAGGGCGGTAGTCCATTGTTCCGCCCAGAATCACTAACGCGGGTAACTCCTCAGCACCTGTGGATGCTGCCCCCTTCCTCAGATAAGGAGGTCTGATGCGTATGGAGGACATGGTGGAAGACTTCAAGTATAAGATGGAAATCAAACGGCTGCGGCATGTGCTGACCAGCATCAATTCCATCTATCAGATCCTGGTCATCGCTCTTATTGTTTCTGCCATGTTCCTCTGGTTTGAGCAAAGCAGGGAATTGGCCAACATTAAAGAAGGCCAGCTAGAGCAGACCAAGGAAATGATCCGTGAGCATCAGGAACGTATGCGCCACATGGACATGATGGAAAAGCGTCTTACTGAGAATGAAAAGAAGGGGGCCCAGAAATGACCGGTGTCTCAATCGATGCAACCACCTATGGGTTCCTGGCCTCAGTGATGACCATCCTCCTCGCGGGGGCCATCTGGGGCGTCAAGCGTTTCGTAGAAGCCAGCGACCGACTCAGCACGGCCATGGAAGACGTAAAGGACGAAGTCAAACTCCTGACACTTTCACTGGCCAAGGACTATCCGACCAAAGAAGACATCAGGGAAAAGTTCGAGGAACATCTGGAAAATTTTCACCGCGGGTAGCCGCTCAGCTAGACCCGTGCGTCTACCCGGCCCCCGTCCAATCTCACCGAGGAGAATCACATGTTGAATCCCGAAACCATTTCCCTGGCTTGCAGGGCACCGCTGGAAAACGTGGAGTCCACATGGCCCATGGTCGTTGAGGCCCTGGGCACCGACAACGTGGACATCCTCATCGCTGCCGCCGCCACCATCGCTGTGGAAACTGGTGTCTACGAACACCACACGAGCATGAAGTTCCTGCCCATCGACGAACTGGGCGGGGACGAATACTTCACAGAACACTACGAGGGCCGTGAAGATCTGGGCAACACTGAAGCCGGCGATGGCTCTCTGTTCCACGGGCGTGGGCTTATCCAGATCACAGGGCGGGCCAACTACCAGCAGATCGGTGACATCATCGGCGTGGACCTCGTAGGCAACCCCGGCGCTGCCAAGGATCTCGCCACTGCTGCCAAGATCTTCGCGTGGTTCTTCAACCACCACGGAGTTACGGATGCTGCTCGGAATCACAACTGGGTCCGATGCCGCAAGCTCGTGAATGGTGGCACCAACGGCCTGGGGGACTTCCAGAACTACGTGGCGGCACTGCAGTCCTACGTGGAGGCATGATGTGGAACTGGCTACCGGGGATCGTGCAGAAGCTGGCGATGGCCATGGGGAACGTGGTCAAACACGTGAACATGGGAATGTCTGCCAGCCCAGAAGTGAGCAGCAGCAGGTGGAACCAGACCATCGTTGTTGTGAACATTGTTGGGATGCTCTGGTATATGCTGATCAGGCTGGAGCACTTCCCTGCCTCGCTACATGGTGTCTGGCGCGACGTTGCGGTGGCACTGATCGTTAATGTAATGGTCAGCTACGGCGCGGCGAAGTATTCTGAAACAAAGGGGCAATGATGACCATAGCAGACTGGTTCACAATTCACAAACGCATCATCGGAATGCTGGCCATCTGGGGCGCTTGCCTGGTAATCCTTGGCGTGTTTACTGAGAGCCGGCTTTCCACCTACTACAAGAAGCAGGCCGCAGCCAAGGCTGAAGAAGCCAAGGAACTGAAAGCTAAGATCGCCAAGCAGACTCTGGTCATACAGGCCCAAGACAAAACCATCGATGCCCAAGAAGTGATCAACGATGTCCTATCCAAAAAGTATGCCGCTGCCCTGGTGCGGGTGCCCACTGCCCCGCCCAAGCCTGTTCCGGCCCCTTCAGAGGCCTCCCAGCTAGCTCGAGACTTGGCCGGATACGGCCTATGTGCCCCCACGGTAGGGCAGGTCAGTTCCACTTCCCTTACGGGAGTGGATGCCCAGCATGTCTGGGAATGGCACTCGGAATGGGTGCGAATGCCTGGGGTTGAAACTACCCTGGCAGGGACACAGGTGGCTCTTCAAGACTGCGATAAGCTTCAGAAAGGGCTTGCCACCCAAGTCAGTAACTACGCCGTCCAGGTCGGGAACCTTGATACGAAGTATGCGCTTCTGACTAAGGAAACCGATGCAGAGAAGGCCAGCCTCGGCTACACCATCAAAGAACTCAAGACAGATAAAAGGGGGCTCACCATTAAAATAGTGGTTTTAGTCCCCGCTGCGGCCTATATTGGTTATAGGCTTGGTCACCACTAACACCCACAAAGGAGCCATCCAATGGCCGCACCCTCAGCAATCACCCTCTACCAGTCCTTCAAGGCGTGGATCGGAGATGGCACCTTCGACATGGATGGCTCGTCTTTCCGTGCCGCCCTGGTCACGTCGGCGTATACTCCGTCGGCGGCCCATTCCCTGTGGTCCGACGTCAGCGCGAACGAAGTCGCCAGCGGCACGGGCTACACGACCGGAGGCTATGCCCTCACGGGTCTGTCCTACACCCAGACTTCCGGCACCGCGAAGTGGACGGCGGGCAACCCCACCTGGACGGCCAGCGGCGGTTCCATCACGGCCCGCTATCTCGTGATCTACGCGCTCGGCACACTGAACACGCACGTGAATCCCCTTGTGGGCTACATGCTGCTGGACAGCGCCCCGGCCGACGTCGTCACCGCCACGGGCAACACCCTCACTGTTCAGTGGAACGCCTCCGGCATCTTCACCCTCACCTAGGAGCAGATCATGACCGTGCTGCGCTCCATCAGGGTTCTCGGCGAGGATAACCAAACAGAGATCCTGCAACTCAACATGCAGGAGGGTGGCGCTGCGGCCGAAATGGTCTGTCCTCAGGACTGGCGCACTCCACAGGAACTACAGGATATTTCCACGGCTTGCCTGCATATGATCGCAGTCATTCAGCAGTATCAGTCGGAGACTACCCCTCCGACTGATACTGCGCCCACAGAAGGGGGCGTCTAAATGGCCATCACCACTATGGATGGGCTGGTCGCGGCCATGGCTGGGGCGCAGCGCATCATCTTGCAGAAAGCCTCGGCTACCACCGTGGCCAACTTCTACTACTCGCTCTGGTCTACCGCTGGTATTCCGGCGGCTGGCAATATCACCATCGGCAACACCACGGCAGGCGCGATCCCCACGGATGCGACGCTTGGGGCTCCGAATGTCAATGCTTTCACAGGCTCCAACACGGGCTATGCTATGG
>Ga0214165_1001390_pt1 | contig 13272 bp, 21 predicted proteins | sample TroBogypolimnion_34_FD_153004 | JGI IMG/M metagenome (GOLD analysis project Ga0214165, IMG submission 153004) | Freshwater microbial communities from Trout Bog Lake, WI - Practice 03JUN2009 hypolimnion v3 | ecosystem: Environmental > Aquatic > Freshwater > Lake > Hypolimnion/Profundal zone ... | reverse complement strand
CAAGGGTTTTGACAATCTTCACCCCGTGAGAAACCCGACGTGACACCAAGGCCCTGTCCACCCCGAACTCCTTGGCGAGAGAAGCCATGGACTCACCCTTGGCTGCGCGACGACCGATCTCATCCCATTGGGGATCCGTAAGCTTTCGAGGGCGGCCAACAGGTTTTGGTTTCATGCCGCCACCTGTTCCTCAAACTGAGCCAACGCCGACACCACGCTGTCAGCCCAGAACGCAATGGCGCCCTTGGCGACCAGTAGTGCCAACATGGACACCTGGGCGTTCGTGGGCTTGCTGCCGGGGGCTTTGACCTCGATGTAGATGGCCCGGCCATTGGGGGGGACCACGCCCACAAGGTCGGGGAAACCAGCCGGGGTGGAAGAGTAGCCCCCCTGACCCGCACCGCGCCCCTGACGCATCCCTGCAGCCCCGGAATCGACGTGGATGAGGGCAATGCGGTGCTTGAGGCGGAAGGCGTCCTGGATGGCCCTTTGCACGGCCTTCTCGGGTTGGGCCTTTCGCTTCTTCGGCTTGGGCTCACAAAAGCCACCGAGGGGAGGGGAGTAGGAATCATTCACAGGGCACCTCACGGTTGAGAGGGGCCAGCCCCTCTCGTTTTGAAAACCCCTCTCCGAAAATTTCCTTAGAGAGATAAGGAATAGAGAGAGGAGAGAGAGGTGAGAGAGGTATATAGAGAAAGGACGGAGAAACAGACAGTGAAGAAAAGGCAGGATTGGAAATCGCCCCCCAGCCTCTCACCCCTCTCAGATGGCATAGCTGCGCACTTCCAACCCCTCTCGGTGACCACCCTCTCACCCCTCTCACTCCTCTCACCCCTCTCATTCCTGGGGAGGAATCCATACTGCAACCCTCCTTTCTCCAGTAAGTGAGCGCACCCATCCCTTCCTTCGAAGGAGCTTCCCGAGGCGCTGGCCCGCCGCGTTCGTGTGCTGGGCGGCAGGGATGCCCATGTGGGTGAGTAGGCCTGACAGGCTATAGCCGGACGGTCGCTCCTGGGCAGCTCGGCGGGCAGCGTTGTCGATGAGTTCCACCGCCTGGTGGATCAACTCCTCCCACGGGTCCTCAGCTTCGAACCGTGCGGCGTCCTTGGCCCGCAGGCTTTCCCGGGTCTGGTCCAGCCAGTGGGGGACCTTGTGGGACTCCAGGTCCATGGCCTCGGCCCACAGCTGCTCGCGCCAATCCTTGAGGAGGTCCAGGTCGATCTGGGTGCAGTTGATCGGCCAGAAGCGCCGGGAGCCGGTGGGATCGAAGAGGAAGGACTCCTGGTTTGTGGTGCCCACCAGGAACCCCGAGCGCTTGAAAGCCAGGGCTGTGCGGCCGTAGGGGGGACGGTAGACGTCCTCGCTCGAACTGAGGAACGATTTCACCCGCTCGATGGCCTTGGTTCCCGTGGTGTGGTCCAGCTCGGCCAGCTCGGTGCACCACTTCCGGTGCATGACCATGAAGCCGTCCTTTGATTCCACATCCAGGGGACTGTCGCCAAACCACTGGTCCCCAATGAGGGTATGCCAGAAGGTGGACTTGCCGAGGCCCTGGTCCCCGACGAGCACCGGCAGGGTGTCCAGCTTTGTGCCGGGCCGCAGGACGCGCCGGCACGCGCCGATCATCGTGCACCGCAGGTAGTGGGTAGATAGGGGGCTCTCGGCAAAGAGGACCTCCTTGCCCACTCGGTGAATTCGCTCCTCCTGGTCCCAGCGCAGTGCCTTCAGCCACTCCCGGACGGGGTGGATGGTGGTCTCCATGGCCTGGGCCATGATCTTCGAGGCCATCTCCTCGCGTCCGAAGGCCACTCCGTGGTGGTCCTCGATCTGCTCCTGGGCCCAGTCGATGAAGGCGTCGGTCACATCCTTCTTGTTGAACATGACCGCCTGGGTCATCTCGTTCATGGCCAGGGCGGGCCCCCATGCTGGATCGAGCCGAAGGATCTTGGCGAGGTTGCCCGGGGTCTTCTTGATCGTCCCGTTCTTCGTGTGGGTGAGGACATCCTGGAGGGTGACCTCGCCGCCCTCGTCCAGGGTGGGTGTGCTGGTGGAGGGCGTCAGTGGCGTGTAGGCGGTGCGCAGGGGCTCGGCCTCGAGTAGGTAGCCGAAGGGTTCGGACCCGTTCTCCCGGGCGCTGGTGACCTTGGTGTGGAGCTCTGCCTCGGACCAGGGCGGAACACACTTCGAGTTCCAGGCCAGCAGGTATTCCAGCGCCTGGGCGTCGGTCAGATTGAACCCGCGGACCAGCTTGCAGGCCACGCGGAAGGTGTGCACGTCGCCACCTTGACCCTCCACTGCGCCGGGCGTGGCGTCCAGGTAGGCCACCACACGTTTGTCCCCGTCGGCATGCGCTACGCGGGGCAGGGGCGTGACCCGGGCGCCGAGCCATGCCGGCTGGAAGAGAGGGAGGGTGGCACCGGGGGCCCAGTTCCCCTCCTCCTCGTACATCGCGCCGTTCGGGTGGATCGAGCCGGGGGCCACGACATAGCCACCGTCGCCCCGCACATCCAAGGCCATCCCTCCCAGCTTCACGTTGTTCTTGATGGTGACGCCTGGATGCCGGAAGAAGAAGTGCTTCCCCTTGCCGGTGCGGGTGCGCATGGGGCTCGGATGGTTCGACTGGAGCCAGTTCACGGCGTCCAGGCTGTCGCCGTCCACGGCCACCAACTCGGACACGGCCCCCGTGACGATACCGATGTTCAGGTCCACCCCGCCGTCGAACCACTCGCGCACCTCTTCGACGGTAGCGCGCCGCTCCTGGTAGGGCTTCCAGGACGCCAGGGCCGGTCGCTTATCCCGGGCCTTGAGGGGAATGACTGAGAACCCCAGGGACAGGAGGCGCAGGGCCTGGTCCAGGGGGTTCGGGCGATGGTGAGGGGCGGCGGTCATGAGGCCCCGTCCCGCGCCCTGATCTCAGCCAGGATGGTCTGCCGTGCCTCACGCAGATGGGCCACAGCATCGCCGATCCTCGGCTCCTGGGTCACCAGGGCTGCGTCGGCCTCCTGGATGGCGTGCAGGGCTTTGAGGAGATTCGCGCCGTCGGTCATTGGGCGGCCCACGCCACGAGGGCCATGCCGGCGAGGAAGAGGAGGACCGTCCAGAGACCGGCGAAGGTCGCGCGGTGGCGTATGCACCCGCAGGGAACGTCCCGTATTTCGGCGCTGAAATCAGAGTAGTAGGGCGCCTTGAAGGAGCCCTTGCCGTGGCAGGTGGGGCAGGTCTTCGGCGTCACCCAGCTGAGCAGGAAGAGTCCGAAGGCGGCCACCGAGGCGACCGGGTTCTTGAGGCGCTTTCTCATAGCGGCACCTCCCCCATGTGCATCAGCTCCATGGCGAACTGAGATACCTGCTGGGCGTTGGCGAGGTCGTGGCGGAGGCGGGAGTTCTCGCAAAGGATACAGGTGGGATCACAGTTGCCAGAGCCGTCCCGGAGTTTGTTGTGCGCGTAACCCCAGTGGGAATCGAGGATGGCTTTGATTTGGGTCTCCAGTGTGGCGATGCGGACGTCCTTGGCGGTGAGGGCCGGACCAGAGAAGGCCTTCATCTGGCAGTCGTAACAGGGCCGTTCGAGCAGGACGCCGTGCTCGCAAGTTGTGCGGCTCATGACTGCACCTCGCCCGCAGGCTCGACGGGCGCAGGCTCCGGCGTCGAGTCGGTCTTCACGGCCTTCTCAACCAGCTGGATGATGGCCGTGGTGCGGTCCTCATGGGCTTTGACTTGGGCGGCGTGAAACCGGCCGTTGATCTGGTGGAGCTCGCGGAGGTAGGCCTCGGTGGTCATCACCTGACACCGCCTTCGGCGAGCTGCAGGATGGCTTCGACGAACCGGTTAATATAAGCTCCGTCGTGCCCCGCCTTGTGGGCGACACCCTCGATGGAAAGTCCGGCATCCCAGACCAGGGCGGCCGCCATGAAGCAGCAGATGATCAGTGGGACGTCTTGCAGAGCGAAGGGTTCTGATTTACTCTTGGTCATGCTCGTTCCTCCTATGAACGGGTGAGTGTCAAGCCGCCGGGTCGCTCTGGCGGCTTTTGCGTGGAGGCCATAGATCAGGCCGGATGGTGGACTTCGGGATGCCTGTTTCGTTGTGGATCTTGACCGCAACCTCAGCAGTGGCGCGGGTGCGCCCGGTGATGATGCACCAGAATTGAGAGTAGGACTTGAAGCCTACACGGTTCTGCAGGTCACGGATGGGCATGGTGAGATAGGGTCGGAGATCTGTCATATCCCAAGTATATGCTCCCCCCTGGAATCGTCCAGTGTGATAATTGTCACTTGCACATTCCGCTGGACGGCATAACATGAACCTATGCGAAAGACCCCGAACGGCAGCCTATTTGATACCGAGCCTGGGATTGGCGGGCTGAGAGCATACCTCCCAATTTTGACAGCCGTTGAAAATGGGAAGGGTGTTCTGGATGTTGATACCGTGAAGGGCTGCACCCTTGGGATGCAGGCTTATCCGGAGGGCGGTTGCTACGGGGAGTGCTACGCCGCAAAGACTGCGGCCCGTTATGGAATTGACTTCGCAACCAGTGTCACCCGGCAGATGAATCACAGATCATGGCGGGATGTCTTTTGTATTGTGCGGGACCACCGGGCAACATGGTATCGGATTGGGACCGCTGGTGATCCTTGCCACGACTGGGAGAACACCGTCAGGGTTTGCGAGGCCTTGAGGGGAACAGGCAAGGTTCCAGTCATCATCACCAAACACTGGATCGCCGCTAGTGATGACCAACTCAAGCGGCTTTCGGCGCTGGCTGCTGTAATAAACACCTCAACCAGCGGCATGGATTCAAACCCCGAACTGTATTACCTGGTTGGGCAGATTGGTCGAATCCAATCGTTTGGGATCGTGAGCGTCTGCCGGGTTGTGACCTGTGAATACGGTGACACAGGTTGGGGCCGCGAGTGCCGTGAAAAACAGAATTACCTGTTGTCACTTGAACCATCAATCGACAATCCACTGAGGGCATCACAACTCAACCAGCGGGTTCTAAGTGGTGACATTCTCTTAACGAAGCACCAAGAATCTAGGGGAGGTGGCAAATACCTATCACTTCACAATGAAAGTGTCTATCTCGGAACTTGTGAAACTTGTCCAGACCAGTGCGGGGTTCAGAACCATTTAAGCACAAAACGAAAGTAGGATCTATGACCTTCCAAGAAACACCCATTTTCCCCTCTGAGATCGAATGGGTCTATGTGCCCTGCATCATCGGGTCTGGGTTTGAAGAGGACATCGCCAAACTCGCAATTGAAGATGGGATCGCAAAGCGTGCGGCACGCAAGAACATGCAGATTCATTCTGCCATTGTCCTAAAGATCGGCGGGGAGTTCTCCGGGTTCTTCACCTTCCAGAATAACGATGTGTCCCGAGAGTTCTGTCTTCTCCAGTCGGTCATCAAACCCGAGAAATACACCAAGGCCCTCTATGCTCAGATGGTGCGGGAAGTGATCGCACGAAACCTACACGCCTACCCGGCAATCATCACCACTGACCCCAAGAGCAAGTTTGAGACGCCTGCCCTGTTCGAGAGTGTGGGGTTTCAGACCTATCTCAAGATGTCTGGGTTCCACTACATGGTTCACGGTGACCTGGCAGATGTCCGAATGAAACTCCTGGCCCACATCACCATGACCAACGTGTGGAATTCGATCAAGGGCGACTGGCTACGGTTGAAGTGCGAGTGGCGGGAGCGGATCGACGCTGCTGGTGAAGCTAACGGCGTAGCGAACCCAGCCTATGCCACCCGCGAGGGATGTTGGCAGGGTGAAGCTGGTTTCTCAAATGTGGTCCTTCAGACCCGGACCATTGAGGACGGTGAGATCAAGACAAACAAAGAAAAGTCTCACAACGGGAACGCTTCTGTCCTTGACCCTGTGGCCTGTGAGGTCATCGCCCGGTTCTTCATGCCCAAGGATGGCCGCAGGATCTATAACCCCTTTGGCGGGGGGGTTCAATTCGGTTATGTGGCCGGGGCCTGTGGGTTTGAATACATCGCCAGCGAGATCCGGCAGAACCAAAGCGATGCGAACAACAAAATATGCTCCGAGTTCCCGAATGTGAAATGGATCAAGAGCGATTCGTCAACCTTCGATCCTGACGGGATGTTCGATCTAGTGTTCACATGCCCCCCCTACTACAAGGTGGAAAAGTATGTGGATTACGATGGCAACTCACCGGAGGGTGAGATCAACTCCCTGAACACATACGAGAAGTTCCGTGATGTTCTGTTCGCAGGCTACAAGAAGGCCATCGAACACCTGAACGACAACTGCTTCTTCGTGGTGATGACCGGAGACAGTCGGGACAAGAATGGGGCCTATTACTGCTCTGAGTCCGAGACAGAGCTTTTCTTCAAAGAGAACGGGCTGTCTGTTTACAACAAGATCATCTACCTGGAGTGCGAGTTCACCCGGTTGGCCCAGGCCAAGAAGACCTTGAACACACGGAAGTTCCCCAAACGAGAACAGAAGATCATTGTGGCGTTCAAGGGCGATATTTCAAAGATCAAGGACACCTTTGCCCCCGTTGGAAGGCTGTGATTTTTATCACTTGACTATGCCATAAACCGGAACATCATTAAGTCATGCAAGCCCGGCGAGTCAAGGCAGACCGGATGATTTTTGAGGGGTGGGGGCCAAGACCTGGAGCCTGTGGAAAGATTCCGCCCCTACCCCACTTCAACCGCCACCACAACCCCTGAGCGACCAGGAGAAGCCATGCCGATCCGCACCACCGAACAGTCCGCACCAGCCACCCTCGCCGAGCTAATTCCCCAGCTCACGATGCTCACCACCGACCAGCCGACCACCGCCGAGATCGAAGAGGCGCTGATCAAGATCGTGCCGGCCATCACCAGGACGCTCGGGGACTGGATCCGGAGCCGTCACACGATCAGCACCAACGCCCACCTGGCCGCCCAGTTCGATGAAACCCACCCCGCCGTGTCCGCCCTGGTGATGGGCCCGAAGGGAATTGCCGCGGCCCAGGCCTACGCGATCCCCGCCGTCCATCCCGAAGTCGCCGCGCAGATGGCCGCGTTGGACCAGCCGGCTCCGCTCACCGAGGAGGACATCGCCTCGCCTGAACTGGATGAGGAGTTCGACCGGATCGAGCGGGCCCATCCCGAGCCGGGATTCAACCTCGACCTGCGGGACCTGGCATGACCCACCCTTGCCTCCACTGCGACGGCACCGGCCAGGAAGGCCTCCTGGCGCGCGGGATCTACGCCGGAGCCTGCAGCACCTGCGGGGGCAGAAGGTACCTGCACGAACCAGCCACACCTGCGCCCCGGCCCCACACCGAGCGCCAGGTCCTCTGGTATCTCACCGACGCCGAATACATCGAGCACACCGCCGCCAACGAATCCGCCCGGCGCGAGGCGCAGGCAGACCTCGACCGGCAATATCGCATCGCCTCATAGGAGAACAGCATGGCCATTCAGATCAAGAAAGCAGTCCGCGAGCGCGTCTACCTCAAGGTGGCTGTGGGCGGCCCCACAGGCTCTGGCAAGACCTGGGGCGCCATCGGCATTGCCAAGGGCCTGGCCCCCACCGGGAAGATCCTGGTCATCGATACCGAGAACCGGAGCGCCAGCTACTACGCCGGCACCGCCGATGCTGCTGGGGCCTGGGACTTCGATGTGGTTGAGATCGAGGCTCCCTTCAGCACCCAGAAGTATCTGGAGGGCCTGAAGGCTGCCATCGACAACGGCTATGAGGCCGTGGTCATCGACTCGCTGACCCACGAATGGGCGGCTTCCGGCGGCATCCTCGATCAGAAGAGCCAGAAAGACGCGCGGGGTGGGAACAGCTTCACCAACTGGAACGATATGAAGCAGCTCCACAACAAGTTCGTGGAAACCCTACTCCAGTCCAAGATCCACGTGGTCTGTACCCTCCGCTCGAAGATGGAATACGCCCTCGAGCAGGACGAGAAGGGCAAGAGTTCTGTCCGCAAAATCGGCCTGGCGCCCATCAGCTCGGACGGCATGGAATACGAGTTCGGCGTGTTCTTCGACGTGGACCGGGCCACCCACCACGCTATCGCCACCAAGGACCGGACAGGACTCTTCGAGGGCCGCAGCATGCCGCTCGGGAACGAAATCGGACAGGAACTTCGTGCCTGGCGGGATAGTGGCGCCGAGCTGCGCCCCGAGCCCCCCAAGCCAACCACCACCGCCCCAGCCCCGGCAACGGCCACCCATGCAACGGCCACTCCCGCGGTACCGGCGGCATCAAGGGGCACGCAACCGAGTTCAGCGACTGCTGCTCAACCCGTGCCCCAGGGGGCGGCGAAGGTCGCCCCCACCAATGCCCGCGAGCGGGTGACGGCGCGCCCTACGCATGCCCCCAGTGCCGCGCCCCCTACCCAGGGTGTCGCTGCTCAGACCAGCTCCCCGACACAGACCCCGCCGACTGGTTCGGTTGATGATTCCCCCGCTGAATTCGTCGCCGCCATGGCCGAGCTCTCCGCCGTCACCGTGGGCATGCCGGAGAACACCCGCAAGGCCCTGGTGGCGAACTTCGAAGCCGAGGGCCCCAGCAGTCTCCCGGCCTTGCTGGTCGAGATCGCCACCATCAAGGGCGTGATGCAGCCCAAGACGGTCGGCGAGGTCTTCAGCCAGATGGAGCGGCCGGCCAACGCCGAGGTCAGCCAGGCCGTGCATGACTTCTGCGACCCCATCGCCGATGGCCCGGACGCCGATACCGACGAGGCCAACGGCGGCATCAGCCAGGTCCAATACGAGGCCCTCAACGCCTTCGTCGGGGCCTTCAGGATCGACCGCGACGCCTTGCGTTCCTGGGCCTTCAAGTCCGGCCATCTCCTCCCGGGTGCCAATGGCCCGACGCTCTCCCGGATGAAGGCCGAGGAGTTCGCCAAGCTGCGCACGAAGCTCACCAACAACGCGATCGCGGCCAAGGGTGAGACCTGGTCCCAGCGCACGGTTCGCATCATCAACGCCACCCCCATCACCACCTACCAGCCGATGACGGCTGCCTCCTAAGGAGTTCCACCCATGTCCTACCGCCCCGAAGGCGTTTCCGAAGTCACCATCGGCCCCGGCACCCACCCGGTCTTCATGACTGGCATCAAGCGGATCACCGACCGCGACAAGCTGGCCAAGTTCAACGCTCAGGCTGTCTTCATCGCCTCCTTCAAGTCCGTCGAGACCGCTGTGGAGAAGGACCTGATCATCAAGTTCTCCGGCGCGCCTTCTGACCACTACGCTGGCCTGAACATCGACCGCCTGCACCTGGCTGCCGGCCTCGAGGCCCCCGCGGCTGGTGAGCGCCTCGACCTGGACAACCTCTACAACCTCCTCGACGGCGTGGAGCTGCTCCTCGAGGTCAACGACAAGGGTTACGCCAACGCCGTGCACATCCCCGAGCAGCCCGGCGAGGAAGTGGTCTGATGAAAACTACCCTTGAAACCATTACTCCAGCAATGGCTGAGAAATACCTTGAAAAAAACCACCAAGGCAATCGCCATTTAAGGGTAACCCATGTTGGCAATCTTGCTGCGGCGATGCACCGTGGCGAGTGGATTCCAAACCATCAGGGCATCTCGTTTGATGTTTTGGGTAATTTGAATGATGGCCAGCACCGGCTTCGCGCCATTATTCAATACGGACACCCAATTCAGATGAATGTTACTCGGGATGTCCCAGTTGATTCCTTCAAGACTATTGACATTGGTATCAAAAGATCAGTGGCCGATGTCCTTGGTGGTTCTGTGCGTAAGAATGCCATTGGTGCGTTTTTATCCAGAATCTTGTATGGAAATTTTGGCGCAACACCAACGGGAATAGAACAGGTTATTAAGTTTTTTGAACCCGAAATTGAAATGTTGATCGCGCATTGTGGATCAACAAAAAAGACTTTTAGCAGTTCTGCTGTTCAGGCCGCTGCTGTATTCCGCCTGCGAATGGACTCAAGTGCGACCGATTACATCTTGAACACCTATAGGAGCATGGTTTTAGGTCATTTGAACGAACTCCCATCGGTGGCAGTTTCCTTCGTTAACCAGGTAAACAACAGGGCAATCAGCTCCTCTCGTGGTGAGGATTTGTTTGTTAGAGCCTTCATCACTTTTGATTATCGAAAATCTGGTATTTCGGTAGTTGCCTACAAAGACAAGGCCCCAACGATGAGCCTTGTTCGAAACCGCTTCAGCGCAGCCATTGGGGTGGTCTGATGGACGCCCTCGCCACCATCCCCGAGGAGGGCTCCCTCCTCATCACACGGGCCACCTCGTTCCCAGTGGACGTCAAGGGGGTGCGCATCAGCACCCCCGAGGAGTCCCAGGCTGCGGTGGATCAGTGCCGCCAGATCAAGACGCTGGCGGGGGAGATCGAGGAGCACCGCAAGAGCCTGACCAAGCCCCTGGACGACCAGAAAAAAGCCATCATGGACGCCTACCGCCCGGCCACGGAATTCCTGGCCAAGTGCGAGGTGGCGCTCAAGGGCTCCATCACCGCCTTCAACCAGGAGCAGGCTCGCATCGCTGCCGAGGCGCTCAAAGAGCAACAGCGCCTCCAGCAACTCGAGCGGGACCGCCAGGCCGCCCTGGCACCCAAAGCTGAGGCGCTTCTGCTCCAGGCAGAGGAAGCCGCTGCCTCCGGTGACACGACCACCGCCGAAGCCCTCGAGGAGCAGGCCCTGGCCCTCCAGGAGAGCGCGGCACCGATCGCCACCTACATGCCCCCGGTGGTCACGAAGACCAAGGGCGCATCTAGCAGGACGATCTGGAAGTGCAAGGTGGTTGACCCCTCCAAGCTCGACCGGGCCTACCTGATGCCCAACCAAGTGGTTCTTGACGCCCTGGCCGCCACTGCCAAGGGGATCGGCGCGGCCCCCGCGGGCTGCGAGTGGATCTCCTCTGACTCTCTTTCCATCCGCTGATTCCCTTTTATCTCACTGAGGCGCCTATGAGCAACGAACGCACCGCCATCGATACCGCCCTGATCAAGCTGAGCCTCGCGTCCCAGTACCTGGAGGTGCATCGTCCCTCCAAGCAAGACGTGAAGAAGTCCAGCGAGGCCGCGAAGGACGCCGCTGAAATCCTGAAGGCCATCGTCGAGGCCAACAAGGTGGGCACCGAGTTCACCAGCTGGGCGCCGGCCGCGTAGCCCCATGGTTTTCCCCATGCCCCCCGACTTCCCACAGAAACAGTTCGAGCAGCACTTGAAACAGACCAAGTGTCCCGTTTACGAGATCGAGGGGAACCTTGCAACGGTGCCAGCGCTTACGTCTAGTCCGGTACCGATGATCAGCCCGGATGCTGCGATGCCTGAAGTCATCGAGGCTTTCCTGACGAGCCAGATCCCCAACAAGAAGACCGCACGGGGCTACCGCCGCCACATCAATGCCGCCATGGGGATGATGGGCGTCGAGAAGTTCAGCGACCTGCAGCCCATCCACCTGATGACCTATCGCAGCGAGCTGATGGCCGACACGCGGGGGTTGGCAACCCACGCCCAGGCCCTCATCGCTCTCCGGTCATTCCTAACCTGGGGGGCGGCCCTCCGTGGCCACGACCTGAGCATGGATCAGACGAAGTTCCTCCTGAAGGTCCCCAAGGTCCACGTCATCACACCTCACGAGATCCTGTCCGCTGAGGAGATCGTTCGGTACCTGAAGGCCGCCCAGCAGGCCGGCCCGCGTGACCACTGCCTCGCCATCGTGGCACTGGGCTCCGGCGTTCGCGTCGCCGAACTGGTAGCCATCGACGTCAAGGACATCCGGACAGACGCCGGTGGCGGGACCACGATCCACGTACGACAGGGCAAGGGCTCCAAGGACCGGATGATCCCCGTCAGGCCCGAAGTGGGCAAGGCTGTGGACGCCTACCTCAGGGCATCCGGCCGGCAGCGCGGGGACGGTGGGCCCCTCTTCCAGTCCGAGGACCGGGCCATGGGTGCTAGGGATTCTTGGCGGTTGACTACGAAATCAGCGGGGAGGATCGTCAAAGCCCTCGCAGACATGGCCGGCATCAAGAAGCGCATCAGTCCCCATGCATTGCGCCACACCTTCGCCTTCACGACCTACATGTACTGCCGGAACCTAGTTGCCGTTCAAAAGTTGCTGGGCCATTCGACCATCGCAACCACCCAAAGGTATGTGGCTCACCTAGACGAACTTGATTTAAGGAAGGCTTGCCCCGCCTCGTTGGTCGGTGGCCGGGGGCCGAAGGTTTCATCCCAACTCAAGAAAACCACAGCCCTGCTGGGCTGATCTGTCCACTGGAGGACGCATGACGCTAAAAGAAAAGATCGACTTCATTCGGTCTGCTATGTGGCACCAGGACGATTGTGGCAGTGGTTGGGGGAAGCCCTGCAACTGCCGACACGACCGGGCTCAAGCCTACCTTGATGAAATTGAAACCAAACTTGCATCCGAGTGATCTTGTCCAGGAGATACCGTGTCCACCCGATGCTCGATTTGGTATTCCGATGAACCGCTGGACCTGCACCTCTACGCCGAAGCCTTCGATGACACGATCTGGATCGAGCTTCGGAACGGTGCCAGCACGACCACCTTCCAGATTCCCCAGGAAATGATGAAGGCGATCCTCGCTTCCGAGACATGCAAGCACTACGCCGAGCATGGCGCGGATACCGATTGGGTTGACCAACTGCCTGACCTATCGAAGTGCCCGAATTGCGGAGGTCCAGCGGACAACGGGCACAGTCGAGAATTGCCGCCCAGCCCCTACTACTGCACGAAATGCAACAGAGAAGCACTCCCCGAATAGCTTTTGTCCATCTGGAGGAACCATGGACCCCGAAACCTATCAGCATCCCAAGCAACCCCACGCAGAGAAGCCCCTGGTGGTCTATCCGACCGAACTGACCGACCCCAACCCACCCAAGAACGCCGCCTATTGGAAGCGCAGGGCGCTGAAGGCTGAAGAATCCAATGCTGAACTGGAAGAATGGAAGCGCGAGAACATCATCGTCCGTGTGGATATGAATGGGCTTGGATCGTGTGCCATTACCGTGGGCGAACCCCTGACCAGACAGGAGGCGATCATCGCCGCTGGTGAACTGCTCATTAAATGCACAAAGGAAATGCTTGATACAGAGGAAACCATCCTCCGATGCCACCAAGCCCTTCTCTTGGTAGCCAACCCGGAACTTCCCCGAGCTAACGGCGAGTCAGACCAGGACATCGCCTTCACCGCCCTCAATCCGTAACTGTCCAGAAAGGTGAACCATGAACCCGATGCCCGACCCCAAGCGCAGCGAGTGGCAGGCTGACCC
>Ga0214165_1001381_pt1 | contig 13346 bp, 14 predicted proteins | sample TroBogypolimnion_34_FD_153004 | JGI IMG/M metagenome (GOLD analysis project Ga0214165, IMG submission 153004) | Freshwater microbial communities from Trout Bog Lake, WI - Practice 03JUN2009 hypolimnion v3 | ecosystem: Environmental > Aquatic > Freshwater > Lake > Hypolimnion/Profundal zone ... | reverse complement strand
GCAGCGGGCAGCTTGGGCGCCGGCGCCGGCCAGGTGATTTCGCCATCCTTGATGACCGTCAGGCCGCGGATGGCGTCATCTTCCATGTTGATGTTGGCGACGCCGTCCTTGGCCTTGCACAGTTCTTCGGCGAGGCGGAACAGGTTGGTGCCGTACAGCGTTGAGGACTGCTTGGCCAGGCGCGAGGCCAGGTCGGTGTAGCCGACGATGGTCACGCCGTGCACGACGACCGCCTGACCCGGCACGGTCAGCTCGCAGTTGCCGCCGCGCTCGGCGGCCATGTCAACGATGACACTGCCGGGCTTCATGCTCCTGACCATCTCGGCCGTGATCAGCTTGGGCGCGGGCCTGCCAGGGATCAGCGCGGTGGTGATGATGATGTCCACCTCCCGGGCCTGCTTGGCGTACATGTCGCGCTGGGCTTGCTGGAAGCCTTCGCTCATGACCTTGGCATAACCGCCGCCGCCGGAACCTTCTTCTTCGAAATCAACCTTGACGAATTCGCCGCCCATCGAGATGACCTGATCGGCCACTTCGGCTCGCGTGTCGTTGGCGCGCACGATCGCGCCCAGGCCGACCGCAGTGCCGATTGCCGCCAGGCCAGCCACGCCGGCGCCGGCAATGAAGACCTTAGCCGGTGCAACCTTGCCTGCCGCCGTGATCTGGCCGGCGAAAAAACGACCGAAGGCGTTGGCCGCCTCGATCACCGCTCGGTAGCCAGCCACACCGGCTTGGGAAGTCAGTGCGTCCATCTTCTGGGCGCGGCTCAGCATGCGCGGCAGCGCATCGATAGCCAGCACGGTCGCCTTCTTGGCGGCGAGCTGTTTCATCAATTCCGGGTTTTGGCCAGGCCAGATGAAGTCGATCAGAATGCCGCCCTCGCGCATCAAGTCAACTTCGGCAGGAGTCGGGACGCAGACCTTGAACACGATGTCGGATTCGGCCCAGAGTTGGGCGGCAGTTGGCACGACCGTCGCACCGGCGGCCACATAGGACTCGTCGCTCATGTTGGCCGCATCGCCGGCGCCCGCTTCGATGGCTACGGAAAAGCCCAGCTTGATGAGCTTTTCCACGACCTCGGGCACGGTGGCCACGCGCTTTTCGCCTGGAAGAATTTCGCGTGGAACACCGATGCGCTGTCCCTTTTTGGGTGACTCACCCGATGTCGTCCCGGTAGGTACGCCAGTTTGCATGAAGCAACTCCTCAACTTGTGATTGGCAATGACTAGGGCAGCGCCGATCCGACCGGCAGTAAGGGCGGGGAGGCACTGCGACGCCGAGCTTAACTGAATTTACCCCCCCTACCGTCCCTGCCCGGCATGACGTGGGTCAATGAAAGGGCAATCTCCGTGGGCTCCGTGTTGACCCCACGCACGGCACTTTGTGTCCTCGCTGCCCCCCAATGGGGGCGTGCCCGCCTTGGGGCGGCCCGGCGGCGGGCTAGTCCGCCTTGATCTGGGCGCGCCGGACGATGTCGCTCCAGATTTTTTGCTCCTTGCCGATGAAGGCTGCGAACTCTGAGGAGGGGCCGCCACCGCCGACTGCGTTGTCGTTGGCGAAGCGTTCCGTGACGGCGCTCGACTTGAGCGCCTTGAGCGACTCCTCCTGGATGCGCTTGACGATCTCCGGCGGCGTGCCGGCCGGCGCCAGGATGCCGTACCACTGGGAGGTCTCGAAATCCTTGTAGCCCATCTCGGCCACCGTCGGCACATCAGGCAACTGCGAAATGCGCTGCTGCGTACCGACCGCGATGGCACGCAGCCGGCCGCTCTTGATGTGAGCCGACAGGGCGGGCAAGCCGGCCGACGAGGCCTGTGTGCGCCCGGCGAGGAGATCGGTCAGCTGCGGTCCGGTGCCGCGGTACGGGATGTGGGTGATGAACATCCCGGTGACCAGCTTCAGGTATTCCATCGCGAGATGACCGGCACTGGCGTTGCCAGCGGAGCCGTAGTTGAGCTGGCCCGGGTTCTTCTTCACATAGGCGACGAACTCGCGGAAGTTCTTCGCCGGCACATCAGCATGAACGACGAACACGTTGGGCACCTTTGCCAACAGCGTCACCGGAATGAAATCCTTGTTCACGTCATAGGGCTGATTCTTCAGCATGTAGGGATTGACGGCCAGCGTGCCGACATGGCCCAGGATCAGCGTATGCCCATCGGGCGCCGCCTTGGCCACGTCGCTCATGGCGACGACGCCGGCGCCACCGGGCTTGTTCTCGACGTAGACGTTGTAGCCGAGCTGCTTGGTTAGTTCGGCGGCGACTGAGCGCGCGACAATCTCCGAGGTGCCGCCCGGCGCGAACGGCACGACGAAACGGATCGGCTTGGTCGGCCACGCGCTTTGCGCATGCAGGGGCGAAACAGCCGCGGCAAGACCAGCAGCGCCGGCGGCCAGCAGCCACTGGCGGCGATCAGGTGAACTCAAGGAATGCATGGTGTTGTCTCCGGTTTCGTACGTGTAGTTGGTGGCAAATTTTTCAAGTTGAGGACAGAGCTCGGTTCTTCGGTTCAGAGCCCAAATTCGCAGAGCCTTCGGTTCCCACAAGCTACCGCGCAAAGCGCGGTAGCGAAATTGGTGTCTGACCCAAATAATCTTTGGTCTGTCCCGCAAGGTTTCAGAATTGGTATCGGCGCAAACCTCCATCCACGGCAATCACGGTGCCGGTGATGTAGGCGGCCAGCGGCGAGGCCAGAAAGCACACCAGGTGCGCGAGTTCCTCGGGCTCGCCGTAGCGGCCAACGGGTATTTCATGCTCCGACTGCCACCGGCGGTACTCAGGCGTGTAGTTGCGCAGGATCTGCTCGGACAGGATGCGTCCGGGCGGCACGCAGTTGACCGTGATGCCGTGCTTGCCCACCATGCGGCTTAAGCCCTTGGCCCAGCTGTGGATGCCGGCCTTGGCGCAAAACGCACCGTTCACATGCTCGGGCTCGCTCTTGCCGGTGATGTTGATGATGCGGCCCCACTGGTGCCCGATCATCTGGTCGATCAGGGCATCGGCAACCTGGCGCGGCCGGTGGAAGTTCAGCGTCATGGCTTCCTGCCAGCGTTCTTCGCTGACATGCAGGTCAGTGAAGCTGCGCGAGCCGCCGGCGTTGTTGACTAGGATATCGACCTGCCCGAGACCGGCGACGGCCGCAACCGCGAGCTGCTGCGCCGCATCGTCGGCATACAGGTCCGATCCGATGACCACCGGTCGGTGCCCGCCCCGTGCCACGATCTCGTCGGCCACCGCGTTCAGCAGCGGCAGGCGCCGCGCCGCAATCGCCACGCGCACCCCTTCAACTGCCAGTGCAATGGCGATGCTGCGGCCGATGCCGGTGCTGGCACCGGTGACCAGCGCGGTCTTGTCCTTGAGTTGCAGATCCATGATGTCTCCTCGTTATTTTGCCAATGGCATGTTGTCCGACGCCTGCAAGGATAATCGCATACCTATGGAACAGCAGCACAGCAAGCAGCGCGTGGTGGTCGGTTTGAGCGGGGGCGTGGACTCTGCGGTGAGCGCCTGGCTGCTCAAACAGCAAGGGTACGAGGTCATCGGCATCTTCATGAAGAACTGGGAAGACGACGACAACTCCGAGTACTGCTCGTCCAACATCGATTTCGTCGACGCCGCCGCCGTTGCCGACGTCATCGGCATCGAGATCGAGCACGTCAACTTCGCCGCCGAATATAAGGACCGCGTCTTCGCCGAGTTCCTGCGCGAGTACCAGGCCGGGCGCACGCCCAATCCGGACATCCTGTGCAACGCCGAGATCAAGTTCAAGGCCTTTCTCGACCATGCGCTGCGCCTGGGCGCGCAGAAGATCGCGACCGGCCATTACGCGCGCGCGCGTCACAACGTCCACAGCGGGAAGTACGAACTGCTCAAGGGACTGGACCCGTCGAAAGACCAGAGCTACTTCCTGCATCGATTGAGCCAGGCGCAGTTATCGAAGACGCTGTTCCCGGTCGGCGAACTGCACAAGACCGAGGTGCGCCGCCTGGCGCTCGAGATCGGCCTGCCCAACGCGAAGAAGAAGGACTCGACCGGCATCTGCTTCATCGGCGAGCGGCCTTTCCGCGAGTTCCTGAACCGCTACATCGCAAAGGAACCGGGGCCGATCAGGAACGACAAGGGCCAGACCATCGGCCAGCACGTGGGCCTAAGCTTTTACACACTGGGCCAACGCCAGGGACTGGGCATTGGCGGCCTCAAGGCCAAAGGGGCGCAGCGTGGCGGCGGTGACCACGCCCCCTGGTTTGTGGCGCGCAAGGACATGGAGAAGAACACGCTGTGGGTGGTGCAGGGGCATGAACACCCCTGGCTGCTCTCCAAAGCGCTGCAGGCAGATGACGCGAGCTGGGTCTCGGGTGCCGCGCCGTCGCCCGGCGAACTCGCCTCGAAGACGCGCTATCGCCAGGTCGACGCGCCTTGCACGCTGGCGCCGGGCGCGGGCGTCAGCTTCAATCTGAGCTTTGCGGCGCCGCAATGGGCCGTCACGCCAGGGCAGTCGGCTGTGCTGTACGACGGCGAGATCTGCCTGGGCGGCGGCGTGATCACATCGTCACAGGCTGCTGACAATCCGGGGGCCTCATGAAACCCACTGACAACGCGCTCTTCAAAGAATAAACAGTCGATCACCCCTTGCCGTCGGACCCGCGCGAGATCGAGGCAATCGTGTTGGCGGCACGGCGCTGCTATGACTTCCATCCCGACTTCTACATGCTGTGAAAGCCGCGGCAGCAAGTTCGCGCGCTTCGACGGCGGCTATTTGGTGACCCTGGTCCATCTGCCGCAGGACCAGGTCGACAAGCAGGTCTTGTGGTTGGCGGCGCTGCTCGCCGGCAAGGGCATGCCGCGCTGGCTGATGGAAGCGCATCTGGATTGCCTGTACAAGGCTTTGTCGGCGGCAGTCCCCGAAAGGGAAGACGCCTACCGCAAGCTGCAGCACGCTGCGAACCTGTTGCGTGAAGCCAGGCAACGCTGGATACCGCAGAGGGATCTTGACGATCTGATCGTCGTCTTCGATTCCGCCGCCCAGGGCTGGATCGAACGAGCCGGCGGGCTTATGGGCGTGGCGGTCTTTGACGAATGCTGCGGCCTGGATATGGCCGTGGCGAGCCTGATGTCCAGGATGGGGGATGCCAGCCGCTTCCCTGCTCGGTGGTGCCGCGCCGCCAACGAAACACTGGCGCGGGCACTCGCGATTGCGGCGCAGGCCAAAGCCGGCTGATGTTCACCAGGGGCTACAGGCAATTCGGTGGCCTGCATCACCATCTGCGCCAGGCGACCAAACAGCTTCAGCGCATCATCGATCACCACCCCGTGCTGGCGCCGCTGCTCAGACCGGATCTGACACGCGTGCAGTATGGCCATGCGCTGGAAGCGCTGCATAGCGTCCAGGCTACGGCGCAAGCCGCCATTCTTGAATTTCTCGCACGGCACCCCGGCCTGTTCGACTACGCTTCGCGCCGCAAATTGCCGGCGCTGGAATCCGACCTGGCGGCGCTCGGACGCGCTCCCGCCCTTTTTGCTGCGAATCTGCCTGCGCTGGAATCCGTCAGCGCACTGGTCGGCTTGCTCTACACGATTGAAGGCTCAGCGCAAGGCGGACAGCACATTGCGCGACTTGTGCACAGGCAAGCGAGCGCTGATCTGCCGACCGCGTTCTTCGACAGCTATGGACCGCTGTCACGCCAGCGCTGGGACGAGTTTCTTCAATTTGCTGATGCCGTGTGCACGCAGCAGGAATGGGAATCCACGGCTGACGCTGCAACCGCGACCTTCGAGGCCATCAGGAGGCACCTGGACACCTGTCGCGGCCGGCTGGCCGCAAGCCCCTGCGCTGCCTGCTCAGAAGGGTTATACCAAGTCAAAACTGTTAACGTCTCGATGTGACTGAGTGAAAATTGGCGAATTTGCTTCTTTTTCCATAACATTACTGTAAACGAAGGCAGTGTCAGTCAACGCTTGTTTACACTTTTCCTCATTGAGACTTGTAGAGTGTAGCGACGCCGAATACTTAGTATGGTGTGCCCGTTTTGGGCTGCTTGTTGACATTGCCCGATCGAATTGTGCTTCTCCAAAGCTGACATAGGTTTCAGTGACCGACAGTCAGCAAAATGGCAAAAGAATTTTAGAGGTCAAGTTCCGTGATGGGCCAGCAGCAGACGCCCGCGAGTGACTGCTTTATGGCCAGCCAATTCAATGGAGTTGCGCCGTATTGGTTTACCGGGAATGGCAGCGTCCGCAGGCTAAAACCTGCCAAAACCGATCGGCATACCAAGCGGCGGGCATTGGCGGGTACCTCTAGTGTGCCCAAGGCGGGTGTACAGACCTGCATAGAGCAGTCACACCGCTCAGCTGTCTGAAACGATTCACCTAGTCATGGCATCCACATTTGCAGCCATCGCTTTGGCTTCACTAAGCTTTCGGTAAAGAGTTTGGCGACTGATGCCCAAGGTCCTTGCTGCCAATGACACATTGCCACGGCTCGACTCCAAAGCCTGTTTAACCGCGTAGCAGGAGAGCTCCCGCATATTACTTGGTTCGCGAATTGGCATCTGGGACTCTTGGGCTGATTCGCTACTGCATAGCTCCTCGCCCAGGTCATCTGGTAGGTGCTTTAGGCCAATGCAGCTTTCATCGTCCTCAAGCATGGCGCAAGCGGTGCGCAGGACACTGGAGAGCTGACGTAAATTTCCAGGCCAGCTGAAACTGCGCATACTTTCCAACAATTTCCGCTCGATCTGAACATCACGATCCGGCGATAGACTCTGCAAAAGCCGCTCAGTCAGTGCCTCAAAATCGCTGCGCTCTCTGAGCGAGGGCAACTGCACGGTCAGCCCGTTAATCCGGTAATACAAGTCGCTTCGAAACGCGCCATTCTGCACTGCCTCACTTAAATTGCAGTGCGTCGCGCACAGCAAAGCAAAATCCACAGAAATTGATTTATTTCCACCGAGGGGCGTGACGGTTCGCTCTTGCAACACGCGTAAAAGTCGGGTTTGCATTGCGAGTGGCATGTCACCGATCTCGTCAAGAAATAGAGTGCCACCGTTAGCCTCGCGCAGTTTGCCAAGACTTCCTTCCTTTCGTGCGCCGGTGAAAGCACCGCCTGAATAACCGAAAAGTTCCGACTCAATCAGGTTATCTGGAATAGCCGCGCAGTTAATCGCCACAAAAGGACCACCTGCGCGCTTGCTCGACTCATGCATTGCACGAGCAAAGTATTCCTTACCCACACCAGACTCGCCCAAAATCAAAAGCGGTATCGATTTGTCCAAAATACGCCGTGCCTTGTCGGCGGCGTTTCGCCATTTCAAATCGCCCGTATCGAGTTTTACAAGTGCGTCATGCTTCAAATCAACCCCACTGCAGACAGTGTCGCTAGCGCTTGAAGTACGCAAGGCAACTTCCGACTGAATCTGCAAAAACAAGGCGGTCCCGTCATGCAAATGGGCTTTATGTACCTGAGCAGGCCTGCGCTTTTGAGCGGCAAGCAGATCTGCGAGCCTCACATCCAGAACACCACTCAATTGCGTCGCACCGATACCCTTCGCATTCATTTGCAATTGCACCAACGCTTGCCGATTGGCGCCGATGATCCAGCCATCGTCGGACAAAATGATGATTCCTTCCGCGACGGTACCGATGCCCTCGGCACGGCCGTGCATGTGGAGGCGTACATTACGTTTGCTGCCAGACACGATGAGCCGGTTTTCGATCATCCGGGTTGCTGTGTTGACCAGACCCATAGTCATGGGGTGCCCGTTGTGCTGATCACCAGAAATGTCAAGAACTCCGATGACGTTGCCGGACGCTGACATGATTGGCGCAGCGGTGCATGTTAGAAAACCATTGCGTTCCAGAAAATGCTCTGGGCCGTGGATTTCCACAGCGCACTGTTCCACTATTGCGGTGCCAATTGCGTTAGTCCCACGCTGGTCCTCCCGCCATGAGGCTCCGGCACTTAAGGAAACGCGTTCTGCTTTGCTCAGAAAATACGGGTCGCCTAACGTGTGCATCAACGTACCTTGGCTGTCGGCCAGAATCACCACGTTCTGGTTATGTCGAACTTGATCGAAGAGGTACTCCATAACAGGTCGGGAGTGGGCCAATAACTCATGATTGCGTGCCAAAGTCTGACGCAGTTCTATATGACTCCGATCGTCTTCGGTCAACAGTCGCCCGGTAGGTCGTAGACCTGCTTCCAGGCTGCGTTGCCAGGAAATTGACAGCCGTTCATTGACCATGCCAGGAAGTGCTGCGCCATGCTCTATAAGATATCGCCTCGCCTGACGTAATGCAGGCGTCTGACTAGAAAGCTTCATTGAGTCTCCTCGGCAGGGCTTCAAAGTCCCCACTCTCTGATAAGCGCAGTTTAGGACGCTGTGTCATGGGTGCCGTTAATTTCTGCCGGATTGTCCAACTAACTGTCACATATTTGGACAGTTGTCCGCTGACGGACAGTCATGTGTTGCGGATTTGATTATGTTTGCGTGTTCATAGGTGCAGAAATCTTTAATGAAATCAACGCTCTAACGGACTTCGCGCAGGTGGCACAAGTCTTGAAATGGATGATGAGTCCGAAAGGGCCTTTTTCAAACATTTCATCCATCGAGGAGACATCATGATTTACGCACAACCCGGCGCTGCCGGAGCCAAGGTTCAGTACAAAGCGCATTACGACAATTTCATCGGCGGCAAGTTTGTAGCGCCTGTAAAGGGCCAATACTTTGACGTCATCACACCGATTTCTGGCAAGGTCTACACCAAGGCCGCACGCTCCACTGCCGAAGACATAGAGTTGGCACTGGACGCTGCCCACGCAGCCGCAGATGCCTGGGGCAAGACCGATGCCGCCACCCGCGCCAATATCCTGCTGAAAATCGCTGACCGCATTGAAGCCAACCTGGAACTCTTGGCCTATGCAGAGACGGTGGACAACGGCAAGGCCATTCGCGAAACGCTGAATGCCGACATTCCACTGACGGTGGACCATTTCCGCTACTTTGCCGGCTGCGTGCGTGCGCAGGAAGGCGCCCTCTCCAACATCGATGAAAACACGGTGGCCTATCACATTCAGGAACCATTGGGCGTAGTGGGTCAAATCATTCCCTGGAACTTTCCCATCCTGATGGCTGCGTGGAAGTTGGCACCCGCACTGGGTGCCGGTAACTGCGTGGTGCTCAAGCCAGCGGAGTCCACTCCGATTTCCATCCTTGTATTGGTCGAACTTATTGCCGATCTGCTGCCTCCGGGCGTGCTCAACATAGTCAATGGCTATGGCCGTGAAGCTGGCCTGCCGCTTGCTACTAGCAAGCGCATAGCAAAGATCGCATTTACCGGTTCCACCACCACGGGCCGCGTTATTGCCCAAGCGGCGGCGAACAACTTGATACCCGCCACGCTTGAACTGGGTGGCAAGTCGCCCAACGTGTTTTTTGCCGACATCATGGATAAAGACGACGGCTTCCTGGACAAGGCGGTAGAAGGTCTAGTGCTATTCGCCTTCAACCAGGGCGAGGTCTGCACCTGCCCATCGCGTGCGTTGATTCAGGAAAGCATCTACGACAAGTTTATGGAACGTGTGCTCAAGCGCGTGGCCGCCATCAAGCACATCAACCCGCTGGACTCCGACAGCATGATGGGTGCACAAGCGTCCAAAGAGCAGCTCACCAAGATCCTGTCGTATCTGGATCTGGGCAAGCAGGAGGGCGCAGAAGTCCTGGCCGGTGGTTCGCAAGCCCATCTGGGTGGCGAGCTCGAAGGCGGGTACTACGTGCAGCCCACCTTGTTCAAAGGTCACAACAAGATGCGCATCTTCCAGGAAGAAATCTTCGGCCCGGTGTTGGCTGTGACTACCTTCAAGGACGAGGCCGAAGCGCTGGCGATTGCCAATGACACGCTGTATGGCCTGGGTGCCGGTGTCTGGAGCCGCAATGGCAATGTAGCCTACCGCATGGGCCGTGCCATCAAGGCGGGTCGTGTGTGGACCAACTGCTATCATGCCTATCCCGCCCACGCTGCCTTCGGTGGTTACAAGGAGTCGGGTATTGGCCGCGAAACCCACAAGGTCATGTTGGACCATTACCAGCAGACCAAAAACCTGTTGGTAAGCTACAGTGAAAGCAAACTTGGTTTCTTCTAAACCCATGCCTTTAGTGTGAGAAGCAGGGGGGCAGGTAACTGTCCCCTTTCTCGTTGGAGCCCAATAACCTGGAGAGCATCATGGTTGACAAAGTTGTTGCAACACCCGCCGCATTGGAGCTGGTGGCCTATCTGAAAACCAAGCACGGACCGGACTTGATGTTTCACCAGTCTGGTGGCTGCTGCGACAACAGCGCGGCCAACTGTTATTTGCACGGTGAGATCACGATGGGAGCCGGTGATGTTTATCTTGGGGACATAGGCGGCAGCCCGTTTTATATCGGTAAGGCCCAGTACGAGTACTGGCGCCATACCCAACTCATCATTGATGTAATTGAGGGAACGGGGGGTACCTTCTCACTGGAAGGGCCTGAGGGAAAAGCCTTTCATACGCGCTCCCGTACCTTTACCGAAAGTGAACTTGAAGAGCTCGCTCGGGAAGAAGTCAAGACCGGTCTCGACGTACCGGTAATTGCCTCACCTTGACGATTTGCCTAAAACTCGTAGCCAAAGCTCTTGATGATGGCTTTTGCCTTGTCACCTCTTAAATACGCCAGTAACGCGGTGGCAGCGGGATTGTCCTTGCTATTTGCCAAAGCTACCGCATCTTGCTTGATGGGAGCATGTAAAGTCGGGGGAACGATCCATGCTGACCCCGTCTGAATCATGCCGTCTGACTGGATTTGCGAGAGTGCAATGAAGCCCAGAGCCGCATTGCCCGTACTGACATACTGATAGGCCATGCTGATGTTCTCGCCCTGAACGATTTTTGATTTCAGCGAAGAGGTCAGACCGAGTTTTTCAATCACTTCAACAGCGGCCGCTCCATATGGAGCGAGCTTGGGATCTGCGATGGCGATCTTCTCAAAATTTCCAATGCGCAGCACTTCACCTTTTTCATCCACCAAACCACTCTGTTTGCTCCAAAGCACCAACTTGCCAATAGCATAAGTAAAGCGACTGCCCACGACGCTCTGACCTTCCTGCTCCAGCTTGGCTGGCGTCTCCTGATCGGCCGCCAATAAAACTTGAAATGGCGCGCCGTTCTTGATTTGCGCGTAAAACTTACCGGTTGCGCCAAAAGACAACACCGCCTTGTGTCCGGTGTCTTGTTCAAACGCAGCCGCAATTTTGGTCATTGGCGCGGTAAAGTTGGCGGCAACCGCTACGTTAACTTCCCCTGCGATGACGTAATTCAATGAACTTGCAAGCGAAAGAATGAACGTTAAGAAGAGTTTTTTCATGATTTTCGCTATGTCGTTTTAGAATAACGAAGTATATCGAATGAGGTTGAAAGAGATTGGGTCAATGGCTAAAAAGTCTTTAAGGTATTCGGACGCGCTTGCCAGTGAAACCACCGACAAACGCCTGGACATACTGCGTCGAATTGGTGAAACAGGATCCATCTCAGAGGCAGCGCGACAGGCGGGGGTGAGCTATAAGGGGGCGTGGCAAGCTATTGACACGCTGAGCAACTTGGCGGGCCTGCCACTACTGGAGCGCAGTGTAGGCGGCTCTGGCGGCGGCGGCGCGCAGCTTACCGAGTCCGGAAAACAGCTGATTGCGGCGGCTGCTCAGCTTAGTGCAGCAAAGGCGCAAATTCTGAAGAATCTGCGCCGGGACCAAGGAACATCCGGGCTTGCCCACTCCAATCTCGCCGCCCTGGGGTTGCGGACCAGCATGCGCAATCAGCTGCCTTGCGTGGTCAATTCAATACGCAAGGTGGGCCAGGCAACCGCTGTTGAGCTGCAATTGTCCGACGGGACGCCGCTGAGATCTCGAATTACGGCTGAGAGTGCTGAATTGTTGGGGCTTTCCGTAGGAAAAGGGGTACTCGCGCTATTTAAAGCGACTGCAGTTACTGTCAGTATTTCAGAGCCAACCAGTGGCGCCAGAAATGTGTTGTCTGGAGCCGTAACCAGGGCATCACGAGCTATAGGCGGTGGCGAGGTTTCGGTCCAACTACCCTGCGGTTTGCAAGTCGTTGGGTTCTCTGGCCCCGAATACGGACTGAAGGTGAGAGCCACAGCATTTGCCGCATTGGACGAATCGGCTGTGGTCATTGCGCTGGCGGAATGACCACAGCCAATTGAATGCCAATCCAATGGACCTATCCGAAGTAACCCGTCCCATTGGCATCGTGCACAGCCGATTTAAGGATCCTGTACATATGCCAATACAAACCGCCGGTTCCCCCGACGAAGTGGGCTTTATCGAGGTGTTTCCCGAGTTCGAGCCCGGACTTCGTGACATTGAAGGTTTCGAATACCTTTGGCTTATTACCCGATTGCATTTGGTATCCGTCGAAAAACTGGAAGTCGTGCCCTTCCTGGACAACAAGACACACGGAGTTTTTGCGACAAGAGCTCCCACCAGGCCGAATCGTCTTGGCCTAAGCCTCGTTCAGCTCACAAAACGGGAGGGAGGGACGTTGCACTTCGCTGGAAACGATATGGCGGACGGAACCCCCGTGTTGGACATCAAACCGTATGTACCCAAGTTTGACGGGCGCAAGACGGATCGCATCGGCTGGTTTGAGCCCATGCTTAATAACCTGCAGAATACGTTTTCCGATCGACGAATGCAAACCTGAGCCGAAATACCTTCAATTGAAATGCTCTACCTGAGTATCCTGCTGACCCATTCCGTAATGAGACAGAACCCCGGACAAGTCACCGCAGTCCATAGCATTGAGAACAAACGATACCTCATGAAGCCCGTCAACATAAAGGGTTAAGGCAACCTGACCGGACCCAATCACGGGCTCTACACGCCATTCGACAACATCATAGGCACGCCGCGTATGAGGGTGTATGTCTGTCGTTGGCATAACCTGAACATCCTGAACCGATGGAATCCCCGGTTCTATCTCTGGCATCACGGCGAATAGTGAATTCAAAATTTGCCTCACTTCTATAACACGTTGATTTGCGCTATTCTATAAAGGAATATCGAATGCATCAATGATTTACTCTCTAACAGTCGTTTCCCGCCTTGCACTCTCCTCTCTGATTGCAGTCTGGTCTGTATTGGCTCAAGCACAGTGGAGCGAAGGTGTAACTCTTTTCGGACAAGTGCAAAAGGTTGCGACTTACACAGCCAAGGACTTGGGGCGATGTCCCGCTCGTAGTTGAAGGTTGAAGTTGGTGGTTGAAGCCGTCAGGCCCTACAGAATATGGGTTCTGACTTCAACAACCGCAAAGCCAAG
>Ga0214165_1001369_pt1 | contig 13488 bp, 14 predicted proteins | sample TroBogypolimnion_34_FD_153004 | JGI IMG/M metagenome (GOLD analysis project Ga0214165, IMG submission 153004) | Freshwater microbial communities from Trout Bog Lake, WI - Practice 03JUN2009 hypolimnion v3 | ecosystem: Environmental > Aquatic > Freshwater > Lake > Hypolimnion/Profundal zone ... | reverse complement strand
TAGCAAGTTTTTTGTTTTCAGAAATAATTTTATCTTTAATAGAAGCATTTCTACCAAGAACTGATTTAGGATTTTTAACACCAGCTGAATCAGGGCGGCCAACCAATTCTTTACTTGAATCTTTACGACGTGTATAATCAGGTCTAGCTTCTTCTTTAACTGTTTTCTTTAATCTTTTTGGAGATGATTGATTACCTGATGATGTTTTCGGAGTAGTAGTTTGTGGAGCACTGGGACCTGGAAGTGCAGGCATACCAGAAGCTTCTGTATCATCATTAGATTTGCTAGGTGCACTCATACCAGTAACATCTCTAATAGTATTAACAACATCACCAACTGGTCCAGCTACACTACCAATATAAGGAATGGCGCCAGCTGCTGAAATCACAGCACCAGTTGTATCTCCGGAAGCATATCTACTTGCTGCATCAGCTGCAGAAAGACCTTGTCCAAGACCTGGAACTATTTTTGCTCCTAATCTTCCACCCATTTTTAATGCTGAACCGATAATACCTTCTTTGAGTCTTTTTTTCTTACCACCATCTTCAAATGATTGTTGATTACTATTAGAAGGTATTCTATCTACAGTTGATAATAATCTATCATGTTTCTGTTGTAATTTTTCTTTTTCGGCAGGATCAGTAGCTGCATTTAATGCTGCTCTGCTCTGTTTAATCATATCTTCATCGCCATCTTCTTTAAGTCTTTTTTTCTTACCACCATCCTCGGCTGATAAATTACGACCATACTCGCCTGTTTCGTTACCCTGACCGCCCATAGTGCTCAGGCTTTCTTTCTTTAGCTTTTTCTTACCATCTTCGGTATTTAACTGCGCAGAAACGCCGCCCATATCTGGTGGTGCATTTTCCATTTTGGCTGATTTTTTTTTCTTACCACCATCTTCATCAAAAGAACCATATGCTTTAGATGTTGGTGTTGCATTACCTTCATTAGGCACATAACCATCTTCAGTCATAGTAGCACCGCTAGTATAGGGCATTGATCTTGCTCTACCTGCAGCTGCACTGCTGTTTTGAGACTTTGATTTGAATACACCAGTATATCCAGCTTTTTCAGTATATGCTGGTGATTGTCCCCCAGCATTTTTCTGTGGATTTAATAGATTAGTTTTACCTTCATGTATTAATCTAGCTGTGTGTTCTAAACTTGTATATTTCTTTGACATCTTAACCCTTTAAAGTAGAACGTAACATCCATGAATGCTTTTCATGAGCATCAATGCGATCCTGAAGGAAATTAGCAATACCCATTTTCTTTTCTTTTTCAGCAAGAGCCTGAGTTTTATTAAGTAAATCAATAATTTTAATATTATCTGCAAGTAACTTTGACATCATACTCATAGCAGCAGGAATATTCAATTCATCTTTGATGATAGACAATTCAATATAACGAGCAAAAGAGGCAGGTGCATATGCCTCTAATGTACGTAAATGTTCGGCAATAGGATCAACCGCATCAAATACTTCATTCCAAATTTTATCAAGAAATTTATGATACTGTGGAAAGTTTGGACCTTCGATATTCCAATGAAATCCATGTACTTTCAAATAGAAAGCAAATGTACTTGCCAATACAACTTTCATTTCTTGAACAAGATCGTCCATTAATTCTTAGCCTTTTTCGTTTTCTTTTTTACTGCAGTTGCTAATTTTTCAGCTTTTTCTTCAACAACTGCTTCAACAGCCTTTGCTTTTACTTTTACCTTTTTGGTAGTTGTCTTAACTTCTTCAACTACTTTAGCAACTTCTACCTTAATTTCTTCTTCAATCTCAGCAACAGCTGACTGAACGTTCTGTTCAATAGTTGCAACTGGTATTTCAGCTTCTACCTTAGCAACTTCAGGAATTGCTACTTCTTCAATTTTAGCGACAGTTACTTCAGCTTCTTTCTTTACTTCGGAAACTGTTTCTGTTAGCGTCTCTTTAACTGTTTCATGCTTCCATAAAACTTTATAAATTGTGTAACAAACAATTGCTAAAATTATTATCCCAATAATATTTTCCATTTCATTTCTCCTTTAATAATCAATCATAACGCTGATCGCGTATTGTATTTATTCTGTATTCTTTTACTACTTTTTTAACAATTTGACCTGGTGTTTCTTTTGTATAGGTTTCTCTACCAGCATTAGTTCCATCAAATCTTGAATCTGGGTCATTAGGATTATGTGATTGTTTTTCAGATGTTTCTGCAGTTTTAAAATGTCTACCAATATGTATTTTCTTTTCTTCATTTTGTGAATTTTTTAAAGCATCTGCAGTTGGTGCGCCTTTTGAACCTGGCTTGCGCATATTTTCACCGGAACCATGCTTAATACGTTCTTGCTTGGCATGAATATTATCCCAAAGACCACGCTTTTCATCAATCTGTGTTTCTTCGCAGTTCCATTTGCGTAATGCCAATGCCTTGCGAGTAGGTTCGCCATTAGGTTTTTTCATTGGACCTTCAACACCACTCATGCGAGCACAAAATGATTTGCGACGATTGGCAGATTTTGAACCAGCTTTTAACTCTGATGGAGGTGTGGTTACTGGTGCTTTTAAATGACCACCTGTTTCTTTATTGTAATGATCGCGACCTTTTTGAGTCAAACCACCAGTTGGGTTCTTATAACCTTTGGCATCTTCTATCAGATCATCGTCTAAATCTCTGGCAAATCCACCGGAAACAAATGAATTGACACGATCAAAAGCAAACTGTTCTGCAGTTTGACCAAATGATTCGTTCCATGTATTATATCCACGATAATATACTTCTTCAAGTATATTCGTTGAAAATCCTGATTTTTGTGATTTTTTGTATAATGATAATTTTGCTTCGTTAGTGAGGCATACGACAGATCCTGCGTGTTCTACAACTACTAGCTGAGGATCAAACGTTTTAAATTTCTTAACCATTGGAGTTTCCCTTTAGGCTTATCCAAGAACATTTGCAGGTCTGCCGTAGCCTTACTGCACTAACATTCTTATTTAGTTTTTTTTGATTTCGTGGTAGTTTCTTTTGGTGGTGGATTCATACCAGTATATGTATCCTGCATCATTGCATCTTTTTGTTCAGGAGTCATTGTTGATGGAGCCATAGCATGGAAAGCTGCTCTATCGCCACGTTGAGCTGCATCTCTCATTTTAGTTGCTGAATAACCAGCCACACCAGTACCTTCTTCATCTCTTGAATTACCTACTGGATGTACATATATATTATCAAAATTGTAATACCCATGTTGCATTGGTTCACCATTGAGTTTTTTTTGACCATTATATTGATTAAGTAACTTTTGAAATTCGTCAACTCGATCAGATCCAACATGTACATGTAAATTCTTAACACCTTGATCGTATAAACCAGAAGCAATATGTAATAATGTTGGCTGCTGAGGTGTAGCAAGCTGAACATTAGCAGAAGGAAATGCCATACGAGCATATCTTATTTTTTGTTCAGGAGTTAGTGGGTTTTTCTTAGGATCCTGCGATCTAGAAAATACAATGGAATGATCGCCACCAGTTGCTTCAGCTGCGCCCTGTGTTTGATTAACAACTGCTTCATGGCCAGCATGAATAGGATTACCACGAACAAAAGTAACATGATGAGTATCACCTATTTGTTCTTCTTTAAGAATATATTGTTTAAACTTCAGCATTTGGTGCAGCCGCTTTCTGGAATTGACCCTTTAAAAAGTTTAATCTTGAAAACTCTTGTCTATTAACCATCTTACTCATATTACCCTGCTTATCAGCAATAACTGCACCCTCTGGATCAGTTGGTGCACCACCTACACTATGAGTATATGGATTATTCTTAGCCATAACACCAACAAGAACATTCTTAGCATTTTGTAAATGTTGATGTAGCTCTAATGCTTTTTGAAAGTGATCTTGATTTTCAGTAATATGCTGTAATGCAGCATCATGTGCTTGATTTCTAGCATCGATTGTTTTTTGATTTTTTAATTTAGCAGTATCTCTCTGGTGTCTGGCTGTTAGGAAATCTTTATAACCTTGTACAGAAGGAGCGCCGCTTTTACGAATCTGATCATTAATATGAGCTTCAAGATCCATACCATGTCCAGCAATAGCATCCATTGCTTCTGGCTTCATTCTTGCATATGTTTGTCTAGCATTTTCCATATGATTATGAAATTGATCTTGTTCTTCAGGTGTATAATTTGATGGATTAACAGTTATAGATGGATCAATATTATTAACATCTGGATGTTCACCGAATTTAGCTCTCTGTTTAGCATCAAGAGGTCCGGCGTTCATATCCTGAATGTCACCACCGCCCTTGTATTGTGTGTGAACAACAATACCAAGTTTCTTTTTCATATTCTGTGCTTCGGCAGAACCATTAGGCACAGAATATGTAATGGTGTTAGGTGTTATGCTTGTTTGACCCTTTTCAGATTTAACATCATCAGGTGTATGCATCAAGTCACCCTGATATACACCACCTTCGCGTGGCATAATCTTTGGTAAATGATCAAGAGCAGCATGCATTTTTGCTGCTAATCCCGGCGCATGTCCATAATGTCTGTCAATATCTTCATGAGTATAGGCAATCTTAGGCGTTTTATTAAATGCGCCTTTAGTTGCTACGAAAAATTGTCCAGTTTTTGGATGTTTACCGAATACGATTGATGGCGCTCCATCATATTTTGTTGATGCAGTAACACCTGATTTTCTACCCATAAGCATATCATGCATGCCCCTGAGATGATTATCAGCTAATGCTACGCCTTCATGACCACCATACAAAACATTATCTTCAACATGAGTAAGATGTTTTAATGCTTTGCCTTTTGGTGCTGGTTCTGGAGCTTCTGTTAGGTATGCTTTAAAATTAATCATTAATTTCTATCCCTAAAATCTAAACCACCAACAGTTGGGCTAGTATGTGCGCCTTTCCAATTATGCATTGCATGTTGTGGGTGACTTGCACTAGTACGTGGAAATCTACTTCTTTTTGGTTTTTGAGCAGGCATAGCAGTTGGCATTGGAGGCGGTGGCGCAGCAACAACTGGTGCATCTACTGATGCTTGTACGCGAGGAGCTTTTTTAACTCTTGGTTTATGATTTTTTGGCGCCGCTGGTTCTTTAACTGGTTTTGTTTCGTTTTTAACTTCAGTTGCAGGTTGTCCAATTAATTTCATACTTGTTGACATTGGTGTTGAATTATGTTTTGCTTGAATAGTAAATGCATGTCTATTATCAGCAAGCACATGAATCATACCAGCGCCTGATCTTCTTGTTGTTATTTTTTTTGCTGAAAGCATTGCGTTAGTTACAGGATTATCATGATGATGTTCAGTATGCGCCATAGCTGGTTTATCACCATAACCGCCTCTGCCAGTAACTTTAACATAAGGAACAGGATTATTTTCATCAGATTTTAAAAATGTACTAACTAAATGATGTCTTAAATCTTCTGGATTCATTTCCGAATAATGATTATGTAATGTATCAGCTATTTCTCTATGTAAATGACCACCAGCTTCTAATGCCTTTTCATATAATTGTGGATCAGCTTTTATTGCTTTTTTTCTAGAAATATCTGTTTTACCCAAACCATGTTTTTTAGCAAATTCTTCTCTTCTTTTAGAAGCAATACTTTCTAAATCTATTCCAACAGAATTTCCAATTGTTCCAGCTCCACCATTGTGAAAACCAATTTCGCTTTTTTTGGATGATTTAAGAGAAGCCCCAAGAAATTGTGTTGGACCTTTTTTAAAACGTACGAGAGCATCAGAAGGATTTTCTGTTTGCGATTGTTTATGCCCTGTTACTCTACCAATATCGCCTTCAAATGCTGTATGATGTACATGTGTTGGATGATGATATCCATTCATTCTAGAGTGTTCAAGAAACGCTTCAACTTGCGCCTGCGCTCTTTTATGTTGAGCATGCGTTTCTTCTGGTGATAAAAATTTAGAATTAAAAGAGTGTTCTTCTCTTTCTTCCGGTGATAAAAATTTAAGAGGATGTTTATCATGCTCTCTCATATCATGCCCATGAATTTTAGCAATATGCTCTCTCATGTAATGAATAAATGCAAGTTCGTTTACTTTTCCACGAAATTGATTAAGAGCTGATTCTTTTGCAGCTTCTGTACTTAAAGTTTTTTCTAATAAATTATACACGTTTAAATCCTTGCTCTTTTAGTACAGTGGTAATTTCAGAAACACTCATATTACCACTGTATACACGAGTTGGATTTTTAAAATTACTATTGTATAGATAGCTATGTGTTGGACCTATTTTTAATGTAAAAATAGTACTACCATGAGATGGATTCATAAAACGAATTTCGCCTTGTTCAGTAATATATTTGGAAAAACTTAGCATTACTTTTTACCTTCGCCCATAGAGGGTTTGTCAGTTAGTGATGTAGTATTTATTTTAACTTCACCAGTCTCTGGATCGTGCTGAACATGATGCCCATGGAACTCAACTTCAGGGTGTTGTTTTTTTAATTTAAGAAATTCGCTGATATTTTCTGGATGATCATCATAGAAGTGAACCTTATCATATCCATGCTTAGTAATAAGGTCGCTCATAATAGCAGCTTTAGTTTTAGATGACTTACCCTTGATATTACCTGCACGTCTAACATGAATTTCACTAGTGTCAATGCCATACTTTTTCATAGCATGGGCGAACTTATCCTTGTCATCCATATCTGAACGTGCAGTAAGTATCTCAACATTTTTATTATTTTTATGAATTGCCTTTAATTTAGCAATCATTTTACGAATAGGTTTAGCTGACTGGTTAAACACATCTGATGATTTAAACTCACCAAAGTCATAGCTATGACCTGGTGGCAATTCATGTGAATTAAATTCCATATTTGATAAACTACGAACTCTCTTACCATGTTCATCATTAACATGAACTCTTAACTTACTATGGTCATGGTCAAACAATGTTTGATCCATATCAAATGAATGGAGTGTGTTTGAATGAGGGTCAAGCTTTTCAGTAAGATATTCTTTAAAGTTTAACATATGTTTTCCTTATTAACGTCTGCGTCTAAATTCAGCGTTTTCCATTCTTCATATTTCATCTTGTCTGTTTATTCTTTGCATTGTTGCATCGCTGATACCACTGGGTTTAGGAGCTTCTGTAGTAAACTTACCATTTTTTTGGCCAGCTGATAGGAAACGAGCAGCTCTAGTTCTGATTGTTTTGCTTGGATCTGAATCAGCCATTTTCTGTAACTGTTCTGGAGTTATTTTTTCATGTTCCATAGCACGTTTACGAGTTGCTTCTGATTGGTTCCATTCAATTGCTTTGTCCAAATGTTTAGAATTGAACTGCGGATGTCTGAATACCCAATGGTCATTGTTTGTATTTGATCTATCTTTTCTATCAAAATAATCCATCAAATGACTGGCTTTTATATTTGGATTTCTTAATGCTTCACCCGCAACAAATGGAGAATCTTTCATTGCCTTAGATAAATGCTCATCTGATGCACTTGGATTTGCAGCAGCTGCACCTCTTACCATAAAATCTTTATCATTTATGGCTGCATCTAAATGCTCTGGGCTAACATTTTGATGTTTAATTATAGCTTGTTTTATACGTGCAGATTTATTTTTTAATAATCTATCAATGTCTTCAGGGGCCATTTTACTATTTAGAGCTAATTTTTCAATAATATTAGTATCAGGTGATTTAGCTAACTTAGCAATATGTTCCGGAGTTAAATCTTTTCTATCTGCAATTGTACTATGGAGATTTAGGCTATTAATACCTGCATTAACATGCTCTTGGTTAGCATTAGGATGACTCATTGCTGCTTGTGCAGTATATATGTCTTTATCTTTAATACCTTTGTGTATCATTTCTGATGATACATTATTTCCCTTATCAAACGCCGCTCTTCTGTGTTCAACATTAGAACTATTGTATAGAGTTTCAGGGCTACCAATATAAGATTTATTATCATCATTATATAAGTTTTGATTTTTAGTGTAAACTGTATCTTTATCAGCAGGAAAATTCTTTTCTGACCATTTCTTTACAGCATCACCAAATGCATCATCAGCAGTTCCATAAGTTCTGTTTTCTGGTCTAAGAATAGTTCCTTTTCCATTTGATGATTCAAATGGTTTCAATGCTATTCTGGCAAGTGGTCGTTTTGCATCTGGATCGTCAGAACGGTGAAGGTAAGCAACATGTGTGCCTAAGTCAACGTCTGGTTTTAAGTAATGACTGTATGCACCAGCTCCACCAGCATCATGATAACGATCTTTATAATCATCATAATCAGGTTCTCCGCGACCAACCTGTCCCTTGCCACCCATTGTCATGCATGATGCCCACCCCTGATTTGTTGACATACCAGCAACATCATGTGGGTGGCGTGAATAGGTGACACTTAAACCTGATGAAGCAGCCCTTGAGGCTGCTCTGTTTGGATCATTATTGAATGCATTAGTTACTTCTGGCGAGGCACCAGTTTTAGCAAGCACACCACCAATTTTAAGTTGTCTATTTGGTTTGTCTGGATATTTTGGATCTTGAACTAAACCAGCTCTATAATCGGTAATGTTACCATAACCATGTTTTTCTAAATGCGCCTTAACATCTGGATGTGCTTCTGCTGGTCCAGCTGGTTCGCCAAAAGGAACAGTAATCTTATCCTGATCAGGTGGAATAACATGACTAGATATTGCCTTTGCTCTCTGACCACCACCAGATTTTATCCATCCATTAACAACACCTTTTTGGTCATTGTTAAGCTCTTCTGTTATGTCTCCATAACTTACTGATGGTTCAAATCTTTTAGCAAAATGTTTGAAAGAAAGCATCATATTTCCCTGATAGATAGTTTTATTCTATTTATATTTCGGCAAAATAAAAAGGCGAGCCTTTTCAGACTCGCCTTAACGCTAGTATGGTTGAGCGGAACCCCACCGTTTTCTCTCAACTATTCCGTATCTCTTATAGACTCGTGCCTCTACGCTTTGCGTATACATACTTTCATTTGCGTAAGTTATTTAGTATTGGATACCAACTTTTTTGCAGAAATTTAAATATTTTTTATCTCTTAGTAGATGTAGATTTTAATATGAAACTTGGGGTCCAAGAATCAAAACCTCCACCTAAATTCAAATGACGCATAAACATTCGAGCTTCAAGAAACTTATCACAGGGAAATGACTTGATTACCTGATGAGTTGTTTCCTCAAGAACATCGTAATTCAACTTATCCTTACCTTCAACAAGGTTGTAGTTCATTTTACGCTTGCTCATTCTTATACTCCCTGTAATGCTTGGTACAAGTACGCCTATAACCATCATCGGATGGCCACCCAGTGGTTATATAATGGCTACAACCTTCAACATCACAAAGACCAAGGATTTCTTTGATCTCACTCATATCGTTCTGTTCAACAGCTTTGCGAATATCTTCCTTCATGTTCAAATCGAACTCATTGGAAATAGTAAGACCATCTGCACACAGAGGAACATATGCATCAGCACTAAACCGAAGGCGATCATAGATCAGGTATCTGTATGAACCGCCTTCTTGAGCGTGTTCGACAATATGCTTCATCACCCATTCAGTAACGAGTAGCTTGATATTGTAATCAACGTCTTCAATATTCATTTGAACCCCTCAAACATATTTTTATTGAACTTTTGTTTAGACTTACCACGTTCACTATCTTCGCTACCAAATTTAGAATTATCAAACACTGATTTGTTAGAATTAGTATTTGGTCCATCAAGCAACCCATCTTGGGCTGATTGTTCTACATTATATAAACGCATCTTGCTGCGATCCACCCCAAGAACAAACCTACGATTAAACCCAGGATCACCATATCGATTTTTAAGTTGCTGAACCAAAATTTGATTTTGTCCTTGAAGCTCCTCGTTTGAAATAAGTCCAAACATAAAATCAGCTGTTGCTGGGAGTCCAAAGGATTCTGACGTATCCTCCAAACCCAAGTCGCTGCTCGCATATCCACTTCGAGTTGTTTGAGTCGCAGAGACGACAGGAACATTGAACTCAACTGCCAACCCTCGAAGCTCTTCTGCGATTGCTTTGACAAGGGTATATGAATTGACGTTGGCTCCATGTTTAATCCTCGATGACATACAAATATTCAGATAGTCGATGTAGATAATATCGGGTACAAAGTTTTTCTTTAGCTTCATTTCATTAAGTAGATGCCTAAAGTTAGCACTGCCTGCACATGCTGTTGGATATTCCTTGATTACAAGCTTACCAGTAGTTTTACCTTTAACACGTGCAATTTTCTTATCATACATATCTTTAGGAATAATCTTCAATTCATCAAGAGGAATATCCAATAGATTAGCATCGATACGCTCTGCGATACGCTCTTCTGCCATTTCAAGGGTAATGTAAAGAACATTCAACCCCTTGAGCATGTTACTGGCAGCGCAGTGACACATAAACAGTGACTTACCTACGCCAGTACCCGCCAACGCAATGTTTAGCGTTTTCCGAGGCAACCCACCTTGCGTGATTTTGTTGAAGTAGTCGAGGTCGAATGGAACCCTGACTTCCTTGGCGTGGTAGAACTCATAGCGTGTATCCGCATCTTCAAGGAAGTCATGACCAATGTGCGTGTCAAACGATACAGCAAGTGCGTCCGAAAGGATTTGAGGTATACTGCCCTTTGAGGTTTTCCCAGTGCTGTCATCAAGAATCCCGATTGACGCCATGATCGCATTATAGACTGCTTTGTCTTGACAGAATTTCTCTGTCTGGTCCAAGAGCCAATCAATTTTAGTTTCGGCGTCTTTCTTGAAGTCAGTAATAAGCAAACATGCTTGCTTGAATGTTTCTTCACCGATACCATCCTTTTGAGTTAGGTCAATGGCCAATGCTTCCTTGGAAGGAAATGCATTATATTTGTTTACATATTCGACGATGAGTTTGAAGACAAGTCGATCTTGTTGATTTGTAAAGTAATCCTCTTTGAGGAACGGAATGGTCTTGCGAGCAAACTCTTCATTGAATACCAAATTACTAAGAATTGCAGTTTCAATCGCCATTTCCAATCATCCATTCCTACGTTGCGTGCATAAATTTCCGGTGACTCGACCATTGTTGCTTTCAATGGTCGAGTGCTATAGTCATATTTGGTAGAGCTAGGCTGTTTCTGATACATTTAATAATCCACTGCAGTAATTCTCAGCTGCTTCCTGAGCAAAATAAATGCTTTTCTCAGGGTATGGTACAGACTTAGTATACGTGTCATTGAGGTAAAAGTCAATAAAATAATAACACGCTTTCAAATCAACGTTTAGTACAGCCTTTTTACTCTTATCATTGCTATGATATTCAGAGATCGTTTTCCAACTCATCATCAGTATCCATAATTGCGCCAGTAGCCATCTTGTACTTGCTTTCGATATACTTGGCAAAGTCAGTGTTACTGAACATATCAATCCAAAACTTCTTGTTATCTACAATATCACCAGCACGCATAGAAGGCTGACGAACCTCGCCTGTTTCCTTGTCTACGGTAGCATACCAGCCATTCTTTGGCTTGACGATATAACCACCGTCAAGAGCGACATCAAGGAGACCTGACCAACGATTAATACCACCTTCAAAAGAAACGGTAATTGGAATCTTTGACTTTTCCTTAACATAGCGAGACTTCTCCACATTGATTACGAAGTGATAGCCTGAAATTCCATCGGCATCCTTTTCCTGTTGACGACCAAGGATCCAAATGTTATCTGAACCATAATAGGAACCAGTACCACCACCAACGATAGCCTTCGGGAACATACCAATTTCCATATAGGTGTGGTTAATCACCACCATAGGAATGTCCTTAAGAGACAAGTGAGGTGTGATCATACGAAAGAGAGACTTGAGCTGTTTAGCACGAGTCATATCCGCAACGCTCTTACCATCAAGAGCATCATCAACTTCCTTCTTAGAAGCAAGGTTGCCGATCGAGTCAATAACAATCATTACATGATCTTCACGCCCCAACTCCTTCATCTGCTGCATAATATCGAACTTTAGTTCTTCGACATCAGTAATAGGTGTATGCACAACAGAATCGAAAGGAATATTAAACGTTTGAAAATAAGACTGAGGGGTACCAAACTCAGAATCATAAAATAGGATAATACCATCGGGATACTTCTTAAGGTAAGCGGAAGCAAGGAGAAGAGCGAAGCCAGTCTTGAAGTGCTTAGATGGACCAGCAAGCATGGTGAGACCAGGAGTGATACCGCCATCAACTGAACCAGACAACGCCACGTTGATCATAGGAACAGAGGTAGGAATCATATCCTTCTTGGTGAAGATCTTACTATCTGTAAGACTAGCAGTCAAATCAATTGTAGAATTTTTAATCAAACGATCTTTAAGTGACATATTGTTCTCCTTCTAATATTATTAGTATAACTTATATTCATATATTTGTCAACTATTAATGTATGTGTCCATTTTCTTAATAAATGCTTTAATTTTCTTCTCTCTATCTGGCCAGACAATTGTGTCTTTTTCAGGGTTCTTCATAAGATTGTTCAGTAGAGGCATAATCATATCCCTCAATCCCTGTACCTTATCCTTGACCTCTGATGTATCGGCAAAAGAGAAACCGAAATCGTGTTCTTCATTCATGAAAAGAAATCCTCTAATGTTGATCTTTGTTCGACCTCCCAACCAATTGCTTCCGTGATTGATTTAAGTGGCTCCAAAAATGCTTTACTAAATTGCATGTCGCGATCAATATACTTATCCAACTTCATATCAGCAGGCAACTGATCGGCATTGGCAATTACAGTATCTCGAACAGGATTAGGAAGCTGTAGATATGCGAACTTGATTTTATCCCCGTCAGAGATCGGTTGGAGAAACGATAGCTTCTTTTCCGAGACAATTTTATTGAAAAGCAAAGCAGACTTTACTTGTATCGGCGTTCCCTTTTTATAGATGGATGCGCTGTCTCTGTATTCCTTGAGGTTTTTCACACCTCGAGGAAACGCTATATCCTCAAATGGTAATGTCATAAACTCGATACGGAAGTCAGCAATAAACTTTTGTAATGCTGCTTCGTCCTTGTTCATAATAATTTCAAAACATTTCTTCAATGTTTCGCGACAAGCAGCTGGCGTTGATGATCTTACTGATTCAATGCCCTGCACCTTCAGCTTCGGCTTATCATATTGCACACCCTCGACATTCCAAGCATTGAGGATATACATCTTCTTTGCTTTCCAGATGCCTTTGTTGGCAATAGTTTCACGCTTCATCTGCATCTTCTGCTGATATGCATTCATCATACCAGCCAGCTCATCATAACATGAGTTTATATATGGCTGAATTTTAGTTTCGCAAAACTTATCAATCAACTTAACGGCTTCTAGCTCGTTGCTGCCATCAGGAATCAACTTCTCGAATGTAACATAGATAGAATCAGTATCAGCAGCGATAACATAATCAACATCAGTTGTCTTA
>Ga0214165_1001362_pt1 | contig 13548 bp, 10 predicted proteins | sample TroBogypolimnion_34_FD_153004 | JGI IMG/M metagenome (GOLD analysis project Ga0214165, IMG submission 153004) | Freshwater microbial communities from Trout Bog Lake, WI - Practice 03JUN2009 hypolimnion v3 | ecosystem: Environmental > Aquatic > Freshwater > Lake > Hypolimnion/Profundal zone ... | reverse complement strand
TTTGGCCAACTCGTCGATACACTCGATGTTGATCAAGGTGGAGTCCATGTCAAATGCAATGAGTTTGAAGTTCGACCACTGAAGGGGCGAGCTCAATCCAGGCGCGAGGAGTGTGGAGGGGATTTGCATAGGAGAGGGGTGGCGGCGTCTGTTCAAAGGGTATTCAAAGCGTGTTCAAAGACTGTTCACGACGGGGTGGGTTGAGCGTTGGGTCATCAGGCCAGTGCTTTGGGTGTGACGGGGTGGCCGAGTTTTTGCAAAATCTCGCGCACCAATAGGCTCCTTTGTTTGGGTTTCACGCACTCGCGCTCGATGCGCAATTTATCGTTGCCGGCGAGCTTGATGTTTTTGTTTTTTTGCACGAGCTCAATGATTTTGGCAAGCTCTACCGGCGCGTGGGGCATGAAGGTGATGTGGGTGACTTCGGGGCCGGCATCGACCTTGGCGACCCCGTAGGATTTGGCCAAAACGCGCAAGCGGTGCACGTCGATCAAGGTCTGTGTTTGCTCTGGGGGCTTGCCAAAGCGGTCGACAATTTCTTCTTGTAAGGCATCGATTTGGACGTCGTTCTTGGCGGTGGCGAGTTTTTTGTAAAAAGACAACCTCAGGTGCACATCGCCGCAGTAGTCGCTTGGTAAGAGGGCGGGCGAGTGCAAATTGATTTCCGTCGTGACTTGCAGGGGGCTCAAGAGATCGGGCTCTTTGCCTTCCTTTAAAGCGCGCACGGCTTCGCTGAGCATTTCGTTGTAGAGTTGAAAGCCAATTTCCAGCATATTGCCGCTTTGGTTTTCACCCAAAACCTCGCCCGAGCCGCGGATCTCCAAGTCGTGCATGGCCAAATAAAAGCCTGAGCCCAATTCCTCCATTTGTTGAATGGCCTCAAGCCGCATGCCCGCTTGTTTGGTCAAGCCCTCAATATCAGGCACCAAGAGATATGCATAGGCTTGGTGGTGACTTCTGCCCACACGGCCTCTTAATTGGTGGAGTTGGGCGAGTCCAAACTTGTCCGCGCGAGAGAGCAAAATGGTGTTGGCGCTTGGCACATCGATGCCAGTCTCGATGATGGTCGAGCACAGCAGGACATTGAAGCGCTGGGCTACAAAGTCGCGCATCACACGCTCGAGTTCTCGCTCAGGCATTTGACCGTGGGCCACTTCAATGGAGGCCTCGGGCAAGAGTTCTTGCAGTTGTGCGCGGCGGTTTTCGATGGTACTCACCTCGTTGTGCAAGAAATAGCACTGTCCGCCGCGTTTGATCTCTCTGAGCACCGCCTCACGGATGACGCCAGAGCCTTCGGTGCGCAAAAAGGTTTTGATGGCCAGTCGGCGTTGAGGTGCAGTTGCTATCACACTCAAGTCGCGCAGTCCTTCCAGTGCCATTCCGAGGGTTCTGGGGATGGGGGTGGCGGTGAGCGTCAAGACGTCGACCTCGCTTCGCATCGCCTTCATCGCCTCTTTGTGGCGAACGCCAAAGCGGTGCTCCTCATCAATCACCAAGAGGCCCAACTGTTTGAATTTGATGCTCGGGCTCAATAGCTTGTGCGTGCCCACCACAATGTCAACACTGCCATCGGCCAGTCCAGCGATAGAGACGTTCACCTCCTTGGTGCTGCGAAAGCGAGAGAGTTCGGCAATTTTGACAGGCCACTTGGAGAAACGGTCCACCAAGGTCTGGTAGTGTTGCTCTGCCAAGAGGGTTGTTGGGGCCAGAATGGCGACTTGTTTGCCACCCGTTACCGCAACAAAAGAGGCTCGAATGGCCACCTCAGTTTTGCCAAAACCCACATCCCCACAAATGAGTCGGTCCATCGGTCTGGGGCTGATCATGTCTTGGATCACCGCGTGAATAGCGGCCTTTTGATCGGCGGTTTCTTCAAAACCAAAAGCATTGGCAAAGGTCTCATAGTCGTCGGCAGAGAAGCGAAACGAAAACCCTTCACGCGCGGCTCGCCGGGCATACAAATTCAAAAGCTCGGCGGCCGAGTCTCTGATTTGTTCGGCGGCTTTGCGTTTGGCTTTGTCCCATTGGGCGGAGCCGAGTTTGTGCAGGGGCGCTTCGTCGGCACTCACCCCAGTGTAGCGCGAGACCAAGTGCAGTTGGCTCACTGGCACATAGAGCACAGCTTGATCGGCATAGATCAAATGCAAGAACTCTTGTGTGATGGGCTCGCCTTGCTCGTTCATACCAAGCCCCAAGTCCAAATTCACCAGTCCCTGGTAGCGACCGATGCCGTGCGCGTTGTGCACCACGGGGTCGCCCACTTGCAGTTCCGACAAATCCTTGATGAGGGCATCGAGGTCGCTCACCTGTTCTTGTTTTTTGCGACGCCTGGAAAAGCTGTTTGTTAAAAAGAGTTCGGTCTCGGTGATGAAGTCAATGCCCGCTTCACCCCACATAAATCCATTGGCCAAGGACGCCGTGGCCAATCCCAATCGAGACGGGCTCGCGTTGAAGTCCTCCAAGGACTCGAACAAGGTGGGCTCCACATGGCTTGCGTGCAAGAAATCGAGCAAGCTCTGGCGCCGTCCATCGCTTTCGGCCAAGAGCAAAAGCCGGTTGGGGGAGCGCTTGGCGTGGAGTTTCAAAAGGCTCAAGGGGTCGTCGTGCCCACGTTGCACCCGCAGGTCGGGTAACGCTTGGCTCCACGCGAGCTCACCTGCGCTTTGATCGGCGCTCTGGTCGGCGTTCTGGTTTGTTAACGCGTTTGGCGTTGCACTCGGTCGCAAGGCCAGTTGTGCATAGGGTTTGGCCTTGAGGTAAAACTCCTCGGCACTTAAAAAGAGGGCGTGGGGAGGGAGCACCGGGCGGTCGGGGTCGCCTGAGGCCAATTTAAAGCGCTCATTCGTGTCGTGCCAGAAATGCTCAAAGGCACGCTCCAATTCACCATGGAGAACCATGACGGCATTGGGCCCCAAGTAATCAAAGACCGTCGATGTCTCGTCAAAAAAGAGCGGTAAATAGTACTCAATGCCAGCGGTGGCCAGTCCCATTCCCATGTCTTTGTACAAACGACTGCGAGTTGGGTCGCCCTCGAGGAGTTCTCGCCAACGGCTTCTGAACTTGGAGCGCGAGCCCTCGTCCATCGGGAACTCTCGCCCTGGCAACAACCTCACCTCGGGCACGGGGTATAAACTGCGCTGGCTGTCGGGGTCAAAGGTGCGGATGGTGTCAATTTGCTGGTCAAAGAGGTCCACCCGGTAAGGCACGACCGAACCCATGGGAAAGAGATCGATCAAGCCCCCCCTCACCGCGTATTCTCCAGGACTCACCACCTGGCTCACGTGCTGGTAACCTGCCAGGGTCAGTTGGTGTTTGAGCTGGGCCTCATCGAGCTTTTGACCGGTCTGAAAGTGAAAGGTGTATCCTGCCAAAAAGGATGGCGGGGCGAGTCTGTAGAGCGCCGTGGTGGCGGGCATGAGGATGAGGTCGGCTTGACCTTGGGAGATTTGCCACAAAGTGGCGAGTCGCTCGCTGATGAGGTCTTGGTGAGGAGAAAATGCATCGTACGGCAGGGTTTCCCAATCGGGGAAAAGAACACAATGCAAGGAGGGTGAAAAGAATTTGATTTCTTCCAGCAGGCGTTGTGCGTCCTGGGCTTGTTCGGTGATCACGGCCAAGCGCTGGCCCTTGGCCTTTTCGCGATTGGCCAAGTGCCCGATCAGCAAGGCGTCTGAGGAGCCAGTGGGTTTGTGCAAACCAAAGCGCTTACCGGGAAGAAGGGTGGGCAAATGCATGAAAGCTTTCAAATCTACGATTTCAAAGTCCGCTCAAGGCCACAAGAGTTGGGCCTGTGCTGAGGAATGGATCGAAGAGATTTTAGAATGGGATTTAAAAGGGGAAGTTCTATGGTCAAAGAGAGTCAGTACTTTTTGGTGATGCCTTGCGCGGGATCGGGTCTCAGGGCTGGTGGCGACGTGGCCAAGCAGTACCAAAGCTTGGCAGGCCTGCCCTTGGTCGTGAGGTCACTCAAAAACCTGGCCCATGTATCAAAACTCAGGCACGTGGTACTGGTGATTTCTCCCCATGACCAGACTGCCCACGAGGTCATGAAGATCCATGGCTGTGCTCAATGGTTCTCCCATTTTAGCGTTCTTGCCCAAGGTGGTGCCACGCGCATGGAATCGGTCCTGGCGGGCGTGAGGTCTTTGACGGACCAAGGGGCCAAAGACCACGACTGGGTGTTGGTGCACGACGCCGCTCGCTGCTTGGTTCAGCCCCAATGGGTCGAGCAATTGATCCAAGAGGTTGGGGACGATGAAGTGGGGGGGATTTTGGCTTGGCCAGTGAGCGATACGCTCAAACAGGCTCAGGCTTTAAGTCCAGCAACGGCCAACATTGAGCCTCATCACGAGCGCATAGTGGCCACCGTGCCCAGGCAACACAAGTGGTTGGCCCAGACTCCACAAATGTTTCGAGTGGGTGCCTTGCGAGACGCATTGCAACAGGTCCGTGAGACCTTGAGTGACACGCTGTCTGGGTCAGCGCCAACCGATGAGGCGTCGGCCATGGAGGCTCTTGGCTTGTCTCCTTTATTGGTCAAAGCCAGTGCCTTTAACATCAAGGTGACCTATGCGGAGGATTTTTTGTTGGCCAAGGCGCTCTTGAGTGTTTTGCAAGAGGTTTGATTTTAGCTTTGCTGCCAGCCATTCTGGACAAATTGTTGAGCGTCTTTTTTTGAGTAAGGTTCACCATGTTCAATGCAATGCAAATGAGAATTGGCGAGGGTTTTGATGTCCATGCCCTGGTGCCCAATCGAGCCCTGATTCTCGGTGGGGTGCACATTCCTCACCCTTTTGGCCTTTTGGGGCACTCGGATGCGGATGTCTTGCTGCACGCCATCACCGATGCCCTTTTGGGAGCCAGTGCCTTGGGTGACATTGGTCAGCATTTTCCCGACACCGATGCGGCTTATTTGGGGGCGGACTCGCAAGTGCTCTTAAAGCTTGTTGGGGAGTTGCTCCAACGCGAGGGTTTTGTGGTGGTCAACATCGACAGCACCATCCATGCGCAAACGCCTAAATTGGCACCCCACATTTTGGGCATGCGCGACAATATTTCAAGCTGCTTGGGACTCGAGCTCTCTCAGGTCAACGTCAAAGCCAAGACCGCTGAAAAAATGGGCCCCGTTGGCTTGCAGCAAAGCATGGAGGCCCGCGCCGTGGTCTTGCTCTACAAAGTGTAAGACCAAGGCGTCAGCGTGCTAAATCCCTTGGGCACATTTTTGTGCTGTGGGTTTACTGTGCCGCCCAGCCCCCGTCCATATTCCAAGCCACGCCGCGAATGTTGTGGCCCGTGTCCGAACACAAAAACACCGCCAAATCGCCCAGTTCTGCAGGGGTGGTGAATTGTTTGGAGGGCATTTTTTCGCCCAAGAGGAGTTCGGTGGCTTTTTCAATGCTGATGCCCAAGTCTTTGGCTTTGGCGTCGACTTGAGCTTGCACGAGTGGCGTCAAAACCCAGCCTGGGCAAATCGCGTTGCAAGTTACCCCGGTTTCGGCGGTCTCCAAGGCCACCACTTTGGTGAGCCCCACCAGCCCATGCTTGGCGCTCACGTAGGCCACCTTTTGCGGTGAGCCCACGAGCCCATGCACCGATGCAATATTGATGATACGCCCCCAGTTGGCTGCCTTCATCGCGGGCATGGCGTGGTGGATGGTGTGGTAGGAGCTTGAGAGGTTGATGGCAATGATCGCGTCCCATTTGTCTGCAGGGAAGTCCTCAATGTTGGCCACGTGCTGAATCCCCGCGTTGTTGACCAAAATGTCCAAGCTGCCCATGGTTTTTTGTGAGAAATGGACCAGGTCCTTGATTTCTTCAGGTTGGGTCATGTTGGCGCCATGATAGGCCACCTTGACCCCCAAGGCTTCAATTTGATGCTGCGCGGGCAAGTGGTCGCCAAAGCCATTGAGCACAATATTGGCCCCTTGCTCGGCCAACGCAATGGCCAGTCCGAGGCCAATGCCACTGGTGGATCCAGTGACCAAAGCGGTTCTTCCAGATAAATTGGTTTTCATTCAAAGTGCTCCTGTGGTGGTGATTTGAAAAAGGATCATGGATTCCATCTTAAGTGAAAATATTCAAGTGCTGCTTTTTTTGGACTCGGCAGTCTAAAAATAATCGAACCGTTTTGGTGCGCAGGAGGGATTTTAGAATCCATGCCAAAGACAGAAGTTTTCTGCCTCCAGGGCCTAGCCAGTCTGCTAGACTGGAACGCCAGAGAGATACCCCATGAGCACCGATCACGAAACGCAAATTGAAGTCGAGGGCGACCTCGGTGTGTTGTTGCGTGCGCAAGATTTTGCCAGACCCTTGATCTCGGGTGAGACGCTCTCGAGTGGTGAGAATACCTGGGATCATGCGCAGGCAGTGTCCGAGTTGGTGGCGTCCTTGGGTGGTGCCGTGTCTTTGCAAGCGGCGTCTTATTTGGTCTATGCCTGTGAGCATTTGAACAAGCCCCAGGAGGTGATCACCAAGGCCTTTGGCGCGACCTTTGCCGTCTTGGCCATGGAGACCACCAAGCTTGTTCAACTGCAAAAGCAGTCGCGTGCACAAACGACTTTGCTGTCGAGTTCGAATAAAGCCACGCCAACGGCAGTGGGCAGTGGTTCCTACAGTTTACCCAATCAGACCGAGGCCGTGCGCCGCATGCTGATGGCGTTTTCCAAAGACTTGCGAGTCATTTTGCTCAGGCTGTCTTCGCGATTGCAAACCTTGCGGTTTTGCGCAGCCACCACCAAAACCTGTGACCCCAGTTTGGCCCAAGAGACCTTGAGCGTGTTCGCTCCCTTGGCCAACCGACTCGGGATTTGGCAAATCAAGTGGGAGCTCGAAGACTTGGCGTTTCGGTTTTTGGAGCCGATCACCTATAAAGAAGTGGCCACTTGGTTGGATGAAAAACGCGTGGAGCGTGAAGTTTACATCGAGAAACTGCAAGCAACACTCCAAGATGAACTCAAAAGCCAAGGCATCCACGCCCAGGTGCAAGGACGACCCAAACACATCTACAGCATTGTTAAAAAAATGCGCGGCAAGTCTTTGGGGTTCGACCGAATTTTTGATGTCCGAGCCCTCAGAATTGTGGTGCCCAGTGTGGAGGACTGTTACGCCGCACTCGACTGGGTCAATCAACATTTCGAGCCCATCGCCCAGGAGTTTGACGACTACATTGCAAGACCCAAACAAAACGGCTACCAGTCGCTGCACAGCGTGGTGAGAGACCACAGCCAGCGACCCATTGAGATCCAGATTAGAACCCAGGCCATGCACAAGCATGCCGAGTTTGGGGTGGCCGCGCATTGGGCCTACAAGGAGGCTGGCGTCAAGGGCTACCAAGGGGTGAGTGCGTCCTCTTCCTATGACGCCAAAATTGCGGTGCTCAGACAACTTCTGGCTTGGGAGCGTGAGTTGGTGGATCCTGAGGGCCAAGGCAACAGATCCTCAACCTTGCCGGGTGCAACCTCGAACAAAGCCGAGAGCCCAGCGCTAGACGATCGCATTTATGTGCTCTCACCCGCTGCAGCCATTGTCGAGTTGCCCCAAGGCTCCACGGCGGTGGATTTTGCTTACACCATTCACACCAACTTGGGGCACCGCTGCCGAGGCGCGCGATTGGATGGGGCCATGGTGCCTCTCAACACGCCACTGAAGAATGGGCAAACCGTTGAAGTGGTGACTGTCAAAGAAGGTGGCCCCTCTCGGGATTGGCTCAACCCAGAGCTCGGGTTTTTAGCCTCTCCCAGGGCCAAATCCAAGGTCAGGGCCTGGTTCAATGCCCAAGTGATGGAGGAGACCATTCAGCGTGGTCGCGAAGCGGTGGAAAAACTGCTCCAGCGCGAAGGCAAAACAGCCATGAATTTGGAGAGTTTGGCCTCCCAATTGGGCTTCAAGTCTTCAGACCAATTGTTTGAGGGGGTGGGCAAGGATGAATTTTCTCTTAAAAACATCGAGCAAATTATCCATCCAGTGGCGCCGATGCCGGCTCTTGATGAAGTCTCCAAGCTTAAAAAACGCTCCAAAGCCGATGAGCAAACCGGCAAAGGCGCATTGCTTGTGGTTGGGATGGATTCACTGCTCACGCAACTCGCGCGCTGCTGCAAGCCCGCTCCACCAGACGCCATCCAAGGTTTTGTGACGAGGGGCAAGGGCGTGAGCATTCACCGGCAAAACTGCCCTAATTTCAAACAGTTGCTCTTCAAAGACGCTGACCGCGTCATTCAAGTGCAGTGGGGCAAAGCGCAAACGCAGGCGTTTTATCCGGTCGATGTTGCGCTCGAGGCCTTTGATCGCCAAGGTCTTCTTCGAGACATTTCAGAAGTGTTTGCCAAAGAACGCATGAACGTCGTGGGGGTGCAAACGCAGACGATCAAGGGGGTGGCCTGGATGACCTTTACCGTCGAAGTTCAAGACTCCTCCAAAGTCGAGAAGGTGTTGGGCATCGTGAGAGAGGTCAAAGGGGTGAGGGCGGTGAGGAGGCGCTAATTGAGCAGGATTGTGGGTTGCTCAATTGCGCAGGGTCTTAGGAGTGAAGAGTTGGGGCGAATTTGGAGCCAACGGGCGAAAGAGCGCTCAATTGGAGTTATAATGCTCAGTTGACATTGTTTATACCCTAAGTCAATTAATAAATATAGGCGATTAGCTCAGTTGGTTAGAGCGCTTCCTTGACATGGAAGAGGTCGTTGGTTCGAATCCAATATCGCCTACCAATAAGTTTCCAATTTGGTTTGAATTCAACACGATTCTTTTACTTAAAGGGATTGGTTGGACTGACTTTAAATCGTTGAAAATCCTCAGCGTTTCTTGTAACCGTTGTTAAATGATTTGAAATTGCAATTGCTGCAATCACAGCATCTTCATTAACGGCATATGATTTTTTTGATATTAACTTGCCCCAGATCCTCAATGCAAGAGTATCCACGCAAAGAATATTAAAATTGTTGATCCATTGATCTAATCCACTTTCAATTTGATTTGCCTTTAATGGGTCTTGGTCTTTGGTTGTTTCAATTCCAGACTGGATTTCCCTTGCTGTAACTGCACAGAGAAATAATGCAGAATCATTGACCTTGTAAATCCATTCGACAACTGATGCGTGGGGTTTTGGTTTTCACAATTCGGAGATGACATTTGTCACAAGAAGGTATATTTATCTTACTTTGTGATCGATTTGCGATGATTCCGAGGTTTTTTTTGATGACCAATTCAAATCGATTATTTTCAGGCACTAAAAAAGATTTGACAGAAGATTTTTTGAGTTTTGAAGTTCTCGCCATTTGTTGATGGGGACCAAAACTGCCTCCTCGAGTCATCGTCTGGTGACTATTTGAGGGCCTAAATTAACGCAGGTATGGAGTAACGTGCTAAACCTGGCCTTTGCGTCTTGAACTGGCCAATGATTATTCGTGATCGAGTCCTTTGTATGGTTACTTGACGAGTCATGTGACTATAAAAGTTGTTTTTATTTTTTAAAAAGAAAAGGCGTTTGTTGGCAATTTATTTGTTTGTTTTAGATTGACTGATTGACTGACTGACTGTCTGACTGTCTGTCTGTCTGTCTGTCTGTGTCATCGGGCTATACTCTCAATTGATCGGATTATCACGGCTATAAGTATATTTGCATGCACGAGGTCGTTGGCTCTAGCCCAATATCGCCTAACAAAACATTTGGGTCTTACTCAAGTCATTCGCGCAATCAGTTTGAAATCAAGGCTGAAGATCAATGGACTAGCCAAAATAAGTGGTCTCGCCAACAGATGCCGTGTCAATGCCCATTTTTCAATGTCAATAATATAGGGGTTAACATAGGCTTGACGTGCAATGCCAAAGCAACACAATGTACTTTTTTCAGTACTCGTATCTGAATGGAAACATCAGGTTCAAGGAGTGGTTGTGAATTCAAAAAATCGCCAAGATACTTCTTTGGGTGCGACTCTTGCGCCTGAGGGGCAGATGACGGATGCTGCGCCCAGGGTCAAACCGACTGTTCGCACGACCAAAGGGGTGAGCGCCTCTCCTGACGAGGCTAAGAACCACCGCAGGGTGATCAAAAAATATCCCAATCGTCGCCTATACGATACATCGACCTCAAGCTACATTACCTTGACGGAGGTCAGAGACTTGGTCATGCAGAGCGTGAGTTTTACCGTTCTCGACGCCAAAACCCAGAAAGATTTGACCCGTGCCGTCTTGCTCCAAGTCATTTTGGAAGAGGAGTCTACTGGGGCGCCCATGTTCAGTGCCAAGGTGTTGGAGAACATGATTCGTTTTTATGGCCACACTTTGCAAACCTTCATGGGCAATTATTTGGAGCAAAACATCCAGTCTTTTGTTGATTTGCAACTGAAGATTACGGAAAACTCCAAGTCGATCTCGCCTGAACTTTGGGGTCAAGTCATGAACCTTCAAACGCCCATGCTTCTGGGCATGATGGGCAGTTACACCGAAGAGTCAAATCAAATATTCCAAAAAATGCAGAACCAGCTGCAAACGCAACTCAAAGATCAAACTGAAAAAATGATCGAGGCCTTCAAAGTTAAGCCCTCTCCAAAGTGATTTGTTGTTGGGCTAAAACCAAGAAATGAGTCATAGACCCTCATGCGAACAGGGTTTTATGTGGAATTCAAAATGAGGGTTCGTCGCTTTCTTTTGGCCACAAGATGATGGCGCCACAAGGCTACAAGGCCACAAGGCTCAAAACAGCGTTGGATATTCTTGGCCCTAGACTGTTTGGGCTGCCCAATGCAGAGCATTTAAAGCGACAATAGGAGCCATGACAGAAGCACTCACCACATTTCAAGCCGCCAAAAAAATTGGTTTTGTAAGCTTGGGTTGCCCCAAGGCCTTGACCGACTCTGAGTTGATCCTCACACGCCTCAATGCCCAGGGCTACGAGACCAGCAAGACTTTTGAGGGGGCCGACTTGGTGATCGTCAACACCTGCGGCTTTATAGATGATGCGGTCAAGGAAAGCCTAGACGCCATCTCCCAAGCCCTAACGGAAAACGGTCGTGTCATCGTGACCGGTTGCCTCGGTGCAAAGTCAGACGATGATGGTCAAAATTTGGTGCTTAAAACCCACCCCAAAGTGTTGGCGGTGACAGGGCCTCATGCCACCGACGAAGTGATGTCAAGGGTGCAGGAACACTTACCTCAAGTCTCACAGCCCTTTTTGGATTTGACTCCCCAGACGGTGTCCCCGGCGGGCATCAAATTGACCCCAAAACATTACGCCTACCTGAAGATTTCAGAAGGCTGCAATCACCGTTGTACCTTTTGCATCATCCCGTCCATGCGTGGTGACTTGGTGTCGCGCCCCATTGGGGATGTCTTGAGCGAAGCACAGGTCCTTTTTGAGCAAGGTGTGAAGGAGTTGCTGATAATCAGTCAAGACACCTCCGCCTATGGGGTGGATTTGAAATACCAAACTGGATTTTGGCAAGGCCGTCCGATCAAAACCAAAACCTTGGAGTTGGTGAGAGAGTTGTCGGTGTTGGCCACGGCCCATGGCGCTTGGGTGCGTTTGCACTACGTCTATCCCTATCCCAGTGTTGATGATTTAATGCCCTTGATGAGCACGGGTGCGGTCCTCCCTTATTTGGATGTGCCGCTTCAGCACAGTCACCCCGATGTATTGGCGCGCATGAAGCGCCCGGCCAATGGTGAAAAAAACTTGGAGCGTATTTTGGCTTGGAGGAGAGAGTGTCCGCAATTGGTGATCCGCAGCACGTTCATCGCGGGTTTCCCTGGTGAGACTGAATCTGAGTTTCAACATTTGCTCGATTTTGTGAAGGAGGCTCAAATTGATCGCGCGGGCTGCTTTGCCTACAGTCCAGTCAAAGGGGCCTTGGCCAATGAAATTTCGGGCATGCTCAGTCAAGAAGTTCGTGAGGAGCGTCAAGCACGTTTTATGAAGGTGCAAGAAGAAGTCTCCATTCAAAAATTGCGAACTCGCATTGGGCAAACGATGCAAATTTTGATTGATCATGCGCCAGCGGGCGGAAAAAAAGGTGGCGTTGGCCGAAGTTATGCAGATGCCCCCGAAATTGACGGCGTCGTTCATTTGCTGCCGCCCAAGCGATTGAGCCAACGCTTGAAGGTGGGCAGTTTTGTGAAAGCCTTGGTGATCGATACCCAAGGTCACGATTTAATGGCACAGCCGATTTAATCTTGGCGCTTTAATCGCGGTTTGTGTCAGCAAGTTCCACGATGGATTGCCAAGCCATCTTGCTTGACTGGCTCTTTGACAAGAACTGCAAGTGGAGAGGTGTGTCCAAATCAAATGGGTGCCTCAAAAATAATGTCGCTTTTCTCAAACCCCTACAAGTTTTCTTTGCAATGTTTAAAATCAAATTGTAATTTTTCGCTGGCATAGATGAGCAAACGATTTAGAAATCGCTCAAACGCTCTCCTTTGATCGCAGTTAAGCCTTGAGGGCTCGTGACCCCAAGTCGTGTTACTTTTCATAAAGTGAATCAGGCCATATTGCAGGTCGACCTCACTCCCATTGATGGAGCTCGAGTAGGTCAAAATTCCAATCATCTGTTGCTCCACATGTTTAACAATGGACAAAGAAAGAGGGATAAATGATTGTCATTTGTGCTCATGCAGTCGAGAGGTAAATCCGAAATCTCTTGTCCACGCAGCTCTAGCGATGCTGTCCATAGCGACCGTGCGACTGGTATGGGCTTGAATCATCTTCGTGAAATCTTTGCTTCTTGGTTTTGATAAGTCTCGTCAATATAAATGCCCCATAAAAATAATAATATTGTTCAATGATTAATTAACGGCAGTAGTGTCCCAACGTTTTTCAGAGGAGAGGGTGCTGGAATTGCTTTGAAATTGCATCAAATTTCTTGATTCGTCAATGCTGCTTGATCCATTTGAAGAACCATTTCACTTGTCATCTTTGGCAGTAGAGGTCTGCAATGAGCTCGGGCTTGAGTGTCATGTTGTTGGTCAAGAAGCTGAGTCTTTTCCCTTTGTCGTCTTTGGCAGTGACGCACCCGATGGTGTCGGGATAATGTTTTTTCGCAATGTACAAAGGCAGAACCCCAACTTGATCGCTGATGACATTGGTGTTCTCTCTGTCCACTGGTTGCGAGTATCTGCGTTGAAATTTGGTATTGATTGTTCCTGATTACAATTAATGCTTGGGATTGATGAATCTTGTAAAGCCTTGCAAAATCCAAGTACCCGCGGTCCATCAAATAAAAGACGCGAGCCTCGATGATGAGTTGATCGAGGATGTTGACTTCGTGGGTCTTCCCGTCTGTCATGTGAAGACACTGGGTATATTTCCATGCAAATCCAAGAGGGTGTGCACCTTCACCGCAGCCTTGGTTGTGCGAAACGGAGCCCAAGAATAAAAAGACAGGCAAAGGTCTATCGTCGTCGCGTCGAAAGCGTAAACTGCCGCATCCAAATCGATCGCCAAGCGGTCTGGCTCTTAAAGGTGTCTGGCGATCCCAATCAAGTATTGCGCGAAGTCTGCGTAGATCTGCCAAGAGCGAATTGCGTTTGCATTCGAAAGCGTATTTCGCGAAATTGTTTGGC
>Ga0214165_1001353_pt1 | contig 13614 bp, 10 predicted proteins | sample TroBogypolimnion_34_FD_153004 | JGI IMG/M metagenome (GOLD analysis project Ga0214165, IMG submission 153004) | Freshwater microbial communities from Trout Bog Lake, WI - Practice 03JUN2009 hypolimnion v3 | ecosystem: Environmental > Aquatic > Freshwater > Lake > Hypolimnion/Profundal zone ... | reverse complement strand
CACGCGGCAAGCGCGCTCCCCTGGCTGCGGGCCTGCCCCGCGTCGATGTCCTGCACGATGTGCCTGAATCTGACCGCACTTGCCCTTGTGGCACCCCCATGGTTCTGATCGGCCAGGACATCAGCGAGCAGCTCGACATCGTGCCCATGCAGGTGCGCGTGATTCGCAACATCCGCAACCGCTACGGCTGCCCCGGCCGCCAGCACGCGCCCGTAACAGCCCCTCTGCCACCGCAGCCTTTGCCCAAGAGCAACGCCAGCCCGGACTTCCTGGCCATGCTCTACACAGTCAAGTTTGTGGACGGCATGCCGCTTACACGCTTTGGCCGGGTGCTGGAGCGCCACAATGCACCGGTACCCAGCCAGACGCTGGCACGCTGGGTCATTGCCGGCAGCAAATTGCTGCAGCCCCTGCACAACTTGATGCGTGACATCCTGCTCGACTGCGCTCTGATCTACATGGATGAGACGGGAGTGCAAGTGCTCAAGGAGCCCGGTAGATTGCCCACATCCAATAGCTACATGTGGGTGCAAGTCGGCGGTCCACCAGACAAGCCCGTGGTGCTGTTTGACTACGACCCAAGCCGCGGTGGCCAGGTGCCCACACGTTTGCTCGAAGGGTTCAAGGGTTATTTGATGACCGATGGGTACGGTGGATACAACGAAATTGCAAAAACCACCGGCATTGAACGTTTAGCTTGCTGGGCGCATGTGCGCCGATACTTTGTTGATGCCGTGCGGGTGCAGCCCAAGGGCAAACGCGGCAAGGCTGATGAGGCGGTCGCACTCATCGGCAAGCTGTACCGGATTGAGCGGGAGTTCAAGGACGCCTCGCCTGAGGATCGGCATGCGGCGCGCCAGAACCAAAGCGTTCCAGCGCTCGCAGATATCCATGCCTGGATGATCAAGACCGTGCCACTGGTCACGCCCAAGAGTGCCTTGGGCACAGCCTTGGCATACATGCAGAACTTATGGCCTCTGCTCACGCGTTACACCGAGCGCCATGACCTGCCCGTTGATAACAACAAGGCAGAAAATAGTATCCGCCCATTTGTTATCGGCAGACGCTCGTGGCTGTTCAGTGACACGCCTGCCGGCGCGCACTCCAGCGCCGTCATCTATTCCTTGGTGGAAACGGCAAAAGCCAATGGCGTGGAACCGTATGCCTGGCTGCGTCGGGTACTGCGTGAATTACCGGCTGCAAAGACGGTTGAAGACGTTGAGGCTCTTCTGCCTTGGAATCTGCGCTTACCAGAAATATCGCCAATTCCACTTCCTTGACTACCTGAGGTTGATGGCGCGCTTACATCGCTTCCAATTAGCGGCTGTGATCACTAGATGCGAATGCGACTGATTTCCCCGCAGAAATTCGATCTCAAGAATTTCTCAGATGACTGATTCACTTTAAAGTGGCTGCAATTGAGGTCAATAGAGCACGCTCCTCGTCAGAAACATGAGCCTCGCTTGGTGTACATGGTGTCAATGCAGCCAAGTCATAGGCATAGGCCACATTTTGCTGAATCACAATGCAACTTTGGCAGGATGCACTGCGTTGACTAACCGGACTACCACTCGGCAGTTGTAGTATGAAGGATTCGATTGCGAACGACTTGTCCGAATTTTCGGGATCCAATTCGGTCACGTGGAGCATGCCCCCGTGCAATTCAATAATGCGCCTTGCCAACGGCACTTGAGTCGATGCCACCAGATGCAAGTTTGAGTCATTGCTCGTTTGGGAGTGAAAGGTTCCTACTCCGCGTTTCAGTGAAGCGCTGGAACTCTTGGCACTGATAGTCACGAAGCCGCCATGCTGTCGAGCGGTCAGGTTCACCTGGCTTCGATAGGGCACCCCCGCCTCCAAACCTTTTAGCAAAGCTGTAATTGCACAACGTAGCCAACTCTCGTTGCCGTACAAAAATCCAATCTCTTTGGCAGACATGTCCGACCCTACATCCTTGTAGTAATCGCAGCGGCTTGGCTGCATTGCAGCTATTGAGGATCTTAGCAATTTGCGAACTTGGACGCGGTCGCCGGGATACATGGACGTAACATCGGCCAAACGGGACAGCTGTTCTACGGCGGCAAACATACTCTGCAAGTGCTGCGCGTGCGACTTCACTGAAGCCATCGCGACACTTGTCTGCGCGTTCAAGACTTCATCGAACTCGTGGATGATTTCCGTGAGATCGTGGCGCATGGCATCTCCCATCAGCTGCATGAAATTGTTTTTTTTCCATACCTCAGAGACTGCAATAACCGAGAAGCGCTTTTTGGTGAACAGTAATGCAAAACCATTATTACCTTCGTTGCACAGGCGCACCTCATACAAAGCATTGGCAGATTGATCTTCTGAAAATAGGTCCAAGAGCAAGGGGGTTTTACTTTTGTTCCGCAAGGTCTTGGTCAAAATGGCCTTGATTTTGTCGGCGGACTTGCTACAAAGGGGAAGCCAATGCTTAGCCGCTTGATTGAAGTCAGTTATCTGTCCATCGCGACCAAGCAGCACAACTCCATCGCTCATCGCCTCAATGGTATCGAAATCAAAAATCAAATGCATGATTTTCTTGCCGCTGCTAAGGCGATTCAGTGTTTATCGCTACTCCTGCCGCCCTAGATTCACACTCAGTCAGGCCGACTGAGGTAATTCCAAGATAGACATGGTACTGGACGTTCAAGATGCCACCATTCATACGAGTTTCCATAGACCACCATCGAGGCGCTTGAGATTTAAAGATGCGTGTTCTAGATGCTAGTGGATGGAGTCCATATAGAAAATTACCCCTTGGGGCAATAGCATCGTACGTCGGGGCACGGCACCTTGACCGTGTCGCCGATTCAAGATTGCGGTTGCCTGCGGTGTGGCAGCAGTTCCTCGATCTGGCGGTTCTTTTGTGTCGGCAGCCGTGTGAGGATGTCTTTCATGTTTGTAAACATACGGATCAGGCTCATCACCGTTGCGGCCCGTTGGCCCGCGCGCAGGGAAACCGCAATCAACCAGTTATTCCTGTCATGAGAAGATCCACATGACAGGAATGCCTGACTCTTCGCTTGTAGTCAACTGGCCAGTCAACGTGCTGCCGTGGTGATGAGCTTGCTGCAGTCCGCAAAGCTGCATGGACATGACTCATGGGCTTATCTCAAGGATGTTCTGACGGGGCTGCCAACACACATGAACAGCCGCATCGAGGAACTGCTGCCACACCGCTGGACGCCGTCGACCTATAAGTTGCCTAGCAGTCAACCTGTGTTGGCTGGGTGCTTACCTTCGAAATCCATAAACAGCACGAGCTCTTACCGGGCACCCTGGCACACCAGGCATTGCAGCGAATTGCCAAAATCTATGCGGTTGAGTCCGACATCCGTGGACAGAGCGCAGGGCTTCGACGAAGTCAAAGCCCGCTGCGAACCAGGCCAGTTCTGGAGGAAATGCACGAATGGCTGCAGGCAGCACTTGGGCATATATCGGCCAAGTTATCCATGGCGCAGGCAATCGGCTATAGCCTGTGCAACTGGCGAGCGTTGATGCGTTTCCTTGATGATGGCCGCATTGAAGCGGACAATAGACGAGCTTCGCTGCACCGCCGACTGCCAGAGTGAAAAGGTAAATTTTGCCAACGAACGTCCGGTGACGAGAATTCGGTAAACGGTGCGTCAGTCCGCTTCCCGCGAGCCAGAGCGTCTGCTATGGACACCCCTGACGAATTTTCGTAGTGGCAAGCTATGTCGGCTTGCAGCCCATAGTTATCATCTCCAATTCGACCTGATTTCCAGCGCTTTAACTGAACGCCCATCACAGGCTCATAAATTTTTTGCATAGTTAGCAACTTTTCTGGCCTTGGACAGAGGGCTGGCGCGCGCCTACAGTGGCTGCTTCCAATGCCAACATAAAGAGCCTTATGACAAGCAGCCACAGCACCAACGCCACGCCGGTTTCCAACCCCTACGGCCATCCCCTGCCCTCGTATTTGCAGGCCGACCGTCTTGGTCCCTGGGGTATCTACCTGCAGCAGGTCGATCGTGTCATCCCTTACCTGGGCCACCTGGCGCGCTGGGCCGAGACCCTCAAGCGCCCCAAGCGCGCCCTGATCGTGGATGTGCCGATTGAACTGGACAACGGCACCATCGCCCACTTTGAGGGTTACCGCGTGCAGCACAACACCTCGCGCGGACCGGGCAAGGGCGGCGTGCGCTTTCACCAGGACGTGACGCTGTCCGAGGTGATGGCGCTCTCGGCCTGGATGTCGGTGAAAAATGCCGCGGTCAACGTGCCCTACGGTGGCGCCAAGGGCGGCATCCGGGTCGATCCCAAGACCCTGTCGCGCGGGGAACTGGAGCGTATGACACGGCGCTACACCAGCGAGATTGGCATCATCATCGGCCCGACCAAGGACATACCGGCGCCGGACGTCAACACCAATGAGCAGATCATGGCCTGGATGATGGACACCTACTCGATGAACGAGGGCGCCACCGCCACCGGCGTGGTGACAGGCAAGCCGGTGGAGCTCGGCGGCTCGCTGGGCCGGCGGGAGGCCACCGGGCGCGGCGTGTTTACAGTAGGGGTGGAAGCCGCCAGGCATATCGGACTGGATGTCGGCCAGGCGCGCGTGGCGGTGCAGGGCTTTGGCAATGTGGGCGGCATTGCCGCCAAGCTGTTTGCCCAGGCCGGCGCACGCGTCGTGTCGGTGCAGGACCACGGCGGCACGATTTACCGCGACGCAGGGTTGGACGTGCCGGCCCTGCTGGCGCATGTGGCCGAGGTCGGCACGGTGGCAGGTTTCGCCCATGCCGAGGTGATTGCCAACGAGCTGTTTTGGGAAGTGGAGTGCGATATTCTGATTCCCGCTGCGCTGGAGCAGCAGATCACGGCCGCCAATGCCCCACGCATCAAGGCCCGCCTGGTGATTGAAGGTGCCAACGGACCGACCACTCCCGAGGCCGATGACATCTTGCAAGAACGCAATATTTTGGTGTTGCCAGACGTGATTGCCAATGCCGGTGGTGTGACGGTGAGCTACTTTGAATGGGTGCAGGATTTCTCCAGCTTCTTCTGGACCGAGGACGACATCAACGCCCGCCTGGTGCACATCATGAAGGAGGCCTTTGCCGGTGTCTGGTCGGTGTCGCAGGACAAGAAGGTGAGCCTGCGCACCGCCACCTTTATTGTGGCCTGCACCCGTATCCTGCGGGCTAGAGAACTACGCGGGCTCTATCCCTGAGCGCGGCGCGTCCTGCTGGGACACCGATTATTGCAACGGCCCTTTGAGGGCCTGCGGCAGGATCATGGGCAAAATTTCGATGCCCTCCTCCACCAGGGCCCGCGCCTCATTCGCCGTGGTCTGGCCGCGGATAGCGCGCTCTTCGCTTTCACCGTAATGCATTTTTCGGGCTTCCTCCGCAAAGTGTTCGCCCACATCCTGGGTATTGGCAACAATGCGCCGTGACAGCTCCAGCCAAGCCGCCGTAATGCCAGCAGCGGGCTGGTTCGGCACTTTGATTTCGGTGCTTGGAGGGTCCTGGCGGCGAGTGGACAAATTCAGGCGCGGGGCACTGAGTTTTTTGGTCACCATTGCGTCGCCGCACAGCGGGCATAAAACCAGGGTGCGCGCGCACTGAGATAGGAAATCTTCTTCCGATGCAAACCAGCCCTCAAAGCCATGGCCCAGTGCACATTGCAAATCCAGAACCTTCATGGCAGGGCTGCGGGAACTAAGCCAGGGCGGCGACTGGCTGCCACTGCAGCTTCCAATTTCCATTGAGCGTGTTTTGCAACCACAGGGCACCTGCCAGAGTCTTGGCATCGGTGACCCGTCCCTCCATGCACCACTGCAGAAGCTCTTCGGGCGAGGCGGTAAACACTTCGAGAAATTCACCATTGTCGAGTTTCTGCGGGCCTGCCGTCAGACCACGTGCAAACCAGACATCAATGAATTCGGTGGAATACGCGATCACCGGATGCATAAGACCGGCGCGGGCCCACTCTTGGGCCGTATAACCGGTCTCTTCCAGCAACTCCCGTTGCGCGCAGGTGGCCACGGACTCGCCCGCATCGAGCTTACCGGCCGGAAATTCAATCATGACCTGGCCTATGGGATAGCGGAACTGGCGCTCGAGCACCACCCGCCACGCACCGTTCTCGTCGACGAGCATGGGTATAACCATCACCGCACCGGGGTGCACCACATATTCCCGGGTCGCCACAGCCCCATCGGGCAGGGTCACATGGTCGACAAAGACATGTAGAAAATTGCCCTTGTATACCTCTTGCGAAGACGCTTGGGTTTCGACCAGGTGCGCCAATGGGTTCAGTGACACGGGCTTCAGGTACCCAGCATCTGGCGTATGGACTGGGCGCACAGAGCCATCAGGCCGCCGGGCATCAGGCCCAGGGCCACAATCAGCAGGCCATTCAGACACAGAACAACACGCACGTCGGCACCGGCAACCACATGGGTGGCGGTAATCGGATCGTCGAAATACATCACCTTGACCACGCGCAGATAGTAGAAGGCGCCGATCAGAGACATCATCACGGCAAAAATGGCCAGGTAAAGATAAACCGGATCACCCGAGACCATCAGAGCCTGCAGCACCGACAGCTTGGCATAAAAACCGGCCAAGGGTGGAATGCCTGCCAGCGAGAACATGGAAACCGCCATGATGCCTGCGTACAGCGGGCTGCGTTGGTTCAGGCCAGCCAAGTCGGAGATCTCTTCGCTCTCGAAACCTTCGCGAGACAACAGCAACAAAACACCGAAGCTGGCCAGCGTGGTCAGCACATAGGTGATGACGTAAAACATGGAGGAGCTGTAGGCATTGGTGGAAAAATCCAGCGAGCTGCCGTTGATGACGCCTGCAATCAGACCCAGCAGCACAAAGCCCATTTGCGAGATCGTGGAGTAGGCCAACATGCGCTTCACATTAGTCTGCATGATGGCTGCCAGGTTACCCAGCAAGAGCGAGCCAATGGACAGCACCATCAGCATTTGTTGCCAGTCGATTGCCAGCGGCAACATGCCCTCCACCAGCAGACGCATGGTCATGCCAAAAGCGGCCAACTTGGGCGCACCGCCAATCATCAGCGTGATCGCGGTAGGAGCTCCCTGATAGACGTCGGGAATCCACATGTGGAAGGGCACGACGCCGAGCTTGAAGGCCAGGCCGCAGACGATAAAGACCAGGCCAAAAATCAGCACCTGATGGTCCACATGTCCAGAGACAATCGCCTTGAACACCGAGGTGATATCCAGCGAGCCGGTGGCACCATACAGCATGGACATACCGTAGAGCAGGAAACCGGAGGCCATGGCACCCAGCACAAAGTACTTGATCGCAGCCTCGGTGGCAGCCACGTGGTCACGGCGCAGTGCGACCAGCGCGTAGCTGGACAAGGTCAGCAGCTCCAAACCCAGGTAAATCACCAGGAAGTTGTTGCCGGAGATCATCACGAACATGCCCAGCAAGGAGAAAAGGGTGAGCGTAAACAGCTCCCCACCGCGCAACATGCCGCGATCCCCTGCGTAGGGGCGCCCGTAGACCAGGGTGATCATGGTGGCCACTGCGGCAAAGCACTTCAGCCAATTGCCCATGGCGTCGCTGACCACCATGTTGCCAAAGCCGTAGTAGGTGGCACCACCGGAGGCGTACATGGCCTCCAGGAAGGCCACCACCGCCAGCGTCAGCAGGGTCAGGGTGTAGGTAGCACCGCGCAAGGGGGTCTTGACGCCCAGGTCAAACAGGGCAATCACGCAGGCCATGCCGAACAACAGCATCTCGGGATAGGCCGTGATCCAACTGATATTGTCAATCATCATTTATCTCTCAATTCCATTGGATCAGTTGGGCAACTTGGACAGGGCCACATGCTTGAGCAGCTGCGTGACCGATGCATCCATCACATCCGTGAAGGGCTTGGGATAGATACCCATGTACAGAACCGATGCAGCCAGCAAGGCCATGACCAGGAACTCACGCGGGTTGATATCCAGCAGGTCCTTGACATGGTGGTTGCCCACCGGGCCCAGGTAGACGCGCTTGAACATCCACAGCGTGTAGGCGGCGCCAAAGATCAGGGCACTGGCGGCGGCAAAACCGATCCAGAAGTTGAACTTGACCGCACCCAGAATCACCATCCACTCGCCGACAAAGCCAGCGGTTCCCGGCAAGCCGCAATTGGCCATGGAGAACAGCAGGGCAAAGGCCGCAAACTTGGGCATGGTGTTGACCACGCCACCATAGGCAGCGATTTCACGGGAATGCACCCGGTCATACAGCACACCGATGGACAGGAACATGGCGGCGGAGACAAAGCCGTGGGCAATCATTTGCACAATGCCGCCCGACACACCGAGGTCAGAGAAGATAAAGAAACCCAAAGTCACAAAACCCATGTGCGCCACCGATGAATAAGCCACCAGTTTTTTCATGTCCTTTTGCACCATGGCGACCAGACCGACATACACCACGGCGATCAGCGACAGCCCAATCATCAGGCCGGACCACTCATGCGAGGCGTCGGGCGCGATCGGCAGCGAGAAGCGCAGGAAACCATAGGCCCCCAACTTCAGCATGATGGCCGCCAACACAGCGGAACCCCCGGTGGGCGCCTCCACGTGCACGTCGGGCAACCAGGTATGCACCGGCCACATGGGCACCTTGACCGCAAAGGCCGCCAGGAAGGCAAAGAAGATATAGGTTTGCGCCGTGCTGCTGAGCGGCAGCGCGTACCAAGTTGCCAGATCAAAGCTGCCACCCGATTGGGTGTACAGATAGACCAGGGCAATCAGCATCAAGAGCGAACCCATCAGCGTGTACAGAAAGAACTTGAAGGCCGCATAGATCTTGTTCGGCCCGCCCCAGATACCAATGATCAGGTACATGGGAATCAGCGTGGCTTCAAAGAACACGTAGAACAGCATGCCGTCTAGCGCGCAAAACACGCCAATCATCAGGCCGCTCAGAATCAGGAAGGCACCCATGTACTGGTTGACACGTGAGGTGATGGACTCCCAGCTGGCAATCACCACGATCACATTGATGAAGGCCGTCAACAACACAAACCAGAACGAGATGCCGTCCAGGCCCAGGTGATAGTTGATGTTGAAGCGCTCAATCCAGGGCGCATTTTCCACAAACTGCATGGCTGCAGAGTGGCTGTCAAACTGCCCGTATAGCGGCAAGGTGACCAGCAGACTGACCAGCGCACCGATCAGCGCAACCCAGCGCACCGTTTTAGCCTGGTCATCACGTCCCAGGGCCAGAAGAACAATCCCGAACGCGATGGGCGTCCAGATCGCAAGGCTCAACAATCCCATTATCTTAATCTCCTACTTGAGCCAAACGAAGTACGTCATGAGGACAAACACGCCCAGAATCATGACCAACGCATAGTGATACAAATAACCCGTCTGGATCTTGCGCACGCCGCCCGATACCCATCCGACCAGTTTCCAGGAACCGTTAACTACGGCACCGTCGATCAGCATCTGATCGCCACCCTTCCACAAACCGGTACCCAAAGCGCGGGCACCGCGTGCCAGCACATTTTCGTTAAACCAGTCCAGGTAGTACTTGTTCTCCAGCAAGGTATAGATGGGCGAAGCTAGTCTCTTGATCGCAGTCGGCAGGGCCGGATTGATCATGTACATGTAGTAGGACAGCGCCACACCGGAGAAGGCCAGCCACAGCGGCAGACTGGTGAGTGCGTGCATGGCCATTTCGACAGGACCATGGAAGGCGCTCTTCAATTCTTCCATACCGGGATGCTTTTCCAAGTCTATGAAAATGGCGCCCTTGAAAAAGTCACCAAATAGCATCGGATCAATCGTCAGATAACCGATGACCACCGAAGGAATCGCCAGCAGCACCAGCGGCACCCACACCACCCAGGGCGATTCATGCGGCTTGTTGTCATGGCCATGGTGAGCGTCATGACCGTGGGCATCATGTCCATGGTGTGCATCCGGATTCTGGTCAAAGCGCTCCTTGCCGTGGAACACCAGGAAATACATGCGAAAGGAATAGAAGGCTGTCACAAACACACCGGCCAGCACGGCAAAGGACGCAAAGCCGGCACCGGGCAGATGGCTTGCCGACACCACTTCGATGATGCTGTCCTTGGAATAGAAGCCAGCGAAGAACGGCGTGCCGATCAGGGCCAGTGAACCCAGCAATGAAGTGATCCAGGTGATGGGCATGTACTTTCGCAAACCACCCATCCAGCGGATGTCCTGGTTGTGGTGGCAACCCATGATGACCGAACCGGCGCCAAGGAACAACAACGCCTTGAAGAAGGCATGCGTCATCAGATGGAACACTGCAACCGAGTAGGCAGAAGCACCCAAGGCCACCGTCATGTAGCCGAGTTGCGACAGCGTGGAATAGGCCACCACGCGCTTGATGTCGTTCTGGATGATGCCCAAAAAGCCCATAAACAGTGCCGTGATGGAGCCAATCACCAACACGAAATTCAAGGCTGTATCGCTCAGCTCAAACAGCGGTGACATGCGGGCCACCATGAAGATGCCGGCCGTCACCATGGTCGCCGCGTGGATCAGTGCGGAGATGGGCGTCGGACCTTCCATGGAGTCTGGCAACCAGACATGCAAGGGGAACTGGGCCGACTTGCCCATGGCACCGATAAACAGGCAGATGCAAATCACGGTGACCAACATCCAGTCGGTACCCGGGAACAACAGGGCGGACAGTTCGGCCTTCTTGCCGAACACTTCGGCGTAATTCAGGGTGCCGCCAAAAGCCACGATCAGGCCAATGCCCAGGATGAAGCCAAAGTCACCGACACGGTTGACCAAAAAGGCCTTCATGTTGGCAAATATCGCGGTGGGCTTGTTGAACCAGAAACCGATCAAAAGATAGGACACCAGGCCCACGGCTTCCCAGCCGAAGAACAGTTGCAGCAGGTTGTTACTCATCACCAGCATCAGCATGGAGAAGGTGAACAAGGAGATGTAGGCAAAGAAACGGTTGTAGCCCGCGTCCTCTTCCATATAGCCCACGGTGTAGAGGTGGACCATCAGCGAGACAAAGGTCACCACGCACATCATCATGGCGGTAAGGCCATCGACCAGAAAGCCAATCTCCATTTTGAGACCGCCCACCGACATCCAGGTGTAGAGCGTTTCGTTGAAGCGGGCGCCGTCTTGCACCACGCTCAGGAGCGTCATCACCGACAGCACAAAGGCCACCAGTACGCCCAGAATGGTCAGGCTGTGGCTACCCACGCGGCCCATGACATTGCCACCGAATTTAGTGCCCAGCACACCGGCCAGCACGGAGCCGACCAGGGGAGCCAGTGGCACCCAGATCAGGGTCGAAGCGGAAAGGGTTTGACTCATTTTATGTTCACCCTTTAAGCGAGTTGAGCTCGTCCACGTTGATGCTGGACTTGTTGCGAAACAGCAAGACCAGAATCGCCAAGCCAATGGCAGATTCCGCAGCGGCGACCGTCAGAATGAAGAACACAAAAATCTGACCGTGCATGTCGTGCAGGTAATAGGAGAAAGCGACGAAGTTGGTGTTGATGGCCAACAGCATTAGCTCAACCGCCATCAACAACACAATCAGATTGCGTCGGTTCAAGAAGATACCGACCACCGACATGGCGAACAACATGGCGCCCAATGACAGAAAGTGACCCAATGTGAGTGTCATGCTTTTACCTCCGGTGCAGCAGCGGGAGCGGGCTCTGCGGCTGCCTGGGTGGCAGCCATCTTGAGCACCGTCATACGATCTCTGGCCTTGACGCGAACCTGGTCACCGGCGCTGACGTGTTTGCTGTCCTTGCGGGCACGCAGAGTCAGAGCAATCGCCGCAAACATGGCCACCAGCAGAATCGCAGCAGCCACCTCCAGTGGATACAAATACTGGGTGAACAGCATCTTTCCAAGCTCATGGGTATTGGAGACCGCCGGGCCGGGTGCCGCTACCAGCACCTCGGTGCTACGGAAACCGCCCATCGATACCGCCGACATCTCCAGCGCAATCACGACACCCACCACGGCCGCGAAGGGGAAGTGCGTCCAGAAGCCGCGCCGCAGATTTTCGACATTCACGTCCATCATCATGACCACGAACAGGAACAAGACCATCACTGCGCCGACATAGACCAGCACCAGCACGATGGACAGAAACTCAGCCTTGAGCAGCATCCAGACCATGGCCGCCTGGAAGAAGGTCAGCACCAAATACAAGACGGCCTGAACCGGGTTGCGTGCGGTGATAACCCGGAATGCCGCTATCAGCAGCACCGTGGAGAAAACATAAAAAAGACCGGTCGTGACACTCATAATTCAAACTCTTTCTGTCATGGGTCTTAGCGATACTTGGCGTCGGACTGCTTGTTGGCAGCAATCACGCTTTCGTAGCGATCACCCACGGCCAATAGCATGTCCTTGGTGAAGTACAAATCGCCGCGCTTCTCACCGTGGTATTCCAATATATGGGTTTCCACGATCGAATCGACGGGGCAGCTCTCTTCACAAAAGCCGCAGAAAATGCACTTCGTCAGATCGATGTCGTAGCGGCTGGTACGGCGTGAACCGTCTTCGCGCACTTCCGACTCAATCGTGATGGCCATGGCCGGGCAGACCGCTTCGCACAGCTTGCAGGCAATGCAACGCTCCTCGCCGTTCTCATAGCGACGCAGGGCATGCAGTCCTCGAAAACGCGGTGACAAGGGAGTCTTCTCTTCCGGAAACTGAACCGTCACCTTGCGGCGAAACAGATAGCGTCCGGTCAGGGCCAGACCCTTGAACAGTTCCACCAAGAGGAAGCTGTACAAAAAGTCCTTGAGCGAGAAAACCGAGGGCGTGCGGGCAACAAAATGGTTAGACATAGTCGATTCCTTCACTTCCAGATATTGAAGGAAGTCTGCATCCAGATGCCCACCACCGTCAGCCATACCAGCGTCAGGGGGATAAACACCTTCCAGCCCAGACGCATCACCTGGTCATAGCGGAAGCGGGGGAAAGTAGCGCGAACCCAGATAAAGAAGCTCACCACCAGGAAGGCCTTGGCACCCAGCCAGATCCAACCGGGAATGAAGTCCAGGGCTGCAATCGGTGACAACCAACCACCCAGGAACAGCACCGAGGCCAGCATGGCGATCAGCCACATATTGGCGTACTCGGCCAGATAGAACATGGCGTAGGACATGCCGGAATATTCGACCATGTGGCCGGCCACAATTTCCGCCTCGCCTTCAACCACGTCAAAGGGATGGCGGTTGGTTTCGGCCAGACCGGAGATCACGTAGATCACAAAGATGGGCAGCAGCGGCAACCAGTTCCAGGACAGAAAGCCCAGGCCCATGTCGACGAACTGGCCCTTGCCCTGCACCCTGACGATATCGCTCATGTTCATGCTGCCGGAGACCATCAGCACCACCACCAGGCAAAAGCCCATGGCAATTTCGTAGCTGACCATCTGCGCCGAAGCGCGAATGGCACCGAGGAACGCGTACTTGGAGTTCGATGCCCAACCGGAGATGACCACACCGTAGACCTCTACCGAAGCAATGGCCATCACATACATCAAACCTGCGTTGACATTGGCCAGTGCCACATCGGGACCAAACGGAACCACCGCCCATGCCGCC
>Ga0214165_1001352_pt1 | contig 13614 bp, 9 predicted proteins | sample TroBogypolimnion_34_FD_153004 | JGI IMG/M metagenome (GOLD analysis project Ga0214165, IMG submission 153004) | Freshwater microbial communities from Trout Bog Lake, WI - Practice 03JUN2009 hypolimnion v3 | ecosystem: Environmental > Aquatic > Freshwater > Lake > Hypolimnion/Profundal zone ... | reverse complement strand
AAGATGCATTAGTAGCTCAACGATTGGCGCCCACATAGCCGTTGCAATGCTTATTAGGCCTATTGCATGGCTTCAGACTCTTGGCAAGAACCATTGGGCTCAAGCAATTCTCCTATCTAGGTCTCTTTTGGAGGCATCCGATTTCTTACCTCTAATGAATAAAGGGGATATAAATGCCTATAAAGCTCAACCAAAACCGACGATCTCTGCATAAAGAGCAAAAAAAACGAGAAATCACAGTCTTGCTACAAGAGCAGAGCCCTATGGAGCCCTCTGCAATTATTCGGGCCATTTCTAATTTAAGCTTAGCAACAGCCAATCGCTACCTTGATGAATTATTCATCACTGGGTACATCCGCAAAGTGCTATCACCAGGCAAACGTAAAAATATTAGAGCCTATGAGTATCGAAATATCTATGGGGCAAAAATGGATATTGTTAGCGTGGCACTATCACATCCACTCCATCAACTGGCCGTGTCTATGGTGGGGAAAAAATAACTCGATGCACCCTATGTTCAGGGGATTGCAACACTACTAAGCTTTCTTTATAAGTATTACTCGCATAAATAGTGCGGTAATTACAGAGCAGCTAATGCACTGATTTGATAAAAAAGATGGGAATACTCTTATGCTCAAAAGATTCGGCGTATCTTGTGGAAGGATGGCGTTATACGTAAGCGTTGGATGCACTGCGCCACTAATGGCCTGCACTGCAACGCGCACTACCTCCGCCAACCGAATGCCCCTACTTTTAAGTTGTCAAGGTTCGCGAGACGCAAACTCTATTGAGGTCCGCGGTAATGTTACGTTTTTAGTGTACAGCCCAGCACGAGAGAACCCTAAATGCAGAACGATTCTTTGATAATCTAAATAGTGGTAATTTATAAGGCAGCCAGATATCAGACTGTTGACGCTCGATTTAATCCAGCCAACTCTTATGGGCCTAATTATTTAAAAGTTGAATTGAGAAGATTCTATATTCAAAGATTTTAGAGTCATGCCTATCGTCATTAACTCCCCCTGCATGTCTTTTCCTCAAAAATTCTATGAATTTTGGAATTGTCAGGACTACAAAAACAGGTCTACCATCGTCATTCATGATCAATTGAGTATGCTTCATGCCTCTTTCAGAGCCTCGGCCACCCATCTCATCAAATCGCTTGTTAGCATTTCAAACTCTTTGATGGCATTTTTAACGCCCTGGGACAATATGTAATCCGACTTGTAACGCCCGCCTTCGTGGCAATGTCCAAAAAATATTTCTCTCATATTTTCCGATCAAAAAATTAATTAGATGCAACCATAGCTGGACTCACATGAATATCCTACCCCATGCACATGGGGGCTTTAATTTCTCACCTCTTTTAATACGCCAGCACTTTGCCTCCAGTTAGACTCCAAACGCAATTGGATCGCTTTTTCAATTTAAAGCATTATGTTTAAGCGATGAGGGATGCGAACGTGCGGTGCAGCACCTAGCTACCCACTGCTAACTCCTACCAGCCCCGTATAAATGGGATTTGAAAAAAACAAATTCTCATTTAGATTGAGCTTATGAAATTAACCATGAGTCTATTGTTTGCGCTCCTCAGCAGTTGGTTTATTTTGGACTCCATTAGCATTAACCTTGTATTTAGAATTTTTTGCATCATGGCAGCATTTATCGCACTGATATCGACCTTCCTCATCTCATTAATTTTGTTCAAAATTAATGAGAGCTAAATTGATTGCACACTGGCCACTAGTACAAAATTCATCAACAGATTACTGCTCAAGCCCGCCCATCCGATTCTAAGCAAGAAAAAGAAGTAGTTGCCATCTCTATTGACCATACCAATTTCAAATGCTGAACGGTAGGTAGCAAGACCCAGCAACAACAATACAACCACCGAGCTTTAAGTGATCAAAAATAAAGTAGCGACACAGGCTATTACCAATGCTTTGATTGAGCCTGAATATAGTGACGATGAATGTTGGGGTGGCTATACCTAAACCAATAAGGATGCAAAAAGAACCGCTCAACGGGTTTAATTAATCTACATTCATTACCAGCAAGGGCTGCATTAGCCTCAAAGGCGGACATTTGGCAATAAAAAACCGCCCGAAGTGTCCAAGTTTCTGGAGTCACTTCAAGGGCGGTTAATGTCAAGCTTGATTACTTAGCGGATATGTCCCGCATTCCCCGTGGACATATTTCCACTATTCATGGGCATTTGCTTCACTTGCTCAGGCAGCTTACTTCCCATCATCTGTTGATGCATTTGCATCGTTTGTGAGTACATTGCTGGATCACATTGCTCATGTATAGCACTACGACTTATCTGATGAGCATCAGCACCCTTATAGCCAAGTAAGGATGGGTCAAGCATTCCAGCAATCATGGCGATATGTCCAAATACCAAGAATAGGGCTACACAAATGGCATGCATCTTCAGCTTACCCATTTGGTCTAGAGACTTATTCACAAAACTAAACTCTTGAAGAGCAATCCAAATCAAAGGCAAGCCCCCAATAAGGTAACTGCCTACAGCAACCACATCAATTGCAGTTCTCCATTCACCGCCTTTGGTAATCGGAACAACTGCGGTTGTCATTAAGTAAGCAATGATGCCGATGAAATAAAGCCCTACGGTCGTACCTGAAAAGCGATTGAGGTGATAGACAAAGCCATCAAACTTGCGAGTGAATAGGATATACAGCTCAGTAATTGCTAAGGTTTCAGCAAGCACTATTGGTATAGCCATAAAGATGAGCAGATTCCAAGGTTGGTTATCTGACAAGAGCTGCATATAGTGAGTCATATTCATTACTAAATCTCCAAACGTAAATTATCAAAATGGCAATGGGATTGCCATGCAATCAAAGTTGATTAAAGATAACTTTTAGGGGGCTTGTAAATGGATTCAGCAATGTTAGAGATGAGCTTAGATATCTCACTAAGCAAGTAGAAGGTAGGCTCTTCTGTTAAAGCAACAGAAACAGCGTTATTAAAGACCGCAAGAGTAGGGCAGCAAGAGTGGCTGACGCCGAACTTTTCATCTGGCCGAGATTCATCATGAGATACAGGAGAAACTACCCCCTCGCAATGGCCATGCATAGCAGTTTGCAGGTTATGGGAGAACCCGCCAAATGCAACAGGCATTGTGCTCGCATTAACCATGCCAACCAGAAAGCTTATAAAGAGCATTACTACAACTTTCTTCATGTTTATATTTTACGCCCACCAAGATTTAATAAGATCGATGCAGCGACCACTTAAGATCACTTAGCAGCCAATTACCACAACTAAGAACTGCTGATATTTACAAAGTGAGGTCTTGTAAAAACCATGGCAAAAGGTTTGTCTGAAAAATGAGTTCGGGCATGAATTGCATTAACTAACCATTACCACTGGAATACAACACCCCTAACAAGAGCATCATCTGCCTAAAAGCAAACGGCAAATCATCTGCCGCCTTGCCGCCACACTTTAATTCCAGACTATTTTTTCCGGCCGGTGCATACTTAATCTCCAACGTATCAAGAAATTTCATATAAATCTGATTAATTGGATTTAAAATAGCTATGCCCTTTCTTTTATGTTGGCCAGCGCCTAATTCCTTCTGAGTAAATTTAATTGTGTCTGCCCTAGCTCGAATTCGATCCTTAGCGTAGTCAAGCAAGATAAAAACATCGTCAGGATGCTTTTCAAAATATGCAGTTGCCCTTGCAAGCCATTGATCGGCCTTCTTGATTGCACCTCGCATACGTGGCGTTTTCACAATAAAAATTTTTGGCAATCGGATGGGTAAATTTTCGTAAAGATATTTTCTGTCTGCTGCATAAAGATTTGCCAGACTGGTAAAGTTGATACCGTTACTAACCCACTGACACGCTTGCTCCTGCGGGATATCGAGTAACGCAGCCGTTTTAGATAATTGCTTTTCATCTGCGCCAGTAAGCCTCTCGAAACTGTCGCAAGCCCATTCAATACCTCGCCCATTGGCGGGATTAAGGATATGTGTAAGGCTAACATTTGCCTGGGCCAGATTTTGAATTTTTGGCCCAGGACTCATCACCTCATTGAGCAATACCGGCATTTTATCTATCCCAGATTTGGGGTCATCAAACGGCGTTTTGCACCGATTTCGCCTGATATTTAAATTACGTCCAGAGCCAGGGTAGAGCGCATTTAATAAACCTGAATTAAAGCGCAACAAACGCTCATGCAAAAAAGCGCCCGTCAAGATATCAATCACATGGATGTAGCTATAGAGCGTGGTTGCAGGAGATGAGTGTCCGAGTAATGTTGATACCGCATATAACTCTGAAGAGCTTGCTCTTGAATCATTCAGTAAAAAATAACGAGCACGTCCCATACGACGCTTTAGGTTAACAATCTGAGCCATAGGATTGCTGGCATCCGGCAACCCCATAGCCTTATGATCCTTCGCAATCCGTACTCCAATATCCTTATTGCCATAGAGATGGTCCAGAATAAATCGCTCAGAATTTGGTAATCTAGGCGCGCATAGGAGCATTAAGGTATTCATCGCTGCTGAGTGCCGCAGGTGATGAAAGCGGATGTAGGGATTGTTTGTAACCCGCCTCATCGACTCATGAATATAGCCAATAACTCTGTCGCGCTCAGTATTGCTAGATATTTCCATCAGACTTTCTGCTTGCGCCTTAAGGCTCATTGGCACGGGAAATAAAAATTCTAATTCTGCCGTTGAATAAAGCTCAGATTCAGGTAACTTGCTTTGCCCACCTAAAGGACTTGCATTATGTTCGGGGGCTTCAATCTTAATTAATTCATCAACACATAAGAGACCTTGCTCACGAGCGAGCGTCCATAACTCTAGCCAGTTGAGCTCCCTAGGTTCGAGCAGAGCTTCGACTGGCAGCATACGAACTGAGGCGTTTGACTTTAAACGGCGATGCTTCCACCACTGCAGAGAGATTTCAGTGGGCCAGCCTGTTTTTATATGGACATGCCCGGTAGCCAGCTTGAGCGCCTCCGATCTACGCATGCCCAAGCGATAACCTAAAGTAAAAATTAACAGGCAAGCGTTCTTATATTCAAGCGGCCGGCCCTGACAGGCCACGGTGTAAAGATCAATCTGAGCCCATCGAAACTCTAATTCGGTTACATACCCAACATCCACCTCTGATTCAGACCGAATGCCTTTTTCTTCTGTGGCCAACTGACTTTTACGCAAGCTTTCCCAAGCTGCCCCAAAGCTCTTCTTATCTTTGAGCGTCATCATCTGGGCGTCAAGCTCTACAAATGCTTCACTCCAATCTTCAGAGGTAAGCGCATTTAAATCCTCATCCAAATCCCAATCGGCCATGACTAGTGGCAACAATAACTGGAGATGGCTCGTAAGCATTTTTTGCGCGAGACGATTGGCCGCCCAGTCTTGTGCAATTAATTGGCGAACCCACTTCAATAAACTACGAGTGAGGCCTTGCTTAGAAAGTTGATAGCGCTTTTCTATTTCCTCAACGCTATCCATGCACTGCGCTTGGCTTGTCTTGTTTTCATGACTTAAATGAGAGGTCGCCTCAAGGATTTGCTCGATCCACTGCATCGCCACTGGAGAGGGTTCATGGCTTTCAAATTGATCGGCCCGATCTTTGGGATCGACTTCGCTATCGAGCCAAGACTCATCCAGATTTTCTTTGAAAATTTTGGCCGTTGGCATTTTCGCATCTGACATGCCCAGCTGCAGCAAGCTCTCTATTTGCAAGTCTTGGGTAGAGATTCTTCCAGCCAAGTAACGGGCAATAAAAGTGGGTAGGGTATCCTCTTGCCAGGATTGCGTGGCATACATCAATGCCGTGCGAGTAGAGATTTGATCAACTGCGTTAAACAGGGTTTCTTGATCCAGCCCCACTTCATTAAATCCTTTTTGAATGTGCAGCGCATCCTTCAAAGCACGCATAAATGCCGCTAAACATTCACTATCAAACTGAGGCCCTCGGTCAGTAAAGGCCCAATTTTTTCGGTAACGGACATGCAAGGCAGCCGTCAGCGGATCAGCAATCCAGCGCAATAGATTTGGGCCGTACTCTTTCGAGTGCCTAGGCGCCTTATTCTTGTTTTCTTTGCGCGCCTTTTCAAGAGCAACATAGGCAGCATCAATTGGGAGCCGTAGCTTTCGGGGCAAGAGTAGGCTTGCATAGGGCGCATCTAAAGCCTCCTTAGCCAAGCTGAGCTCTACAATTTGCTTGAGTTGCCCAAAATTTTGCACCCCCGAAAAAACGATCGCGCTAAATATATAGCCGCCAAACTGCGCCATTGGATCCAATGCCTCCCAGTCAAACTTACCAAAACGTTGATTGGTGAAAGCCGCGATGATGAGGCGAAGGGCGATTGCCTGCCTGGCCTCCCGCTCCAGCTTTTCTTTTCTGGCTCCCGCCGGCAAATCTTGCCCTGCTTTTTTGCTGTCAAAATATCGATAGGGATTGGGCTCTGGCAAAACAATATCAATACTTCCTAGGCCAGGCCACTCTAGATTTTGCGCAACGCATAAGTCAGCAAGGTCTGCTTCAATCACATCAAATAGCCATTTTTTCCAACTTAAAAAACCATCGGCTAAAGTAAAAATGCTAGTAAAAAGCGTTTGTACGCCCCGCATGTAATCGGTGGGATTGACTAATCGTAGCGTGTCCACACCGCGCAACTGTTGATCTCGTAGTAAGGCATCTGGTGATACCTTTTGTAAAGACTCATTTAAAGCTAGCCTAGAAATACCCAAGATAGCGCAGCCAACCTCAAGCAACTCACCATTGGCTAGATATTCCTTTGAAATACATTCGCGAATCTTGGAGCAAATCATTGCGCCAATCTGCTCTACAGATGCGTCCAGCATTTGACTGGCGTCTTGGTGAGGGCGGGTGATTTGCAAAATGATTTTTAGTAAACGTGGGGGCGTTGGCTGCGCGCGCAACTGACTGGCCAACCGCTCTTGCGTTTCCTTGATATTTCGTGCGACCTCTTTGTTGGCAGTCAGTTTAGTGGCCACTATGCCTTACCCTTTGGCCACACCGGCATTGCTAGCGTGACAATATCAAAACCCAATCTCTCGATCACTTTTTGCAAAGGACTACTGATCCGCTCGACGTACTCCAAATAGCTATGGGAGCCAAATTGATGAAAGGGTGCCGTACCGATTTGCCAGTGGCCATGCCAAGTGCTTATATCGGCCTGACTCACTCCGGCATTTTTTAACAGGGCGGGTATGAGCTTGCGGTGAAAGTTGGGCTGCGCAACAATCGATGTCGCAATATATTTCCTAAAGTGCCCCCGCATTTTGTCCTGACTCCATTTTTCAATTGTTAACAGTAAATCTACTGGAGCGGGGGAGCCCTCTTTATTGCTTTTTTGTTTTTTGGAGCTCGAGGGAACTTCAAGCCAAATTAATTCTCCATACAAAGCACGCTGAGTAATATCGGGAACTATTTTTTTAAGCAACTTGCGGCGTAATTGCTCGTATACCCACATTTGCTTTTGCAATAACGGGCTTAGCCAAACCACTCGTAGCCGATCCCCAGCGCGATTAGTTTTATCGCCCATGCGCGTGAGTCCCAAACAGGGATCGACTGCAGCAATGTCTATGTAGGGTAGGTGATGTGGGCGCTGCGAGGTTTCACAAGCAAACCAGAGAGCGCAATACAACGTTAGCTGATTAAAGGCTTCACAGAACAGTTCGTGATCTTGAGCTCTGCCGTTAGCTAAGCGCGGTATATCAATATGCTGCTTTAACTTTTGTACTTGCTCCATCAAGAGTTGTGGATGCCATTCCTTGTCTATTGCAATTAATCCAGTCGCGCCCACCACGCCCGGCCTCATTCTCCTAAATGCGGGTTTCTCATCTGTGGGATCAAGCAATTGTGTTCTAAAGGAAAGGAGGTCTACAACGCTTGTTTTGCTTTTTCGAGAGGCGGATGCCGCTTGAATATCACCCACATCAACCCCCGCCTTTAAATAGGCATCCAGAGAAACTAGCTGCTTTGTTCCTACATAAACATCGTGGGTGTAGTAATGCGAATCTGACCTAAAGGCGCCAGGGGTATGGGGATCCAAAATATCTAAAAGCTTTGGATCGTATTTTTTCCCGACCATTTGGTGCTTACTCCACTCCCTAAATTTCAAAAAAGTCAGGGGACGCTTCGCTTTATATAAATCCATTTTCTGATTAATGTGCGCGAGCAGGCTTTGGCACTTCCTCTCAATTTCGTGGTACTCACCAGGAGGAAATAGAGGCGAGGGTGCCTCTGATATATGTGGACTTTCTTTAATTAATTGATCGGCTAAACCCGATTGATCCTGAAAGACGATGGCATCGAGGTGCGGCGCATATTGATCCGTCTTAACATTCACCAGCTCAGACCAAGCGTAATTGGGTACGGATAATCTCCACAAATGAATGTAGCTTTTTTTATCCCCGGGTAATCCTTTGGCTTTTACCAGGCGTAAGGTTTGGCTTGCTAATGCGGACTTATTGCTTTTGACTGACTCATCCCCAACTTCAAAATTCGTATTCCCACTACGCCAACCTTCGCGATCACGCAATAGTAATTGCGTCTCTAATGCTGTTTTTATATCGATACCCAAGATATACATCAGACGCAACACTCGAATTGCGTTTAAACACATGATCCTCTCAGATGCCTCTGGCGTACTTACCGCCAGCGCACCCTCCAGCCCATCTAGGTAATTTTTAAATTGGTTAATCTCTTGCCACGAGGCCACATTGGTACCCCAATGCAATCGCTGATTTAGCTTGGCTATATAACGTTGCGCATAACTGGAGTCTCTTTCAAGCTCTAGCCTACTTTTTCCCACCTGTGGTGCAATCCACCTAAGCTTCGGCGAATCCGAGCGATCATCCTCGATCTCCTCATTTACATCATCCCCCGGCTCTACTAATTGCTCAATGTATTCATCGGTAATGGTGGCGTCCTCAATTGGAATAATCTCCAATTCATTGCCCCTAAGATCGCCCTCACTAAACCAAACTTCTCGATAAAGGCCGCGATATTGAATGCCTAGATTTGCTATTTCCACCCCTCTGCGCTTTTTCTCTCTTTCTCTCTCCAACGCTGGATCGTGGATTAACGCTTCTCTGCGGCTGCTACTAGAAAATGCCCTGCAAACTATTTTGAGATTTTGTTGGTTTTCGCTTAATTCATTGTTTGCTGTATCTAGGTACTCTTGAAGACGCGCATACTCTTTTACGCACTCTTCCTTAAATTTTGGATAAGGCCACTTGGCCCAATGTAATAATTTTTTGGCTTCATCATTACCATCCCAATTGAGCGACCATCCCCGAAAGATATGTTCGATTTGCTGAAAGTAGAGGTGATAGCGATCCCTGGAAACGTCTTCGCTCTGAAATGAAATGGGGTCTGTGAACTTTTGCTGCTCCGCAGTAATCTTCACTGAAATTGACTTGTCTACACCAACAACGATTTGATTTGTGCGGGTAATGTCCAGAAGCTCTTGATTTCGAATGATGGAAAACCCAGCTAAACGGCGCATTGCTACCGTATAGGGGTGAGACTGCCTTTCTGCTGAACTTATTGCCCCTGACAACAAAATGTCATTACTCAGTATTGAATAGAGCGGGTATATCTGTGACCCATGAAATAGCATCGGATTGGCAAGAGTGCTGATATTTTCATTTCTCAGATCATTTGAGTTTGACCCATCCAGGTCGCCCACATCCTTAAAAAGCGGGGGGCTTGCATGCCGTAATGGAATAGCCACTCTATAAATCTCATTAGCGACCCGTAAAAGAAGTTGCCAGTCTACTTTTGGAGCAGCGGTTTCTGGCTTTTTCATTTCAGCACTAATGGCCGCAAGCCGACTAATCGCTGGCGCTAATGCCCGAAATTTAGGCTCGGGTCTAATTAGCCACAAGAAGTGATCCAGGTCTTCTCGGGAAAGTCCATCAACTTGATTGATGGCCAGATTAACCTTGAGCGGAAACCACCCTCTTAAAAGTTTAATTTCAGGACTGTCGTCATAAACCCGAATGACTGATTTGCTGGTTTTTGCTACTGCTTTAACCATCCACCATTTAAACCGATAGAAGAGGGTTTGTAAGAATTAATTCAGCTTGCTTGATTTTGATTAATGCTCAATTCATCTCCACATTACTTAAGTATTGAATTTTGAGAACAGCATCCAGCGTCTAACAATAGAAAATTGCCATGGTCTGATTACAGGCTTCTTACCCAACAATCCAGTCTGCCGCACCCCTGAAGCTCTCTGATTCCCCCCTTTTTTGAAGGGTTGAGCAAAATAGTTACGAATCCCATTTAACGTAAAATAGAGTTGTTTTTTAGGTAGGCTAGGTATCAAAAAAGCCTATTTTGCCAATTATGTGGGAAACGTTTCCTCACAAGCAAATCGTCTTTAAATGATGCTTTATGTCATTGTTTTATCGTCATTTTTGACATATAGCCCTTTGTTTATATAGAGTTATGCGGTTTTAGGCAATCTACGGTTATTTTATGTATTTATATGTTTTTTGTCGGTTGAGGTCTCCGAAGCGGGTCGCAGGTTCGATTCCTGCCGGGCGCACCAGTCTTTCGGGCACACAGTTCTTAAAGAACTGCATTGAAAGCTATTTTTTGCGGCTTTTAATGCTTTTGATATCTCTTCATTTACAAATCAGGCCAATCGACGCATGGCAACCATCCTGGGGTCGTCTTGCCTGTCCGCAGCATCGATAACGCCCTTGAGCCAAATATCGTTACTTAATATTGAGTAAATTGGAAATGCTGAAGATCCGTGATGCAAAATTGGATTGACGGGAGGTTTATCGCTAGCGTCCTCGAGGTTGCCCGAAACGGCATCATCTGATTCCCCCATATTTTCAAAAAGCGATGGATTTACCTTGTGGGCCCAAATACCCAATCGGTAAATCTCATTAGCCACGCGCAAGAGAAGCGCCCAGTCTATCTTTGGGCCTCCAGTTTCAGGTTTTTGCATTTCCTTACACACTGCTGCAAGGCGACCGATTGCTGGTGCTAATGCCCGAAATTTAGGCTCTGGCCTAACTAACCAGAGAAATTGATCGAAATCCTCCCGGGACAATCGACTGACTTCATGGACCTGCAACTCTGCTCTGGGTGGAAAGTGCTCTCTTAATAGCGCAATCTCTGGACTCTGATCATAAACCTGAATAACGGCTCTTTGGCTTTTTCCTGATTTCCCCATTCCACCATTTAAACTGAAAGAAGGGGGGTTTGCAAATCAAGCAATAAGACTGAGTCTTCTTTGTTCAGTATTGACTATTGTTCACGTAACGTGTACAATTAAATAATTTGAACAAAAGTGGGGTACGTTCAATTAAGTATATCGTTCACGTAACGTGAACATTTAAATTTTACGTACAAAATGATGAACCTAGAAACCAAAGAACAACTCATTCTTGCTAAAGCAATTGATGCTTTTCAGAGAACTACTGGCCTACAAATCGACCATGTTTGGCAAGGGGGGCCAGCAGATGCCTTGTTAACTATTCAAACCCCTGATCACCCCGTTCATTTTGAGGCGGAAATTAAGGGGGTAATCGATCGCTTCAAAACGCTTGCGCCCATCAAAGAGATGGGAGTTCGAACAAACCCCGTTTTGCTTGTAGCACCCTATATCACCAAAGACATTGCAACTCAGTGCCGCGAGCTAGATTTGCCCTTTATTGATGAAGCTGGCAATGCTTATATGAAGACTCCGGGGCTATTTGTATATGTTGTTGGTCAAGCTCGCCCAGAACGTGCTCATGAAAAGCCAGAATTCACAGCCTTGACCACTGGAGGGTTAAAAATTGTCTTTGCACTGCTTAATCAAAAAACAATTACCCCCCAAACTTATCGCCAAATAGCCACTTTTGCCAAGGTAGCCCTTGGAACTGTAGGCCCCGTATTAACAAATTTAGAAAACCGAGGCTTTCTCACTCCCGCTGAAATAGGTCCACGGCGAATTTTAGATAAGAAACGGCTAGAAGAGGAATGGGTGGCTCACTACCCCATTAAATTACGACCAAAACTAAATGCACGCCGATTTACTGCTGCCAAAGAAGATTGGTATCGAGATGTCAATATTGAGCAGTACGACGCCTATTGGGGCGGGGAAGTCGCAGCAGAAAAACTCACTGGCTATCTCAAGCCTGCAAAGATAACTATTTATGCCCGTAAAAACCTAGATCGACTCATTGTAGAAAATCGGCTACGCCCCGACGTTAACGGCAATATTGAAATTTTGGAAGCCTTTTGGGCAGTAGATACAGAGTTGCAAATGAACGGGGTTGTGCCTGCGCTACTGGTATATGCAGATTTATTGGCCACCACTAATCCACGCAATATTGAAACAGCTAGACTAATTTATGACCGATATCTCACTCAAGCTTGAAATTAGGCCTGACCGTCCCTTAAAGGCGGAGCATCTAGCCATCCTACGAATTTTTGATGACGTGGCACGGTCTTTAAATATTGACTATTTTTTAGCTGGAGCCCAGGCAAGGGATCTTATCTTGGGGCATGTATTTAACAAGCGAACCGGGCAAGCCACCTATGATCTTGATCTGGGGATCTGCCTAGAAGACTGGGCTAAGTTTGACAAACTTAAATCAATCTTGATTTCCATGGGCTGCTTTACAGAGGGTAAGGCGCCACAGAAAATGCACTTTAAAAGACCGCAGGACCAATACTCCACACCACTTGATCTCATTCCATTTGGCGGAGTTGAAAATTTAGATTCAACGATTGAATGGCCACCCGAAATGAATGTGGTTATGAACGTCTCTGGATTTTCTGAGGCCCTAAGATCAGCTATTTTGCTAAAGATTGCTGAGAATTTCTCTATACGGGTTGCATCACTAGCGGGCATGGCCGCACTCAAACTAATTGCCTGGCAAGACCGGGGCCAAGAAAACCAAGGTAAAGATGCCGTCGACTTTCTTCTTATCGCCAAAAGCTATCACGACGCTGGAAATGAGGATCGCATTTATACGGAAGAATTAGCGCTACTAGAATCATTGGGGCATGACCCAGAGTTGGCAGGTATTCAGTTGTTAGGCAGGGATGTTGCCAAGATTTGCTTAGATACAACCAAGCAAAGTATCGATGCCATATTTTCAGATTCCACACTAAGACAACGACTAACCGACCAACTAACTAGCAAAAGCCTCTCCATCGGCGATGCGGATTCTGTGCTGAAGGTTCATGCTCATCTTGACCTCTTTTATAAAGGCTTTAGCTCGAAGTGATAAACAATAGCTCCGCGCTTATAACCGCCTTCCTAGAAGAGGTTAGTAAAATATTTGCGAACGCCGTTTAACGTAAAATAAGGCTGTTGAGCATTGAGGCTAGGGGTCTAATTGGCCTATTTTGCGAATTATTCGAGAAATATCTACTTAAAAAATTAACCGGTATTAAACGTTGTTTTTAGTCTCTATTAAAACAAGCTTTTGAACATTAAACCCTTTATATATATAGAATTAAGGCGTTTTAGACAATGTACAGTTATTTAAGGTATTTGTATATTTTTTGTCGGTTGAGGTCTCCGAAGCGATTCCTGCCGGGCGCACCAATTTTAGGATGGTTTTTGACTTACATC
>Ga0214165_1001344_pt1 | contig 13663 bp, 21 predicted proteins | sample TroBogypolimnion_34_FD_153004 | JGI IMG/M metagenome (GOLD analysis project Ga0214165, IMG submission 153004) | Freshwater microbial communities from Trout Bog Lake, WI - Practice 03JUN2009 hypolimnion v3 | ecosystem: Environmental > Aquatic > Freshwater > Lake > Hypolimnion/Profundal zone ... | reverse complement strand
AGGCGCTCGTAGTCAAGTAGACGCCGAAAACGGATTCGGCGGTCTAAAAACAAAACATTTTCCACTGCCAAGATGCCCCCGAAGAAGCAACCTACTAAGACCATCGTCGTCGAACGCGTCATCACCTTCAAGGAGACTCGGAATGAGTACAAGAACGACCCCAAGCCCAAGCCCAAGCCGCGCGGCGGCGCATGTCACCGTTGTGGACGCACAAGACACTGGGTAGCCGACTGTTATGCCAAGACCGATACGGATGGAAACGAGCTTAGCGACGACGAATAAAAAACCAACCTAAAGACGGGGTCGCTTGGTGATGGCTCCTGGGCCAGCGACTCGGCACGCATCACGTGATGTTGTATTCGGAGCCACGAACTGTATACCGAGGTAGAAAACGGAAACGTTGCCTATCTCGTTACTTACCTTTTACCATGCAGCCCATTACTCGCTCTCAGCTTCAGAACGCCCCCGCCGCCGCTGCCGCTCGTCTCGCCGCCGACGCCGCCCGCAAGGAGGAACTCACAGGACAGATGTGGGCCGAGAGTGTCTACACGTCCGCTCGTCGTGCCGCCGAGGGGGGCATATCCTCCATGGTCTTCTGCTTCAGTCAGCACATGACGGCAACCGCAAAGAACTACGGACTCGCGCGACTGCGCGAGTGGTTTCCCGACTCGGACTTTACGATACCCCAGGAGGGTAGTGCATGCACAATCAATTGGGGACCGAAGGATGCCCAACCGGTGTTGAACTTGGCGGAGCGTCGGCTGGAGAAGGAGACGAGTTGGTGAGCGTCCGCTGTGCCTTCTTACACAGCAGGTAGAACCAGTAGACATTCAGTAGCGTGTATCCTCCCGTCACGAGGTTCATGGCCAGTCCAGTTGAATTCGTGTAGCTCCAGTACGGGAAGTACACCATGCGGATCAGGGTCCAGAACCCGAAGATGAAGGCAAGGATGCCCATGTGGAGAGTGTCGTACGGATACTTCAGGGCCTCAAGCAGCCACCCTAGGCTGAAGGATGGGTTCGTGGACTCCAGAATGCACATGGCATCGAAGCACATTTTTACATTCGCATCCGTATGGGCACCGAACAGGTATCCTAGCCAGATGATGACGTGGTGAAGAAAGAAGTCGGGGGACTTTGCGTAGAATGCCATGTGTCCAGCATCGTAGACCATGTAGGCCAAGACCTGTTCGAGCATAGCCAACGAGTCCTTGGGCGAACCCACAAAGAACCACATGCACAGCATGTACCCCGAGAACAAGACTCCGTTGATGCGGGCTACGAACTCATGCTTCTTGTGCTCGGCCATGGCTATGTAGTCGGGGTTTTCCTTGAAGAGCCAGTACATGAGGGCCGCCGTCACCGTCAAGAGGACGGGGATGATAAACACCCGATAGTCCATTGCGCTTACAGAAGAGATTCGCGAGATGACGTAAACGAAATGGACCCATTCACTGCCGCCTGTGAGACTGCAAAGACCCTGGCCTCCAAGATGACGGATACGGACAAGCTCACTCTGTACAGCCTGTTCAAGCAGGCGACGGTTGGCGACTGCACCACGCCCGAACCCAGTTTTCTGGATGTGGTAGGCAAGGCCAAGTGGGCTGCGTGGAAGGAGCGGAAGGGTATTCCACAGGGAGTGGCCAAGAAGGTCTATGCCGACGTGGTCAAGCAACTTACGGGCTAGTGGCTACCTATCCGTATGGACGGAGAGGACTGCTATTTTGACCCGAACCTGCCGAACCCCGTGACCGAGTTGCTCAAGCGTCAGCGGTTGAGTCACACAGAGTATGAGATGGACAGGATTCGTCGTCTGCGTGACACTGCGGCAGTTGAGACCCGTGAGTTGATTGATGCATTGCTCAGTCTCACTCAGAGCATGCAGGCGCGACTGGAGGCGTTGGAGCGTCTTGTATCCAATGGATCATATCCGGATGCTCTGCCCGCAAGTGGGCGAGCCACGCCTGCGCCAGGTGGTGGCTCAGGATATGCTGGCCGTTCCCCTTCATTCCGTTAAGACCGATCCAGTAGAGTGCGTACATTACACCTAGATGCCTGACACTATGAAAACGAGTTTTCTTACTCCACACAAGGAGTAAGCATGCTTCGTTTCGCATTCATGTGTGCAGCGGCACAGGCCGCTATCCTGAACGGCTGGGTCTTTACATCACAGGGCTACCTCGGCACGGGGTCCACTGCGTGTGGACAGAACTTTACCATTGTGTATTCCGTCTCCAACGCCACCAGCAATCTGTCGTCCGTGTCCGTCCAAAGCACGGGCGGGTGGGGCGGAACCACGACCGTCGGCACAACGCTGACGGTTCCGTTCCTGACGGGCGTCAACACGACCGTCAACTACACGTGCCCTGCCGCCTTCGTGCCCGGGTTTGGAGGCACTCGGTATACTGCCGTCATCACGGTGGACACAACAACCTTCAAGAGCCCTGCCTTCTCCATCGTGGCTGCGGCCAGTCCATCGCGCACGCCCACACTGACTCCGACCTCAACACCAACGCCGTCCATGTCCAACGGAAGCACGGCAACGCCCACTCCGTCCGCAACGCCGTCGATGACTCCAAGTTCGTCCTTGTCGTCCACTGCAACTCCGACCTCTTCGACTACAACCACGACATCCGTGTCCAGCACACCAACACCCTCGCCTTCCTCGCCTCCGGTCCTTGACATCAAGGCAATTCAAGATGCCAGCCAAGCCACCAGCATGGCAATGACGGGTGGCGTCATTGGCGGAATCGCGGTGCTCGTGGTCTGTACCTACGGAATCACGAGATTGTGGCAACGACGACAACGACGGTTACGTCGTCTGCGTAGTATGCGGACCATCGTCCAACGGCGACAATTGTATACAGGGGAATTCGCATACGTCAGACCGCAGTAGAAAACGGATTCCGACACCCCAGAACACTACCCTGCTACATTGTCCTCGAAGTCACCGACAACGGCCACACGCTCTACCCTACACCCTACACGTCCCTCACCGACGCGCTAGCTGCAATCAAGGCCAAGTGGATTGCATTCTTGGAGGAGAATGCAGCCGTGAACGATACCAGCGCCGAAGTGCTGTGGAACGAGGCCGTCACGGAACTAACAACACAGAACGGCGTCGTATCACTGTACCTCGAGAAGGGGAACAACTTTGAGATCCATCGGATGACGCTGCCGTAGGGAAAAACGGATTCCTTGAGCCAAACTCTTCCCAGTATCAGTCAAGATGCCTCGCTTCGTTCGTATCGGTCACGACGTGATCCACATTCCCTCCCTCGCCAACGTCAGCATGAGCCGCTCCTGTCTGGGGCGCCCATTCTTGACCTTCTACTACCACAATCAGCACAGCCAGACCATCTCCTACGCGTGGGGCAAGTGGGAGATCTGCGAGAAGGACATGCTAAAGGTCAAGACCGCCATGATGGAGCTGGAGAAGGTCATGGCCTCCGTCCCACTCACCGAGGCCGAGCCCTTCTCCGCCTAAAAACGGATTCGTGAGGCGCTGACTGGACTCTTCTTGCCTACACGCCAAAATGTCCAGGGATACTGCGTCTGGTCTTCTCATTCTCACCTTCATGGCCCTTATGTTCTTCTTCGCACTCATCTAACATGACTTGCTCTTCCTGCCTCACCGTCGGGCACAACCGGTCCACCTGTCCCAACCTAACACAACCTCTTCGTCGCAGGATCATCAAGGTTTGGATTCCCCACCCTGGATGGACCTGTAAGTGCGGAATGTACTTTCAGTATCACCGCCTGCCGCTGTTCCTCGGACACCAACGCCGGTGCGTGGTGTGCTAAAAACGGATTCCGCCACCCACACCCACAACCTTTTACAGTGACCATGGCACTACAGAAGTATCTTTCCGACAACAACGTCGCCGGCGGCGAGCATGGCAGTCACCACGTCTACTGGGTTCCCCTCACCATCTTCAACGAACTGGGCATTGAGCGGTGGAAGTACAACCGTCCTCCCGACACCGACCGAGTGGCTGAGATCCACTCATTTATACAGCAGTCTGGCCGTGTGGATGGTATGATGTACTTGGCGTGCATCAATAAGAAGCTGTATTGCTACGAGTCCAACCACCGCCGAGAGGCATTGGTTGGAATCACAGAGGTTGCGCCGATTCTTGTGGACATTATGTGGGATGCAACACACGATCAGGTGAAGGCTGAGTTTCTCCGTCTGAACAAAGCAGTGTCTGTTCCTGAACTGTATGTGACGGATGAGCCTGTTGTTGATATGGATGCACTGATCGCAGCGCGCAAGGCATTCGAGACACGTTACAAGTCACTCAAGGTCACTACAGGTCGGCCACAGCGTCCCAACTTCAACAGCGAACTCCTGCTGGATGACTTCAACGCCATCACCAAGGAGCACAACATCTCGGTTGAGGAGATGATGCGTCGTCTTGACAACCTGAACGTACGCCTCTCGCACAAGGCCATTGACTCGAAACTCACGGACAAGGTCAAGGAGAAGTGTACAAACGCAGCCATGTGGCTGTTCGCGTGGTCGGGGCGCATCAACCCGAAGGACGTTGTTGCGTAAAAACGGATCTGCAGCTTACACAAAAAACCAGTTTTACCGTCAAGATGCCGGACTTCACAACTACTTTCCATTCCCTGCTCGGAAATATCATCGAGCTCTCCGCGATTCTGATAGAGTCTACATTGCCCCCGCCGCCCAGTCAGCCAGGTCGTGCCCTCGACACAGCTATTGCGTCTACACAGATGGTTTCGGTTGATCTTATCCACAAGATAGGAATGCATGCTGGACTCAGTATGGACGAATACGTGGGCAGAGTTCACACATGGGAGGGTACTAATTTCCTCACCTTCAAGGCACGCGACAACTTCAGGGGTAAGTCCATCTACACGCTCAATCTCAAGACCAGACGGCCAACGCAAACATCGCCGATTCAGAAGCACCTGAACGCCGAGCTCGAATTAGCACTGGTGCTTGCGTAGAAAACGGATTCCGCCACCCACACCCACAACCTTTTACAGTGACCATGGAGCAACTCTACATTCTACAACTCGAAGGCGGCAAGTACTACGTCGGCAAGACATCGGATGTGATGAAACGATTTGAGCAGCACAAGACTGGCGCAGGTGCGGCATGGACCAAGAAGTACAAGCCGACACGAATGATTGAGTGTCGTGCGCTCACTAGCGACCACGACGAGAACAACGTCACCAAGGACTACATGAAGAAGTATGGCATCAACAACGTGCGTGGGGGGTCGTATACACAGGTTTCTCTACCCGACGATGTGGAGTCGGTACTGCAACGGGAGTTCCGTGGCAATGCCGACGTTTGTTACAAGTGCAACCTAGCAGGACACTTTGCAGACAGGTGCCTAATTACGGTTCGCGAGGAGGAACCGGTGGCAGTGTGGGTACCGGGTAAGCCATGGCCGCGGGCATCGAAGCCCGTTGAAGAGGAATGGGAATGCGAGTATTGCGACAGAACGTTCACTACTAAGTACGGATGTTCTGTACACGAGAGGTCTTGCAAGCCTGCAGCCAAACCAAAGGCGAAGAAGGCAATGGGTGCCTGCTACCGATGTGGGCGCACGAGCCATTACTCACCCGACTGTTACGCCACTACCCATGTGGATGGTTATGATTTAGATGACTAGCGCCGCAGTAGCGCCTTCAGCTGACGACGCGTGGGATTCCGAATGAGACGGGCCAACACACCGCGGCGACGACGGGTGCGACGGCGGCCTCCGGTGCGACGCGCATTGTCCTGGCTTTCATTCGCTTCCCTCTCCGCCGCGAGCCGGCGCTGTTCGGCCTCAGTCACTGCCGTATTGTGCTCATGCAGTTCTTCGTTCCGCACCCGCGTGACATGGTGCTTTTTCTTGTGGGTCCGCTTGGGCTTCTTTGCGGCTAGTTCTAACTTCCTCTTGTGGCTCGCCTTCGCACCTCGTGAGAACATGTGGGGTAACGTTTCAGCCATTGTATTCACCCGAGATTTACTTCAGTGCGCGTCGAGTAGGATTCCGCACCACCTTAAACAGATGATGATGTTTCCGCAAATACTTACCTTTTTTCATGCGGATGGTGCGGGCGGTCTTCCGCCGACCACCAGCAGTCAACGTCAGCTTACGTATATTTATGGTTTCCGTACCTATATCATCTCCCTTCGCCCACAATTTCGTAAGATCGCCTGTTTCTTCCGGAAAGACAACTTCCTCGTCGTCGTCGTTGAATCCAAACTTGTTTTTGAACCCAACTATCGGCAGGTCCTTGTCGTTGTTTTCAAGCCTCCACTTCTTCGCCATAGCCGTGCCTATGAGTGCCTGTTTCGCGTCCTCAAATGAGCGATAGGTCTTCCCATCGAGCACGTCATTTTTCAGCAGAATGACGTATATGTCGCCCATTACTCATCCCCGACATTTACTTCAGTGCGCGCACCGACAGGATGTACAGGAACGCAGCGTTCAGGAAGGTCAGAATCAGTGTGGGAGCCGAAGCCAACATCACTGCAAAGCCGCGCTTCGGGGCAATGGCGATGCCGTAGAGCTCCAGGATCAGAACGAGACCCGTAGTGAGACCCACAATCCAGAACATGATATAAAAGTAGTCCACGATCACCTCATTCGACACTCCCTTGGTGGCTTCAGTCTCTCCGGGCATTTATATACTCCTGAGAAGAACAATGGGCTTCTCCGTGATTCCAGTCGCATTTGGCGTGGTCATGGCGGCAATTGACTTGGTGATGATGGCGTCCGTGAAGCAAGTGGGTTCAGGTGCATGGCCTGTCCGTACTGGGCTGCCGTTCGCCACCTTGATCTACGCTCTAGAGCCGTACATTTTCCTTCAGGCCATGAAGTACACGGGCGAAGGACTGGCTGTCGTCAACCTGGTGTGGAACCTGGCCAGCGACATCCTAGTCACCCTCATGGGAGTGCTGTGGTTTGGAGAGAAATTGCACGGAACGCGCAGTATCGCAGTGGGTATGAGTTTGGTTACGCTGGCGTTATTCGCATATACGGACAAGGAATGAGGACTGCAGTTATCCTTACGGGACAGGAACGGAGTCTGTTTCGTATCTACAAGCACACTCGCACGAACCTGCTCGAGCCGAACAACTCGACGCTTTTCCTGGCCTGCGAAGTCGACAACCCCGACCGACTGAGGGGCTACTTTGACGGAATTGAAATTGGCGGCGCCGACATTCGCAATCAATCCTTCCGTACTCCCGACTTTGACGCCTTCACACAGGTATTGCATTCAGGTGGCCGCCCTGCGCTGCTCGAGAGCGTCTTTGAACGTACACGTCCCGAACCTTGGCACATTGGATACGTGCTACTAGGCGCATCCGTTCTCCAGTACTACCAGGTCCTGAAGGCATGGCTCATGATCCTCGAGTACGAGAAGACGCACAAGATGCGGTTTGACGTGGTTGTCCGTTGGCGCACGGACGCCCTGCTAACCGAGAAACTGGACTTGTCGGCCCTGTTTTCGTCCGACGAACTGACGTGCCGCAGTCTCGGGTCCGAGCGTATTCGTGCGAAGCTAGTTCCATCTGGTCTGCCCATGGACCGGGTAGTTGTTACCCTGGGCACTGAACAGACGTGGTTTGCAAAGCGCGACGTGTTTGCTCTTCTCGGTCCGATGATGTACATGTACGGGGCTTGGGATAATGGATCCAAGTACGCCTTCAACTCCGAGACCTTCTTCTCATTGTTCTGCGAAATGAATCACATTACGTACTTGGGGTTCCACGAGGACCCCATCTTCAACGAGTCTCACCCTGGTGTCGCCGAAGTCGCCTCAGACCCGCGTGTGTTTTCGATTCTTCGGTGAGTACTTACAAACATCCAACTCCTTACCGTTAATGCCTACAGCCGAAGAGCTTCGGGCATTATCGGATGATGTGAATCGTCTCAGCGAGTTCGTGAGAATTTCGGAGATGGACGCGCGGAGTGCGGCCCGTGTGGGCGACACGTACTTCTTCGTGGAAGCCCCCAAGGGGATTCCGTCTGCGTCCATCGAAAAAGCCTTGAAGGAGACGTTTCCTGGATGTTCAGTGACGCGCAGGACGTTCACGCTGTTCTACCGCGTGTCCTGGGCTTAGTGGTGGCGACGACGAGACCGACGACGACGGCTCTTGTGCTTGCGACTGCGACCACCGCGGACGGCGGACGCCCTCAACGATTGAAAGTATGCTTCCTCGGCCGCCCGCAGCTTTGGCAGTAGGACGTCTAGCTCGGCGCTCCACGCCTTCTTAGCATCGTCTGAGTCTTGAGGGGCGGGCCTGCGGTTCGCCAATATTTCAAGTTGGCGCTGTAGTCCCATCACGGCCTCCCCAAGTGCCTTTGAGGACGTATTCGAATCCCCCATCTTTATTTACACGCTGCGAATAAACTCCCAGTGGAGGTAGTCGCATATCTTCTGCCAGATGTGGTCGTGTGCAATCAGACGGTCCCGCGACTTGAGCAGCGGAAAGTAGACCTTGTACTCGTCTAGGTCTAGTAGCTCAAAGAACTTGTACAGGATGTACGAGTACGACAGGAAGTTCGTGCGGTCGTTCGGACAGTACAGCAGGAACGGCGCCTGAATCTCCTGGAACATGGCGCGGATCTTCTCCTCAATCTCGGGCGTGATGGTGGGCGGTGGATTGCCGTTCAAACGACTCAGGATGTGGGCCGCATGTTCGTAGTACTTGGACCGCCCCAGCTTCTTCAGAATCTCGCGGATCTCCTTCTCCGTCAGGTCGGCAATATTGTCGATGCGACGTTTACGGATCTCCAAGACCACCTCGTTCATCACCTCCTCGGGAATCATGGTGGACTCCTTGGCCTGAAACTGGTTGAGGATCTCATTGAGGTGGTTGATTTTCTTGTACGCGTAATTGTTCCGCTCCTTAGGCGGGTCGCGGAACGACTGAAAGTCCGACACCACCAGCGAGTACTCTTCCGACCCACACTTTGGGCAGACCAAGATTCCTTCGGAACTGATTTCCTCTCGGGCCACATTGCACTGGTTGCAGTGTTCCGTCTGCATCTGCGTCATCTCGGGAACATTCCCCAGCTTCATGCGGGCCACGTACTCATCAAACATCTGCTTGCGCGTAGACCCGGTGTCCGTGCTGGGCGCAGTGGCAAAGAACTTCAGGAACGTGTGGGCGTCCTTGGGCGCAACGGTGGTGGCCGACGTGCCTCCTGAATCGCGGTTGTAGTACCCCATCAGAATGTCCATGTTCTTCAGGTAGTACTCCTGCACTGGATCAGCCTGCACTGCCTCGTGTGCCAACTCCTTGACGCGTGCCTCCCACTGCGACAACTGAATGACGTCACCAATCTCATTTGACCCCTGGACTCCAGCAATCTTCTCTCGCAACCCAGTCAATTCCGCCTCCGTCTCTGCCTTTGACTGGGTTTCCCGCAGTCCCTGAACAATGTCCTGGTGAACCGAATCGAGCGTCCCGATGGACGCCGATCCCGTTTCCCGTATCCGCCTCACCTTGAACACATCCATGGTGTCTATTGTTGTTGTCTATGTAGATGGGTTCTTCAGTGCATTCGTCACTTCAGCCATGAAGGCGGGGTTCTGGCAAATCTGTGGGCGCTGCTTGCGAACCGCAGCGAGCAACGTAGGAAAGTCAAGCCCGAAGTTCTTACACATAAAGTACAGCAGGAGGAACGCCGAGCGGTTGATGCCCGCTGCACAGTGGACAAAGACCACTGAATTGGGTGCGCGAAGGAAACTGCGCATGGCGGTTTCAAATGCAGGGTACCAGTCAAGGATCTTGACCTCCACGGAGTCGTGGGCGTCCAGCTGCGCGTAGCGACTAGGGTACGACCGACGAAACCAGGCAGGAGAGTTCTCGGCGTACGCACAGTTGATAACGTGGGTCACGCGATTGGAATTGACAAAGAACGAGGTCAGCGACGCACCCGCGCCGAGGCATATGTTGGGATACACCCATGCGACGTTGTCCATTGCTTATTCACCCCCGAGTCTCTTAAATCCCCAGACTACCGAGGAACACGGACAGCAGATGCGCAATGACCACCGCGGCGCCACCGAGAACACCCGCACCTTGCCACGACACGACTCCGCCACTCGTGTACATGGACGGGAGATACTGCAGCAGCATGTTGCGCGGCGTAGACAGAGAAATGACGGCAGCGGCCACGAAGAAGCAGAAGTACAACTTCAAGTTGCGGAACATGAAGCCCATCTGAGGCATGGTCGGCTTGAAGGACGGAATCATCGAGCCCTGCGTCGTCTGCTCCGTCGACGGCATCGGAATCAGCGGCGGTGCAGACTGGTTGCCTTGCGGCGAAGGAAGCAGGGCATCCAAGGAGGTCGAGTCGCTATCCATTGTTTATACTGAAGGCATCTTTTCGCAGACCGCATCTTCCACGCGGTACCGATAGCACTTGCCGTCCACCCGGTTCGTCTTGCTACGCACATCGTCCAGAGGCAGAGCAAGCGTATATTGGGTCACATAGTCGCGATGGAACAAGAGTGCTGCCAGGCCCAGTCCAATGACAAAGGAAAAGAATGGTTTGGCTCGTTCAATCGCGGCGGTGATATTGAGCATCCCCTTACTTCTTAAGCGAGGCCAAAAGATTGAACGAGTCCGTCTCGGACGTGCACGGAACTTCAGTGGCTTCGACATGGACACACCCCGTGTCCGTGTGGTACACGATCTTCCCGTCCATCGGGTCAGGGACCTTGGACACTGTGCGACGCGGCGGAATCACGATGGACGACAACAACAGACCGAACGTGGCGCCTGCTGCGAACCAGATACCGTCAAGCATTATACCATGACGCGAATTAACCTTTTGGTACAAAGCTGCTAATTACCGATTTGGGTAGAAATCGTGCGGCCGCGCCAATGGCACCAGGCTGCTCGCGGGCGGCGGCGATTCCCGCGTCCAGTTGGGCATCCGAAACCTTCGGCGCCGATCCTGCAGACGACGGGCCCATGGACGGCATATTGGGCAGTGATATGGGCGGTCCGGGTTCAAGTCGACGTTTCAGTTGGCTATCCACAAAGTACCACATGGCAAACTGCATGCAAAACGACCACACGGGAGCCAGTGCCGCAATAAAGGCCATGACGTATCGAGTCGCCCCGAAGGGTGCGATAACTCCAGCGGCTCGCGCGAAGATCATCCCGTAGTCGCCGAAGTTCTCTTGGGTTGCATTTGTGAACGACAGCCCCATGTCTGACATGTGTGTCCACATCTTGTAGGCCCAAACAATCATCAGGACCCAGAACACGGCAACGGCGAGCCAAAACTGTATCTTCCCTGCAGCCAGGGCTGCCTGCCAACTGAGTTCGCCAGGCTTCTTCATGAACAACCCCCACGCTGTCAGTTTTCCGAGGATGATAATGTCTTCCATTACGAACTCGGCCCTGTGGAAGCCGTCGGGGTCGTAGTATTCAATGGATACCTTTGGAGGAACCAGTTTCAGTGCGTCCCCATTGTCGATGTTCGTATGAATGACATTGGCATCCTTGAGGTCGGCGAACAAGGACTTGACTGGATATTCAACGTAGCCGTAGGAGATGTGCGGCTTAATGTAGCCCACACAGTCTACCTCCTGATTGCCGTACTTGAACGTTGCCTTGGTGATACGAAGGCTCCGAGTATCGGAAGACGGAAACGAATACGTCGGCGTGGTCGGAGCCGAATAGCTGGGAAGCTGGGGAGTAGGGAGATTGACCTCATCGACGTCACGACCCGTCGGCCGAGGGCTTACCTTGACGGGAGGAGGGTTGCTCATATTGTTAAGAAGCAAACACAAGATTGGCAAGACCGCTCACGACACGCAAGTAGTTATACGATTCGACGTAAGCATTCACGGTGTAGGTGTACGCGAAGACCACCGTCGCATTGTTCGTGTTTTGCACGATGGTCAAGACCTGATCGGGTGTATACAGGGAAAGCTGCCCGGGAGGAATGACCGTTGGATTCGTGCTCAATGCCGTTGACTTCAGGACGCACACCGTAGTCGTGGTCACGGCAGGAATCGTCTCTGTAATCACAGTTCCAGCAGGAACCGTCTGCGAAGGAGTCACCGTGTATGTCGAACCATTCACCGCGGTAATGGTGGTGCCCGGAGTCACACCCGTACCTGACAGAGTCGCACCCACGACGAATGGTCCACCTGACGTCAAGGTCAATGTGGTTCCCGTGATGCTGCCTACGCCCGCAAACTGAAAGGTCTGATTGGTAGCAGGTAGCGGCTGCTGCAGCGTCAGGCGCAACAAGGCCTTGTTGACCTTGCTTCCGTTCGCAGCCCCCGACGGTTGGTACTCGTTATTGTTCAGGGCAAACGAGTACATGTAGACACCTGGAAGCTTCTCGGGGGTCACGCCACTTGCAAAGCGGTAGGTCTCGAGCAGTGAGTAGTACTCGGACGGCTTGACCTGGAGACGCTCGTTGCCGTCAAACAGGAGGGTGCCGTCAACCACAATGTCCCTGGGGAACACGGACGTCACCTGCTGCTGTCCCGACGCATACAGACTCGTCGCCACATCGGACGTATTGGCACTCCACGGTGCGCGCTTCGGGTCTGACCAGTTGGTGTAATTGTCCCACGCATTCGCCGCGATACTGTCGGAACGAGAGGCAACCCACGTGACACGCGTCACCAAGTTTCGCATCGGAAGCAGTAGGTCGGTATTGGGCCCGTACTGCCCCTCTGCGCCCACGAAACTGACTTCCTTGAACATGTAACTCTGGTCTGCCGTGGCCAACTGGGCCATTTCCGTCTCGGTGAGGTAGAAGAAGTTGCACTCCAGGTACGGATCGGGATTGAAGTTTGCGACACCCGCATTCGTAGGGCTTCCATTCGGCAGAGTCGGTGTCAGAAACAGGTTCAAGGGATACGACCCCGTGGGACGAATACGCTGTCCAAACGTAGGAGACGTGGGCACAACGTCAATCACCGTGTACAAGTAGTTCAGAGGACGAAGCGTGACGTTGATATAGACCTCCGTGTTTTGGAGAGACACCAGCGGCAATGCAGACCCTGCAGATTCGCAGAACCAGAAGTGAAGAGGCACAACCAGCTGACGTGAACGAATGGACGGTTCGGGAATGGTAGCGCCCGGGAAAATCAGGTTTCCAGTCGAGTCGTAGGCAGGAGAAGCGTAGGACACCGAGTGCGGGTACTGTCCATGGCGGTCAAATGCATTCGCAGGGTCGTAGATCTCAGGCACGTTGCCTACCATCTGGTTCACTGTCAGGCGCTTCGTGCCGTCAAACGTCAAGTACGAGTACAGCTTCAGCCACTCGCCAGGAATCGTCTGAATGGTCTGTCCGTTCATGGTGAGTTCGATTCGGTCGATGAGATTGTATCCGACATTGGGAATCCACTGGAACTCGTACCCAACCGCTGTGCAACGCGGGTCGTATCCCTTGGGTGGCGCCACCGTCAGAGGAACCAGCGGAGACCAAATGTCTGGAAGCGTCAGGACTACGTAGCAGTCGTTCAGTAGCTGTGCGTAGCGGTCGATGCGAGCCGAGAGCTTGCGAGTCTGCGCCACGTCAAAGTTGAGGTTGGAACTCGAAAAGTCCACACGAATATGCTCCATGGCAAAGTTCGTGTGGCGTTTGTAGGTGCTGCGAAAGTGGGTCATGGACGGGTTGCCATTGACCAACTCGTTCTGAGCC
>Ga0214165_1001335_pt1 | contig 13745 bp, 20 predicted proteins | sample TroBogypolimnion_34_FD_153004 | JGI IMG/M metagenome (GOLD analysis project Ga0214165, IMG submission 153004) | Freshwater microbial communities from Trout Bog Lake, WI - Practice 03JUN2009 hypolimnion v3 | ecosystem: Environmental > Aquatic > Freshwater > Lake > Hypolimnion/Profundal zone ... | reverse complement strand
AGCTGATCCGGCGACTTGATATTGAAATAATTGATCAAGGGTTGCGCAGCTGGTAGATCAAAGACGCGGCTTGGCGAAGTCAAGATTGTAAGAAAAGGTAACACTGCACCGATGCTAATGATCTCTGCAAATGATCCTAAACATATCAATACAAGCAGTAAGGAAAATTGAAGACGTCGACGCTGGTTAATATGATGCCATAGTCGCTTCATTGAATGGCCAATAGATTGCCCTGAAAATTCCATTTGTGACGTCCTAACTAATTACTCAATTGAAGCTCAAGCACGCTAATCCCCGTTCCCACACATCACGCCGCCGCCCGCTGAAACACACGCATCCGCGGTGCAATCGTAGCTGCTAGGTTGCGCTGTATCCTCCGCAAATCAAACGCTGCCTGCAAGATCTCGCCCGGGTGAATGTCATCTAATAATGTCGTCATCTTCATGCGCACATCCCTATTCAAACAGCGTCGCCAGTTTGGCCAGCACTTCGTCCATCAGCTGCGACGGCACACGCTCTAGTTTACGACCATGGCGCGTATTCATATCAATGGAACGCGGCTGATCACAGCGCACGACCCCCGTTGTCTTCAAACCATCGCCCGTCAGCGCTACCGCAAACCCTGCAGTCCGTGCAAAGTTGCCACCGCTCGTTATCGGTAAGACCACAGGCGTTTTCGTCAGTTGATTAAATGCCAGTGGCGATACAATCAACACCGGACGTGTGCCCTGCTGTTCATGTCCCAACGCAGGGTCTAAGGAGACCAAATAAATATCACCGCGCTCCACTACAGAAGCTCATTGCCAACAGGCGCAGCATTCAGCCATGACTGGTCCTCGGTTGACATCTCTGCATTGGCATCACACCTCGCCAATAGCTCATCCAAGCTATATCGAGGACGATGCGTAGGCTCTACCACTAGTCGACCATGGTCAACGGCCATCCCTACCGCTGCCCCAGCTGAAAGCTGCAGCATCTCAAGAATCGCTGGCGGCACTGCGAGCATGATTGAACCGCCCACCTTACGCAAATTGGTTGTATGCATGATTTCTCTCCATGTATTATGTTATATAAAAATATAACATTAAACCTCACCGCTGACAATACCTATCTCAATCCGTCTCAGGCTTAAGCCTATTCGAACCTAGTGCTTTCCAGACGCCAATAGATCATGACGTGGTAGCCCTTAACGCAACCGCCACATTGATCAACGGTCGACGGGTATCAGCAATTGTTTTCATAGACCACCGAACGGTTACCCATCGCTAATTTTCGTGAGATGCGCCGATTCCCAGTATTAAACGTGACGCCCATTGGGATCTGATTGGTATTCCCAGAAGCGTAGTCATTCATGGCCTTGCCTAAATTAACATTCACACCAAGTCGCTGCAGGGCTTCCCAAGTCAAGGCCTCGAGAGGCTCCCTAGGTATGGGTTTTCCACTCAAGGGGCTGGGTTGGGCCTTAGCGTAAGTGCCGTAACCTAGGCGAATAAGCTTGCCAGCGGAAACCACCATTTTAAGCGCTCGACTGACTTGGCTTGCACTGCCCATGCGATCAAAGTCCGCGCGCAGTAACACCTCACCTTTTCTTAAGGCGATTGACCGAATCATTCGATCTTTAATGCACAGTTTTTTCATCTGGATTTTGCAACCTATAATAACTAGCTACACTCTACACATTAAACTTCAATTTGTCTATATAAAACATATAGTTGCGCACTCAAAGAATGCGCACTCTAATCCCCGTTCCCACACATCACGCCGCAGCCCTCTTCAACCCATAACAAGAGGCTGCGAATTGACGAATCCCCATCGGTCGCATCAACACCTCAATCAAGCCCTCGCCCGAGTGAATGTCATCTAACAATGTCGTCATCTTCATCCCCTCCACCCACTCGCCGCCGACCGACTGCAGATTATGCCAAGCCGACTCTTCAGCATCCCACTCTGCATTAGCATCACATTGGGCCAAGCGCGCGCCTAGGCGATCGCTAATCCTTGTGACAGGGGCTTCGACTGCCGTGGCTAGGCCACTGGCTGGCTTCACAATCCCTGTTTGCCTCTTTAGCGTTCCCTTCATGGTGATCCCCTTACTCTATTTTGGCATCCATTGCTGAATGCTATGCCGCACTCAACAAGGTGACCTTCCTGCCTGCCTGCGCACTCGACAGGGCCTTCACCAACCCAGCCGATTGCAACTTCTTCACGTCGCCATAAACCCGGTTGTAAGGTCGATTCAAATCACGCGCCACCTGATAAATATTCCTAACAGCGTGCTGACAAATAGCCAAGTAGGTCGCCCGCAACTGCGTACTCATGGGCTTGTCCAGTGTCACCGCCAGATGACCAAAGGCAAACCCGGTCATGATGGCCGACCACAAGCCATCCAAAATAATACGCCCCTGCCTCACCGCCGTCCGATCATCCACCACATCCTCACGCAGTGCCTGCCAGTGCTTAGCAAATTGACGTTCACCCAGCAATCTTACAAAGTCCCCACCCGTCAACATCGCCACCGACTGCGCTAGCACCTTACGGTGCTCATGGTGTTGTCGGTCAATGACGGCCTCAATCCAGTAGGCGTAAGGCATCAACCGGTCCTGGAAGCAGGATCGGGCGCACGCTTGCCACAACTTTTCTGATGCGGATATTCTCGCCATTACGCCATCTCCCTAAACACTTCCTGCATCCTCAGTCGCACCATCGCCATCCTGTCCGCGGGGTTAACTCCCACCAAGCGTGGATGGGTCGCATTCACATCCATCTGCGCGAAGTCATCCATCATATCTATCCAAGGCATCGCCGCCAGCCCCGCTAAAAAGGCCTTAAGCGGGAAGTTAGCTCCATGCCGGTTAATCGCGGGCACAAACTGCGGGATAGAATGCACGCTATCAAGTATGAACAAATCAAACAAATCGCGCGCTGCCTGCCTGCCATCGGTAGGCCGATCACCATTGCCAGAACCTGACACCGTCCTTAACTTACGGTGGTAGAGGCCATCCATCGCCTCCACCCTAAACGGCGTCTCGCCCACCAACATCCGCGCATTGGGGAACATCCCCGCATAGCTATCCTCAATAAACGACACCTTTAGGCGCACATCATGCATTGCCGTAAACCCGACCAACTGGTGCACAAAGCGCCCGCCACTTTCCATCTGCACGTCTTCTAGTACCACGCCGAGGCGGGCCAACGCAACCGCCAAGCGGTCGGGATCAAAGGCGCCCTCGACAAAGAAATCCAAGTCGTAGGACACCCTGTGGTGTAGGTAGACTCGCGCCAAGGCGGTCCCACCGCAGAGGATAACCCCCAAGCCCAATGGCTCAGCCTCGCCCATCAACCCAAGGAACTGCTCTTGTGCGCGGTAAAGGGATTGCGTGCTGCTACCAATCATAATAAACTCTAAATAAGTAATATATTACTTATATTAATTTAATTGCAATAAAAGTCAAGCCCTTGGTTCAATCTTACGTCCTCACTTCATGCACTGCTTAATGGGTAAGCCCCAAAGTTCCCAACTTTTAATATTGTTTAAATCAAAAACTTAACGGTAATCATCTTCTCGCTGATGCCTAACAGCTAAAATTGTGACGATGTTATTTTCTTCGATATCAAATAACGCCACATAACCATTAGCGCCAAAGGTAATGATCAGCTCTCTCAAAAAAGGGCTATCAGCTTTAGCTTTTCTACAGGTAAAGGGGAATGTCTCAAGCAATACCATGGCTTTATTGATAGCGTCTAGCGCATGATTGGCCACATGAATATCTTGCTTAACCAAAAAGCTATACAAACGCTTTAAGTCCTCACGCGCCGTTTTTGTAAAGCGAATTTTATAGCGCAAGACGCAACCTTTACTGCGCTTGTTTATAGATGTCGTCTAACTCAGACATCACACTTTCAGCAGAATAATATTCTTGATTCACTTTAGCCTCATCACGCGAAGCAATACCGCGCACAATAAATGCTTGCTGATATAAACGTCGCTCAATATTTGTGCGTAAAGACTCCTCTAAAAAGCTTGATAGCGTTTCACCATTAGCCAGAACACTTTGTGCAGCCTCTCTCAATTTAGGCTCAACACGCAATGCTGGGATTGTGGCAGTTTTCATTTTTGAACTCCTATGTAATGCATTTGAATTACAATATCATAAAAATCTAAACAAGATGTTGAGTTCTTCATTAAGTAAACCAAAAAATAAGTACTTTAGTCAGATACGCCTTACTTCCCACACAATACTCTCTACACTAAGATTGTCACGATTACCTTGCGGTCATCAATACTGATGCACTTGAACCAGAAAAAGCACCTTCACCCTCCCCATTCGATTGCAGGCTACTCCAACTGGCATTAAGCTGCACTCAACAAAGTTACTTTGTATTAACACCCCAAACAAAGCCTGCGCTTTAATCATCCTTTTAATCCCTGCCCGACGCCATTATGCCCATGCCCCTAGCGTCAACAGCGCTGCCATTCCATTCACGCACGCTAACGCCTGTCACCAATCTCAACCGCAGAGCGTCGCGAATCCCCTACTTGTAGTTGCAACGCCTCAATTTCCGCCTTCAGGGCATCAAACTCCTGCATCTTGTGCGCTAAAAACGCTTTGGTGAGCGCGGACTTTTCCATCACCCCTTTTGGCGTTAATAGGTAGGCGTAGGACAACTTAGTCTCGCTCGCTTTAAAGTTATTCACCTTGATGAGGCCCTTTTCCACCAAGGCGCGTAGCCCATAATTCACACGCCCCAGACTCACGCCCAAGGCCGCCGCCAGCGCACGCTGCGTGATGGCGGGGTTTGCCTCAATCAGCGCGAGGACGCGGTAATGCATATCTGCTTTAACTTGCTGTGCCTTCGTCATCTCGCCCTCCCCAATGCCTTTACCCACGCTACCGCCCACCCGTGTCGGTAGTTTCGGCACGGTGCTTTATCTACTTTTGCGACGCTTTGCCGAGATGATAGTTCAATCTTGAACATGACTATAGCACCCTATTTGGATGGTGGGCAATGGGGGGTGTGAATTATTTTCAGAAAGAAAACTATTTCTCAAGTACAATCCCACCGACTCAAATTCATACACGCAAAACTATGTCACAGACCCACTGGTATTTACTCCAGACCAAACCCAACCAAGAGGCACGCGCCCTCATCAACCTCACGCAGCAGGGCTACCCCGTCTTCTGCCCGATGCTGTGGGTGGAGAAGTTGCGTCGTGGCAAGGTGAGCATGGCCTTGGAGGCGATGTTTGCGCGTTACCTATTTATTCAATTGGACAGTAGCCGCAGTGGTCTGGGCTGGGCCAGCATACGCTCAACGCTTGGGGTGAGCCACCTCGTGAGCTTTGGCGGTGTGCCCGCCAAGGTCGATGCCGCCCTCATTGCACACCTTCAGCAACATGAGCACACCACCTTACCCGAGCACTTATTTCATGCGGAAGAACGGCTCCTGATTGCCGACGGGCCCTTCGCAGGATTGGAGGCCATCTACCAGGCCACCAACGGCGAGGGGCGCGCCATGGTCCTCATCGAACTCCTTGGCCAATCCACCCGCCTACAGGTGTCAGCCGCAAGCTTAACTAAACTCAGTTAAACAGCAATCAAGGCCGCAATTTCCGCGACTTTGAATTGAACCAGCACCGCATCCCCACGCGACTCCACGTTTAAACGCAGCAGGGGCTCAGTGTTGGAACCGCGTAGGTTAAAGCGCCAAGTGCCAAAGTCTAGACTCAGGCCATCGGTGCGGTCGACCACAGGACGTTGTGCCATAAAGTACGCCTCGATGCGAGCGATGCTTTGGATGACGTTTGCGACCTTAAAATTAATCTCACCGCTACACGGAAACAGCGCGATGCGCTCTGCCACCAAGGCCGACAGCGGTTTCCCCGTCTGGCTTAACAGGGCGCACACTAGGAGCCACGGGATCATGCCGCTGTCACAGAAAGCAAAGTCTCGGAAGTAATGGTGCGCACTCATCTCGCCGCCGTAGATCGCATTCTCGACACGCATACGCTCCTTAATAAAGGCGTGGCCGGTCTTGCTCATGACAGCCTCCCCACCGGATTGCTGGACGATGTCCTGCGTGTTCCAAGTGAGGCGTGGATCGTGGATAATTTTTTCGTGCGGATGTTTTGCTAAGAAGGCGGTCGCCAATAGACCGACAATATAGTAGCCCTCAATGAACGCGCCCGCCTCGTCAAACAAGAAGCAGCGGTCAAAGTCGCCGTCCCAGGCGACGCCCATGTTAGCCCCGTGCGCTAACACCGCATTGCTGGTGGCGGATCGATTTTCCGGGAGCAAGGGGTTGGGGATTCCGTTCGGGAAATCCCCGTTGGCCTCGTGATGGACCTTCATAAAGGTAATCGGCACCTGCAGTACTTGGAAGGCTTTTTCTATCCCGTCAATGACATGCCCCGCCGCACCGTTACCGGCATTGACCACGAGTTTCAATGGCTGCAATTTGTCGACATCAATGTAGGCCATGAGGTGCTGGACGAAATCAGGCAATACATTGCGAGACGTTAAATGACCACGCGACTTAGCATCGGTAAATAAGTTAGCTTCGGCCAAACGTTGAATGTCATGCAGGCCGGTGTCTCCACTGACTGGTCTCGCACCCTCGCGCACCAACTTCATGCCGTTGTAATCAATAGGATTATGACTAGCGGTGACCTCAATGCCCCCATCTACCTTTAAGTGAAAGGTCGCGAAGTACACCTCCTCCGTCCCAGTCATGCCAAGGTCGATGACATCCACCCCTTCATCTAGCAGGCCGTTAGCCAATGCCCGCTTAAGGGGCTCGCTACTGTGGCGCATATCGGCACCGATGACAACGGACTTGGGTTTTAAGTAGACAGCGTAGGCACGGCCGATGCGATAAGCAATGTCTTCGTTGAGTTCTGCCCCCAATTGACCGCGGATATCATAAGCCTTAAAACAGGTGAGCATGCGTGCACTTTCGGGTGGTTAAAGGGGGATGATGCCGAGCACGAGCCTAGATGTCAATGACGCGATGCTGACGCCCTCGTGTTTAAAGTGGCGGCATGACCCATCGCCGCGCCAACCAAAGGCCGAATAGGGTTAGGTAGAAGATCAGGAACGTGCCGACGAGGTCGCCCACAAACATCGGCAGGAGGTTAAACACGGGCTGCGGATTACCCAAGAGATGGAGTGCGCCCACACGCATGAGCGCGTTAACGCTCGACGCTATCAAGGCCAGCACCCCTAAATGAAAGGGTTTGAGTGACGCCAATGTCGGGGATAGGTGCAGCAGCCTCCGGCCCGTAATCAACGCAAACTTAGGCGCCAACGCCGAGACCGCGGATAGCATTAGCACATCACCGAAAGCGAAAGCGTCGGGGGTCAACGCGCTCCCAATGAAGAGACCCACCACCCCCACCCAACCAAAGAGAATGACCGCCACCAAACGCACACCGGCAGGTAAAAATACCCAAAATGTCTCGTGGTTGAACGAAAGGTAAGCCATCCCATCCACCGACACGTGATAAAAAAACACCCAGACACAGGCCACCAACAGAGCCTGCAGGGCCGCGCTGCGCACGGCAGAGGGATTCAGATATGTTGGCAAAACAATTGACATACATGAATTATAGGGTAATACCTTAAACGCACATCAATTATTCGCGCTGCCAAAGGTAATCAGGGGAGCGTGTGGGGAAAGGGTGACTGCAAAACCAATGGGCACGCATCAGTCACGGCTGGAAATTCAACGGCCCTCATGCGCCGTTGACCGAAGGCCAACAGCCATCAATAACACGATTACGCGAAGGCGGTATCCATGCACTTGCCTAGGTGCGCAAAGTACTGGTCGGTCATGTCGGTCTTCACGATGTACTTAATGCGGTTGTCTTGGGCATCCACATCAAAGTGCAGCAACCCTTTCTTGCGCAGTGTTTTGAGGCGACGGTGCACCGTACTCGGCGACATATCAGGGGTCGACCGCATCGTTTCTAGTACCGTCGCATCCTTGTCAGAGAACCAAGCCGCCGCCAGATAATTTAAGAGACGCTCCTCAATCGGATCAAGAGTAGGCAACCCCGGAAGCGCGCGTAGCGCTTGGGTTAAATGAATAAACTTGAGGTAGCTTGCACTATGTTTGGCGTTGGTTGGCATCTTCGTCTCCTGACAGATCAATTTTTATGGAGATTATTATCCATGAAGCACCAACAATTGACAATAATATTTACGTATCATTAAATTTCTATTATTCACCTTGAAGGGTTACGTCAAGCATGGCTTAACCTACATCACCGCCCGTAAAGCGCCGAATATCACGCAGTTGCCGCTTGGTAGGTCGCCCAGCGCCACGCTCACGCTTGGCATGCTCACCCTCCCCCGTGACCTTGGCATGCTCTCGTCTGTGGATACTCGCTGCCGTTTCGGCAAACAAGCGTGCAGCCTCCGGCGCCCCTTGACGGATAATGGAGAGTCCGAGCACGTCGACCTCAACCTCAAAGTCCTTGTTGCGGATATGGACCACCTGACCGACATGCACTTCCTTGGCGGGCTTAACTCGATCGCCGTCCACGTGCACCTTACCCCCCTCAATCGCAGCGGTTGCGAGGCTCCGGGTCTTAAAAAAACGTGCTGCCCACAGCCACTTGTCCAAGCGGCACTTCGTATCGGGAAGGCTATTCATCATTTCGAGAAACCTAGATTCAATGGCTTACCCCACCCAACATCAGCATCGACATCAGGACCCAGGTCGCTGTGATTAACAAGCGAGCGCAATAATGGTAGGCTAGTCATCTTTAAAATTTTCCAGGCCATGCATGAGGCTAACGAATGAGGCTTCCACCACCTCTTTTGGAAAGTAGCGCATTTCCTCTGTGTTGATTGGAAAGTGTGGCAAATACTCCTGAAGTAGCTTGAACACCATGACTGCTTGATTAAAGTCGCGCTGTTTTTTTACGGGCTCCCGATCAGGCTGTTTTGATAACCAAGCCTTATGCAACGCAAAGGCCCGTGGATCGGATACCGGCATAAATACTGGCGAGCCATTTGAAGCAATCACCACGACTTCAACGCGCGGAGAATTCGCTAACCATTCCAAGTTAGGGACCTCAACCAATTCAAGGTCACCTTCCGCTATCACGCCTGGCTTCGGATACGCCATTCCCTTGTCTTGGGTAATAAAGTCAACCATAAAGCCATCTTTATTAACGGCCCTAAAGCGCTCACTGGGTTTTGCCTCAAAAGTTTTATCCACTTTCTTCAACAAACCCAACAACCCATGGCCATCGAATTTTTTAGCAATAATTGAGATGTGTTGACGGATGTCATAGAGTAAATCAACATCACCAGAAGCCAAAAGGTCCAACTTAAACTCAACGGCGCCCATGGTCTCGTAGGCATAGAGGGCGTGTGTACCCACGACGCGCAACTCAGACAACGACTGCACCTCATCTAATTTCAGAAGAATTTCAGCCACCACTGTGGGTAACCGCCCCAAGCGCATCGCACGATTTAAGCGCGCCTGCGTGGCTATCTTTTGTTTAAGTCCGACATATTTTTCTAGTGCAATCGCTCTACCTTCCTGAAACTGGCGGTAAATCGCCTCGGTAGACTCTGACTTCACCCCTAAGGATCGACTGTGCCCTGTTGCACTGGTTAGCCTGACCAAATAGTCGTGGTGATTGACATGCTTCCAACGCATACCATAGCGGTAGTCCTGCTGGCGCCACACCATTTCCCTAAAAATACGATAAATCTGGTCCGACTCAACCAAAAATAATCGCTGCTGATCTGATAGCGGCTTCATTTTTTGCCTGTAAAATTTAATTAATATAAATATACAGGCAAAAATGCATCATGACAAGTATTGATCTTACTTAAGTGTCAGCATCACTCGTCCAACACTTCCACGGCCTCTTGAACGCGTTACTAAAGTGTATTCTTGGGTAAATTTAACTCTAAGATAGATTTAAATGATCGCAGGGTCACCTCCGCCACGGCATTGACCTCAGCCAAGGTGTGGTCGGTTAAATGTAGTATTCCTTCGGCGACATTGTTCATGGTGGCAATATGGAACTGACCACTTGCCACGGCAGCCACCACCTCATCACTTAATATCAGGTGGCGCATATTACGTTCCGGCAGCAAAACGCCCTGCTTACCATCTAATCCAATATCTTTACACACGCGGTAGTAACCCTCAATTTTTTCGTTGAGGCCACCGACGGGCAAGACTTCGCCATGCTGATTTAAGGCACCTGTCACGGCAATGCCTTGTTTAATCGGAATTTGTGACAGCGAGGACAGTAAAGCAAACAACTCAGCACAGGAGGCCGAATCGCCCTCAACGCCATTGTATTCTTGCTCAAACACCAAGCTGGCGGTCATGTTCAGTGGGTTCAGTTGGGCAAAATTGGAGTGCAACCAGCTCTGTAAGATCATCACACCCTTATCGTGCGTGGGCCCACTCATCGCCACCTCACGGTCTATCGTCAGGACATCACGACGACCGGCGTAACAATTCGCTGAAATGCGGACCGGTGAACCAAAGCTGGCATCGGCCAAATCGATGTGCGTTAAGCCATTAATTTGCCCAACCACAGCCCCTTGCACCGCGATCATTAATTCATTCGACACAATGGAATCACGCATATGCCCTTCGATATAGCTATGGCGCGCATAGCGACGATTAATAGCAGCCTTCACATCCTCAATACCAACAATGGCGGCACCACGCAACTCGGCAGCAGCGGCGCTCTCTAAAATCAACTTCTCTAATAGTGCAAATTGGGTACTCAACTGCGCCTGGTCTTCCTCTTGCCGATGCATCGCCTGCAGAAGGCCTGCCACGGCGGCGGGACTTAGATGCCGACAATGAAGTTGCTGGCACTTCTGTGCCATGAAGGAGGCATAGGCGGCGTAGTTTTCTGAGCTGGCCTTGACCTTTTCGGCGAACTCAATCTTGATCGGGAAGTAGCTAAAGAAATCAGGCTTCTCATCGAGCAGGTCGTAATAATCTTCGCGGGTGGCAACTAATACCAACTTGACCGCAACGCTGATAGCGGCCTGCGCACTCACAAAGCTACTGCCCTGGCTACTGCTGCTGCTTAAATCTTCAATTTGTAGCGTGCCATTGCGTAAGAAGCGGTAGAGTTTTTCCAGTAATTGCGGCCCATTTTGATCATCAGCCAAAATATCGCGTAAATGCAGTAATAAGCTACCGCCATCGGCACGCAGTAAATTGCCTGCACGAAGACGCATAAAGTCTGGCGTGCTACTAGACTCCCCCGCACCCTCGATGCCACCAAACAAAGAGTGCAAGCTAGGATCGTTGTCATACACAACCGGCGCAGATTGGCCGGCATGATGTTCCACCAAAAGATTCACGCGATAACGCCCAAAAAAACTCTCGCTCAGCAAGGCCTCAAGATTATTATCCCCGTCACCGCTTGCATTGGGCTGCCAGATTTCCAGGGTCTCCAGGAGATCTTTCTGCAGTAAATCAAAATAGTGATTCGGAAACTTATCCTCAGTAAGCAGGGTCAGGCTACCCTTAACCGCCGCTAACTGTGCTTCTAAAAACGCCACGATGGGTGCCATCGAATCTTGTTTCACCTTAGCATCAAGCAGCGTCGCGAGATCCTTGGCCAAGTGCCGAATAAATAGATCCAAAGCCTGCTTCAACTGGGTGCCTGCACCTGCTGGTAGCTTTAAAAACAACGGCTTACCGCTAGCATCAAACTGATACAAAGCCACCAAATCATTGGCAACGGCCTCCAATGTCACGGGCCGTTTGGCAGCGGCATCGTGCATCGCACTCAACATTAAAGTCGTGCGCCCCGTGCCCGGTTCACCTAGAGCCAGTAAATTAAACCCAGGTTGCTGCAAATTGAGACCAAATTCAGCCGCAATTTTTGCGTCAGATTGGGCAATCCATGCCTGGTGCTGGGCACTGATACTCGTCTCACCAATGAGCGCTGAGGTATCGGCAAACTTAAATTGCGCCGTCGAGATGTTGAGGGTTAACTGCTGTGGACTTAAAATTTTTGACATAAATGGTTTTGTATTTAATGGGCTTTGTTAGGTGTTCGTGTAGGTGCGTATTGTAACTGAGTCTATTGATGGGCCGGTTTAATCCAGCGTTCCCGTGCCACATCATCACTTTCTTTGGCATCCAACCAGCGCTCACCGCTAGCCGTCACCTCTTTTTTCCAAAATGGCGCCTCGGTTTTTAAGGCATCCATGATGAATTCACAGGCCTTAAAGGCTTCACCACGATGCGCGCCACTCACGGCAACCAAAACGATTTGATCTAGCGGCTGCAAGGTGCCAACACGATGAATAATTAAAGTGTCGACAATATCCCAGCGCGATTGGGCTTGAGCAACAATGGCTGCAAGCGCTTTCTCCGTCATGCCTGGGTAATGCTCCAAGTTCAATTGCGAGACCGTATCACCCTCATTAAAATCACGCACCTGTCCGATAAAGCTCACCACGGCCCCCACATCCTTGCGCGCTAGGCGAAGTTGCGTCAGCTCCAGGCCTGCATCAAAATCTTGCGTTTGTACGCGAACCGTCATCAACAAAGTCTAAACTATCCACCAGTCACGGGTGGAAAGAATGCGACCTCATCACCATCCGCAATCGCCGCACTATCTGCCACTAACTCATGATTAATGGCCGCACGAATCTTGAGCTTACCCATCAACATCTGCCCCCACACATCACCGCGTTTCGCTAAAAAAGCCTTAAGCTTCAGCACGGTCAGCGTCTCGTCCGGCATCACCAAATCCTCCGTGGAGTAGTTAAGCTTTTCTTTCAGACGGGCAAAATAAAATACTTTAATTTTCATAAACTTATCGTGAATTCATTCATTATTTTAGTGGATATATTTAATAAGCATTATTTTTAGAATAGCGCTATAAGGTCTCGTTGTTTTACTCTTCGATGTCGTCAATCACATCCAACACATCGGCGGGCTTATTGGCCAACTCCACACGCTCAATCTGTGCAAAGCGCTGTGATATCTTCTGGCTAGAGATATGAACATCCTGCGCATTTTCATGCGCCTGACGTATATTGTCAGCTAGCTTCTTCATCCGCTGATCAAAGCGACCGAAGTCTTTACTGAGCTTACCCAACTCTTCTTTAATGACATGCACCTGCTTGCGCGTTTCAACGTCTTTAAGCACCGCACGTGCTGTATTCAACACCGCCATCAGCGTGGTGGGCGACACGACCCATACGCGCTTATTCATCGCATATTCAATCACATCATGATGATAGGCATGGAGCTCAGCAAAGACCGCTTCGGCTGGAATAAACATCACGGCACCATCTGAGGTCACATTAGAAATAATGTATTTATTGGCGATATCATCGACATGCTTTTTAACATCAAGCTTAAATTGCTTTTCTGCCAGCAACTGATCTGCGTCGCTTAATTTACTGTCCATCATACGATGGTAATTTTCGAGTGGAAACTTACTATCAACCGCCACCGTTCCAGTGGGATCTGGTAAAAATAATGCGCAATCCGCACGCGTGCCATTGGGGAATGTATATTGCATCGCAAATGAGTTTACCGGTAAGACGTTGCGCACCAAGGCTTCTAACTGGACTTCACCAAAGGCGCCACGTGAGCGCTTATCGCCTAGCAACTCCTGCAAGCTCACAACGTTGGTGGTTAAGCCATCAATTTTCTTTTGCGCTTCATCAATGGTCGCAAGCCTTGCCATCACATCAATAAAGGTTTGATTGGTCTTCTTAAATCCT
>Ga0214165_1001324_pt1 | contig 13807 bp, 23 predicted proteins | sample TroBogypolimnion_34_FD_153004 | JGI IMG/M metagenome (GOLD analysis project Ga0214165, IMG submission 153004) | Freshwater microbial communities from Trout Bog Lake, WI - Practice 03JUN2009 hypolimnion v3 | ecosystem: Environmental > Aquatic > Freshwater > Lake > Hypolimnion/Profundal zone ... | reverse complement strand
CAACCACCAATGAACCGTACTGGTGATTTGCGTAGGTCTATTGCTCCAACAATGTCTAGGCAGGGATTTCAAAAATATACCGCCGAGGTTGGCGCTTACACCGTCTATGCTCGCCGTCTTGAATTAGGTGGTGGCAATTGGAAACCTGGCACTAAGTTCCCATATTTACTACCTGCATTAAAAAAGTTTATGGGTTCGGGTTATTTAAATTATTCACTTAGAAAACACTTTAGGGGTTAAACATGGCTGGCGAAATATCCGATCTAGTAGTCAAAATTGTTTTTGACACATCTGGTGTAACTACTGGTGTTGCAAAAGCAACTGACGGCTTAGAAAAGGTTACAGCGGGAGCAAGCCGAACCACTAAAGAATTTGGCAAATTTAAAAACATGATGCTTGGTGTCTTTGGTGGAAACCTTTTGACACAAGGCGTTAATGGTGTAGGCCGAGCCCTAGAAGATATGAAACAAGCAGTTCTGGATGCCCAGGTAGAACAGAACCGTTTGAATCTAGCAATGAAAAATGCTGGGGTTGGAACTGAAGCCAATACTGTTGCAGTTGAAAAAAATATTAACGCTTATGCAAGTCTTGGCTTTACTCATGCTTCTGCTAGTCAAGCAATGGGTACTCTTATCACGGCTACTGGCAATGTTACTGAATCCAATAAATTGCTTGCCATATCTGCCGACCTTGCTCGCTATAAGCATATTGATTTAAATACCGCCGCCACAATTCTTGCCCGCGGTACTCAAGGATCAGCCAAAGCATTTAGGGAATTAGGTATCACTCTTGATACAACACTTCCTAAGAATAAAGCAATTGCCAAGGCTTTTGATGAATTAAACGCAAAGATCGGTGGTCAGGCTACTGCCTACACAAAGACATTTGCGGGCCAACAGGAAGTTCTAAAAGAAAGAATTAACTCCGTAGCCGTTAAATTAGGTACGGCGCTATTTCCTATTCTTAGCAAAGTTATGGGTTTATTCTTAAAAGCCGTTGATTGGATTGGCAAAAACTCCACCGCTCTTGGTGTTTTTTTGGGAATTGTTGGAACAATTATTGTTTACCTAAAAGGCTGGGCAATGGCTCAAGCCGCGCTTAATCTTATTATGGATGCCAATCCAATTACTTTATGGATTATTGGCCTAACTGCCTTGGCAGTAGTTTTTGTAACTTTATGGAACCATGTAAAAGTATTTCGTGAAGCATTTTCAGCAATGCTTGCAATTGTTGTTGCTGGTATTGGATATTTGATTGGCGCACTAGGTTCTGTATTTAAATTTATTAGCCACATCCCGATTATCGGATCACACTTCAAAGGTGTTTCTACGGCAGTAAATGATGCCGCTAAATCAGTTGGTAAATTCTCTGAGAGCATCGACAAACTTGGCAACAAACAAATTAAAGCACCTGCAATTGCTGGCGGTATTACTGGGGTTGTAGCACCTGGCGCAAGCACAGGAATTGCTGGTTCTGTTCCAGGCGGAAACGCTGTAAAAAGCAAAGGCTCCAAAGGCCCATCTATCAAGCAACAAGAAAAAGGCGTTGTAAATGTCAATGTACATTATGACGGTACTAAAGTAGCCACTCAAAAAATCCTATACGGCGGTAACTAATGACACTTGGAACATATCAATTTTCTTTCAATGGCTTAACTTTTGGTGCAGGAACTCCTTATGTTGTCGAAAGCATCGATGGATTAACCAGCATGAGCCCATTGCGCGTTCAAGATGACATTCGCGGATACCAAGATGGACAATTCTCAGGCCGAGATTTTTATGATGCCCGTACCGTAACTTTCACAATTCTTACTTTGGGCGATAACACCAACAATGCCCAGTATTACTACAAGCAACTTCAAGCCGCATTAGCGCCTCAAGTACTTGGTTACTATCCTGACCTTGGCGCATCTACTCAACCTGCTGGAACTTTAGGATTATTTCAATATCAATTAAATACCGAATCCCTAAGCGGAGATTCTTCTGTTACTGGCGTTAAGCGCCTATGGGGTCGCGTTCGCAACATAACCACCCAAGTAAATCCTGAATACACATTTGGTTACATATCCTCAACCGTACAATTTCATTTTCCTGATCCTCGCTATTATGACGATACAGTTAAAACCGCTACTGGAACTATCGCTGTATCTTTAGTTAATAATGGATGGGCAACCGCTCCAACCCTTATTACAATTAACAGCCCTAGCGCAAGCGGTGGAATTACAGACAATGTTTCAGGTTGGTATATGGCGTTTTCAAATGTCAATACAAGTTATCCGTTAGTAATTGATACGCTAAACAGAACAATCAAGCAAAACGGTGTTTATGTTAGAAACCTTTTAAACACATTCAATTACTGGCTAACCATCCCCGCATCCACCACAACCAACTGGTCTAGTACTATTGGCTCTATGACGATTTCTTACAGAAACGCTTATGTATGACATTTCAATCGGAATGGACTTATGTAATTGCAAAACTTCACCAAACGGGATCAACTCATAATCCCATTTTGGCTGAATTGCCATTTAAAAATGTAAATTTTACATCTACGCTTAACAGCATTGGATCATTTAGTGGCGATTTGCTTTTATCGGGTTTCAATTCAAATACCAACGGTTTAAATTTATCTCAATTATTAGCCCCTGGTTATTCCGCGCTTTATGTCTTAAATCAAGGTAACGCTGTTTGGGGTGGCGTTATTTGGGGCCGCGAATGGAATTCAGAAACTCAAACATTAACAGTTAATGCCAATGAGATGCTTTCTTACTTTCAACATCGCCGCATTGATTCATCGCTTAACTCTACTTATGCTGGCGTTGATCCAAACAAGATTGCTTACACAAACAAAGATGCTCTTTACATAGTTCACGACTTAATGACCTATGCCAACGGATGTACACCAAACGGAAACATAGGTTTGGTATATGCGGGGGCAAGCACATCTGGCACATCTATCAGCAGGACTTATTTTAACTTTGAACTTAAAAGCATTTACCAAGCATGGAAAGATTTGGCTGCTGGCGTTGCTAGTGGTTCTGGATCAGGAACCAATCCATTTTTTGATTTTATTATTCAGCCTTCTGTTGGCGGCGGATATGTACTTAACCAACTTATTACAGGCGCGCCTACTATCGGCAAGACTTATGATGCAACAAGTCAATTTTCAACCAATTTGCAATTTCCAGGAAACATTGTTTCTTACAAGTATTCTGAAAATGGCGCAACTATGGCTAATTACCTTTATGGCCTTGGCTATGGCGCTAATGGCAGCAAACTTATTTCACAAAGATATGCTGGCAATTTATTAAGCGGTGGCACATTCCCACACGATTATCCTCTTTTGCAAGACACCGTAAATTACACAGATGTTCAAAGTTCAGGATTATTAGGACAATTAACTGCTGGTAAATTAAGCGCAACCGCTATCGCTCCAACAACTCTTGAAGTTGTAGTTCCGACTTATGTTGATCCTAACTTTGATCCAACTAGCGGATTGTCTTATGGTCTAGGCGATGAAGTTTTGGTTACGATCACCGATGATAATTTTCCTCTTACTCTTCAAAATATTTATCGCATTGTTTCTATTGCAGCGATGCCTGGAGATAATGGCCCCGATCGCGTTACTCTTACTCTCAACCTTCCATTACAATCCAACATAAACTAGGGGGCAATATATGACTTATGTAAATCTCCCACCATCGTTATATGACATAGTAAACACAATTAACGATCGCATTACTCGTTTAGAATCAGCCCCTAGTGGCCCACAAGATACGGCTGATGCGGCTCAAGTTAATGCAGTTTATGCTCAAGCCCAAGCAACTCAAGCAATTGCTCAAGCAACACTTGCACTTCAAAATGCAGATGCAGCCGCCGCTCAAGCAATTTCTGCTCAATATACTGCTGGTGTTGCTTTACAAAGTGCCAATAACAAAAACACAACCAATTATTACACCAGCGCACCTACTACTTATCAAAACAACCTTAATGGCTCTACGCCAGTTAGCGGCGATATTTGGTTTGTAGTAAATGCATCAAGCGGATATGTTCTTTATCAATATGTATATTCAAGCGGTTCTGGATGGGTTAATTCACCAATCACAGATACAGTAATTGCAAATCTTAATGCTGGAAAAATTACCGCAGGTACAGTTGCTTTCAATGTAGGCTTAAATAATGGTAGTGGAACTTTTTATGTAGATACATCAGGAAATTTAACTGCAACAAGTGCAACCATTACAGGAAGAGTTACGGCAACTTCAGGAACTTTTACTGGAACCGTTTATGCTTCATCGGGAACTTTTACTGGATCAGTTTATGCTAGTACGGGAACCATTGGTGGATTTACCATCGCTTCAACTTATCTAAATTATGGTTCAACCTATTTTTATAGCGGCGGTTCTGGAACTTATGCATTAGTTGATAATTCAAGATCAATATCAGCGAACCAATTGATCGCAACTGGAACAGCAATTAACTCAATTACAACCAGCGGCGGTATATTTGCAGGTTCAACAAGCGCTAACTCAATCTCAACAAGCGGCGGTCTAAATGTATCCAGCGTTATTTACGCAAACGGATTGGGAACGACTGGTTCGGGATTGCCTGTTTATCAAGTTCAAACAGGCGGTAACGCTGGTTATCTAAAAGTTTATACATCTGCAAAGCGATTTAAGAAAAACATAACCCTTATTGATTCAACGGGATATTCATCTATCATCGATAATATTCAACCTGTAACTTATGATGAAATAGATGATCCAACCCATACAAATATTCCAGGTCTTATTGCTGAAGATTTGGAACAAGTTAAAGGTGTTGAATCACTTGTTGTCTATAATGAAGAAGGTCAGACAATAGGTATTAACTATGACAAATTAGGTGTGATGCTTGTACTTGCACTTAAAGAATTAAAACAAGAAATCAATACTCGACTAGACAAGTTAGAAGGCAAATGATGGAAACACAAGTTGATGTAGAGATTGTTATCAAATCTCTTAAAGATCAAATTGGAAACATGGCTCAAGAAATTGCAGTACTAAATGCAATGATTGTTGCTCTCCAACAACCAGCAACACCAGTAACAACTACTGCTGTTACAGATAAACCAGATGTAGTTGGAACGCAAGGAATAAAATAAACCACTAATCCCTTAACTCGAAAGAGCGCAAATGAATCCTGTACAATTAGCCAACGCCGCAAACTGGGCGCAAATCCTTTGGGCTACTGGAGCCCTAGTAGCAACTTTAGGAGCAGGAGCAAAAATTTTCTTTTCGATGAAACACAAGTTGGACAACATCGAAGCACACACATACAAGCGCAACGACGGTTCATCAATGGCTGATGCTCTGGCCCGCCTTGAAGAAGCCATACACGAAAACACAAAGATCACTCAAAAGATTTCACGCGAAGTAGCCAAACTTGAAGGCCGCTTTGAAAACCATGTATCTGAGGGCAAGCGGTGAATAGAAGAAACCGCAAAAAACTTCAGACGATTTGCCGCGCTTGGTTTGAATCCTTTATTGGATTTGAGATTGTTTTACATTTTAAAGATTTAATTAAAACCGATGTACTTGTTCAAGCCGCAATAGCCGCTTTGTTTCCTATTGCCTTTAGATGGATGAATCCCAAAGACCAATTTCCAGACGGAGAATAAATGTTTAAAAAGAAATACATTCATGAATCTACTGGCGATATTCTTACATTTAGCGAACAAATCTCTTGGAAAATCCAAAGCATTATCCGCAACTGGTTCTTTGTAATTGCTTGGTCTATTACTACCTTTGTGTGGTGGATGAAGCCAACCTGGTTCACCGATACCCACGCTTATATTAAATGGATGAATCTAGCCTCATGGCTGGCAGTAACCGTTGAACTTATTATCGGTATTGCCATGATCGGGCAGACCAAGCGAGATGCCATGATTATTCGCCACATTTTTAAACTTGAGAAGCAAGAGATCGAGCATCTTCAGGATTTGCTAGAAGGCAAAGATGACTGATGCTCACAAGCAGAATCTATCCCTGCATTTAATCACGCAAGTTCCAGAACATTCTCCTAGAGAATCTGATCCGCATTACCATCTGTTTAATCAGGCCAAGGATCGCATCAAGCGCCAAGGTCTTTGGAAGTGCATAGTTGCCGATGATCTTTGCTCTGGAGAACCAGAATTACATCATTCGACAATTGAATTTTCTCAGATTGAAAATACAGACTCAGCCAAAATTGAACAGGCTTTTGGATTGCATTTTGCCAATGATGAGGATTTTCAAGAATGGATTGAATCCCCAGGAAACCTTGAAGTCTTATGCGTGGCTCATCACAGGACACGCTTTGGAATTCACGACATTCCCGCGCCTCTTTGGGATGCGCTAAGATTCAGAAAGGCTGGCTCCTTGCCCGCCGCTGAACACATCTCGGGAGATAAATAATGGCAACAAAGTTTAGTTATCATGTAACTGCTAAGGAAAAAGCATTAGCAGAACATTATGTTTACGGAATTCTTGCTGCTGGATTAGCAGCGCATGAAATTGCACCGCACGATGCTCTAAAGGTTGTAGCAATCAAAGCCGTAGTAGGTGGCCTACTTGCTCCAGTACTTGCTCGCATCAATCCTAAGAGCCTAGTCAATCAAATTGATGCGGCAACAGGCGCACCTGCAACTCTTACTGCACCAATCGTTAATGCAGTACTTGCAGATGCTCAAAAAGTTGTAACAACAACAGAAACAACTAAGTAACTTAAAAAATAAACCCCTAGCCTCTAACGGGGTTAGGGGTTTTTTCTATTGAAAGGCAAACATGGCAACCGCACTCGATGTTCTCAATGTCGCTAGAAGTCAGATTGGCTTTCATGCTGGCGCGCAAGATGAGAACCCTTATGGTGATTGGTACGGAATCAAAAACGCACCGTATTGCGCCATGGGATTAAGTTGGTGCTTTGCTCAAGTCGGATTATCAAATTTAATCGCCGCACAAACTCCTAAAGGCTTTTCTTACAATCCTGCCGCGCTACCCTGGTTCCAACGCCAAGGTTTAGTTGTAAACAAATATCAATCCCAGCCAGGGGATATTGTTTTCTTTGATTGGAATTCCGATGGGGTTGTCGATCATGTCGAACTCATTGAGAACTCCAGCCCAGACGGACTGACCACAATTGGATTCAATTGCGGAAATCCAAATGACAGCATCCATGAGAGCGGATGTTTCAGAGTTCACCGACCATATTTCTTTGTTTCTGCCATCGTCAGACCACGCTACCCAATAGCCTTAAAACCCGTTTCAAACGGGATTACAAGCAAGAAAGCCACGGCTGCGGTAGCAGGTACAGGAACAGCAATTGCGGGCGTTACAGGGGCCATACACGGCGGATTATTGACCACTACGCCGACCGCTACAACAAAATCCACAACAGTCTTTATTGCACCGCCATTTCCAACCAGCCCTACCGCTTTTAATCTTGGTCAAAACAACGATGCAGTTATGACTGTTGAAAAGGCTTTATTCAAGGCTGGGCTTCTTCCAGCAAATTATGTAACGGGGATAATGAATACCCAAACCCAAAGCGCTTTAGTTAAATATGAGGCAAAACAGGGAATTAAGGTAACGGGTACGCTTCCCCAAATTATTTATGACGAACTAAAAGGTTCGCTATGAAGCATCATTTTAAATTTTGTATCCTGGATGCAAAACAACTTGCTATTGCCATGACAAGCGCATTTAGCACCTGGGCTGCAACTGGATTCCAACACGATGCCGCGCATCTTGCCTATATCGCAATTGGGTTTATTACGGGTGGGTTGGTTTCGCACAATGAGCAATCCAATCCCAATGTTGCCCCAGAATCTCATATTCAAACACCGTATCTTTCCAACATGGAAGATCACAATCCTGGAACCCCAGAACCCATCAAAATACCTGAAGGCCCATACAAGGCCGAGGGTACGGATGTTGTAAAGGTCATCAAGATCAATAGCGGTTTATTGAAGTAATTTTTTAGTTTCGACACGCACCCTAACCTTAAATGGTTAGGGTCTTTTTTTGTTATGCTTGCGCGCAAGTTAGGGAGGCTTTATGGATTTAGTATCGGCTCTTAATGAGTTGGAAGAAAACAACATCAGTTCTGGCCTTGCTTGCAGCACAGGCACATTTCTAAAAACGCTGGAGGAAAAAGAACGCAAAGCGTTCGAAGCGGTATTAGAAAAACGAACTGTAACGGTTCCGCAATTATTTGAAATGCTTAAGAAAAATGGCTATGAAGTTGCCGAACGCTCTTTATACAAACACCGCCAAAAGAAATGCAGGTGCTTCTAATGGATGATTCTATTTTGCCTTATGTAATAGTTGCCATAATCGCACTACTTTCACTAACAGGATGGATATTTAAATGAGCCTTGCGGATGATCTAGAAAAAATTGAAAAAGAATCTGATCCTGAAATTGTTGAATTACGCAAAGCGCTTAACAACGCTCAAAAGCAATTAGCCAAAGCAAAGATTCGTAATGATGAATTGGTAGTGGCAACGCTTCGAGGCGCTTATGAGGCGATGTTGGCTTTGGGTAAAGTTGAACCAGTTGCCGCACCTAAGAAGGATGTTCGTAAGACAAGTGCGGAAGTTGCCTTAGTTCACTCTACGGACTGGCAAGGCGCAAAGGTAACAACCTCTTACAATTCAGAAATTATGCGCAAGCGGGTTTTGCAATTTGCCGAGAAGATCGTTCATCTTACGGATTTGCAAAGAGAGCATCATCCCGTAAGAGAGTGCGTAGTTATGTTTGGTGGGGATATGGTTGAAGGCTTATTCAACTACCCAGCACAACTTTGGCAGATAGATGCTTCACTCTTTGGGCAATTCACAACCGTATCTCGCCTATGTGTTGATTTTGTTCGGGTAATGCTTGCTAACTTCGACAAAGTTACTGTTGTCGCTGAATGGGGTAATCACGGTCGTATTGGTGGAAAGCGCGCAGAAGTTCCTAAGAATGACAATGTGGATCGCATGGTCTATGAAATGTCGCGCCAGATTCTCGCAGGTGAGAAACGCTTAACATGGGAAGATTGCCCAGAGGATATTCAAGAAGTAGAGATTGGTAATTACCGCGCTCTCTTAATGCATGGTGATGAACTAGGAAGATCAGGCTTTGCTTCTCCTGCTGCTTGGATTGCTGGAGCAAATAGATGGAAAGCAGGAGCCCATGACTACGACTTCCATGACATCTATCTAGGCCATTACCATCGCCACGCTCAAGAGCCGATCCAAAAGAACTTCAACCTTTACTGGACTGGTAGTACCGAATCCGATAACCGCTATGCCCGTGATTCCATGGCGGCTTCAGGGATGCCATCTCAGCGCCTTCACTTCGTTGATCCGATCAAGGGGCGTGTTACCGCTCAGTACCAGGTATGGCTGGATTAAGGGCAAAATGTCCGATTTGCCCCGATAGGGGTGGATTCAAAAAAAATTTTTAATTTTTTTGTTGAAATAGTTGAAATTATGGTTTTGGCGTGTCTATAATTAAGCCATAGGTTGAACGGCAACCTAAAAGGAGGCAAGAAATGAATATCAAAGAATTACGCGCAATCATCAAGAACAATAATCTTAATGTAACAGTTAAGGCTCGCACCAATGGTTGCATTAGCGCAATCGCATTTGATGTTGATGATTTAGACACACTTAATGAATTACTTGTTGGTTTTAATTTAGAAATTAAAAACGAGTTTCAAGGTTTTAAGATAAACCCTCGTTATCGCTTACAAAAGGTAGGACTTCATAAGTAATCCGTCAAAGTAAAAGCCCCGGTGAAGATGCCGGGGCTTTTTGCTTTCGTCAGGGGGGAGGAAATTATATATCCATTTCTCCATCTGACAATTCGTCAGCGCCACCCAAAGCAATTTCAGATTTCTTCATGGTATCTACGGCTTCAATAAACAGTTTAGTTACACGATTACATATATCGTCTAAATGGTCGGGGAAGTTCTCGCTGGATTGAATTTCAACTTCCAGGTCATAAACACGAACCACGACACTTATCATCTTCAAATAATATCCTAAAACACACCTTACAAAATCCTTGCTTTTTGTCAGTCCTAACCATTACCCTCTACCTAATGCCAACAGGGGCAGATTTGACTGGAGGTAAAAATGGCCTACAACTTGGATAATTACGAACCCGTTGAAGTTCGCTTAGAACGCTTTTGGGAAAAGTATCCTAATGGTCGTACACATACAGCAGTACTAGAAAAAACTGAAACATCAATACTGATGGTTGGTTCAATCTATGCGGATCGCAATGACTTGAATCCAATTGCAACTGGTATTGCAGAAGAAATAAAATCTAATTCAGGTGTCAATCGTGATGCTTGGGTCGAGAACTGCGAAACCTCATGTTTGGGAAGAGCGCTCGCCAACGGTGGCTTTGCTGCAAAAGGCAAGCGACCTTCAAGAGAAGAGATGGAAAAAGTTGCTCGCCGCGAAACCCCAGCAGCGCCAACTTATACTGAAGAGCAAATCAACTTAGCACTAGAAGCAATTAGCCAAGTTTCTGAGATTACTTCTGTTGCAGAACTTAAGTTGTTTTATTCAGGCGCTCAAGAAGCAGGATTGCTTCACATTCCTATCGATGGCTCAAATCTAAATAAAGTCATCGCATCCCGTAAGAAGGAATTGGAGGCTGCCAAGTGAGTATGCATTATCCAATCGCAACCGCTAAGCGCTCGCGCGGATTTCTGATCTTTAGATCGATCTTTCGCTTTGTATTTTGGACAACCCTTGTATGGGGCGGAATGTATCTTTACGGAAGGTATTACATCTAATGACAATCTCACCACAACAAATTGAAAAGCGATTGTTTGATTTATCTAAAGAAATGGATGAAGCACATTCTGACCTAGTAAATGCTGAGCATGAGTTTCATCTTGCAACCGCCGAATACGAATTGGCAATGGCTAAATCTCGAATCAAGAATTCGCATACTGATATGAAGATGACGGCAGTTATGCGCGAGGATCAAGCCCTGATCGAGAATGAAACTTTGCACCGCCGCATTTCGCTTGCAGAAGCCCAGGTAAAGGCTTCTCGGGCCAATGTGAACCGTCTGCGCACCCAGGTTGATATAACTCGATCCATCAGTTCATCGATCAAAGCAACGCTGGATTTGTAATGCGTAGATCATCCGTAATCAAATTGATTGAAAATACTCTAGGGCGCTGCAAAGATTGTGGTTGTGTTGTGAATATCGAAAACATGAAATATCACAAAAAATGGCACGAACTGAACAAGCACAAATCCGCTGATGGTCTATACGATAAAACGGATTGGTTGGTAAGGCTTAATGGACATAGTTAAAACCTTAACAACTGCTTTGCGCGATGCGGATTCTCAAAAGGAACGCTCGACTCAAGTTGAATTGGGAGCAAGTTCGGTTGGCGGTTGTCGCGCTCAGGCTTGGCATATCCTCAACCAAACCCCAACAACCAATTCTGATACCGAATCCTTAGCAGCAATTATGGGTACGGCGATGCACTCCGCAATTCATGATGCTTTAAAAGCGCATGACATATTTGGAGATGACTTTATTCTTGAAGAAGGTTTCAGCGATGAATACTTCAAAGGCCATTGTGATTTTTATTCACGCAAAGCAGAAGCAGTTTTTGATTTTAAAACTGTAACTCTTGCAAAGATGGCTAAAGGCGGATTGCCTACCAAGCAACAAAAAATGCAAGTGAATATCTATGGCAGTTTGATTGCTCAGCAGTACCCAGTAAAAACAGTTGGCCTAGTTTTTATCCCGCGCGATGGTAGGTTTTCTGACATACGGGTTTGGCAATCTGACTATGACCCAAAGTTAGTTGAAGAAGCCCGAACCTGGGTTTCGCAAGTTAAAGCAATGACTTCCCCACCTGCACCAGAAAACTCTGCTGTTTTCTGGTGCAAGCCATATTGCAAATTTTATGATCCTACTGGAGAGATTGGATGCAAGGGGAAATGACAAGAAAAGAAGTTAATGTTGCTGGAACGGATTGGGAACGCGCCAATTGCAAAGGGATCAATACTGAAATTTTCTTTGCAGATGACACAGACCTATACAATCGCCATCTTGATAACAGAATGATTCGCAAGATTTGTTTCACTTGCACAATTCAAAAGGATTGTTTGCGGGCTGGGATGAAAGAAGAATTTGGTGTTTGGGGTGGCCTAACCGCTAATGAACGAAAGAAGGTGCGCAAGAATCAATTCGATCACATTGAATTAAACATTGCTCGCCGTGATCTAAAAGAATTTGGGATCACTCTTGAAAATGCCATAGAGGGGGCAATATGAACACCATTTTAGATGAAGCGGCAAATGCTTTCAGAACGATTCATGAAACTTTTTGCCTAGAAGAAGATTCAAAGAAATGCGCCAAGCAATGCCAGGAACTTTTAAATCGTTTAGAAAAATTCAAGTTAATTGATGGCGAAGATCGAATCAGATCACAGATTGTTATGGAATTGCTCGTTGCCAGAGATTTTATGGTTACTACAAAACAGCCTGAAAATGACAAGGCTGCGATGTGGATTAAGTTTGCTTTTGACAAGGCGATTGGTTTTGCATTGGGAGATAAAAAATGACCTGGGTTAAATTAGATGATGGCTTTCCTCAGAATCCAAAGATAGTTGGGTTAAGCGATCACTCTTTTCGCAATTACATCTCGGCGCTTTGCTATTCAGGCAAGTACCTAACCGATGGATTTATTCCACAAGCGATTGTTGATAAGTTGGGAGATATTAAAGAACTTATTAACAGCGGGTTGTGGGAAAGGCTGTTAGATGGAATCCAGATTCTTAATTTTACGGAATATCAATCGACCAAGGATGAAGTCGAACGCAAAAAAGAGTTGAACCGCAAGCGTGTTGAACGCCATCGTTCTGTTAGTAATGGTGTTGGTAATGCGTTTGTAATGCAACCAGATACAGATAACAGAATACAGATTACAGATACAGAGAAAAAGAATGGCAAGCCTTACGGCTTGGCCGTTCAAGAGTTAGTTGCTTTGTATTTTGATAATTATCCAAAAGAAGGCTTAAGACCAAGTGGGGCAATGATTGCTGGTCAGATTCAGTTAGCGTTGAAGCAGATTGAGGTTGCTGATTTAAGGACTCTTGTTGAGATTGTTGCCCAAGATGGTCAGGTACTTACTCAGAACAGCCTCATAATCGCTCAGAAACGCACCTTAGAGCCACGAAATCGGCCAACCCCTACTCCACCTAAGTTCAAGGCAGAAGATAACCCCAAAGCCTCTCCTATGCCCGATTCCATAAAAGCGCTTTTAGGGCGCATTGGCGATTTGCCGTAAGTAATGAACCATGACACAATTTCTGTAAGAGTTACACGATTAGGGGGAACTAATGAAAACTCTGCACATCTGTAAGGCAAGTCAGTTGAACGCTGGCGATACTTTGGTGTTTAAAAAAACTTATTACTTTGTAAGTTACATCGAAGAAGAAAAATACGGATATACAGTCGGTTTAGTGGACAACTTTGGAAACAAGCGGGTTCGCTTTATGACACAAGATGAAATCATCACTATCGAATCGTGATTAAGTTTTCGGTGGAAGGCACACCGATCCAGCAAGGCAGCATGAAATTTATAAAGCCTGGGGTAATGATTCATTCACGCGCCGTTGAATTAGCGGCGTGGAGAGCAAACATTGCCGCTACTGCTAAACTCGCTGGCTGTAAACCAATCACCGATCCGATTGCGATAACTATGAAATTTAGAGTTAAGCGACCTAAATCAGTTAAGCGCGAGCATCCAACGGTTGCCC
>Ga0214165_1001319_pt1 | contig 13859 bp, 17 predicted proteins | sample TroBogypolimnion_34_FD_153004 | JGI IMG/M metagenome (GOLD analysis project Ga0214165, IMG submission 153004) | Freshwater microbial communities from Trout Bog Lake, WI - Practice 03JUN2009 hypolimnion v3 | ecosystem: Environmental > Aquatic > Freshwater > Lake > Hypolimnion/Profundal zone ... | reverse complement strand
CCACGCAGACTATTGCGAAAAAGTCCAATCTAATCGTATTTTTTAGCAGAGTCTGGCTTTTATTGGAAAATAAAAGCCATATTCAAGCTTCCGCCAGCACAACTCCAGCAGCGTACCTCTGCACGATGGCGCGCAATTGGTCCACATTGACGGGCTTGCTGATGAAATCATCGGCTCCTGCAAGCAGCGCATTGTCCCGGGCCTCGTTCATGACGTCGGCAGTCACCACCACGATAGGCGTTTGCGCCACGGCACCGGGCAGGGCTCGGATCAAACGCGTTGCGGTCAGCCCATCCATGATGGGCATGTTGACGTCCATCAGGATCAGGTTGAACGCGTGAAGCTGCACGCTTTCCAGAGCCAGCTGGCCGTTTTCACAGAAGTCGATCTGACAGCCCATGCGCGCCAGCAGCAAGCCGACCAGCTTTTGGTTGATGGGATGGTCCTCCACGACCAGCACACGCATGCCCTGCAGCGCCCCTGAATCGTCCGCCGACGAAGAAGCGGATGCTGGTACAGGTGCCAATGCGGCTGCGCGCGGTAGCTCGGCTTCGGCCACGACAGGCAACTGAAGCGTGGCCGTGAAGGTCGAGCCCTGGCCCACCATACTGTCAACCGTGATAGCGCCGTGCATCAGTTGGGCAATGGACTGCGAAATTTCCAGACCCAGACCGGTGCCGCCAAAACGCCGGGTGGAGCTGTCCTCGACCTGATAAAAACGCTGAAACAGCCGCGATTGCGCCTGGGAGTCGATACCGATGCCGGTATCCTGAATGGCAAACACCAGCTCCACGGTATGCGCATCCAAAACCCGCTGGCTCAATGTCAAGCGCACCTGCCCCACTGCCGTGAATTTGATCGCATTGCTGATCAAATTAAACAGAATCTGCTTCAAACGCGTTTCGTCCACGCTCACTCTCGGCAACTGTGCTGCCGGCAACTGCATGTGAAAGTCCAGGCCCTTGCTTTTTGCCAGCGGCGACATCAGCGCATGGACCTCGCCCAGCAGGCGTGGCAGGTGCGCGGCCGTTGGCTTGAGCGCCAACTTGCCGGTTTCCAGCGCTGACATGTCCAGAATGTCATTCAACAGGGTCAACAGGTGGCCAGCCGAATCCTGAGCCGTCTGAACGTACTCAGCCTGCAGGTGGGTGATCTGCGTGTCTTGCAACAGACCCAGCATCCCCATCAGGCCGTTGAACGGCGTACGCAGTTCATGGCTCATATTGGCCAGAAACTGGCTTTTCCCGCGACTGGCCGCCTCGGCCCGGAATTGTGCTTCGCGCAAATCATCGGTCAACTGCTCCAAGGCCAGCCGCTCGGCCTCTTGGCGGCGCTGTCGCACCACCAGCGAAGCGGAGGCAATCATCAGCAAGGCCAGCTGCGCCAAGGTCAGCCATACGATCAACCGGTTCTGCTGGCCCATGACGTCGGCCTGTTGCTCCAACAGCCGTGCCTCCTCGGAATTGGCTGCCTGAGTCAAGGCCTGAACATCAGCCCCCAGCCGATTGAGCTCAGCCAGCACATCGGCCAATGCCCTGCGGTTGATAAACTTTGCGCCCAGGGCCTGATCCAACTCGGCGACCATTGGCCTCAGGTCCAGTACGCCCTTGCGATACTCCTCGCGCGACTTTAGCACCGCCACGCTAGGGCTTTCCAGCAACAGCGTCAGACGGCTCTGGAAGATGTCATTGCGCATAGCGAGTGCGCCCATATCGCTTGCATCACCTTTCGCCACCGCCTCGCTCAGGACTTGGCGCAAGCGCAAAAATTCACGCTCAAACTGAAAGGTCAGCGCAGTCAACGAGTCTGAACCAATGGCGCTGCTGCGCTCGATGGCACGCTTTTGCGCCAGCTCAAATACCAACAGGGATGCCATGGCCAAAGCCATGGTGGCCGTACCCACCGCAAGCCACAGCAGGTAGCGCCTGTTATTGGTGCGCCCAGCCATCCGCAACTTACTCTATCGTCATCGACTTGAGTTGCCAGGCTGAGCGTTCGTAATAGACGGTGGAACGCAATTCAGACTTGGTGTCGTAGGGGTAAACAATAAACAGCGGCCCCTTGGTGCGCACCGGAATGTCGGCGTCGTTCATCTTGTAGGCCAGGATGACATCAAATTTTTGGGCATCATCGGCCGGGATGCTGGTCTGGTAATCGTTGAGCGCCATGGCCTTGATCGTTGTGCCGGAAGCCTTTACCGCTGCCAGTACGTCGCGCAAAAAGGGGCCGGTGAACTTGATGGGCTGCTTATCCCAAGGCGTCAGTGTGGTAAAGCTGTGCTGCGGCAACTTTTGCAGCATCTCCATGTCGAACAGCGCCGCCGTTGCGCTGTTTTTCTCGCCCACGTTACCGGCAATGGACAGAACGACCTTGCCTGTGGCCGGCTGCAAGGCCGCCGCAGGCAATGACACGCAGGCCGCCATGAATATTCCAACGAAAATGCTACGTATTCCGTAAAACATAGTAAGTCCTATTTTGATAAATGCAGCAATTATCAACCCAAAGCCTGGCTTTTTACTGGGTCAATGCTGATGTCCGTGGGCTCCGTGCACATGGCCATGCGCGATTTCTTCTTCTGAGGCCGAGCGCACTTCCAGCACCTGGAGAGCAAAACGCAGTGTTTTACCCGCCAGTGCATGGTTGCCATCCAGATACACCGTGTCGCCCTTGATCTTGAGCACAGTGAAGACGATGGATTGTCCGGAATCGTCGCGGCCTTCGAGTTGACCGCCGACCTTGACGCCGGGCGGAAACTGCGTTTTGGGGATGGTTTGCAACAACGCCTCGTCGCGCAGCCCGAAGGAATCTTGCGGCGCCAGTTCCAGCGTGGTCTTAAAAAGCGCTTGCTGACCTTCCAGCGCCTCTTCAATCTTGGCAAAGGTGTTGCCATATCCCCCATGTAGGTAACACATCGGCTCCTTGCTTTCCTCCAGCAGCTTGCCAGTGGTGTCGGAGACGGTGTAGCGCAGGGTAACGGCGGTGTTTTTTTCGATTTTCATGGTGAGGATGTGAGCTTGAGCCCCGATTATCGGCAAAAAAACCCCACGGTCGTGGCGGCCAGCATCCGTTCGATCCGGCGGCCGGGCACGAAGGTGAAATAATCGGGGCATTATTCACTTAAGGCCTATGACATGAGCGACGCGCAACAACGTATTGACGAACTGGTGAAATCCAACGAGGTTCTGCTTTTCATGAAGGGCACGGCCAGCTTTCCGCAGTGCGGCTTCTCCGGACGTGCCATCCAGATCCTCAAGGCCTGCGGCGTGGACCCCAAGGCGGTGAAGACCGTCAATGTGCTGGAAGACGACGGCATACGCCAAGGCATCAAGGAATACAGCCAATGGCCTACCATTCCTCAGCTCTATGTCAAGGGCGAATTCATTGGCGGCTCGGACATCATGATGGAAATGTATGAGTCCGGCGAGCTGGCAAAAGCGCTGGCATAACTTTTACCCACTGAATTCCCAGTTGCGACTGGCGCCCTGCACCGCGTCGGGGTACTGGGGTTTGCCGCGTGAACCGTTGTAACGGCCCAGCGCCAGAAACAGGTCACCCTGCTCCAAGTCCAGGTAGTGGCGCAGGATCACGCAGCCAAAGCGCAGGTTGGTTTGCATGTGAAACAGGGTGGCGGGGTCGCCATCGCCAATTTGGCGAGACCAGAACGGCATGACCTGCATATAGCCTCGTGCCCCCGCGCTGCTCACCGCATATTTGCGGAAATTGCTTTCCACGTGGACCAGACCAAGCACCAGGGAAAGGTCCAATCGAGACAGCTTGCTTTCCCACCACAGGGTCTGCAAAAAATCGTCCCGCTCCTGCACTGTCCGAAGCTCCGATTTGCGCTTGCTCAGGCGCTGGCTCATCTCCATTTTCCAGCGGATGAATGCCAGCCGGTCCTCTGTCGTGGCAAAGTCTTCGTAGTCCACCTGGGGCGGTGCATCGGTAGACACTGCCTGGCGCAACACCCGCTGTACCGATTCGGCAAGCGCCTCCTCCCGCTGTCCGCCAGCCAGCGCCTTGGCGCTAGGCGTCAGCAGCGCGGGCGCAGCCAGCAGGCTCAGAATGCTGCGCCGTTGGACCAGGCCCAATGCGGACGCAGCGTCGCTCATGCTGTCAGGCGCGCCCGGATCAGCGCCGCAATCTCGGCCACAGCCACGCTGGTGGCGGCCTTGTCGCGGCGGTGCTGATACTCGACCATGCCTTCCTTGAGACCGCGGTCGCCCAGGGTGACGCGGTGCGGCACGCCTATGAGTTCCCAGTCGGCAAACATGGCGCCAGGGCGCTCGTTGCGGTCATCCAGAATCACGTCCACGCCGGCTGCCATCAACTCCTCATAAAGCTTGTCGGCAGCGGCCTTCACGTCCGGGAAACGGTCCGGACTGATCGGGCACAGCACCACGGTAAACGGTGCCAGCGAGTCCGGCCAGATGATGCCGCGCTCGTCGTGGTTTTGCTCGATAGCAGCGGCCGGCAGACGCGTGATGCCAATGCCGTAGCAGCCCATTTCCATGAACTGTGGTTTTCCGTTCACATCCAGAAACGTGGCGTTCATGGCGCGGCTGTACTTGGTGCCCAGATAGAACACATGGCCGACCTCGATGCCGCGCTCAATCGCCAGCGGGCCTTTGCCGTCCGGAGACTGGTCGCCCTCGACCACATTGCGCAGATCGGCAACCAGTGCTGGTTCCGGCAGGTCGCGTCCCCAGTTCACGCCGCTGAGGTGGTAGTCCACCACATTGGCGCCGCAAATCCAGTCCGACATCAGCGCCACCTCGCGGTCCACCACCACGCTCAGCGGCTTCTTCAAACCGACCGGGCCCAGGTAACCTGGCTCGCAGCCAAAGTGTTCGTCGATCTCGGACAGGCTGGCAAAACGGAAACCGGCCAGTCCCGGCACCTTGCCGACCTTGACCTCGTTCATGCTGCGGTCACCGCGAATCAACAGAAGCCAGACCCGGCTCTTGACGATCTCGCCCTTGTCATTGCGCTCATCGGTGGCCACCACCAGGGACTTGAGCGAGTTCTCGATCGGCAGCTTCAGGTAACTGGCCACGTCCTCACAGGTGCTCATGCCGGGGGTGGAAACTTTCTCCAAGGCGTGTGTGGGTTCGGCACGTGGACCGGCCGGCTCCAGCGCCTCGGCCTTCTCCATATTGGCTGCGTAGTCGCTGTCCGGGCAATAGACGATGGCGTCTTCGCCGGTAGCGGCAATCACCTGAAATTCCTCCGACAGATCGCCGCCGATGGCGCCGCTGTCGGCTGCCACGGCACGGTAGACCAGACCAAAGCGGTCAAAAATTCGGCGGTAGGCCTTTGCCATCACCTGGTAGCTGAGCTTGGCCGCGTCCTGGTCGCGGTCAAAGCTATAGGCATCCTTCATGGTGAACTCGCGGCCGCGCATCAGGCCAAAGCGGGGGCGGCGCTCGTCGCGGAACTTGGTCTGGATCTGGTAGAAGTTCTTGGGCAGCTGCTTGTAGCTCTTGATCTCTTGGCGCGCAATGTCGGTCACCACCTCTTCGCTGGTGGGCTGCACCACGTAGTCGCGCGCATGCCGGTCCTTGATGCGCAAGAGTTCGGGGCCCATGGCCTCAAAGCGGCCGGTCTCCTGCCAGAGTTCGGCCGGTTGCACCACCGGCATGGACAGCTCAACGGCGCCGGCCCGGTTCATCTCCTCGCGCACGATAGCTTCGACCTTGCGGATCACGCGCAAGCCCATGGGCATATAGCTGTAGATGCCAGCGCCCAGTTTTTTGATCATCCCCGCGCGCATCATCAGCTTGTGGCTGACCACCTCGGCATCGGCCGGTGCTTCTTTGAGGGTGGAAATAAGGAATTGTGAGGCTTTCATCGGTACTACTTGGTGTTCTTCAATGGCTGCGAGGGCTTCGTTGCCAGATGCACCCAGTTGCTGTGCATAATGAACGAAGTTTAAGAATTGGGATTTGATTATGCTTGACCGGGACGGCTTTCGCCCCAACGTCGGCATCATCCTGCTCAACCAGAAAAATCAGGTATTTTGGGGCAAACGCATACGTACGCACTCCTGGCAGTTTCCGCAGGGTGGCATTGACCGGGGTGAAACCCCCGAGCAGGCCATGTTTCGGGAATTGCATGAAGAGGTGGGCCTCCATCCGGAGCATGTCGGTATTGTTGCCCGTACCCGAGACTGGTTGCGCTATGAGGTGCCAGACAGGTACATACGACGCGATGCGCGTGGCCATTACAAGGGCCAAAAGCAAATTTGGTATTTGCTTCAACTCACCGGCCACGACTGGGATTTGAACCTGCGCGCTACGGACCATCCGGAGTTCGACGCCTGGCGCTGGAACGACTACTGGGTGCCGCTGGAGGCCGTGGTCGAATTCAAACGCGGCGTCTATGAAATGGCGCTGACCGAGCTCGCCCGTTTTTTGCCGCGCAACGAAACACGCAACCGCTATTTGCGCCAGGGCGGTCGTGCGCGCGAATTGGAGCCGACACTACACAGCCACGGCACAGGGCAGCCTGCTCCACCCGACGTCACCACTGCACAAAACCCAAGCGCTGGCAACTCTGACACTTATGAAATTTAAATATGCTGCGATGCTGGCCTTAGCCAGCGCTATGACATTGTCTGGCAACACCGGACTGGCGCAGGTGAACTACCTGCTGGACAGCCCGGAATGGGTGGAAGCAGCCACCCCTGCGCCACCGCAGTTCTCCGTCAACAGCGTGCTGCCACTGGACATGCCCCCCTATGTGAGCGTCAAGGTCGGTGTCGATCCACAAACCATTGCGGTGGGTGAGGACGGCGTGGTGCGCTACGTGGTCGTCATGCGCAACACCAGCGGCAACACCAGCGCTTCCTACGAAGGCATACGCTGCTCCAGCGATGAGGTCAAGACCTATGCGCGATGGAGTGCATCCGGACAATGGAATCTGCTGGCCCATCCGGAATGGAAGGCGGTCAGCGACAACATGCCCTCGCACCACGCCCAAGTGTTTGCCCGGCAGGCTGCCTGTGTCAACCATGCTACGACCAGCAAACAGGAAGTCATAGACGCACTAAAGGCGCGACAAATAACGCCCCCCACTTGGAAGGGCAACTGAGAGCCCTGGTACGCCAGCCGGCTAGTGGCTGATGATCAGGTTGTCGCGGTGCAGCATCTCTGACTCGGCCGCATAGCCTAGCAGGCGTTCGATTTCGCTGGACGGTTTGCGGCAGATCAGGCGCGCCTCGGCGCTGGAGTAGTTGGCCAGACCGCGGGCGATCTCCAGCCCCGTGTCATCGCGCACCGCAATCACATCGCCGCGCGAAAAGTCACCGTCCACCTGCAGCATGCCGATGGGCAACAGGCTTTTGCCTTCGTCGCGCAGCTTGGCGACAGCACCAGCGTCTACTACCACGGAACCACGCAGTTGCAGATGATCGGCAATCCACTGCTTGCGCGCCTGGGTCTTTTGCGTCTGCGCCACCAGCAGCGTGCCTATGGCCTCACCAGCGCTCAGGCGGATCAGCGCATCGGGCTCCCGGCCCCAGGCAATTACGGTGGACGCGCCCGATCCGGCAGCGCGTTTGGCGGCCAAAATTTTAGTAATCATGCCGCCGCGCCCAATGCTGGAGCCCGCACCTCCGGCCATGCGCTCCAGTTCCGGGTCGCCGGCATGGGCCTCGGTTACAAATTGCGCTTGCGGGTCTTTGCGCGGGTCGGCCGTGTAAAGGCCTTTCTGGTCGGTCAGGATGATCAGCGCGTCGGCCTCCACCAGATTGGCCACCAGCGCACCCAGGGTGTCGTTGTCACCAAACTTGATTTCGTCGTTGACCACCGTGTCGTTTTCGTTGATCACCGGCACCACGCCCAGCTTCAACAGCGTCAGCAAGGTGGAGCGGGCGTTCAGATAACGTTCGCGATCGGCCAGGTCGGCGTGCGTCAGCAACACCTGGGCGCTGCCCAATGCGTTGAGGCGCAGCTTGGTCTCATACATCTGGGCCAAGCCCATTTGCCCGACAGCGGCAGCTGCCTGCAGCTCCTGAATCGCCTTGGGCCTGGTCGTCCAACCCAGGCGTTTCATGCCCTCGGCAATCGCGCCGCTGGAGACCATGATGACCTCGCGCCCGTCCTGCATCAGGTGCGCAATCTGGCGACACCATTCGCCGATGGCCTGCTCGTCCAGCCCGCGACCCTCATTGGTCACCAGGCTGGAGCCGACTTTGATCACGACGCGTTTGGCCCTGCGCAGCAAGGAAGGTGTTTCTTGGGTCATCTCACGCAAAAGCTTAGGGAGCGACAGGGTCGGCGGCCTCGCCGGTAAAGCGCGGATCGACTTCCACATGCGGCTGCTCGGCCACCTGCTGGGCCTTCACATGCTTGTAAATGGCCTTGATCAGGGGCTCACAACCTTCGCGCGTCAAGGCCGAGATCTGGAACACCGGACCCTTGAACTTGTAGCGCTTGATGAAGTCCTGAATGATCGCGTCGCGCTCGTCCAGGGGCAGCATGTCCACCTTGTTCAGCACCAACCAGCGCGGCTTGGTGAATAGATTGGCGTCGTATTTTTTCAACTCATTGACAATGGCCTTGGCCTGCTTGACGGTGTCCACACCCTCGTCAAAGGGCGCAATGTCCACAATATGCAGCAACAAGCGGGTGCGCTGCAAATGGCGCAGAAACTGGTGACCCAGGCCTGCACCTTCAGCGGCGCCTTCGATCAGACCGGGCAAATCCGCCACCACAAAGCTTTGCTCGGGCGCCACGCGCACCACACCCAGATTCGGGTGCAAGGTGGTAAACGGATAGTCGGCAATGCGGGGACGCGCATTCGACACGGCGGTGATGAAGGTGGATTTACCCGCATTGGGCATGCCCAAGAGGCCGACGTCGGCCAAAACTTTCAACTCGAGCTTGAGCTCGCGCTTTTCGCCGGGCCAGCCGGGCGTCTTCTGGCGCGGCGCGCGGTTGATCGCGCTCTTGAAGCGCAGATTACCAAAACCGCCGTCGCCGCCCTTGGCAATGGTTATCACCTCGCCAGGAACCAGCAGTTCAAACAGCACTTCGCCGGTCTCGGCGTCGGTGATGATGGTGCCCACCGGCATCTTCAGGGTGATGTCGTCACCGGCAGCGCCGAACATGTCGGAGCCCATGCCGTGCTCACCGCGCTTGGCCTCATGGCGGCGCGAAAAACGGAAGTCGACCAGGGTATTCAGGTTGGAATCGGCCACTGCAAACACATGACCACCACGGCCACCGTCGCCACCATTGGGCCCGCCAAATTCCTTGTACTTTTCATGCCGGAACGAGACGCAGCCCGCCCCGCCGTCTCCAGCAGAGATGTCGATATAGGCTTCGTCAACGAACTTCATGGTGTGGCCTTTTCATAAGTAAAAAACCCCGCGCTTGGCAAGCGCAGGGTTCTTAGTGGAGCATGCTGCAGATTACGCTGCAGTAACGCTCACCGTGTGCTTGTTCAGAGCACCCTTGACTGCGAAGGACACAATGCCTTCGGTCAGGGCAAACAAGGTGTGATCCTTGCCAATGCCGACATTGGTTCCGGGGTGGAACTTGGTGCCGCGCTGACGAACAATGATCGCGCCTGCGCTGATCAACTGTCCGCCGTACATCTTCACGCCGAGCATTTTGGGCTTGGAATCGCGCCCATTTCGCGTAGAGCCGCCGCCTTTTTTCTGTGCCATGACTCTTGCCCTTTAAGCAACAATAGCGCCGATTTGCAGTTCAGTGAACTGCTGGCGGTGCCCTTGACGTTTCTGATAGTGCTTGCGCCTACGCATCTTGAAGATGCGCACTTTGTCGTGCTTGCCGTGTGCGATTACCGTGACGGTAACCGTTGCGCCGGACACCAAGGGAGTACCAACCTTCAGCTCGGTGCCGTTGCCGACCGCCAGAACCTCGTTGAACACAATCTCTTGGCCTACGTCCGCAGCAATCTGTTCTACTTTAATTTTTTCGCCGGCTGCAACTCGATATTGCTTGCCGCCGGTTTTTATGACCGCGTACATGTTGACCTCTTTATCTAACTCCGCAAACGAATTTTCACAGAGCCTTGGATTATAACCAGAATACGGAAAAAGTCCAAATGAGCCGCAAAGCCCCGGATTGGGCAGGCTTAAGTTTCTATAATCGCAGGTACAACCAACCGGTCAAAAGCCTTGCAAGACACAACCACCGGCTCTTCCACAGGGCTCCCCCTCATAGCTGCCGACATGCTTCAGGTGGACGCAGTCATCGCGCAACGCCTGGACTCCGGTGTGCCCCTGGTAGGCAACGTTTCCCACTACATCATCACGGCCGGTGGCAAACGCTTGCGACCCGCGCTGCTGTTGCTGTGCTGCGGCGCCCTGGGCTACGACAACAGCCAGCGCTTCAATATGGCAGCGGTGGTGGAGTTCATTCATACCGCTACGCTGTTGCACGACGACGTGGTCGACGACTCTGCCCTGCGCCGAGGCCGCGCCACGGCCAATGCCACCTTCGGCAATCCGGCCAGCGTGCTGGTAGGGGATTTTCTCTATTCGCGCGCCTTCCAGATGATGGTGGACGCGCAAAGCATGCGCATCATGCAGGTGCTGGCCGACGCCACCAATGTCATCGCCGAGGGCGAGGTCATGCAACTGATGAACATGCACAACGCCGAGCTCGACGAAGCCGGCTACCTGCAAGTGATTCGCTCCAAAACCGCCAAACTGTTCGAAGCCAGCGCCCGTGTCGGTGCCATTCTGGCGCAGGCCTCACCCGAGCTGGAACAGGCTTGTGCCGAATACGGCCAGGCCCTGGGAACTGCCTTTCAGGTCATAGACGATGTGCTGGACTATGCAGGAGACGCCGCCGTGATGGGCAAGAGTCTGGGTGACGATCTGCGCGAAGGCAAGGCCACCCTGCCCCTGATCGCCGCCATGCAGCGCGGAAGCGCAGAGCAAGCGGCCACCATTCGCAAAGCGATTGAAACCGGCGACCTGAGCATGTTGGAAGAAATCGTGGCGATTGTGAAAAGCACCGGCGCCCTGGACACGGCGCGTGACGCGGCGCGCCAGGAGGCGTTGCGCGCCATAGCCGCTGCCAAGCGCCTTCCTGCAGGAAACCATACCGACTGTTTGATACAATTAGCCTCCCAATTGTTGGAGCGCAATCACTGATTGCGTCGCTAACATGTCAAGCACCGCGGGGTGTGGCCTAGTCCGGTAAGGCGCTTCGTTCGGGACGAAGAGATCGGAGGTTCGAATCCTCTCACCCCGACCACACCATCAATGCCTGTGTCCTGGTGGCAGGGCACCATGGCCAGAGTGGGCGCCATGCACATGACCCACACTTCCATGGGTGATGGCCGGCTTTTTGGAAATCACGATCAGCTCGTTCAGGATTCCACAGTGTTGGGCCTCCTGGGCGCAAAAGCAGGCTTCACGCAGGCTTTTAAGCTGCTTTTCAAGCTGCCGCAATTCCCGCACGCGGGCGGCCACATGGCCGATGTGCTGGTCCAGCAGCTCATTGACGACGCTGCAGTTCTCGGTAGGAGCGTCCTTGAAACGAAGCAGCACCCGTATTTCATCAAGTGTCATGTCCAAGCCACGGCAATGCCGAATGAACAACAGCCGCTCGCCATGCACCTCGCCGTAGATGCGGTAATTGCCGCCGCTGCGCGCGGGTTCGGGCAGTAGTCCCTCGCGTTCGTAAAAACGGATGGTTTCCACCTGGGTGTTGGTGCTGTGTGCCAGCTCTCCGATTTTCATCTGTGTCTCCAAAATGGCCGCTGCAAGGTCTGGGCTCTATTTGACAAGCTTGCTTCCATTGGCATACTATGCCAGACATGTCTATTTTGGGATTACCATGCCAACTCGTAACGTGGTGCTCACCGAGCACCAAGCTGCTCTGGTAGAGGCATTGGTCGCTGGCGGGCGGTACCAAAACGCAAGCGAGGTATTGCGTGAGGGCCTGCGCCTCGTTGAGCAGCGCGAATCCGAAGACTCCTTGCGTCTCGTGACGCTTCAAGCGGCGGTCCAAGTAGGCTTGGCAGACAGTGCGGCCGGCAGGTATACCGACTTCCACTCTTTGGAATCGCTTGCAAAACAGCTGAATTTACTTGCCGCGAATGCCATAGAAAGCGCATGACCGGCGCATGGACCGTTCGACTCGTCGCAGCGTCCGAGCGAGATTATCAGGAAGTTGTCAAACGCAGTGCTCGGGATTTCGGCCCGCTTCAGGCCAGGGTTTATGCCAAAACATTAAGCTTGGCCATTGCCGCCTTAAGTGAAAAAGGCATTGAAACCATTGGGATCAAGGAACGAAACGATATCGGCCTGGGCATTTTTACACTGCATGCCGCAAGCCATCAACGCAAGGCTAGCCACTTCCTTGTGTTGAGAGTTGCAGAGATTCGAACCATTGAAATCCTGAGAATTCTTCATGAACGGATGGATTTAGCCAGGCATGTCTCACAAGCTCAAGAGCCGAACCGCCACTAACTTGAGCATGCAAGCGCAAGCCTACACCGTTGTCTTGCGCCGCAAGGACTGGGCTTGACTCTGTAGTGGGTACAGGGTTTCCAATACTACATCCGATCACCGTTGATCCCCTTAGCCCACTTTTCAGACCATCCATGCCACCCATCGCAGAACTCATTCAACAGGGAGCCACCAACCTGTGGGTCTTTATTCCCACTGCCATCCTGCTGGGCGCGCTGCACGGCTTAGAGCCCGGCCACTCCAAGACCATGATGGCGTCGTTCATCATCGCCGTGCGGGGCACCATCGCCCAGGCCGCACTGCTGGGCTTATGTGCCGCGCTATCGCATTCGCTGATCGTGTGGGCGCTGGCGGCGGCCGCGCTGCAGTTCGGCAATGAGCTGATCGCCGAGCAGGCCGAGCCCTACTTCATGCTGCTGTCGGCCGTGGTGGTCATCGGTGTGTCGATCTGGATGTTCCTGCGCACCCGCTCAGACGTTGCAGCGGCCCACGAACATGATCACGGGCATGAGCACGACCACAGGCATGGGCATGGGCATGGGCATGGGCATGGGCATGGGCATGGGCATGGGCATGATGCGCAGGATGGCGACGAGAGCTACCAGGACGCGCACGAACGGGCGCACGCCGAGGACATCAAGCGCCGCTTCGCCGGTCGCAGTGTCACCACCGGGCAAATCGCCATGTTCGGCCTCACCGGGGGCCTGGTGCCCTGCCCTGCCTCGGTCACCATCCTGATGATTTGCCTGCACCTGAAACGCTTTTCGCTAGGCTTCGCGCTGGTGGCAAGCTTTAGCCTGGGCCTGGCCATCTCGCTGGTCAGCGTGGGCGTCATTGCGGCATGGGGTGCGCGCCATGTCGGCAAGCGCTTGGGCAATGGCAAGTTCGGCGACATCGCCCGCAGGATGCCCTACTTCTCCAGCGCCCTGATGGGCCTGGTGGGTGTACTGATGGGCGTGCAGGCCCTGCTGCAGCTAAGCTCGCATTGAAATTGCCAAGGTGTCACTACCGTAGGTGCGTCTGAGGGCAGCGGGATGTCAAACAGCGGCTCTTGCGTTCCCAATCTGTCGCGCACCGCATCGTACCCCTATCAGGAACTTCTCCCGGTTAATGGTGATAACTGACACAAGGCGCAGTCATCAATACCGTAAAACCGGTAGCGCGAGTATGCATTTACAGGTATTACAAAAAGGGTATTCATGAAAGAAAATAAAGGATAGGGGTAACTAATTACGCCAACTAACTTTATTTTAATTGTACATGAAAACATACTTTATATCCAAAGTAGTCACATTATCACTGGCCTTGTACCTTGCGACCTTGAGTGCAGGCGCAGTTACCGCATTGGACCAAGGCACCATCGCCCAGGGCGCTAAAACCCTGCCAACCGGCAGCCCCTCGCCCTGTC
>Ga0214165_1001316_pt1 | contig 13867 bp, 13 predicted proteins | sample TroBogypolimnion_34_FD_153004 | JGI IMG/M metagenome (GOLD analysis project Ga0214165, IMG submission 153004) | Freshwater microbial communities from Trout Bog Lake, WI - Practice 03JUN2009 hypolimnion v3 | ecosystem: Environmental > Aquatic > Freshwater > Lake > Hypolimnion/Profundal zone ... | reverse complement strand
AAAGTGGAGTATAAAAATACCCAGTGGTAAGAAGTACGACCTCAATCCAGCACGCAATAGACAGTATGCACAGATGAGTGGTGCTACAGCGGCACCTAGTGTGATGATAAATGGTGTTATCACCTTTGGTGTAGGAAGGTTTACTTCCGCTTGCCTGCGTGGTGATAGGACTATGAGAGTTTGGGATTTAAGAGGATGAGAGCGAAAGAGTTTATCTTAGAAGCAGTTGATGTAGGGTTTATTACCAACTACATTAAAAAACATCACGATGAAAACTTACATCCTGATTACCTAGATAATCTTAACAAATTTAGCAAATTTATTCTCAAAAATATACCCGTAAATTCACTCAAGTTAGAATTATCTGGATTAGATAGAGCAAAAGTTGAACAATATAAAAAGATGAACTTTGACACGGCTCCGCCTATTGTTGTTGGTGATGGCTATGTTTTAGACGGATACCACAGAGCAACAGCGGCAAAAGAATTAGGTATTCCTACTATCAAAGCCTATGTTGGGACTAAAGATGTGCGAGAAGGCAAATATGGAGGTGCTCCATATACTTTCAATCAACCTAGGCGACAACTAAATGTGCCATTGTTGATACAACGTGGTGCTATCTTTATCACAGAGCCACATGGTGATGATGGTTGGGAACCCGACAGCGAAGGATTTAGTCTAATCACTTTATGGAACGTCATGAAAGGTGGTTGGCCTGCAGAAGCTAAACAACATCTAAGGCCAAATTTGTATAATGCTGCGGCTAAAGGATTAAACACCATGGGATTATCAGATCAGAAGTATAATCAGATCCTATGGAGTATACAAAAATTAGGTATTCCAGAAGAACAAGCATTCTTAGATAAAGTCAACGAAGCAAATGAGCAAGTTGATCCCAAAGTTCAACAGTTGCGCGACCAATTGACGAAAATGGTAAACGCTGGTGAAGCACGTCGCCAACAAGATAATGCTAAAATATCCGCTGCTTATCAAAAGGTTGCGGCACAGGCAAAACAACAAGGACAACAACCTCCTCCATTGACTAGAGGATTGGTAGTTAGGATGCTAGGCACAACAGAAGCAGACCCAACAGGAAGGGCGCAGGCAGATGCTGCTGATTGGCGATTTATACAACCACACATGGCACAGATTTTTGCTGATGGTGGAGATTGGCCCAGCAGTTTGTATGCGGCCAGCATAATTATTCAGCACCTTGATACTTTGCCTAGAGCTCAGCTGGCATTTTTAAGGGCGTGGCCTCAGGCTGCACAGCAGGCTAATCCGCAAAGATATAAGATGTTACAAGATCGTGCGACAGTGAACACAACATATTGGAATAAACCAGGAGCGGGAGAAGATCCTAAGACTATTCCACATGGACCAAATGGTACGCAGGGCAATAGGTTCAATCCCAATGATCCGCACCATGCTAGTCCTAATAATGCACCATAGAACATAACCCAGGGACCGTTTGGTGTTATGAGGCGGCTGCTGCCTTGGAGGGATGCCTAGAGTGAGCGGATATTAAATTAAAGTTTAATCAATGAAAACAGTTATTTGTCATTTCTACAACGAAGAATATCTACTGCCGTGGTGGTTAGAGCATCATAAACGCATATTTGATCATGGCATCATGATTGACTATCATTCAACAGATCGCAGCATGGAAATCATCAGAGAAATATGTCCAGACTGGGAAATACGCTACACTAAAAATAAATTCTTTGACAGCGTGCCAGTTGACGAAGAAGTCATGAACATAGAAAAAGTCCTAGGCGGATGGCGCATGGCACTCAATGTCACAGAATTCCTATACGGCAACACTGATCATTTACGTGACTTACCTGACCCCACACAGTACTTCATAGGTAACTATGTGTTCGTTGACATGGAAAATCCTGAACGTGGTCAGACCTTATTAGATCATAGACATCCCCTGCATCAACAACGCTATTGGGGATATGATGATTTCGCCAATACTGGAGCACCACGGCACGGTCCAATCATGAGCCGTGTGAGCCGCAGCATACACAACTATCCAGTGACCTATACTGGTGGACGTCATTGGGGTGGCAACGACAAGACAGAAACTTGTAAAAAAACATTTGACGATCTAGTTTTATTCTACTATGGTTGGGCTGATCTCAGTGATGCAGGTATCAAACGCAAAGATCAGATAAAGACTAAGATCAGTGAAAATGCCACTGTGCATCATCACAGTTTTGACGATTTTAGAAACTGGGGCCGTGCCAGACAAGTTGATAGTAGAGATTTACGAGCAGAAATTGCTCCTATATTAGAGCATAATCGTCGCATAACTGGCGCAGAATGGTAAGATAAATATACAATATGCGATACGATCAGTTCAAAATTAACCTACTAGAAGCAGTCTTAGATGAAGCAGAAATGACGCCTAAGGCGTTCCAAGACTTCTTAAATAGTCCACTTGTTACAGGCATGAAGATGGGCTTTGAATTAGAAGCCTGTATCCACAATGTGCGTGACTATGGTGAAGGTGAGGCCGAACCCGACATGGGCTACGACGAACGTGTTTATGATATAGACAGCATCTTAGATTTCTTCCGTGGCGGTGATGATCCCAACGGCGACCGCACTATCAATACTTTACGCGATAATCTCTATGATGATTTCATGCAGTGGCAGGATGCTGAGTTTGATGATTACTTTAGGACTGATGAAGCACAGACTGATTTAAAAGAATTTATACGTGAATACCTAGAAGAAAAAGACTACACTGATCGCCAACAGAAACTAGAATTTGACAATGCAGAAGAAGGTAAAGTCAGTGACGTCTACGCAGAAGCTGAGATGACGGGTATAGAAAAACTGCGTGATGAGTGGAACAATAATGACAGTGCCGGCTGGGAAAAATACTGCGACGTCATGGACATGAACTACATGAGTGATGTTCTAAACAAATACGAACACTACTTGTATTGGCCCCATATCAGCTACAGTGATGATGAAGAATACCTCAACACAGAATATGTAGCAGATCAATTAAAAACGGAAACAGGAATTGATGCCTATGCCAGTGACAGCTATCACGGTACCAGCCGTGCCCGTGCCCAGGAAAAAGGACAGTGGATCATTGAACCTGATAGCAGTATTGAAACAGACGAAAGCGAAGATGGTGGATTAGAATTCGTCAGTCCAGCATTAGAGATAAACGAAGCACTGAAACAGATGCAACAGGTCTTAGAGTTTATCCGTGAGCATGGTTATACTAATAGTTCAACTGGCTTGCATGTAAATATTTCCGTACCAGACTATAATGTAGACAAACTTGACTACGTTAAACTAGCGATCTTCCTAGGTGACAAGCACGTGCTAGAACAATTTGATCGCTTGAGCAATCATTACTGTGATGGTGCTTATAAAAAGATTGGCAACAAAGTACAGCAGATGAAAGGTGATGAGCTTAAAGCTGTGATGAACAAGATGAAAGAAGGCCTTACCTTAGCCGCCAGCAAGATCATACACACAGGCTATACCAGCAAATACACTAGTATCAATACCAAAGAAGGCTATATTGAATTCAGATCGCCAGGTGGTGATTATCTAAACAAAACCAAAGAAGAATTAGTCAACACAGCACTGCGCATGGCCCTAGCCTTACGTATCGCTACAGATCCAGAGATGTATAAGAAAGAATATCAGAAACGTCTTTACAAAGTGCTTACTGATACGGGTGAAAAAGACGATTTAATTAAATTCAAAGACTACGTATCTAGATACCAATCAGCTGATAAACAAACGAGAAGTTATATTCTACAGACTATACAAGCAGAACGTGAAGCACGCAAAGCCAAGAAAAAGGCTCCAGATAGTGGTAGTCGTCCTTATTGGATGGTGCGTCGTCGTGGTGATGCTGGCAGTGGTGGCATGGCTGTGTTTGCTGATACTGCTTGGGATGCCGTTAAAGATGTTGCTAAATCATGGGGCATGGATCCCGTCTACTTGGTAGCGACGCCAATGGCAGATGAAAAGCCTGATGACAATTACTACCGTGATCTCAACAATCGCATAGAAGATGGTAATGCTGTTGGTGATTATCAACTGGTAAACAGCAATCGCAGTATAGATCGTAGATTGACTAATGTTACCAGAGATACAGCAGAGCGCACAGCACGCAATATAGAACAACACAACGGATTTGAAAATGGCAGCGTCCACGTGATGAGAGTCACACATGATAACCAAGCGACCACAGGCGCAGCTGGACATAACTGGCGCATCTATGATGTAGCCAATCCAGATTACTATACTGTAGTAGCCTCAGATAGTCGCTCAAATGCAGCCAATCGTTGGGCTTATGTGAATCCAGAACGTGAAGCTAATATGGTAGATGCTGTTCCTGATGAGGGTGCTATGAAGTATGAATTTACCATCGCTTTACATGCTACAAATCCTGATGCGGGCATTGAAGGACAGCCACAATTCATCAATCCACAAGAATTGTATAAACAAAGAACTGGTCGAGATACAGTACCCGTCCGTAAAGTATGGGCTACTAATAAAGAACAAGCTATCAGCAAAGTCCGCACATTCTTCAGCACAGAGTTCTTTGATATTCCAGAAGATTGGCTAAAGATAAACGTAGTGGGTATATAAATACATAATATGCGAACAATAGACTTATTTGAAGAAATGGCTGTTAACGATCTGACGCTGATTGATGCGTTAAGAGACTTCCTACCTTTAGCTATAAAGCATTTAAAATTGCCTGGTATTCCTAAGATCACCTTAGAACCCAGCATAGAAAAGTCAAACGTTCCTACATTTGGTCGCTTTACCAACGAAGATGATCATGTGTATGTGGCTATCAACAATCGCAACCCCAATGATGTCCTACGTACCCTAGCACATGAATTGTGCCATTTCAAACAACGCACAGAACACGAATTAAGTGGTGGTAGCTGGCACACAGGAAGCCCAGAAGAAAACCAAGCACACGATCAAGCTGGTATCATCATGCGTGAGTTCAATAGCAAGTTTCCGCAATATTTGCGTATGAAACCCGTCATCTTACCTGATGGTGTTCGCAGTAAACACATAGATGAAAAATGGAGCGCCAAATACAAAAAGAGTATTAATTGCAGCCATCCCAAAGGATTTAGCCAACGTGCCCATTGTGCTGGTAGAAAGAAAAAATGAAATCCAGCGATTTTGAAATCATCAATCACAAAAAACTAGATCACTTCCTTTATAAACTCTGTAAAGAACTAGTGTTCGCCCAAAAACTCAAACCTGAATACTATGGGTGGGTAGCCGCTGGTGTGCTGGATCCACGTGATCGTTTTATATGGGCTATAAATGTACCAGCTGATGAAGGTGATAGATTGCATGCTGAACCAGCTGCCATGCAAAAATATCAAAAGACTTATGGTGATATACCTGAAGGCAGTATCATCTTAACTACCTTAAGCCCTTGCAATGAATACATGAACGATCGTGAAGGGCCAAGTTGCACAGATTTGATAAATGAAAGCATCGTACGTAAAGTTTATTGTGGATTCATAGATCCATCACAGCAACAAGATAGCAAAAGATTCAGTTTACAAGAAACCAAAAATCAAAAGATCAGAGACATCTGCAAAGATTTCGCTGAACAGTTCTTAGGACAGTTAGATGAAAACTTCGCTGATGGTAAGGGTCCAGGACGCCCAGGCGATAGCCAACGTCACGGTATACCTAAGGGTGCTACTATGGCACAATTACAAAAAGCAGCTAAAGCATCAGGACGTAAAGGACAATTAGCCCGTTGGCAGATAAATATGCGTAGAGGTCGGAAAAAATGAAAATTAATGAAATCATCGTAGAAGCCAAAGCAATCAAGCAACGCCTTGATGCTAAGTGCTGGAAAGGCAAACACAAAGAAGGCACTAAGATCAAAGGTGGTGTGCGTGTCAACAACTGTGTGCCTAACAATGAAAGCGTAGCTGAAGATTGGCAAAAAGCCAATAAAAAAGATCGCACAGATGGCATGAGTCGTAAAGCAGTCAAAGCCTATCGCAGAGAACATCCTGGTAGCAAACTACAGACAGCAGTGACTACTAAACCCAGCAAACTTAAGAAAGGTTCAAAAGCCAGCAAACGTCGCAAGAGCTATTGCAGTCGCAGTAAAGGACAGATGAAGATGCATAATATCAGCTGCAAAAAGACTCCAGATAAAGCTATCTGTAAAGCACGTCGTCGTTGGAACTGCGAAAGCGTAGAACACGACAATGGCACAACATCATATGAACACTTAATCAGCAAACGTCTAAAACGAATATTAATGTCTCCAGAAGCAAATGAACAAGACTTAACTTGGGCTATGGAATACACACATGACGCACTAGCAGATGACTATGATGATGAACAGATCCCTAGCAGCGTTTATGATGCTAGAGCACGAGCATTTGATAGTGCAGAAGCTAGTTTTGAAGAAGACAATTTAGATCAGACTTTAGAACACCTCAGACAATTCTGGAGAATATAATCCGTGACCAATTGGGAAGCCTATGTCAAGGAGTCCTATGATCTAGTTCGCAGAGCAGAATGCGAGCTTACTGTTAATTTGGAACACGATCTAGAAGCATACATTGTCCATCTGTTTGCTCACTACATGGACAAACCCCGAGTTAACACAGTACCAGTTGGGGTTAAATTATTAAGCAGTGTTAATCTTCCAGTTAAAGCCAAAAAGGAAATGCTCAAAAATGTAGGTGATGAATGCCTATTAATCAACAGCATGGAATGGGGCAAACATCGTTGGCCCACAGAAGTCTACTATAGTGATATGGGGCAGATGGCTTATGTATCACGTGCTTACGCTGAACGTCCACCAGAGGACTTATTTGACGATCTAGCTTATCAATTCCAAACTGCTACCAAAATACTGCGCAAGTGTCGCGCACTATGAAGATTAATTTAATACTGTCCAGATCAAACTATACCAGTTTCCACCAATCTGCATTCATTGATGTGATATCTGATCATTTCAATGTAGTCTATATTGAAGATCAAATACCTGATAAACGTAAATCATTGATAGTATCTAATCTAACTAAAGATCGTTGGTACATGGACTTATACCAACAAGGATATCCGTTAGTAGTAGACCTATTATGGGGTGGGTCAAAATTTGATTTACCCAATGTGTTGTTGTTAACTAATCTCAATTGGTTTTGGTATCATGAAAGTCTATTATATAAAAAATCAGATTACGATCAATATACTCCAAATAGGAACTATACTAAATTAGCATTGATGCCAATGGGCTTACAAAAACCCAATTATGATCTATTGTTTGATCATATACAGGAATATCTGGATATTTTCCATTGGAGTTATATTGAACGTACAGGTAAATATCTACCCAACGATTTACCTCCAGGTTGGCCAGCACAAACTGGATCAACTGGCCAACAGCAACGATACTTTAATCCAACTTGGTACGATGACACATATTTTAGTTTAGTAGCAGAAACTACTGCTGATGAACATTTACCTTTACATCTGACAGAAAAAACATTTAAACCTATAGCATTTCAACATCCATTTTTACTTTGGGCACAACCAGGAGTACTATCACATTTGCGTAGTCAAGGATTTGAAACCTTTGATAATTTGTTTGATGAATTATATGACCAAGAATTTAACAATATCAAAAGATTAAATTTAATCCTTAACAATATTAAACAATTTAAAAGGTCTGAGTATGATCAATTAACTTTGAATAAAATTCAACACAATTATCAAAAATTCTTTGATCATGATCAGATTAAAACTCGTATAAACCAAGAAATAGTTAATCCTATTAAAGAATTCTTTGAAAAGACTAGACATAGTTAAATAGTTAATGTATAATTAATATATTATCAATAAAGGAGAGCCAAAAATGGCATCAAAAATGTTTTCAAGCGAACAAAAAGCTAAATTAACTCAATTGGTTAACGAAGGTATTGCGGTATTAACAGAAATTGAAGATTTATCTGCAGGATTAAATGACACTGTTAAAGCAGTAGCAGAAGAACTACAAGTTAAGCCAGCGATTCTTAAAAAAGCGATTAAGATTGCTCAAAAATCAAAATTTGGTGAAACTAATCAAGATCACGAAACACTTCAAGACATTCTTGAAACCGTTGGTCGTACGCTTTGATTGATTGGCACAGGACTGCCAAATTTATTCAAGATGATTGGCACAGTCATCCAATTAGATTATGTTTAGAAGTTACTAATTGGATTTTAAATTTAGTAATATCATTAGCAGTGAGCCTAACTGTGCCTTATACCAATTGGTTGATTGTATATCCGATCATATTTGTAGCATTAAGCATTAGTGTATTCACATCAATCAGCCGCGGTAGTTTTGGTTTATTGATGACTACGTTAACATTATTTTTAATCGACAGTGTAGGATTTTATAGAGTATTAGTGTTATTATAATTAATACGCCCACCTTGGGCATGTAGAGTGTGTGTGAGCTAGAAGTCGCACAAAAAGGAAAAAGATGAGTTACATAGATGCCTTGTTCGATAGAACAAAAGATCGCATTTACATCGTTGAGCGTGTAAATGGACAAAGAGAATACAAAGAATATCCAGCCAACTATACCTTTTACTACGATGATCCTCGTGGTAAGTTCCGTACTATCTATGACACACCAGTCAGCAGATTCAGCACACGCATAGGCAAAGAATTCCACAAAGAACTCAAAATCAATTCAGGCAAGCGCATCTGGGAAAGTGATATCAACCCCGTGTTCCGCTGTCTTGAAGAAAACTATTTAGGACAGAAGTCCCCCAAATTACAAACAGCATTCTTCGACATTGAGGTAGACTTTGATCCTGTCAGAGGTTTCAGTAAACCAGAAGATCCGTTCAATCCAATCACCGCGGTATCAGTATACCTAGATTGGCTAGATAAGCTAGTTACCATGGTGATTCCCCCTAAGAGCATGAGTTGGGAAACAGCAGAAGAGATAGCAAAAAACTATGACAACTGTTTCTTAATGGCTCGTGAAGAAGACTTGCTGAAAACGTTCTTAGACTTGATCGACGATGCAGATATATTATCAGGTTGGAACAGTGAAGGTTTTGATATTCCTTATATGGTGCAACGAACCAATCGTGTGTTGAGCAAAGATGACACTAGACGTTTCTGTTTATGGGGTCAGTTTCCTAAGCAACGTGAGTTTGAACGCTTTGGTGCAGCCAATATGACCTTTGACTTGATTGGTCGTGTTCATATGGACTATATGCAACTGTATCGCAAGTATACCTATGAAGAGCGTCACAGTTACAGTCTAGATGCCATCGCTGAATATGAATTAGATGAACGTAAGACACAGTACGAAGGTACGCTGGATCAATTATACAATCAAGACTTTCCTAAGTTCATTGAATACAATCGTCAAGATACCGCACTGTTGGCCAAATTAGATAAGAAACTACGCTTCTTAGATCTTGCCAATGAATTGGCACACGACAACACTGTGCTACTACAAACAACTATGGGTGCTGTGGCTGTTACAGAACAGGCTATCATCAATGAAGCACATCAACTGGGTATGGTTGTACCAAATCGCAACCGTGATGAACAGTTTGACACGCAGGCCGCAGGTGCGTATGTAGCGACGCCTAAAGCAGGCATGCATGACTACATTGGTGCTATTGATATTAACTCACTGTATCCGTCAGCGATTCGCGCACTTAACATGGGACCAGAAACTATCGTAGGACAGCTACGTCCTGTGATGACTGAACACTATATCAAAGAAAAACAACAAGGAGGTTCGTCATTTGCTGACGCATGGGAAGGTTTGTTTGGCAGTTTAGAATATACATCAGTAATGAACATGGAACCAGGTACGGAAATTACCATTGATTGGGCCAATGGTACCAGTGATGTGCTAAGTGCCGCAGACGTTTGGCGATTGATATTTGACAGCAACAAACCTTGGATCCTATCAGCTAACGGTACAATTTTTAACAATGAACGTAAAGGTGTCGTTCCAGGATTGCTAGAACGTTGGTATGCTGAACGACAAGAAATGCAGGCTAAAAAGAAAGAGGCAACTACAGATGAAGACAAAGCATTCTGGGATAAACGACAATTGGTTAAGAAAATTAACCTTAACAGTTTATATGGTGCTATTCTTAACCCTGGTTGTCGCTTCTTTGATAAGCGTATTGGACAATCCACAACCCTTACCGGTCGTACCATTGCCAAGCACATGGATGCCTACATAAATGAATGTATCACTGGTAAGTATGATCACGTAGGTGACGCGATTATCTATGGTGATACAGACTCATGTTACTTCTCAGCTTGGCCAATGGTCAAGGCAGATGTTGAGGCGGGTAAGATGGAATGGAACAAAGATATAGCAGTAGGTTTATATGACAGTATCGCTGATCAGGTCAATGAAAGTTTTCCACAGTTCTGTGAAAAGGCTTTCCATACTCCACGACGTCAAGGCGAACTTATCAAAGGTGGGCGTGAACTTGTAGCACTTAAAGGCTTGTTTATCAAGAAAAAACGATATGCTGTGCTGATCTATGATATGGAAGGCAAGCGTTTAGACACTCACGGTGTCGCAGGCAAAGTAAAAGCCATGGGGTTGGACTTGAAACGCAGTGATACTCCAAAGGTTATCCAAGACTTCTTAAGTGATATCTTGCTTGATGTACTTACCGGCACACAGCGTGAGGCTATCATTGACAAAGTCCGTGAATTTAAACTGGTATTCACAGAGCGTCCAGCTTGGGAAAAAGGCACACCTAAACGTGTCAACAACTTGACCAAATATTCAAAAGAAGAAGAACGCCTAGGCAAAGCCAACATGCCCGGACATGTACGTGCGGCTATGAATTGGAATAACTTAAAACGCATGATGAATGATCAATACAGCATGAGCATAGTTGATGGCATGAAGACCATTGTTTGTAAATTAAAAGATAACCCACTTGGTTATACATCAATTGGGTATCCAACTGATGAAACACATATACCTGCGTGGTTTAAAGAGTTACCGTTTGATCAGGATTCAATGGAAGCTGGTATCGTAGATCAAAAGGTAGAAAATTTATTAGGTGTGTTAGATTGGAAGATTGGTGAAAACACACAAATTGCCACTACATTTGATAATCTATTTACGTTTGAATAATGAATACTATTGTTGATTTACTCAGATATCGAAACGATCTAATTAATCAACTTGGGTCTTTAACAGCTAATTTAGATATAACTGAACCGTTAGCATCATTGTATAATTTAAATACCATGCATTCTAATGTATCTTTTTCTGTTGATCATATTAGCAATTCTTTTTTGAACTTACAAAAAGAAGTCCAAGAAAAAAATATTAGTATTGTCGATGATGTTAAGAAATTAATCAGAGATGTAGAAGAGTTAATTGATACTACAGGACAAAACTTAGGTTATATAGATGATGTAAACGTACTAGGACAAAATTTAGTCAGTGACGTAAACAGTGGGCGTTATACGGTAGTTAAAAATATCAATTCTATCCCACCAGACTTTATCGTAAATAAAATTAAATTATATTGTAACTGGCGATATCCTGGATTATTAATTTCACCAATGAATAAATCTTGGATAGATACTATGGTATCTTGTGATCCGTTATACCTTTTAAATATGGAATACAATTCATATTTAGAAACAATAACGAGTGGGTATACTATAGAATATCAACGAAGATTAAGATTATATACAAATTTGCATGATCAAAATTTTTCTCAATTACCAACTAATCAGTTTGGATTTATTTTAGCTTGGGAAATATTAACAGAAATGTCATTGGGTTCAATTGAAAAATATCTAGCATTAATAATTAATTTTTTAAGGCCTGGTGGAATATTTGAAACAGTTGGATATAAAATAATAAAATTTGGCGAACATACTTCTGAAAATGTAGATGACATTTGTAATTGGGTTGAAATATCTAAACCAGGAGATTTAGCCTCAGTAAAACGATCACAAGCTATAGGATCCATATCATCAAAATAATTTTATCAAATGACTTGCAAGATCTAAATAAACCATATATAATCAATTATCAAAGGAGAAACACATGAGAGACCATCTATTAGACATCGTTAAAAACACTTATGGCTTGGGTATTATTGACCTAGTTAAAGTATCAGGTACAGACGCAGAAACAACTATTGAAGCATTAGCTGAAGACCGTTCAGTTATTGTCCAAGCAAAACTAAATGGACCAGTAGCAGAATTTATTGGTACTTTTGGTATGCCAAACCTAGGCAAGCTAAACACTATCTTAGGTATTCCAGAATACAAAGACAATGCTAAAATTACTATTACCAAACAAGATCGTAATGGTGAACAAGTAGCAGTAGGTTTACATTTTGAGAATGCCGCTGGCGACTTTAAGAACGACTATCGTTTTATGAGCCAAGAAATTGTCAACGACAAACTTAAAACAGTTAAAATGCGAGCAGTGTCATGGAACGTAGAGTTTGAGCCAACAGTGGCTAATATCCAAAGACTTAAATTCCAAGCTAGTGCTAACAGTGAAGAAAACAACTTTACTGCTAAAACTAATAATGGCAACTTAGAATTATCATTTGGTGATCACAGCAGTCACGCAGGTAATTTTGTATTCCAGGCAGGTGTTACAGGTACATTATCAAAAGGTTGGTCATGGCCAGTTGGTGCTGTATTAAGTATCTTAAACCTAGCAGGTGATAAGAAATTTAGTATCAGTGACGAAGGTGCGGCACAGATCACTGTTAACTCAGGTCTTGCTACTTACAACTACATCTTACCAGCACAAAGTAAATAACAGTGGAAAAAGATAACCTTACCAGTAAACAGAAAGATTATGCTGTATTCTTACCAGCATTGAGTGGTTTTTATGCTACCTATGTAGGTAAACAACGACATGATCCTAACTATGTAGATCCAGCACGTATCCCAGCAGACTTTGAAAACGGTATAGAAGGGCTCAATTGGCTCAATCCTGATGCGGCTTACTTTCCATATCATTGGGCACTATATTCAGCAGGACACGCAGAACTTGATGTAAACAAACACAGTCCCAAAGAAGATATGGTACGTAATCGTGATAGATCACGTAGTTTTATACTTGGTGATTCAGGTGGTTTCCAGATTGGTAAGGGTGTGTGGGAAGGTGATTGGAAAGATCCTACGTGTCCTAAAGCACAGAAGAAACGTGAACTAGTATTGTCGTGGATGGATGCTTACATGGATCGCGGTATGATCTTAGATATTCCAGCATGGGTAGCTCGTAGCCCAGCAGGTCGTAAAGCCACAGGTATTACTAGTTATATTGAAGCAGTGCAAGGTACCTACATCAACAATGACTACTTCATGAAGAATCGCACAGGTGCTTGTAAGTTCCTTAATGTACTACAAGGTGAGAATCACGCAGACGCAGATGATTGGTATGATCGCATGAAGAAATACTGCGATCCTCGTCAATACGCACAACCATTTGAAGGTTGGGCCATGGGTGGACAAAACATGTGTGACGTCCATTTAGTTTTACGCAGATTAGTTGAACTACGCTTTGATGGCTTGCTAGAAAAAGGCTTGCATGATTGGATGCACTTCTTGGGTACAAGTAAACTTGAGTGGGCATGTTTATTAACAGATATACAGAGAGCAGTAAGAAAGTATCATAATGAACAATTTACAATATCGTTTGACTGCGCTAGTCCATTCTTGGCTAGTGCTAATGGACAGATCTATATCCAAACAGAAATCACAGACAGAGAAAAATGGGTCTACAGAATGGTACCTAGTGTTGACGATAAGAAATATGCTACAGACACCCGCAGGTTCCGTGATG
>Ga0214165_1001315_pt1 | contig 13882 bp, 10 predicted proteins | sample TroBogypolimnion_34_FD_153004 | JGI IMG/M metagenome (GOLD analysis project Ga0214165, IMG submission 153004) | Freshwater microbial communities from Trout Bog Lake, WI - Practice 03JUN2009 hypolimnion v3 | ecosystem: Environmental > Aquatic > Freshwater > Lake > Hypolimnion/Profundal zone ... | reverse complement strand
CCTCTCTAAGGTTAAAGATCTCCAAGACAAGAAGATTGTCTTTATATTTGATGAGTGCCATCGCTCTCAATTTGGTGATACCCACCGCAATATCAAAGCGTTTTTCAAAAATGCCCAGATGTTTGGTTTTACGGGTACCCCCATCTTGGCCGAAAATGCCACCGGCAGCACGGGACAACAACGCACCACCAAAGACCTCTTTGGTAAATGCCTGCATCAATACGTCATTGTCGATGCCATTAAGGATGAGAATGTCCTGCGCTTTGCCGTGGAATATGTTGGTAAGTACCATAGAGCAAATTCGGGTAGTGAAATCGATATTGAAGTGGAGGCCATTGATACTAAGGGTCTTCTAGATAGCCCCAAGCGCCTTGGCAAGATTGCCGATTACATCTTGGAGCACCATCGCCAAAAGACCAAGCATCCCGATTTCACGGCGATGTTTTGCGTCAGTAGCGTGCAAAACCTCATTAGTTATTACGAGCTCTTTAAACAAAAGCAATCTGAATTGCCGCCTTCAAGCAAGCCCCTCAAAATTGCGACCATCTTTAGTTATGCCGCCAATGAGGAAGATCCCACAGCCAATGGCCTCAATGGATTAATCGCTGAAGAGAGCCCGACAATTGATGTAGCCAAGATCAATCCCTATAGTCGCGATAAGTTAGATAGCTTTATGGCGGACTACAACACCATGTTTGGCACCAAGTACTCAACTCGGGATAGTGAATCCTTTTATAACTACTATCAAGATATTGCCAAACGCGTTAAACAAGGCCAGATTGATATCTTGCTTGTGGTCAATATGTTCCTGACCGGCTTTGATAGTAAGAGGCTCAATACCTTGTATGTGGATAAGAACCTGAAATACCATGGGCTCATTCAGGCATTTTCCAGAACCAACCGCATTCTCAATGAGAAGAAATCCCAAGGCAACATCATCTGCTTTCGAAATCTCAAGAAAGAAACTGATGAGGCCATTGCCCTGTTCTCAGACAAAGGCGCTAAAGAAGTGGTCTTGTTAGACCCTTATGAAGACTATGTCGCGCAATACAACGCTGCTACTGAAAAGCTCTTAGAAATTACTCCTACGGTAGGTAGCGTAGATATATTGTTAGATGAAAATGAGCAACTCCTCTTTGTGATGCGCTTTAGAGAGCTACTGCGCCTAAAAAATATCCTCACCACCTTCTCTGACTTTAAAGAGGGGGATCTGAATCTTCCAGAGCAATCCTTTGAGGATTACAAGAGTAAGTATCTCGATGTGCATGACAAAGTCAAAAAAGACAAGCAACCAGAAAAGGTCTCTGTTTTAGAAGAGATTGATTTTGAGCTCAGCCTCATTCACCGTGATGAGATCAATGTGGCCTATATCCTCAGCCTATTAATGAGCATCCATCAGATTGACCCTAAAGAAGCCAAGAAGCGTCAAAAAGAGATTATGGACATGGTCTCAGGCGAAGTGCAGCTACGCAGTAAGCGTCAACTCATTGAAGAGTTTATTGAGCAAAACCTGCCTAAGATTAAGCCTGAAGACAATGTGGTTGCCAAGTTTGAAGCCTATTGGGATGAGCATAAAGAAAAGGCATTCCAGCAGCTTTGTCTTGAAGAAAAAATTGCACCAGAGCAACTCAAGAAATTGCTTCAAAACTATCAGTTTGCCAATCGCTTTCCGCGCAATCAAGAAATTAAGGCTGCGTTAGCGTTTGAGCCCAAGATTTTGGAAAGCAAATCTATTTTGGAGCGCGTCTCGGAAAAGATTAAAGGGTTTATTGATACCTATATTGAGGGAATGGGTGGTAGTACGTAATTAAATGCGTATTACGGTGAAAAGAGCCACCTGAAATTAATCAAAAGAGCCACCCATAATTACATGGGCTGGCCAGATAAGCATTGAATTTGCCATATCAATTAGGCCGCTATTAGCCAGCTAGTAGTCGTTCGCCTTGTGTGAGGCTGGATGGCAGCGTCCGACCCAAAGTGGAAGTAGCCGGCTTAAAAAGTGGACGTTTAGGAATGCTGCTAAGGAAAATCTCCTCGCTGGCGCTCGCAAGTTTCCTTAGCAGCGCATTGTTCTACGCTGGTCTTGATATTAACTAACCACTTTTATCATTTCCTGATAGTGATTTTGGTCAAGTTCTTTTATCCAATCAAAAATATCTGAAATAACTCCAATACCTTCCCCAATCAGGTTTTCAAAAAAATCTTCATTGGTTTCAATAAAGTCGTTATGCGAATACTCGTTGATGAACTTCAGCATTCCTTCCTTGCCTTCGTCTTCCGGGTTTTTGCTGGCAGATACAGCTGCCCTGAACACGTTGGTAAAATTGCCTCGATTCTCTGGGAATTTGAATGACAAAAAGGCTTCCAGTAACTTGCGGGACAAATTAGCTGCAAGAAAGTGGTCGTCTGTATCAAGGGCTTGCTGATTTTTTAACGAATATAACCGCGAAAAAATATAGTGGTATTCAGATTTGTATAGCGTCAACGCTGGTTCGGCGTCCGTGTATGTCGATGCCCTTGACCTTTCGTTGCTCGCCTTCACCACATAGAACTTAGCAATGTTATTGTCTTTTTTTGTGTTCTTTCTTGAAATCCAGTCACGGACAAGCTTGAAAAACGTGAAATTGTGGGTCAGTATAAACAGCTGCTTAGCCTTTTCACAGTTCATTTTCATAAATGAATACGCGTGAAAAAGGTGGTTTGAATCAAAACTTGAAATAGGGTCATCCACGACAACAATAGTGTCTTCAATGTTGTTATCGTTTTCCTTCAGCTTGGTAATGAAGTAAACAAACGCAATGGCGCTCTTTTCGCCTTGGCTTAGATTTCCGTCAACTGGTTCAGAATCATTCCGAAGTATTTCATAGCCTTTTTTCACTGGGTTGAAGCGAAGGGTTAACTCACTTCGACCAAGGAACTTGTGAAGTGATTCGTTGAACTGGCCTGCCCCTAAGCCTTCATTTGAAAGTGAAACTTCAAGTGTCAGAATTTCTGCATTACGGTTGGCTATGGCTGTTTTTAATGTGCTATTTGCAGCGGTCCGATCAACAACTTCTTTTTTATTATCATGGTAGCCAAAAGCCTTAACTTCAGTAGTCGCATAGTGAAGCTCAAGCCGCTTCTTAGCTTTATCCGTTTCCACTTTGAAATTACCTGACTTGTGGTTGTGCTTGCCAACAGCCGCATTAATCGCCGTTATCGCATCGTTAAAATCCTTTATTGATGATTCATTGATAACTTCAACGGTCAAACTCACTTCAAGCGGGTTGCTTGTCTTTCTCTTCAGCAAAGTGTGCCATGCTTCTATTTCTTTGTTCAGGGCTGTGATAGCCATGTCCAACGCTGTACAGGCTTCACTGAATCCTTTTTTAAATTCGTCGTAAAAATCACTTGCGGAGGGAAGTGTTGTAGGCCGAATGTATTGACTAGCAAGCCAGTCATCGGCTTTTACAAGTCGATCTTGAAAGGCTTTATAGTCATCGTTGAAGTGGGCTTCAAGCTGTTTGGTACGCTCTTCAGTGATGATGTTGCCGCAAAATTCACACTTATTTGTATCGTGGCGCTTGTGAAGGTCAAGGCCAGTTTCTACCCAAGACTTTATATCTCCGTGTTCAATAAGTCTCTGAATGGTTTTGCTGACTACACTGGTCTTTAAAAGATCACCGAGGCGTTCTTTCGCTTTGGTGAAAGTTTCTTGGTTGATAATCTGTTGACTGAAGGTAATCGGAAGCTTGTGATCAGGTTTAGCCGCGTTTGTTAATTCAAGAATCTTTTGATTATCAATTAGCGGGTCGTCTGACTTCGTGATTTCAAGGTTTTCAGTAATAAACGCTTCGAATTTCCGTTTGTCATAATTTAGATAGTAGCGGTCTGCAGTGTCAATCGACTGAAGACTTGTCTTCATGTGACGTGCGCTATCGGTCTCAAACTTGGAAATTGCACCGTCCAGTTTTTTAATTTCCTCAACTTCTTTGCTATGCGCTTCACAATCAGCTTTTTGATTCTTATTCAGCTCTTCCAGCTTTTTGCGTTCGTCGATTTTCGCTTTATCAACAAGCAAAATACTTTTAACAACGCTGTTCCACGAAATATTTTCACTGATGAAATCTTCGTTGAAGGTATAGACATTTAGATTGGATTTGGCAACGCTCGCTTGTGTGATTGTCGCACCGCCGTCAATATTTACCGCGAATTCAGAGGAAGGGAACTTGTCTGACGGCGTTTTTTCTTCTATACATCGGAATACATGTGAAAGTGTAGATTTTCCGCTACCGTTCCACCCATAAAACAGGTTGTACCTTCCAAAGTCCTTTGCTCCAGAGCTGGAGTGGTCTTGAAAGATGCCAAAACGCTTCAGTTTTTCAACGTTCTTTATTTTCATAACATCTCTCTCTGATTCAAAAATCATGTTCAATGCTTGATTAGCGTATAACGTTTGAATTCAATGCCTGCGTGGCTTTTTCGTGCAGGTCCGGCTGAATGATGGGTTAGTCAACATGTATGTTTGGCGCCATACAAAGAGAAGCTTCTAATTCATTATCAGCTATATCACTGATACCATGTTGATTCATTAACCAGTTACGAACAAACCGCCGCCGCTTATCTTTAGGAAGCGCAAAGAATTTGTTTTTGAATCCATCCTTTTGACTTTCTTCGGCGAGAGCATCCCCCGCAATATCGCAGCATAGCTCACTGAAATTAAGCCTATGGATAGCTGCTGCGTCAACGTACTCGACAAAATGGTGAGTAGCGCTAATTAACGAAGCGGTTTCCTTGAAGGTAAGAGCATCGCCTTTTTCGGCTTTCCCGGGTAATTGATCAGGAACAAGGCTTTGTCATTTTAAAAGGGTCTACTGGCCGCATAGAGAATATTCCCTCAATACAGAATACTGCTGGGTCAAGATTGCGAGATCGGCTAATGAATTTGGGGGTTACTCGTGCTGAAGGTAATTCCGTCATCTTTGAGAAAGACCATTTATTTCGATCTCCCAGTATGGCCGCACTATCCTTAATGGGTAGGACAGCCAATGGTTGGCTGGAGTGGAAGAATAAAGAAGGCAAAATCCTTGATGCAATTAAGCGGCAATAAAACCAACACAGCAATCAATATCTCTTCAGCGCACTAATTAGAGGGATACTCATTGCGTTGAAAAACCTTTAAAACTGGTATCTGCCCAGCTTTGCAAATGGGCCATGTAATTCCCCACTTACGTTTAGCAGAGCTACCACTTTCTTTTTGACCTTCAATAATCTCAATACTGTCGACTTTTTTTATTAAGTCTGAATAACATTCTTTCCCAAAATCTCCAAGCTTGAGAATTAAATATTTTTCTAGGGATGGACTCTTAACTGGAAAAGCATCTAATGGGAGTGGAAGTCGCATAGTTTTCATATGCACACCATGAAGAATCTCTAAATAACCTCTTGTCAAAGGGGAAATTCCTTCCGTCGACCAATTAAATGTTTCATGGAAACTCGATGAAAATCTAGTGACCATTATTGCTTGCTTATATCCAGGAATATCCTTTCCGGGCCTACGCTCTAGATCATTTTGAATAAGTACTCGATCAATGCGCTCATAAATTTGTGCTTCCGTAATGGACTTGATTTCTAATAAATCCCAAAGATCTGCATTAAAGAGATTTGCAGTGCCTTGAAAATGTGGATCACTTTCAACGGCTAAAACTATTTCATTGATATCTCTCCAGCGCGCATCTAGGCCCTTAGGGTATCTGTGGTACTTCCTAATATTGGCAAAGATTTTAGGCTGTACATCTCCCTTTAAAGGAGGAGAGCGCCAAACAAAGAGCTTATCTAATCGACCATCTTTTGGATTGCCCCTACTTTTAATTTCTTCATACCAAATCTGGATGCGGGCCTTTTCATAAGAGGTTTTAGGCTGTCCACCTGCTTTTTTAGGCATTAGAAATGGGGTCACTTGAATATTTATTTACTGAACCTTTTTTTCATTTTAGATCAAAGGCACACTAGCCCCAACCTAAAAGGGCTTTAAATGGCAACAACTGAGCACAATTTATTAAAAGATTTGATGGATAGATATGGCTCCATGGTGGGTGGCAAAGACCTCTACCTAGCACTAGGATTTAAATCCTATGGCGCCTTTCGGCTGGCTAATGAGAGAGGTGAAATTCCAATCAAAATCTTTAAGATCCCCAAAAGGAGAGATTGGTATGCACTCACTAGAGATTTAGTTCAGTGGCAGATAAGTCTCACGCAAAAGCCCCTCGACAACATAGAAGAGATAAGGAGCTAGAAATGTAAAAAGCCAGAATCAACCTGAAGGTCTATCTGACTTTTTTGATGCTTGGATCTACTGCTGTTCGAACCCTCAGTATCTCCAATTCAAAAAACAAAGTCAATTTTTTGAAGCTCAATTTGAGCTGACACAGGAGAAATGCGCCCAATTAACGCATTTTGATGTTTCAGCTTAGTTACTGGAGATGCTATGAAGCAACACAAACCCAAGCCCACCAGGGCAAAAGCAGCTGCACCCGCTCGCAACCTCATTAAGAAATCCCCCTTTCGAACAACTGGGGGAGCATTTATACCCGGCCTCACACCCTATGCGGCCCAATGGGAGTCTTATCTTGAGCGGTATGCCATTCCTACCTTTGCTCTTTGCCATGATGTGCAGACCATTCTTTCTCAGCCCTTTACCGAAGATTACAAAGACAGTCTTGGCAAGGACAGGAGTTACACGCCTGATTTTTTGATTAAAACCACGCAAGACAGAGAACTGGTTATTGAAATCAAAAGTCTGCGCTTTATGTTTAGCGACCAGGCACTAGATATCCACACTGCGATTGCAAATCACTTTCTACGTAAATCTCAGATCTTTCGATTTTGCGTCGACAGCCAAATAGAAGATCTGCCTCGATTTAATAGCATTAAGTTACTTTTCAGATACCTCACTAGCAATATTCGGAATGATCTTGCCAGCACCGTCTGTCAACTCCTGGGCAATGCACCAATTGCCATATCTGAGCTCATGAAGCTAGCTAAGGTTGGACTTGGGGAGATATACACACTCATTGCACAAAAGCATTTATCCATTGATTGGTCTAAGCCTCTCAATAAAGACGCTTATGTGAGCCTACCCAATAAACCCTTTAAGGGGCTTGAAATTGACGACATTCTCTCTTGCGGTGCACACAGTAATTTATTGGCAGAATTGGCTATGGGTACTAGGCCGGCAGATAAACGGCTTATGGCAAGTGCGCAGGTTGGGAGACGACTTGATCGTTCTGCAGGAGCCTTTAGTGTTGTATCAGGATTTCCGAGAACAGCGCCTATTCGTGATCTCGAATCAAACGAGCGGCCAGCTCGAAGTGCTTGGGATCGAGCAGATCAGGCTCCTGGTCGCCGCCCTATCAAGAAAACATCCAATTAAACCCAAATAAATATACGCCCTGATCTGATGGATTAGGCATTAAGGACGAATATGAAAACCTTTCAACTCAAACCAGGCCTAGTGATTTCTCAATATGAAGAATTTCTTGAGCTCATGTCTATGGACAACACTACCCTCACCTTCGAGGAAATTAATACTCGCAGTAAAACCCTGATTTCCAATGATGACTTTTGGATGGATTTTGCTAGCGGGAAGATTGCGATCACCAAAACATTTTCATCTAACAAAGAATTGGTTACCTATGAGACTCAAGAAGCCATTAGCAGTTCGACTGATTTAGCCAACTTTACCGAAAAAGAACAACTCAATGTAGATCGCATGAAGCGATACATTGTTGAGTTGAAAAAACAGGGTATTAGCCGTGGTCAACGAAAGTACATTGTTTATGAACTTGGGCGCATTGGTAGCGCAATGCATGACTCTAATATTCCCAAAGCCTCTACCGTTCAGCGATGGTGGCACCGATTTGAAACTAATGGCGCTCAAGCCTATGCCCTAATTAATCAAAATACCTTCAAAATGAAAATTTTGAAATTTAACCAGACCAGTGAAGACTTTATCCAGGCGCAGATTGATCAATGCTATGCCATTCGTACCAGACCAGGAATGGCTAGCGCATACCGGGGCTACCTGCAGGCACTTAAATCTGAAAATGTAAGACTTCAGAAATCCGGAGTGTCATTACTTGAGAAAGCGAGTGAACGCACCTTTCGCCTGAGAATCCAAAAAAGGCCGCAGTTTGAGCTCATGGTTGATCGCTATGGAAGGGCACATGCAGAAGCGCACTTTCGCATGGTCCAGGGCCATTTGCCCGCCCAATACCCTCTTGATGTTGTAGAGGTCGATCACTCACCATTAGATCTCTATGTTCTAGATGATGAAAATTTTCTCCCACTGGGAAGGCCATGGATTACGGTCATGAAGGACCGTTACTCTGGAGTCATTCTCGGCTTTTCATTTTCCTTTCGAAAAACGGGAATTGAAAGCATCTTTGCCTGCCTAAAACACTCTATAACCCCGCATGACGATATTCATGAAAGATGGCCTGATATTCAAAACCCCTGGCCTGCCTTTGGTGTTGGGCACTATTACGTGTTTGATCGCGGCACCGACTTTACTTCCATTGAACTTCAAACGGCAATCAACTCTCTTGGGGCGCACTATGAATATTGCGCCGTGCACTCCCCATGGCTTAAAGGATCGATTGAGCGATTCTTTAAAACCCTCAATGAGACTTTATTTGAAACGCTTCCTGGGAAGACCTTTTCAAACCTGAAGGATCGTGGTGACTACGACCCTGCTAAAGATGCCGTTATACGCGTATCGACCTTGGTCTATTTAATTCATAAATGGGCTTGCGATCACCATAATATTTTTCCCGATGTTCGCAAACAAGCAGTGCCGATTGATTTATGGAATGAGGGCATAGGTATTGCACCACCGCCTTACCCAAATTCGATGGATGAGCTTAATATTATTTTGGGTGAACGTAATACGGGCACCCTCTCCCAGGAGGGTATCCGATATAAGTGGATTACCTACGCTAATGAAACCTTATCCGACATCATGGATGAAGTGGGCAAAGGAACCAAGGTTGATTTCATTGTCAATCGTGAGAACTTAGGTTTTATTCACGTCAAAAATCCCACTACGGGGGATTACGAGGAAATACCCTCAACTAGGCCAGATTACTCTTCAGGACTCACTGCTTACCAACACCAGTATTTACGCAAGGTAAATCAAATTGATTTAAATAGTCGAAATGCGATTGATACCCTTATTGAGACGCGTGCAAATACCCAGCAGGTGATTCAAAGTGAGATGAAGTCTAAACGTAAATACAACTACTCACAAGCAGCGAAATTAGCTGGCATTAGCTCAGATGCGGTGATGGCTAATAAACCCAAATCGATTACAGAACCATTTGAGGGTCAAGCTGTTCAGCCCAAACCATCTGCCGGCAATGTTCTGATCTACCCCGCCTTTCAAAAAATCACTAAGCTACGTTGGGCCTAATCCATGACTAATTATATAAACGATGATGAATTGCCATTGGATAACCCACCCAATGAGCCCGCCGAAGATCTTAACGCAGAGCAAAAGCGTCTTAAAGCCATACAAGGGAGTCCAGCAGAGCGTGAACTGTACACAAAAAATATTGCGATTTACTCTAAGTCTTATAAATCAGCCGTTGAATACATTGATAACTTACTTGCACGCTCTGCTAGAGGTCCAGAACCCGGTGGCTTGTGGCTGCTTGGCGAAGGTGGCGTAGGGAAAAGTTTTATTCTCAAATATATTCGTGATCACTACCCACCTAGCGAATCAACGACAGCTAGAAGATGCCCCGTGATTAGCCTCACGTTTTCAAGTAGGCCGACCGAGAAGGAGGTCATTGGCCTGCTGCTTATGCAGCTAGGCCAAGATCCATCTATGCTCAGATTCCAAACCCTAGACGAGCTAAAGCATATTTTGGTATCAGCCATTCGGTCAGCAGATACGCTCGCAATCTTGATGGATGAGGCGCACCATGTTTGGCTCAATGTCAATGCCGCTCGCGTTGCCGACCGTATTGGCGGTCAAGTTGGCGACTTTCTAAAACGTTTGTATGACAGTACTGGCGTGGCATTCATCTTTTGTGGAATGCCCGGAATGGAACGCATTCTCATGGTGGATTCGCAAGCAAAGACTCGGTGGAACGGGATTTTTCGAGTAACTCCATTTACCTATGATCTCGAATTTATAAGCGTCCTGGCGTCCCTGGACGAATCCTTGCCCATGATAGAGAAATCAAACCTACATGAGCCAGATCTTTCGGCAAAAATCTTTAAGGTGTGCGAGGGGAATTTTCGAGTGCTCAAAAATTTTCTAGCTCAAGCGGTATTTTTTGCCGCTCAAGCTGGCTCAAAAAGCATTGCACTCCACTTATCAATGACCTGCACAATGATTTGCGGTCAATCCCACAATCCGTTTGAGGGGGATGTCAATGCATAGCCAGCGACTCCTGCAAAGGATAAGTCCATTTGAACATGAGGATGCATTTGGCTTTCTAAATCGTATTGCCACTGCCAATCACATTAAAGATGCGTATCAAATTATTGAACATTGCACTGGCAATAGCTCTGGAATTTTTAAATACAAAGATATTGCCAAGATTGCTTATTTTTGCCTAAACACAACGAGCGAGCTTGCACAATTATCAGGAATTGAACTTTCCAGATCAGAAGGAATTCGAGTATGGCAAGTCAACGGTGAGCCAATAAGTAAGGGGGCCTTTATTTGCGCTCGTAATACCCGAGTTTGCCCGCAATGCCTAATTGATCGGGCCTACATTAGAGGTCAATGGTCCCTCACCTTCTATACGGTGTGTGCGATCCACAAAACCAAGATGATTGATGAGTGCCCAGTCTGCCTTAAGAAGATTAAGTGGGATCGTCCTTCTCTATTGCAATGCTTATGTGGAGCCGACCTTACACTGGCATCAGCCGAAAAAGGAGGGTCACATGAACTGCTTCTTTCACAACTCATTGACAGAAAAATTGGAGGGCAAATCTCGCTTGCAAGAAGCGCGCTATTTAACCCTAAGCAAATAGAGCGATTGTCAAACCTATCACTTGATGGGCTATGCAAAACCATTTGGTTCCTTGGTCACTGCATTGGCAATTTAGGTAAATATGGTTCAGGCCACGGCAGCAAAATATTAGCCTTATACGAAGCTAATACAATCATTGCCCAAGCATTTGAACTTTTACAGTCATGGCCAAGAAAATTAGGGGCAAGACTTGAAGATCTCGCTCAGCGAAAGCCATCCAATAGTACGGACTCACTGATTAATAAACTATTTGGACCAGCTCAGTACTACCTAAGGGATGCAATCCAAAGCGATGAGCTCCACTTTATTCGAACCGCGTATGAGCAATATATTGGCCAGATTTGGAAAGATATTTACCCACAACACATACCCAGGGAAGAGAAAGTCCAAATGGAATTTAAATGGGGTCCAATGTGAAAGAAATTGAAAAAACTTTTGATGAAGTTCACGCTTCCCATAAATTGCAGATGGACATACTTGGAGAACACTGGAGGCCCAAATACCCGAGAATTTTTGGTGCACCACCTATATTGAAATATGAAGCCTTTAGCTCCTGGTGCGTTCGCGTATCGGGTGCTTGTAACATTTCCATTAGACATCTTCTTCGTGCTCTAGAGATAAATGCCCAATGTTTTTGGATAGATGCAGGCAGAGCACCCTTAGATCTTCAAAAGATTGCGGGGCTAGTGATGTGCGATATAAACTCCCTTTCCCACCTAAATTGGCCATTTGACTCTGTTCTTGCTGATTTTGACTTTAGCTGCCTTACGGTAGAAATCCTGAATCAACAACCAATATATAAATACTGCCCTACCTGCTTAGTATCAGATTCCATTCCATACTTTCGGCAATCTTGGAGGCTAGCTAGTACTTATATTTGCCCCATCCACAAAATCATACTTAGGGACTCATGTCACCATTGCAAAAAAAGGATCGACTTAAGCCTTGGCAGCCCAAAATCAGGCAGCAATAGGAGCGCACGCTGTTTATTGTTTTGCACTCAATGTGGAGCTTCATTGGGCGAGAGCCCCCACAAGGCCATCGGAAGACGGTTTTTATCAGATGTATTCTTTATGCAGGAGCTCATTGAAAATCAAATTCGTAGCACCTCTTCGTATTGGATGCCATCTCAATTTTCGGAGCATCATGAAAGCCTTTGGAATCAGCATCCATCTAAATTAATATCGAGCGTAGCAAATGCCCAGATCATATTAAAGAGCATCATAGAGCCTTACGCAGACCCGCTTAATCGGCCGGAAATTCGTAAAGAAAATAGATTGGAGCTAGAAAGCTTGCTTCACCTTAAAAAATATATCTATCAGCCCTACACAGACCAATCAAATGGAATTTATATCGCCTTAGATGGGCCAAGCATTTTTAAATCCTTAAGTCCGATTGTGGGGCTTCAAATTTCTGAATATCAGTCAGCCAATGGTTCAACGATATGGCGGGAGGAAACGGCTGGAATTCATGAGGATTTTCATATAATTAAAACGGAAGATATTCATGCGGGAGCTTCTTGGTGCACAAATAGTCCAAGATAAAGAGGTTAATACCTTGGGATTTTTAGCTCCATCAGAATCTTGCATGGGTAAATTATTCTAATAAAATTTATTAAAAAAAATAATCAATGAGAAAAAATAACAAAATGATAGTTATGGATGAACTTAGCGGCTCGCTTTATGACCCAAACTGGCAGGAGAATATAAAGCTTGTTAAACAGGGATTCAATCCATCCTACCTGGTTAATTTTGCCAAGAACGCTAAAATATCACGAGATCGAATTTATTTAATGCTAGGTCTCTCAAGGTCAACCGTAGAAAAGAAAATTAAAGATAATGCACTTCTTAATTTAGATCAATCCGAGCGGGTATTGGGTCTATATAAGTTAGTTTCCAAGCTCTCTGAGATGCTTTCTGAAAAACGCGACCCAAATGTATCAACTGCTTGTGCGATGTTGATGGAATGGCTTGAAGCGCCAATGCCAACGCTTAATGGCAAAGCGCCATTTGAGCTCATGGATGCTGCTGATGGGCGAAATGTGGTTTTAAATTTGCTCGAAAAAATTGAGGCCGGAAGCTACGCTTAAATACATTTCTAATTGTTTCATTTAAAACATCTCCGAGATTGGATATCCTACCGAGGGCTGCTGGATCAAGATCATGGTTGCAAGCACTATAGAGTTAATTTTCCTATGGCTTAAGGGAATAAATAGACGTTCAAACTGGAGGGTAAGGTAGAGTAGACAAAGGAATGGAATGGTTTGTTTAATCGTCTCGACCACCATCATCACTCTCATCATCTCTTGATGGAGTGACGCCCAATCGCTCTTGGGGAGACTTCCACTGCATCAGAAAATCCAAGGGATTAAGCGTGCCAATTAACTCCCTAGCCAAAGTTAATTAAGTAAGCAATTTTTCTTGCTGCTCTTTAGGTAACCCGTCGCACCTTGCCTCAGCTTGCTTAAAAAATTGCTCTAAGTTGATTGCCGTCCCCCATTGATCAACCACTTCAAGCAACTGTTTTTTGCTGCTTTCAATAGCATTAGTAACACGACGCCTCTCCGCTTCAATCCTCTCAAGCCGCCTGTCTTCATCCCATTTGAGCCAACGCCCCTCTTCCTCCTTTTTTTGCTCTGCAATCAAGTGCTTTACCTTGTCCACCGAAGTCTCTAGGGTGGCAATAATCTCAGCGAGCTGACTACTCAGATCATGATCTCCAGTTTCGCGCCACTGATAAACCCAGCCCCCTCTTGCGTATGACCTCCACCCTCAAATCGGTCAACTCTGAGCTAGAAAATTCGACGGTGTGGTTGAACTACAAAAGGACTTGGCAAACATCGCTGGCGGGAGATCCCC